>Ga0081539_10007160_pt1 | contig 10285 bp, 8 predicted proteins | sample TabmetS4T2R2_FD_71023 | JGI IMG/M metagenome (GOLD analysis project Ga0081539, IMG submission 71023) | Tabebuia heterophylla rhizosphere microbial communities from the University of Puerto Rico - S4T2R2 | ecosystem: Host-associated > Plants > Roots > Rhizosphere ... | reverse complement strand
GCAGCGCCCCGCAATCGTATCTTCATCGACTATCTGCGCAACGCGCGCGGGGCGACTGCGGTCGCTCCCTATTCGCTGCGTGCACGCCCCGGTGCAACGGTCGCCGTGCCGCTCTACTGGAACGAGGTCAACGAGTCGCTGGATCCCGCGGCGTTCACCCTGCGCACGATCGAGTCGCGCGTCGAAGGTGGCGGGGACCCGTGGGCCGGCTACTGCACGACGCGCCAGACGATCACGGCCGAGATGCAACGCCGGCTCGCGCGCGCCGCGTAGTCGACAGCGGATCTTCCACGCCGCCGCCGCGATCGCGGTGCGTTGCCACGATGCGCGCGGCCGTCATCGCGGTACGCGAATGCAATGCGCGCGAGACGAGCGATTGCCAGTGCGCGAGCACGCGATCGTGACGCGCATCGACGGGATGCACGGCGAAACGCATCGGCCGCTCCGCGGGCGCGCGTCGGAAGAGGCAGTCGAGGGCAGGTCGCGAAAGCGCGCGGCGCCAGGACGAGAACGCCGCATACGACAGCGTGGTGGTGTTGATCGGGCGCCACTCCGGCACGCGATAGAACGCGTTGCGCAGCGCGACGTAGGAGAATGCAAACCGCCGCAGGGCCAGCGCGGCGTCGCGACCGAGCAGCCATGCGGGGGGCACGAAGCCCTGCACACGCCAGCCGGCGCTCACGAACTCGGCGAGGCCGCGCGCCACGCGTTGTGCTGTGATCGCACTGTCGGTCGCGGAGAACTCGCCTTCCGAGAGCGTGCGAACGCGCCGCCGGAACCACTCGGCCGGCGTGCGTGACACCGGGCCTTCGTCGAGGTGGTGCAAGCCGTGCAGGCAAACCTCGTCGCCGCGGGCGAGCCGCCGGTCGATCGCGCGCAGGAACGACGCGTGATGGGTGATGCGTCCGAGGTGATGGTAATCGGGTACGACGAGCAAGGTGACGGGCACCGGCCCCAGCGCGTCGAGACGCTCGAGAATGCGCGCGCAAAGCGGCCAGGTGGCCGGTGCGACGTCGTGCACCTCGATGCAAAGGGCGTTGCGCGGCCCTTCGGATCTCATGATCGGCTCAGCGTGTTGCGTAGGCGCGTCCCCGCGCGATGGCTTCGGATCCGTGCACGCGTCCGTACAGCGCCACGAGCGCGCGCAACACCGAATCCCACGTGTAGTGTCGTTCGACCCATTCGCGGGCCTTTTGTCCCATCTTCTGCGTGCCGACGGAGAAGGCGCCGCTGACGCCGTCGGCCAGTGCGCGCGCATCGCACCGACCCACCACCAGGCCATGCGGCTGCACGAGCTCGGTGATGGCACCGCCGCCGACGGCCACGACGGGCAGCCCGCAGGCCATCGCTTCGAGCACCACCAGGCCGAACGTCTCGCGGTCGCCCGCGTGCACGAAGGCGTCGCAGCTCGCGAGCACGCCCGCGAGCGCGCGGGGGTCGTGCTCGTACGGCTGGACGGTCACGTTCGACGGCACGGGCGGCGGATCGCCGCTGCCGATCAGCAGCAGGTGATAGCGCCGGCCGAGCACGCGCATCGTGTCCAGCAGCACGTCGAGGTTCTTCTCGCGCGCAAAGCGACCGGCGAACACGAGCAGGCGCGTGCTGGCCGACAGACCGAGCTGCGCGCGCAGGTCGTCGCGTCTGCGTTCGGGATGGAATGTCTGTACGTCCACGCCGAGGGGTTGGCACACCACGCGATCGAGTCCGAGCTCGCGCAGGCGTTTCTCCACGTGCCGGCTCGGCGCGACGACAAGATCGAATTCGCGATACAGCGCACGCGCGTATCTCGCGGCGATGGCCTCGCCCGTCCGTCCGAATCGCAATGCGGCTGTGCCGACCACGTCCGAGTGATAGAAGCCGATCGCCGGAACACCCGAGCGTTGCGCCGCTTCCACGCTCGCCCATGCGAGCATGTAAGGATCGCCGGCCTCGATGAGGTCGGGAGAGAGCGCCATGATGCGACGGGTCCAGCAGTCGCGCGTGAGCGGGAAGCGATAGCCGTGGCGCACCCGCAGGGACGTGCGAAACGTGCGCACGCCGGTTTCGTCGCGCGTTTCACCGGCCGGCGCCACGATCGTGTGCTGCCAGCGCGTGTGGCTGCGCAGCCATGCATGCTTCACCGCGAGATAACGACCTACGCCGCCGCCCTCCGGCGCGAAGAACATGCTGGTGTCAACGAGATGCATCGCGTCTCCATGATCTCGAGCGGGCCGCGGGCCGTTCGAGGCGTTCTCGGGCTATTTTAATGTGGCCTTGCGAAAAGCGCTCCAGGATCGCGAGGTGCTGCAGCCGCGCCGCGCTCAGCATCAGCGGGAACGCGAGGGCGCATGCGATTGCGCCGTGATCGTCGGGGCAGCCCATTCAGCGGCAGTGTGGAACGGGAATCGAAAAAAGGGCCAGGTGAATTTTCGAAGTTTCTCGACGCTGCCGTCGCGGGAAAATTCACCTGGCCCTGGTGAATGGGGATTCAGCAACGCCCGTGCCACGCCGATACGATGCGCAAAAACAAACGCGCCGGCAGGCTGACCCGCCGGCGCGTCGTTCGAAGTCGCCTCGCGTCGAGGCGCGGTGCGGAATTACTTCGGCGTCGTGCTGCTCGACGACGAGGAGCCGGATCCCGAGGTTCCGCTGGATGCCGACGAACCCGTCCCGGAACCGCTCGAGGAGCCGCTCATGCTGCCGCTGGGGCTGCTGCTGCTCGACGAGCCGCTCGCGCCCATGCTGCCCGATGACGAGCTCGGGGTCGAGCTGGACGAGCTGCTGGAGGACGGCGCGGAGCTCGAGGTATCGGTCGTGCTCGACGACGAGCTGGAGGATGCGGGCGGCGTGGCGGGTGTCGTCACGGTCGTGCTGCTGCTGCTCGAGGCCGGCGGCGTTGCCGGGGTCACCGTGGTCGTGGTTTCCTTGCGCTCGCAACCGGCGACGCCGATGCCCAACGCGAGGGCCAGCGCGCTTGTCAACAAAATCCTCGATTTCATGGGGAGACTCCTTTCAGGTTAGCGGGGAACGAAACGGACGGCAGCGGACCGCCTTTCCGGCGGCAAAGACTCGCAAGTTCGATGCCATCCGCATGCAATGCGGGATATCGCCGCCGCGCCGCGCGCATGAACGACTTGCGCGCACGTCGACGTCATGAGCTGCGCGCCCGGCAGCTTCGCCGGAGAAAATATTTCTGCGACGTTGTAAGCATTGCGCCCGCAGCGTTCCCGATCGGGAAAAAAGCACAGGAAATTCAACTGGTCGATTCTGCCCTTTCGAACGGGAACGGAGTGTGCAGACCGGTCAAGCAAGAATGCGGCCGCGCTGCGGATCCGCGCGCTGGAGGCGGCGTAGTCAGCGGCGCACGCATTCAGCCCGGGACGGGCCGTTCGCTTGTTGTCGGTTGGTTCCCTTTCGTCACTGCGCCATCAGCTACAACAGCAGGTATGCCGGTCGCACTCATCGTCGACGACGACCTCAACGCTCGCACCGGGCTGCAGGAGCTCATCGAGGCCGAGGGCTTCGCAACCCTGGGCGCAGGCACGCTCGCGGAAGCTCGCGACGCGATGGCCAAGAATCCCGACATCGTGCTCCTCGATCTCGTCCTGCCCGACGGCAGCGGGCTCGACCTGTTGCGCGAGCGGCAGGGTCATCTCGAGATGCCTATCGTCGTGACGACCGGCCACGCGAGCCTCGAGACCTCGATCGAGGCGATGCGACTCGGCGCCTCCGATTACCTGCTCAAGCCCGTCAACATGGCGCACCTGCACGGGATCCTGTCGCGCGTCGCGGGACCCGCCGAACTGCGCGCGGAGGTCTCTGAACTGCGCGAGGAGCTGCGCTCCCTCGGACGTTTCGGCAAGCTCGTCGGCACGTCCGCGCCGATGCAGAAGCTCTACGACGAGATCGCGCGCGTTGCGCCGACCGGCGCCACGGTGCTCATCATGGGGGAGAGCGGCACCGGCAAGGAGCTCGTGGCGGAAACCATCCACATGCTGTCCCCCCGCCACCACCGCCCGTTCCTCGCGGTGAACTGCGGCGCGGTGTCGCCGCATCTGATCGAGAGCGAGCTGTTCGGGCACGAGAAGGGCAGCTTCACCGGCGCCAATCGCCAGCACCAGGGATACTTCGAGCGTGCGAACGGCGGCACGCTGTTCCTCGACGAGATCACCGAGATGCCGCTCGAGCTTCAGGTGAAGCTCCTGCGTGTGCTCGAGTCGCGGACGGTGGTGCGCATCGGGTCGAATCAGGTGATCGAGACCGATGTCCGCGTGATCGCGGCGACCAACCGCAATCCGGACGAGGCCGTCAAGCAGGGCAAGCTGCGGCGCGATCTTCTGTACCGGCTGCAGGTCTTCCCGTTGCACGTGTCGCCGCTGCGCGAGCGTCTCGAGGACGTGGCGCCTCTCGCGCGTCACTTCCTCACCGAGCTCAACAAGCGATCGAACACCGACAAGACCTTCGCGCCGATGGCGCTCGAGCGCATGCGCCGGTATCGATGGCCCGGCAACGTGCGCGAGCTGTGGAACGTGGTTCAGCGCGCGTTCATCATGGCCGACGGCGAGATCATCACCGACTTCAGCATCGCGCAGGACGTGCAGCTGCACCAGGACGGGCATGCGGGGTACATTCGCATCCCGCTCGGCACCAAGCTCGCCGAAGTCGAGGAGCGGCTGATCCTCACCACGCTGCAGGAGTGCACCACGCGCGAGGAAGCCGCGAAGAAGCTCGGCATCAGCATCAAGACGCTGTACAACCGTCTGCGCTCGTACTCCCAGCGGCAGTAGAAAACGGCAGCAGGAAAGGGGTCAGGTGCAATTGCGCCCTTTTCATGCGCTGGCGCGCGTATCGGCCTCCAGCACGCCGGACAGGTGCTCGAGCGTGCGTGCATGCACGGCCGGATCCGACGACGCGACGCAATCCTCGGGCACCCAGAGCTCGTACTGCCGCACGTAGGCGTCGTGCGCGGTGAAGAGCACGCACATCTCGGTCACGAGCCCCACGATGACGAGCCGCTCGATCTCGAGCTCGTCGAGCAGGAACTCGAGCGGCGTGCCGTAAAACGCGGAGTGCCGGGGCTTCAGCACCGACAGATCGTCGTGCTCGGGCGCAAGGAGGTGCGCGAGCTCGCGCCCGCGGCAATCATTCGCGCGACACGACTGCACGAGCTCGGGAAAGTTGGACTGCCAGCGGCCGAAATTGTCGTTGGCGTAGATCGCAGGAATCTTCTGCGCCTTGAGCTTGCGCTTGAGCTCGGCGGTGTGCCGCGCGGCAGCTTCGGCCGCCGGCCGCAGCCGTTCGCCGCTCTCGAAGTCGAGGGCATTGATGAAGTCGACGAGGAGGAGCGCGCTCCTGGCGCTCTCTCCTCGCGGCGCGCGCCGCCCGGCGCGGCCGCATCCTGTGGCGCTCACGCGGCGACGATCACTTCTTCCCGGTGTCGGCGCCGGCGTTGCCGGTGCCGGCAGCTTTGCGCGTGGCCACCGAGCCGCCGCCGTTGAGCTTGCCCTCGGTGTCCTGCGCCATCTGCAGGTGCTCCTGCAGCGTGGGCAGCGTGTCGGACGCGAACTTCTTGACGTCCGCGTCCTTCGCGTTCTTCGCTTCCCTCTCGAATTCCTTCACGTCCTTCTTGTGATCCTTGACCTGATCCTTCATGTACGCGCGCTCGAGCTTCGCGGCATCCATCCTGGCCATCTTGTCGATCTCGCTACGATCCGATTTGCGCAGATCGGACGGTGCGGCGATGCCCTTGGTCTGCGCAAGGTCCATGAGCTTCTTGTTGGCATCGCCGTGGTCCTTGACCATGCGATCGGCGAACGCTTTCACCGCAGGGTCCTGCGCTTTGGACGCCACCGCACGCCCGGTCTCCACTTCCTTGAGACCGTCGAGTGCGGCGTTCTCGAGGAACTTGCGATCGGCGCGATCGAGCTGTGTCGAGGCCGACGCGGCTCTCGTGTCGGTGCCTTTCGAGGTGGCTGCCGCGCTTGCGCTGCCGGCGCCGGCGCGGGCGCTCGCGGAGGGGTTCGCCGAGTTGGCGGACGTGCCGGCGGTGCCGGCGGTCTGTGCGTGGAGGGTGGATGCGGAAACGAGGAACAACGCTGCGACAGCAGCAGCGACGGATGTGCGTGTCATGGTGAGCTCCGTGGAACGAATCGGCCAATGGCGAGACGCGCGCCGATGCGCGTGATCGGTGGGATTGTGTTTAGCAAGTTCCGTGCGCGTGCGCGCCGCGAGGCAGGTGCGGCGCCCGCGCGAGTGCGCAAGCGCCGCCCGCCTTCATGCAGTCTTCGCCTGCGCCGTCTCGAAGATCGCCCGTGCGTTCTCCGCGGCCTTCTTGCCCGCCAGGAACGCATGGTCCGAGTTGTAGTACTCCCACTCGCTGTAACGGCCGGCGAGCAGGATCTGACGCTGCTCGAGCCAGCTCCTGATGCGCTGCACGTGCTGCGCACGGCTGTGATCGTAGATCACGTACGCGTACTTCATGTCGACTTGGTTCGCGGTGATGACGGGGTCGTCCTCGCGAATGATGCCCACGCGCCGGCAATCGTCGATGCAGCGCTGGATCAGCGCGTCGCCGTCCGCCGGCAACGGCTTCGTCGGCGAGTACGTGATCTCGCAGGTAAGGCCGAATCCTCCCGGAGGATTGCAGAAGGGACTCGCGTTGCCCTGCACGAAGATGCGATGGAACACCGTGTCCTCGGGGTAGTAGATCCAGTGCTTCTCGGTGAGGTGCGAACGTCCCACGCCGATGTTCACGCACCGCACCGAGACGTGCTTGAGCTCGCGCGCGGCGTGCCGGATTTCCGGCGGCGCCTCGTCGCCGATCGTCTTGATGAGCTCCGGCAGCGGCAGCGTGCTGATCAGCACGTCGTAGTTGAAGCTGCGCCCGTCCGCGAGCATCACCGTGCGCGTCGAGGGTGACACCGCGAGCACGTCGGCGTTGAGCTCGAGCTCGCCCGTGAGCAGCGGCAGGAACCCGTTCATCATCGCCTGGAACCCGCCGCGCAACGGATAGCCGAAGCGGGCGTTGGGGCCCATCGGTTTCGGCGCGGGTGACAGCGCGCCCTCGACCATCTCCTCGAGGTCCGGCAGCGGAACGCGTCCGCCGAGCCACGACGTTTCCATTTCCGCGAGCGGCACGGTCCACAGCTTGCGGTTGTACGGGATCGCGAAATGCTTCGCGACGCCGGCTCCCCACACGCGATAGATGAATTCCTCGAAGTTGCGCGGCGTGCCGGATGCCGCCGTCTCCGCGACCTTGCCGCGTGTGACCGATGGCAACTCGGCGACACCATCGGCACAGCAGTCCACGGGGTCTTTCGGATCGCACGCCGCCGCGGGCTTGAGCTTCCCGGTCGATGCGACGCCCGGAGCAGCCGCGGCAGTGGCAGGCGCGCTGCCCGACGAGGCTTTGAGCGGGCCGAAGCGCGCTTCGATCGCGCCGACGAGGCATTCCTTCAGCACCTGAGGCGGCAAGCCGTAGAGCGAGCCCTGGAAGGGATAGCGCGTGAACACGCCCTTGCTGTAGATCCACGCCTCGCGGTTCTGCCAGTGCACGTTGTCGCCGAGCAGGACGCGATAGAGGTCGAGCACGTACGGGTCGTTCGAGAACATGATGTGACCCGCGTAATCGAACGTGAAGCCCTTGTCCTGGATCGAGCGGCACCATCCGCCAACGCTGCCGTTGCGCTCCACGAGCAGGCTTCCTGCGCCGTAGTGATACGCGGCCGAGAGTCCCGTCGGCCCTGCGCCGAGGATCACGCATTCGGCGCTTTTGCGCGCTCCCCGCTGCTGCGCGCCGTCGAGCATCGTGCGCGCGGAGTCGTTGAGGCCTTCGCGCTGTGCGTCGTCGATCAGGCGCGACATCGCTTCGGCGGTGCGGTCCCAGGACGTGCTGCCCGTCAGCCGATCCATCGCCGCGATGCGATTCCTGCGCGCCGCGTCGTCGTCGGCGAGCGCGCGCTCGCACGCCGCGATGAATTCCTGCGGCGTGCCCGCGATCTCGACGGCCTCGCTGTACAGCGCGACGACGTCGGTGATCGGCGTGCTGACGATCGGCCGATGCGCAGCCATGTATTCGAGGGTCTTGGTCGGGCTGATGAACTGTGTCGACTCGTTCCGCGCGAACGGCATCAGCGCCACGTCCCATCCCGCGAGGAAGCGCGGCAGGTCGTGGTAGGACTGTTGCGGAAAGTAGTGGATGTTGGGGCGCTTCGGCAGCGTCTCGGGATCGATCTTGACGACCGGACCGACCAAACAAATGTGCCACTCGGGATGCGCATCGGCGACCTGCGCCACGAGGTCCTGGTCGAGACGCTCGTCGATGACGCCGAAGAACCCGAGGCGTGGACGAGGAACCTCGGCGAGCAGAGGATGCTCGCGCGCGACGTCGCGGCCCTGCGCGAAATGCGCGACGTCGACGCTGCTTGGGAATGCGTGCACGTTCGGATGCCGGTCGCGCTTGGCGGCGTAAAGGCTCGGACCGCCGGTGAACACGACATTGGCGATCTTGAGCAGCGCCGATTCGCGCTGGATGAGCTGGCGCGGCGCATTCTTGAAGGCCCTGAGCTCGTCCATGCAGTCGTAGACGATCGCGCGCGGCGCGAGCCCCTGCAGCAAGGGCAACGCCATCGGCGTGTAGAACCACACGCAGTATTCGCCGAAGCCGGCTTCGGACACTGCCTCGCGCACGAGATCGCGCATGACGGGCAGCTGATCGTCGTGAAATCCGCCTGCGCGAATCGGTGTGTGCGGCCGCAGCACGCGCACGTTGTCGGAGGGTGTGAGCATCTCGGCGAATGCCGGCCGGTCGTCGAACACCGGCTCCTCGATGAACAGCACCTGCCGGGCGCGCGCGAAGCGCGAGAGGAGATGCTGCGGACGCTGATACACGAAGTCCCAGCGCAGATGTGAAAAGACGACCAGCGGTAGCATGTACGAATCCTCTCCGTCACGGCGCAGCGCAAGAGCCATGCGGGCCGATGCGGTGCAGGTGTCACAACGTGCCGGGAGCGCGTGTCTCCCGGGGCGGTGCGCCTGTGCAGCCACCGCCTTGCGATAAATTGCGGCGCATCGGCGACCGCGGTGGTGCGTCGTGGACGCGCCACCCTGAATGGCCGCCGCTCGGGGCGCCGAGGCTTTGCTTCAGCGCGCGGGCGGCAACTGCAGCTGCGCCGCGCGTTCTCCTACCATGCGGAGCCTTGCGCTCCGCGTCCCGCTAATGCGAGCCGTAACGCGAGGAGCCTCCCGGCGTCTCGACGTCGATCTCCTCGTCGTCGGCATCCTCGACCGACGAGCGCGCGCTGCGGCCGCCGCGTCCGGGACGCTCGGTGTCCTCGCTGGTGTCGCCGCCGGTGCGACCCGTCGTCATGGCGTCGCCTTGATCGTCATCGCTCTCGCCGCTTTCGCTCGCCTGAGCGGAGTCGCCCCCGCGAGAGCTGCTCCCACGGCCACCGCCGCGTGAACGGCTGCGCGAGCTCTCGGATGCCGAGCCGCTGCGACTGCCTCGAGCGCCTCCGCGCTGCGCACCGCGTTCGCTTTCGGCACCTTCGGAGGCGCCACCGGTTTCACCGGCGCCGGCCTCTCCGCCTTGCTTCGCCATCATGATCTGCTCGCCGAGAGCTTCCATGTCGAGCTTGGCGCGGCGCGCGAGGCGAAAGATCTTGCCTTCCTCTTCCTCGACGTGGTGATTGACGTATTCGCCGAGCACCTTGAACGTCGCCTTGTAGCGCTCGTCGCGCGCACCCATCGACTCGAGCTGCGCGATGAGCTGCTTCGCCGAGTCGTGCTCGACCAGCGCTTCCTCGAGCGCATCTTCATCCTCGGTGGCTTCGCGGACCGCGGGATAGAAGATCTGCTCCTCGATTTCCGCATGCTGCGCGAGGGCGGCGCACGCGGTCTCCACGATCTCCTGCAGCTGCCGGTCGCCGCTTTCCATACGCTCGGCCTTGCGGAAGAGCTTCTTCACCTCCTGATGGTCCTGCATGAGAAGGTCCAGCGCGTTCGGCGTTTTGCCCCGGCGCGTCGAGGCGCTCTTCGAGGCGCTTCCGCGCGACTGCTTGCGCGCGCCGCTGCCGCTTCCGCGCGATGACGACTGACTGCGCGAGCTCGATTTCGACTGCGATTGCTTTCCGCGCGCCGACGTGCCCGATCCGCGCGACGACGAGGGTGATCGGGAACCGGACTTCGACGATGATCCGGAAGTCTTGCGGGAAGACTTCCGGGAGGAGCTCGCACTCTTGCGTTGGGTCGGCATGGTGTTTCCTTTGCGTGGACAATCGAACAGCGATGAAGGCGCCTTGCATCGTTA
>Ga0081539_10007159_pt1 | contig 10287 bp, 12 predicted proteins | sample TabmetS4T2R2_FD_71023 | JGI IMG/M metagenome (GOLD analysis project Ga0081539, IMG submission 71023) | Tabebuia heterophylla rhizosphere microbial communities from the University of Puerto Rico - S4T2R2 | ecosystem: Host-associated > Plants > Roots > Rhizosphere ... | reverse complement strand
GGGTCGCCGATGCGCCGCCCACCCCCCCGCCCGCGCGATGCGTCAACCGACCGGCTCGAGGAACCCCGTCACGTCGCGGAGGCGGCCGTCGCCGGCGACGGTGGCGAAGTCGACGCCGGCCGCGACCGGCTCGCTGCCGCCGTCGGCCACGAGGCGCCAGGCGAAGCGGACGCGGTCGTGGTGGTTGTCCGGCCCGTCGGACAGCTCGAAGCGCAGGCCCGGGAACTGGGCCTGGGCGGCGGCGACCATCGCGTCGATGCCGGCGCGGCCGTCGCCGGCCTGGAGCGGGTCGAGGTAGCTCGCGTCGTCGGCGAACGTCTCGGCGATGATCGCGCGACGGTCCTCGGGGGTCGTCTCGTTCCACATCGCGATGTAGTTGTGAACCACGGTGGTGATGTCGGTCATGCGCTCCAGCGAACCATCGCCGGAGCCGCCTGTCGATTACCTGCGGGGTAGGTGCCGAGGCGCGGGGATGGCGGTAGCGTGACGTCAATGAGCACGGTCGAGGCGCCCCTCGGAGGCCTGCTGCGCGACTGGCGGCAGCGCCGCCGGCTGAGCCAGCTCGACCTCGCGCTGGAGGCCGGCGTGTCGGCCCGGCACCTGAGCTTCCTGGAGACCGGCCGGTCGAAGCCCAGCCGCGACATGGTGCTGCACCTGTCCGAGCAGCTCGAGGTCCCGCTGCGCGACCGCAACCAGCTCCTCCTGGCCGCCGGCTTCGCGCCCGCGTACGGCGAGCAGCCGCTCGACGCGCCGGACATGGCTCCCGTGCGCGAAGCGCTCGACCGGATCCTCAAGGGCCACGAGCCGTACCCGGCGGTGGTCGTCGACCGCCACTGGGACCTCGCGGCGGCCAACGCGAGCGTGCAGCTGTTCACGCGCCTCGCCGCTCCTCACCTGCTCGAGCCGCCCGCCAACGCGCTGCGCATCACGCTGCACCCCGACGGGATGGCGCCGCACATCCGCAACCTGCCCGAGTGGCGGGCGCACCTGCTCGACCGCCTGCGCCGGCAGATCGGGGTGACGGGCGACGAGCGCCTCGCCGCGCTCTACCGGGAGGTCGCCGCGTACCCCGGCGGCGAGGCCAGGCTCGCCGCCCACGAGCCCGGCATCGCGGTCCCGCTGCGCGTCGCGGTCGAGGACAGCGAGCTCGCCTTCTTCAGCACGATCGCCACGTTCGGCACCGCGGTCGACATCACGCTCGCCGAGCTGTCGATCGAGGCGTTCTTCCCGGCCGACCGGCCGACCGCCGACTACCTGCTCAGACGCTGACGAGCGCGCTCAGCGCCTCGGGCTCTTCCGGGCCGGCAGGCTCACGGCGAGCAGGATCGCAGGGGCGGGCAGCGCCGCCATCGTCCACAGCGCCGTCTCGAGCCCCCAGCGGTCCGCGACCGCGCCGAGGATCGTCGCCGACACGCCGCCGAGGCCGATCGCCAGCCCGAGCGTCACCCCCGAGGCGAGGCCGAGGTGGTTGGGCAGGTACGCCTGCCCGAGGATCACGGTGATCGCGAAGCTGGCGATCGTGAAGAAGCCGATCGCGCCGACCAGCGCGATCGCCGCCACCTCCCCCACCAGCGTGAGCACGAGCAGCGCCGGCAGGATCGCCGCCATCGTGCCCACGAGGACGGTCCGGGCGCCCCAGCGGTCGACGAGCCCGCCGCCCACCAGCGTTCCCACCGCGCCCGCGCCGAGGAAGATCGTCAGCGCCGCGTTGCCCGTCGCCTTCGACGCCCCGAGCGCCGCGACGAAGTACGACGGCACCAGGGCCTGCATCCCGAAGTGGACGCCCGAGCGCGCCGCGATCAGCGCCGAGAGGCGGCTGAACGCGCCCCAGTCGTCCCGCCCCGCGCCCCCTGGGGCCGTGCGCCGCCCCTCGAGCCCGCGCAGCCGCGGCAGCTCGCGCGCGGTGAGCGCCGCAGCGGCCAGCGGCAGCGCCGCCAGCGGGAGCGTGCCCGGCAGGCCGAAGGCCAGCACGAGCGGCGTCGTCAGCAGCGGCCCGACCGCGAAGCCCGTGTTGCCACCCACCGTGAACAGGCTCATGCCGCGCCCGCGCCGCTCGCGCGAGGCGAACCCCGCGAACTTGGCCGCCTCCGGGTGGAACGCGGCGACGCCGATCCCCGAGACGACGACGGCCGCCGCCGTGAGGCCGTAGGACGGCGCGGGGCCCGCGAGCGCCACGCCCGTGCCCGCGGTGGCCAGGCCGCCCGGGATGAACCACGGTCGCGCGAAGCGGTCCGACAGAAGGCCGAAGAGCGGCTGGATGATCGACGAGCCGATCGTCGAGAACAGCAGCAGCGCACCGAGCGCCGTGTACGAGTAGCCGCGCTGGGCGGCCAGGAACGGCAGCAGCGCCGGCACGGCGCCCTGGCACAGGTCCACGCACAGGTGGCCGGTGCCGAGCACGCCGAGCGCGCGGCGGTCGAGCCCGGCCGTCATGACCCGGCCAGACGCGCGGCGAGCCGCGCGTCCGGCGCGATCGCCAGCGTGACCGCCCCGCCCCGGTCGACCACCGCCGTCGCCTGCGCTCCGAGCTCGTCGTGCGCCCAGGCGCGCAGCCGGGCGAGGAACTCCCGCTCGTCGCGCCGCGTGTCCCACCGCCAGCGCATGACCAGCGCGTCGCCGGCGCCCGCGCCCGACTGCCACAGCTCGTAGCGGTCGCCGCCCCAGCCGGCCGCCGCGGGCGCCGAGCCGAGCAGCTCGCGGGTCTGGAGCTCCCCCCAGGTGCCCGCGGTCGCCCGCGTCCAGCCCTTGCCGAGCACCGGGCCGAGACGCAGCCGCACCACCTTCGGCGCCTCGGCGTCGAAGTACGCCCGCGGGTGCAGGATCTGCTCGGTGGAAGCCGGCGGGTGCGCCTCGTACGCGAGGTTGACGAGGCTCCAGCGCCCGTCCGCGCGCCGCAGCAGCTCGTCCACGAACCCGTTGCCGCCGACGTACGGGAACACGACCGTCGCCTCCATGAACGGCGGCAGGCTGCCGGTGTCCTGGAACGCGGCGCCGAGCAGCCCGCCGAGCGTCTCCTCGCTCGTGAAGTAGCGCTGCACGTACTCGTACATGAGCGCGGTCGCGGTGCCCTCGATCAGCGCCGTGCGCGCGAGCACGCGGTCGTCGCCGCCGGCGGTGTCGGTGTCGAGCCCGAACCGCTGGTCCTCGAGTGCATGGGTGAGCTCGTGCGCGAGCGTCATCTCCCTCACCACACGCGTGCCCGTCCCGGGTCCGGTGACAACCCGCAACCGGCCGTCGCGCGGGTCGTAGTAGCCGGCGACGCCCTGCTCGAACAGCGATCCCGTCAGCTCGCGCAGGTCGGCGGACGGCGGGATGAGGCGGAGCAGCTTGAGCACGTGCTCGTCGGCGTGGCGCCGCTCGACCGGGTACTGGCGATCGAGGTCGGCGAGCCCCTCGCGGCGCGCCGTGGCCGCGGTCACCACCACCGGCTTGGGGATCGCCTTGTAGCGAAGCCTCCGCAGCGCCTCGACGCGCCGCGCGATCACCGGCACCGGCGCGGTCGCGGGCGCCGCCGATGGCTCGTCCTTCTCCGTCGCGAAGCCGACCCCGACGAGGGCGACGAGCAGCACCGCCATGACTGCGAAGGGAGTGCGCATTGAGCATGATTGGATAGCGCAAGCAAACGCAGGCGCCGGCGTTTCACGCTCTCAGTAGGCTTGAGCATGCGTTGGCAGGACGTACATCCGAGTTGACGGCCCCTGGAAACGGAGACAACGTCGCGTCGCTTCGTGCGCAGTTGCAGCGCACTGAGCGTCAGGCTTCCGCGCGCCAGCACCAGCTCGAGCGCTACGCCGCGGACCTGCGCGAGGTCTTCAAGCAGGAGCGGTCCCGCGCGCAGCAGCTGCGCGCGTCGTACAAGGCCACCGTGCAGGCGCTGTCCAACGCCGTCGAGGCGCGCGACGCCTACACCGGCAAGCACGCGGAGCGCGTCACGGCCTACGGGATCGCGCTGGCGCGCGCCTCGGGGCTGGACACCCACGCGCCGGAGCTCGAGTTCGGCTTCCTGCTGCACGACGTCGGCAAGGTCGGCGTCCCGGACGCGATCCTCTTCAAGCCCGGCGCGCTGAGCGACGACGAGTTCGCGCTGATCGCCCAGCACCCCGTCATCGGCTCGGAGATCCTGCGCGACGTCGACTTCCTCGGCGAGGGCAAGCTCGTCGTGCGCCACCATCACGAGCGCTGGGACGGCGAGGGTTACCCGGACCGGCTCGCCGGCGACCAGATCCCGCTCGCCGCGCGCGTGTTCGCCGTCGCCGACGCGCTCGACGCGCTGACCACCGACCGCCCGTACCGGCGGGGCACCCGCTTCGCGCGCGCCCGCGAGGAGATCCGCAGCAACGCCGGGACCCAGTTCGACCCGGACGTCGTCGACGCCCTGGAGACGATCTCCGACGAGACGTTCGCGGAGCTGCGGGCGGGGAACGCGTGACGCGGACGATCCTGATCGTCGACGACGACCCGACGATTCGCAAGCTGATCGCGACCACGCTCGAGGACGTGTCGGGCTACCGGCTCCAGGAGGCGTCCAACGGCGCCGAGGCGGTCGAGCGCGCCGTGCAGGAGCGCCCCGAGATCGTGTTCCTCGATGTCGACATGCCGCGCGTGAACGGCATCGAGGCGTGCCGGCGGCTGCGCTCGGACCCGGCCACGGCCGACGCGACGATCGTGATGCTCACCGGCGACTCGGGCCCGCAGGCCGAGCGCGGCGCGCTCGCCGCCGGCGCCGACCTGTTCCTCACGAAGCCGTTCTCCCCGCTTCACCTGCTGCGCTTGGTGGACCGCATCGGCGCAACCGGCTGATAGCGTCGCGCCGCCGTGAAGCTCGGCGTGCACATCGGATATTGGGGCCTCGGCCTCTCCGCCGACGACCAGCTCGCGCTGGTCCGCGAGGCCGAGCAGCTCGGCTACGACTCGGTCTGGACCGCCGAGGCGTACGGCTCGGACGCCGCGACGATCCTCGGCTGGATCGCCCAGGCGACCAGCAGGATCCGCATCGGCTCGGGGATCTTCCAGATGCCCGGCCGCTCGCCGGCGATGACCGCGATGACCGCCGCCACGCTCGACCAGCTCTCGGACGGGCGGATGATCCTCGGCATCGGCTCGAGCGGCCCGCAGGTGGCCGAGGGCTGGCACGGCCAGCGCTTCGCGCGCCAGCTCCAGCGCACGCGCGAGTACATCGACGTCGTGCGGCTCGCGCTCTCCCGCGAGCGCCTCGTCTATGACGGCGAGACGCTCACGCTGCCGCTGCCCGACGGCCCGGGCAAGCCGCTCAAGCTCACGATCGCGCCGGTGCAGGAGCGGATCCCGATCCTGCTGGCGGCCATCGGCCCGAAGAACACGTCGCTCGCCGCGGAGGTCGCCGACGGCTGGATCCCGACGCTGTTCTCGCCCGAGCACGTCGCCGAGTTCCGCCCGCTGCTCGAGGAGGGCTTCGCCCGCGCCGGGAACGGCAAGAGCTTCGGCGACTTCGAGATCGCCCCGACGGTGAACGTGATGGTCACCGACGACCGCGAGGCCGCGCGCGACGCGATGCGCCCCTACCTCGCGCTCTACGTCGGCGGCATGGGCTCGCGCAAGCAGAACTTCTACAACGCGCTCGTCCGCCGCTACGGGTTCGAGGCGGCCGCGCAGGAGGTCCAGGACCTCTACCTGGAGGGCAAGCGCGACGAGGCCATGGCGGCGCTGCCGGCCGAGCTGATCGACCACGTGTCGCTGTGCGGCCCGGCCGACGTCGTGCGCGAGCGGCTGGCCGTGTTCCGCGACGCCGGCGTCGGGACGCTGATGATCTCGCCGATGGCGTGGTCGCGCGACGACCGCCTCGAGCAGCTGCGGCGCGTGGCCGAGCTGGCTTCTTGAGGATCCTCCTCGGCGCGTTCGGCGATCCCGGGCACGCGTTCCCGATGCTCGCGCTCGGCGAGGCGCTCGTCGCCCGCGGGCACCACGTCGCGCTGGAGACGTGGCGGCGCTGGGAGGAGGCGACGCAGGCGGGCGGGATGACGTTCGCGCCCGCGCCCGAGTACCAGGTGTTCCCGACGCGCGAGCGGCCGCTCAAGCCGTACGAGGCGGCCGTGCGCGCGGCGGCGCAGACGCGGACGGTGGTGCGCTCCCTCGCGCCGGACGCCGTGGTGTCGGACATCCTCACGCCGGCCCCGGCGCTGGCGGCGGAGCTGGAGGGGGTGCCGGTCGCCACGCTCGTCCCCCACGTCCACCCGCACCTGCCTCCCGGCTTCCCGCCCTACGCGATCGGGGCCCGGCCGCCGCGCACCGCGCTCGGGCGGGCGCTGTGGCGGGCGACCGACCCGCTGATCGCCCGCGGCCTCGAGCAGGGCCGGCGCGAGTACAACGAGTGCCGCGCGCGCCTCGGCCTCGGCCCGCTGCCATGGGTGCACACCGGGATGTCGCATTCGCTCACGCTGGTCGCGACGCTGCCCCAGCTCGAATACCCACGCGACTGGCCGGGCTGGGTGCGCGTCGTCGGGCCGCTCATGTGGGAGCCGCCCGGCGAGCGCGTCGCGCCGCCCGAGGGAGAGGGGCCGGTCGTCCTCGTCGCGCCGTCCACGGCGCAGGACCCCGAGCACCGGCTGCTGCGGGCGTCGCTCGCCGGGCTGGCGGGCGAGCGCGTGCGCGTCATCGCGACCTACAACGGCCGCGTGCCCGACCCGCCGGTCCCGGTGCCGGCCAACGCCGTGCTCGTGCCGTGGCTGTCGTACTCGCAGACGATGCCCGCGTGCGACCTCGTCGTGGCCCACGGCGGCCACGGCACGCTGGTGCGCGCGCTCGCGTGCGGCTGCCCGGTGGTGCTCTCCCCGGCCGGCGGCGACATGGCCGAGAACGCGGCCCGTGTCGACCATGCCGGGCTCGGCGTGCGGCTGCCGCGGCGCTTCTGCACGCCGCGCGGCGTGCGGCTGGCGGTCCGCCGTGCGCTGCGGCGGCGCGACCTCCGGCCCCGCGCGGCGCGCGCCGCGGCGTGGATCGCGACGCACGACGGCGGCGCCCGGGCCGCCGCGGAGCTCGAGGCCTGGGTCAGCCGAGAAACGCCCTGATCTCGTCGAGGCGCCGCTCGACGGCGTCCCGCACCTTCTTGGTGGCGCGCTCGAAGAACTCCGGCTGCATGCGCTCCCAGGTCCCGGCCGCCTCGCCGTCGACGAGGATGACCGGGCGGCCGTCGCCGCGGAAGTCGTAGCAGCGCTTGACCACGTCCGGGTGCGCGAAGCGATCGCGCCCGTCGGGCGCGTAGCCCATCTGGAAGCAGTCCCACTTCGGGATCAGGTCGACCGCGCCCTTGACCGGCTCGGCCTTCTCGAACGCCCCGGCGTCCTTGGCGAGGATCAGCAGGCCGTCGTCGAGCTCCTCGGTGTCGTGCTGCGCGAGCGCCGCCTTCGCGCGCGTGGCGCCGACGCCCGCCCACCATGTGAAGTCCTTCGCCCGCGCGGGCCCGAAGGCACGCAGGTACTCGCCCGCGAGCCATGCCAGCGCCTCGTCGGGGTCCGCGTCGGCGATCTCGGCGGCGACGTAGCGCAGCTCGTTGGACCGCAGGCCGCCGGCAGCCACGCGCACCAGCTCGCCGTCGCGGGTGAGCTGCGCCGAGACGCCCTTGAGCTCCTTCGCGTCCGCGCCCGTGGCCTCGCGCAGCTCGTCCTGGGTCAGCGGCTCGCGGGCGGCCTTCAGGATCTGCGGGCGCAGCTCCTCGTAGCGCGCGTCGGTGAGCTCGAAGTAGCGGAAGCGCTTGGCGCGATCGCTCGCCGGCGCGGGCGTGGCGCGGAACGCGAGGTGCGCGGTCCGGCGGGGCAGCAGGTGGATCGACTGGCGCATCGCCGGCAGGCGGACGGCGTCGAGCTTCCGGAACGCCGCCGCGTCGAGCTTGGCGGCGCGGGCGTGCAGCGAGAGCGGCGCGGTCGGATGCGAGCTGTAGACGCCGATGACGTCGCTCAGCGCGGCCGCGCCGCCGCGCGCCGCCCGCCCGAGGCGCTGGCGGCCGTACGTCCATGCCCTGAGGCGCTCGACGTCCACGCCCGCAGCATGCCATCCGCGGACCGTGGGTAGCCCGGACCAATGCTCACCCTCACACCCAGCGCCGAGGAAGCCGTGCGCCAGATCGTGGCCAACGCCCCCGTCGACGACGAGACGGGCGGCCTGCGGATCGCGCCCGGCGAGCCGACGCCCGAAGGCGTGCCGCTCGAGATCTCGCTCGTCGACGTCCCGCAGCCGGAGGACGCGGACGCCGGCGCCGCGGACGCGCACGTCTACGTGGACCCGCGCGCCGCGGAGGCGCTCGACGACAAGCTCCTGGACGCCCAGCTGGAGGACGGCAGCGTCGGCTTCGCGCTGCTCGACGCGCCGAGCGGGATGAACGGTGCGCGCTAGGCGTCGTCGGCGGGCATCATCACCCAGAGCGGCAGGTAGATCAGCGGCGTGAGGACGATCACGCCGGCGATCGCCGCCACGCGGGCGACGAGCAGGCTGAGCCCGTAGCGGCGCGCGAAGCCGGCGGTGACGCCGCCGACCAGGCGCCCCTTGCGAGGGCGGGTGAGTCCCTGCTCGGCGAACCAGGCGCGGGCGCCGTCGAGGGAGCTGTCGGTGTGGCGATGTTCGGTGTGTGCGTGGTTCATGACCAGCATGGTGCGCTCTCCCGGGCCGCGTTTCAGGCGGGCCAGCAGGCGAGCGCGGGTGCGCGTTCGAGCCCCTTACGGGTGTGGATATCCGTGTTAGGGACGGCCTATCGGCGCACGCGGTAGATCCCGATCATCCCGGCCATCATGTGCGACTCGACGTGGCAGTGGTACAGCCACGTGCCCGGGTCGTCCTCCTTCCAGCGGATCCGGAACGACTCGGCCGGCCCGACGGTCTTGGTATCGCGCGGCGTGCCGTCCGGGTCGCGCCAGCGGTGGCCGTGCACGTGGAAGGTGTGGTGCTCGGAGCCCATCGCCATGACGTCCCACTGCACCCTGTCGCCGACGCGGGAGCGGAACACCGGCGTGTTGCCGACGAACGCGCGGCCGTCGATGCTCTGGAAGTTGCCCATCGGCGCGAAGACCACGACGAACTCCCGGTCGGGCAGCTTCTCGTGGCGGCCGCGGATCGAGAGCATGCCCCACATGCCGCCGCTGATCGACGCGTCCATCTCCGGCCCGTGGTCGTGGTACGGCCACGCGCCGACCGAGTCCTTCCCGGCGGTGAGCTTGTACGTGTAGGTCCGCCCGGGCTTGACGTCCGCGTCGCGGCCGGAGAAGCCCGGCACGTACGCGCCGTCCGAGCTGGGCCGGTAGTGCACGCCGTGGAAGTGCATCGAGTGCGGCCGCTTGAACGTCGTGTCCATGTTCTTGAAGTGGATCCGCAGGCGGTCGCCCACCCGGGCGCGCAGCAGTGGGCCCGGCATGAGGTCCTGGTTGCCGTCCCCCTGCGGCTCGTTCGGGAGCGGCTTGCGCCAGTTCTTGCTGTAGCGCTTGTAGACGACGGTCGGGAAGACGGTCTCCGCGGGCGTGTACGTCGTGCCCATGATCGCGTCGCGCCCGTTGGGCACGATGTTCCAGGTCACCGGCACGGCGGCGACCCAGTAGTGCTTGACCGCCGCCGAGGCGGGAGCGGCGGCCGCCACCGCCGCTCCCAGCCCCATCAGGGCCACGATGGTGGCCCAGCGCCTCATATGACCTTGATCTGCCCGAGCATACGTTTCGTTTCCGCTCGCGTGCCCCCCGAGCGGCGTTCGGGCGAACCTAGCCGCGCCGCGCGGGCGATGCAAGGGCGGCGCGGTACGGATAACCGGTGTCTTGGCGTTCGGCGAACACTGGCCGTTTGTGTCGGAAACCCGCTGGCGAAGGGCTCGCTCCGCCGCCAGACTCGCCCGAGTGCGCCTGCCCGTGCTCGCCGCCCTCGTCAGCCTGGCCGCCTTCGGTGCGCCGGCCGCATCCGCCAAGGCGCCGAGCGGGCCGAGCGTCGCGATCCTCGCGGGTGCCTACGGCTCGGCCAAGGTCGACGTCCTGGCCGGTGACACCGTCACCTGGCGCAACGACAGCGCCACCGTGCACACCGTGGCGGCCGCGGACGGCAGCTTCGCCTCGTCCCGGCTGGTCGCGCGCGCGACGTTCTCCCATCGCTTCGCCGCCACCGGCGTGGTCGGCTACTACTGCCAGATCCACCCGTTCATGCGTGCCGAGGTCGACGTCCACCGGCTGCTGCTCGACGCGCCGGGCTCCGCGGCTCCCGGCCAGGCCGTGGACGTGACCGGCCGCTCAGTCCTGCCCGCCGGCACCGCGGTCGCGATCCGTGACGCCGACGGCACGATCGCCG
>Ga0081539_10007158_pt1 | contig 10287 bp, 2 predicted proteins | sample TabmetS4T2R2_FD_71023 | JGI IMG/M metagenome (GOLD analysis project Ga0081539, IMG submission 71023) | Tabebuia heterophylla rhizosphere microbial communities from the University of Puerto Rico - S4T2R2 | ecosystem: Host-associated > Plants > Roots > Rhizosphere ... | reverse complement strand
TCACCGTGCAGAGCCAATCGGTCTTCAGCAAATATTCGCGGATCGAGCTGACCTCGGGAACAGAGCGCTTCACGGACATGGCCAGCGGTGACGGCAGGGTCCTCCCGCGCTTGCCGGCCGACGCGGCTCGACTCGTCTTCAAACCCAAGCTGAGCCTCATCACCGAAGGCAATTTCGATACCGATCCCGCCGAGGACGGACGCGGCAGCGACGTCGATATCGCCGCCGAGATCATCGACGTCGTCTCACAGGTGGTGGAACCGCACAGCGGCGCCCTGACGCTCGTCGCCGACGATCTGGGCAAGCTCAATGCGGCCAGCCTGTTCCTCGGTGGCGTGCGCACCGATCTGGCCGATGGATCGACCGATCTCGAAATCGCGGCGCACGAGATCAATATCCTGAACGATGTCGATCATCCCTTGAGCGCGCCGGAAGTGCTGCTCGCGGTGGACGGCATCGGATCGAAACTGAACGTCGCCGACGGGGCAAGCATCGTCGCGACCGGGACGCTGACGAACAGCCGCGACGGCGACTACAATGTCGCCAGCTACACGGTGGATTCCGGCGGCGAATTTGTCTCCGACAACAGCGGCGCGGGCGCCGTGCTGCGCCTGGCGAATGGTCCCGAACGGTTGATCAACCGCTCGGGGGCGCTGGCCGCCTCGGTCACGACGAAGCCGGTCACCTTCACCGTCGGGCAAGCCAATCTGGTCGGCGATGCGCTGGCACTCGACACCAGCCGCCAGCTCGATTTCGACGCAGGCGCATCGCTCGACGTGCACAAGATCGCGATCAGCGGCGACAATGTGTCCTTTTCGAGCCGGACGTACGGAATCGCCGGGCTCGTCATCACGCCGGAACTGGAGCAGACGTTCGCTGTCGCGGACAAGCTCACCATCCGGGCCAATGCGACGATCGGCTTCACGGCCGGCGATCACAATTTCAGGGATCTGACGCTCTATGCGCCGGGCGTGCGCCTGATTCGCACCCAGGCCAACAAGGCCAGCGATCCGCTGACCGTCACGCTCAACGCGGACAATCTCACGTTCGGCAACAAGACCAGCGATGCAGGCGCGTGCCGCGGCACCGGAGGCTTCACCTGCGGCACCTCGGGCAATGCGTTCGTCGTGAATGCCGATACGCTGACGTTCGAGGCCGGTGTCTTCCATACCTACGGATTCGATGCCGCTGTCGATCTCACCGCGGCGAACGGCTCCTATTACAACGGCGTCGGCGCATTCGATGTCGGAGCCGCCGACCTTTCGCTGACCACCCCCTTCCTGGTCGATCGCGGCACGGGAGCGCAGCCGAAGAATGGTGAGGCGCAGGCCGATCTCGAGCTCAGGTCGACCGGCGACGTTGTCATAGCCCGGGGTGGGACGAATGCGACGCCGACCGGTCCGCTTGCGCCGGGGTCACGCCTGGCAATCGGTTCCCTGTCCGCGCCCGCGAACAATGTGACCATCGATGGCACGCTGCTGCGTGCGACGGCGGGGACGATCGAGGCCTATTCGGATGGCGATGTATCGCTGCTCGGCGACGCACGGCTCGAGGCGCCCAGCTATGCGCAGCAGTTCGGCGATGCGGCCGATCCGGTCACAGTCTCGGCAAATGGCGGCACGATCAGCCTCGTGGCGCTGAACGGCGACATTACGCTCGGCAACCAGGCCATGCTCGCAATCGGTGGCACGACTGGCCGTGCCGGCAAGCTCGATCTCTTAGCCAGTCGGGGCGCGATCAATCTTGCAGGCACGATCGATTCGGCAGCCCCCGGAAAGGGAGCAAGCCTGAACTTCGACGCCGGGCTGTCGAGCTTCGACCTGCCGGCATTCCTGACCGGCTGGGGATCGGGTTTCACCGGCGCCCTTCAGATTCGGACGGGCGTTGGCGACCTCCAGCTCAATGCCGGGCAAACGCTCGCGGCCGAGAGCGTCAAGCTCACCGCCGACGGCGGATCGACCGTGATCGGCGGGACGATCGACACGTCCGGAGTCAATGGCGGCGATATCGGCCTTTATGCGCGCGATGCCGTCGGCCTGCTGTCGAGCGCGGTGCTCGACGCGCATGCCGACGGGTATGAGGAGATGGACACGCGGCGCGCGAGCGGCGGCGATGTGACCCTCGGCGTCGGTCAGAATGGTGTCATCGACGTGGCCGGGGGCGCGGCGATCAATGTCGCGGCCGTGCGGCCCGGTGATCGGCTGGTTCCGGGAATGCAGACTGATCCGCGCACGCTCAACCAGATCACGGCTTATACTTATGTCGAAGGGGATCAGGGCGGCACGCTGACGCTGCGCGCGCCCGTCATCAACCAGAATGGCGCCGATACCGTCGATATCGACTTCGCCGCCGCCGTCGATGGGGCACGCGACGTCTCGATTCAGGGCTACCGCAGCTACGATCTCGGCGAAATCGCCGCCAATCCGGCATTCAGCGGCGTCACCGTCAATTCCGGCGTCGCGACGCTCGACCTCGCCGCGGCGGTCGCGGGCAAGAACAATTTCCTTGCCGATCCTGGTGCCGGAACGCTGGTCGACTTCATCCAGAATTTCGACATTTCGTCCGCGCGCTCGCGGCTCGGGACATTGCCGACTTTGAGCGTCTATCACGAACGGCCCGGCGTCGAGCTCGATTACGATGGCGATATCACGCTTGCCTCGAACTGGAACCTGGGCGCGGGTTGGATCAACAACATCCAAGGGGCGCTTGATGCGGGCGATATCCGGCCGTCCGCACTTGGCGCTTATGCGGACGACAGTCCCCGCTACGAGGTCGTCCCAGGCCACGAGGCGCATCTGTTCCAGAATTTCGTCAGCATGACCTATCGGGTCGGCGGCAAGGTCGACGGCGAGGCCGGGGTGTTGACGCTCCGCGCCGGGCGCAACCTCAACATCAACCACAGCATTACCGATGGATTCTTCTCATTCAGCGATCAGACCGATCCCGATTATATCAGCTCGCAGCTCGGCGGCGGCCTGCGCTTCTTCCATCCGGCGATCACCGTGCAATGCGGCGTCGTGGGCAGTGACGATACCTGCGACAATGTCGTGCCGTTCGATCCCAACGAGCCGGTCCAGCCGAGCACCTCGATCAACTTCAACCTGACGGCGATCGTGCGCGGCGCGGAGGAACATGACGGGATCGCCCCCTATAGCGCGGCGGCGAACAGCCCGGCGGCGCTTGGACTGGGAGTCGGCGGCGCCGGCGATCCGATCGGCAGCGCCCAGCTTTTCCCGCTGCTCGATGACGGTACGCCCCAGGGCAATCCGGTCGAGGCGTTCAGCATTCAGCTCGTGGGTGGTGCCGGACCGCAGGCGTCGGCCAACCCGCTACACATCGATCGCGCCAGCGGCGGCGATGTCGTCGTGTCGGGTGAGACGACCTACGCCATCAAGGCCGTTAAGCCCACGGCGGACTGGGACGGCTCGCTGCAACTGCGTTACGGACCAGGCGCGGACAATAATTTCATCAGCGGCAATTTCCTGAGCGAGCTGGTCGCCAAAACGGGGCTCGACGAGGAGACGCTGAGCAACAGCAGGGCGCGCGTCCAATATGGCCAGGTATCCGCGACGGCGGCCGCCTTCATGAAGCAGGCGGCCCAGCAATTCTTCGCGGCCTATCCGGACCAGGTCGAATTCCTTGGCCCGAAGGCCAACCCGACCGGCTTCACGGCTCCGGTGGGCCTCGTCATCCAGTTTCTCGAATCGAAGGATGCAAGCGGGCTGACGGTTGCTCAGCGCTTCGCGGCAAAGATCGACGACGGCAGCTTCGGCTACAAGAATCCGGCGCCATTTGGTGTCATCGATCCGCCCGGGAGCCTCGCGCGCGTTCGCAGCCTGGTCCGTACCGGCACCGGCTCGATCGACGTCGCCGCCGCTGGCGACGTCAATCTCACTAATGGCGACCAGAAGCTGCTCAGCGCCAATGCCCAGGGCGCGCTCGGCATTGCCAGCAACGCCGCCCAGGCAGGCGGCGCCCCTATCTATACGGTGGGGCATATCGTCGCGCCGACTACCGTGGCGGCGCGCGTCGCCGGTACGCAAACCATGCTGGCGATCGATCCGGCCCAATATGTCCTGGGAGCGCATGTTCTTGATCCCTATTGGGTGCCGACGTCGACCGGACGCCTGCAGTTGAGCCCGGTTTATGCCACCGGGGGCGGGTCGATCAGCCTGACCGCCGGGGAGGACATTCTCGGCCGACGCGATGCATGGAGCGAAGCGTTCAACTCGAACGAGCCATCGCCCTTCGAGATCGGCGGCATCGACCATCACCCCTCGGGGTCCGACATCGTGGGCAGCAGCGATCAGCGCTGGCGCATCGGCTCGATCGGCGTCGGATCGGGCGGCGAATCGGAACTGGCGACCAATATCCGGATCAATCCTCAGCTGTTCTCCTCGGGCATCGGCACGCTGGGCGGGGGCGATGTGTCGATCGATGCGGGCCACGACGTCAGCGAGCTCACCGTTGCGCTCGATACTAGCGTCACGACGGGCAATGTCGGCAACAGTTTCGGATCGATGGTATTCGGTGGCGGCAATCTCGACCTGCACGCGGGCCACGATATCCTGGGCGGCCGCTTCGACATCGCGGCGGGCAAGGCGGAAATCACGGCCCGCCGCGACATCACATCGTCCGGGCAGCTGATCCTTCGTCCCCAGCCCGGCGTGCCTCCCGCGTCCATCCGGGTCGACAATCTGCCGGAGATTCGCCTGACCGATGCCCAGGTCGATGTGACCGCGGGAGGGTCGGTGCGCATTGGCAAGATCAGCGCGCTTGGCGTCGACTCGACTGATGGCGCCGGAGTGGTCGATCATGGGATTGACGCGAACGCACTGGGCTATTTCACCGGCCGAAGCGAAGTGGCGATCCGCGCCTCCGGCAATGTTGCGCTGGCAGGCGAAGCGACGAACTTCTGGCGACTTGACGACCTGGATCTTGGTACGTTCGCAGGGGCGATCATGCCAGCGTCGCTCGAAGTTGCTTCGTTCAACGGCGACCTCGACCTCGGCAAAGCTCCCCTGATGCTTTACCCGGGCGCGACCGGCCAGCTTTCGCTCCTGGCCGGCGGAACTGTGGCGCCGGTGACGATCGACCTGGATGACGGCGACGCCTCGCTGATGCCGGGGATCTTCTCGGCTCTCAATTTGAATACAACAGAGAAGCTGCTCTTCGCCGGCCGCCCCTTCAGCCTCCCGGTGATCCTGCCCGGAACAAGCGATCTTACGCGCCAGCTCTATCATTCGCAGCAGCTGCTTCACGACGGCGACGCTGAGCCGGTGCGGATCGCCGTCGGCGGCGATCTCGTCAACATGACCCTGTTCTCGGCCAAGTCGGCGCGGATCAGTGCGGGCGGCGACATCGTCAACATGATGTTCGTCGGCCAAAATATCGACAAGGATGACGTCACGCGCATCGTCGCCGGTGGCGACATCAAGGCGACCGTCGCCGGCGCGGCCAATACCAGTCCGAACCTGCAGGCGATCCTCGGACGCTCCATCGTTCAGGGCAATCAGTTCATTCTCGGGGGCCTTGGCTCGTTCTATGTCGAGGCCGGACGCAATCTCGGTCCGTTCCTTGGCTCGTCGACGATTATCGACACGCGGAGCGGCACCCCTGTTCGGGCAGTCTATCCGGGCGGAATTCTCGCCGTCGGCAATGACTTCAACCCATGGCTTCCGGAAAAGAGCGCCGATATCTACGCCTTCTTCGGCGTCGCCAAGGGCATGGATTTCGCCGGATTGCGCGAAACCTATGTGAACCCTGCCAATGTCGACGCACTGGACGGGGATCTCTTCGAGCAGGTGAGCGATGCCTTCGGCAACAAGTCGCCGGACCGTACCAAGCCGATCTACGCGAAGATCCTGGTCGACTGGATGCGTGAAAACGAAGCGGATGCATTGATCGCCTCATTCGGCAGCACCGACGTGACCGCCGAACAGGCCTATGATGTGTTTGCCGCTCTGCCCGAACTGGTGCAGCGCAAGTTCTTGCTTGAAAAGGTATACTTCAACGAGCTGGAAGCGCCGTCCCGGCCCGAAGGACCCAGCTATCTCCAATATGTCCGGGGTTATCGCGCCGTCGACGCCTTGTTCCCGGCATCGCTTGGCTACACGGCGAACGATCTCAGCGGCGATCACAACGGCGGGACTCGAGTCAACACCGGGAATCTCGATCTGCGGCTCGCGACGATCCAAACCACCCGGGGCGGCGACATCACGATCTTGGGGCCCGGCGGCGATGCGATCCTCGGGTCGGTCGTCCGCACTTCCGCCCAAGCCGCGCGCCGGGCTTTTCAGCCGACCATATTCGAAGGGTTCGACAGGGGCAACAACACCCGCCCGGCTCCGACCGGTGCCTCTTACACTGTGCCGGTGGTCGACATTCCGATCGGCTATGAGGGCGTGCTGACGCTCCGGGGCGGCGCCATCCGGGGCTTCACCGATGGCGACTTCCGCCTCAATCAGAGTCGCCTGTTTACCCAGCAGAGCGGCGACATCACGCTCTGGTCGTCGAACGGCGATCTCAACGCCGGCCAGGGCCCGAAGAGCGCCGCCAACGTTCCGCCGGTCGTGGTGCGGTTCGATCTGAACGGGTTTGCCGAAGTCGACAGGGCTGGGTCGGTGGCCGGCGCCGGCATCGCCGGTTTCACCGGAATCCGCCGCCGCAACGCATCCACCGGCGCATTCGAGCTGGTGGATCCGCTTAACGACAGCGATATGGTGGAAGCCCAGACGCTGCTGGCAAGCCTGCCGGCCGGCAGCGAAGTGCAGGTTGCGGGCAAGACCTACCGCAAGGACGCGCCGACGATCACGCTCATCGCTCCGGTCGGGACGGTCGACGCAGGCGATGCCGGCGTGCGCGCCGGCGGCGATATTTTCGTCGCGGCCGCACAGGTGGCGAACGCCGACAATTTCAAGGTCGGCGGCCAGTCGATCGGCATCCCTTCGCTCGGCGGCGCGACGGCGCCTCCGACCCCCGCGAATGCGGCATCGGCTCTCACCGCAAACGTGTTCCGGGCGACGAATCCCAACGGCGCCGCCGACCAAAGGGTACGCATCCTGGTCGATGTGCTCGGCTATTACGGAAGCGGAAACGACAACGGCAACGACGAGTGCCCGTCCGACAGCAGCGATCCCAATTGCAAAAAGAAGTGACCGGAATCCCGCCGGGGGTTCCATTTACCGAACGACAAGCATGTTTGGTCTAAACCCCGCGTCCCAATCAGGGAGGCGACAAGGGTGCTCTGGATCGCGGTCATGGCAGCGCTTGCGGGTGCAGAGCCCGGCGACGCGACCGGTGGTCTGTGGGTCGACCTCACCGGATCGTCGCAACTCGCTTCCGTGGAGAATGCCCAAAATGGGGGCGCCTTGCATCGCGCGCCGGACGGGCTTTTCTACGTGACGGGCATCGTTAACGGAGTTCCGGTACGCTTCCTGGTCGATACCGGGGCGTCCACCACCGTTCTTACGCATGCCGACGCGCTGCACACCGGGGTGCTGCCCAGCGGAGACGCTTTCCGGGAGAGCGCCGACACCGCCAACGGGCCCACGCGCATGGCCACCGTTGTGATTGACGAGCTGCAGGTCGGCACCGTGCGTATGCATCAGCTTTCGGCCGCCGTCGCCTCGGATGGACTGACCGTCTCGCTGCTCGGGCAGTCCTGGCTGGCGCGACTCAACTCGCTCACGATTGCGGGCGATAGCATGATCTTTCGCGACTAAATCCTTCGCATTTACCATATGGCGGCGGCGCGCGGCCGCCGCGTGACCGGGTCACAAAAGCTACATCAAGCGCCTCTAGCCATTTTTGACTCAAGCTGGGGCGGGACCTGATGTCGAGGAAAGAAGCAAAAGCTGCACAGCATCTCCAGGACGCCCTGGCGATTCACGGCGCGGGTCGCCTGGCGGAGGCGCTCGCCATCTATCAGCGCGCGATAGGGGCAAGCCCGAATCTTGCGCCCGCGCACGAAGCCCGCGGAATAGCCCTTGCGCAGCTTGGCCGGCGCGACGAGGCGTTGAAGAGCCTGAACCGTGCGGCAGGGCTTGATCGCCGCAACGCCAACATCCTGACCAACCGAGGTACTGTGCTCAATGAGCTTGGGCGTCCCGCCGAGGCGCTCGCCGATTTCGAACGCGCACTGGATATTCTCCCGGACAGTCCCGCCGCACATTATGGTCTCGGCAATGCGCTGCTCGAGCTCAAAAGGCATGAAGAGGCGCTCGAGCGGTTCGACCGTGCGCTCGAGCTGCAACCGCGATTCGCCCAGGCGCTCGGAGGGCGCGGCCAAGCCCTCAGCGCGCTTGGGCGGCACGAGGAGGTGTTGGAGAGCTACAACCTGGCGCTTGAGCTCGATCCCGCATCCGCCGACACCTGGTACAACCGCGGGAACTGTCTCAGGCACCTGCGCCGGCTCCGCGATGCGGGGAAGGACTTCTACAAGGCTCTGAGTCTCGATTCGGACAAGGTGCGATACCATTTGGAAGCCGCCTCGGTTTGCAACGAGATCGGAATGCTCGACGAGGCATTGATCCGAGCCAATGATGCGCTGAAGCTCAAGGCAGCCGATCTCGAAGGGCATATCCAGAGGGGCCGCATCCTGCAGGGTCTCCAACGTTATGCAGAGGCTGTCGACGATTTCGATTTCGTGCTGGAGATCCAACCGGAGGACGCCGCTACCGTATGCTTTCGGGATTTGTCGCTGCGCTCGATCCACCTGTGGCGCGACAATGGTCTCGACGCCTCCGCTCTCCATCGGCTGCTGGAGACGGCACCGTCGGTGCCACCACCCTTCCTGGTGCTGAGCATGTCCAGCAACGGTGCCTTCCAGAAGATGGTCGCGGTCAGGCACGCGAATGGATTCGAGCGTGCGGCGCAGCCGCCTCCAAGGCCCTATCCGCGCCGCGACAAAATCCGCCTCGGCTATTTTTCCGCCGACTTCCACAATCATGCCACCATGTATCTCATGGCTGAAATGCTGGAGCGGCGCGACCGCGAGCGCTTCGAGGTCACGGCCTTCTCGTTCGGGCCGGATGACAAGAGCGATTGGCGGGCACGGGCCGAGGCTGCGGTCGACCGCTTCATCGACCTACGCGAGAAGACCGACGACGAGATCGCCGCGATCTCACGCGAGCTGGAGATCGACATCGCGGTCGATCTCAAGGGCTTCACCTTGCACGCCCGGCCCTTTGTCTTCGCCAAGCGGGCGGCGCCCGTGCAGGTCAATTATCTCGGCTATCCGGGCACGATGGGCTGCAGCTTCTACGACTATATCATCGCCGATCCGGTCGTGATTCCGCCCAGTCACCGCGACTTCTACACCGAGAAAGTCGTCTGTCTTCCAGACAGTTATCAGCCGAATTGCCGTGCGGCCGCGATCGACTCGCGGCCGATCGCCCGGGCGGACGTGGGCCTGCCCGAGCACGGTGTCGTCTTTTGCAGCTTCAACCAGAGCTACAAAGTCACCGCGGAAATGTTTGACGTCTGGATGAACATTCTCGCCCGCGTCGATGGATCCGTATTGTGGATGTGGGTGAAGTCGGACGAGGCGAGCGCGAACCTGCGCGAAGAGGCCCGGAAGCGCGGGATTGATCCCGGCCGTCTCCACTTCGCCGACACGCTCCCGCTGTCCGAGCATCTTGCCCGGCTGCCGCTTGCCGACATCTTCCTCGATTCGCGTCACTATAATGCGCATACGACCGCCAGCGACGCGCTCCGCATGGGCGTGCCCGTCATCACTTGCCCGGACCAGGCCTTCGCGAGTCGCGTGGCGGCTAGCCTGGTGACCGCCGCCAGGCTTCCCGAGCTGATCGCTTCCACGCTTGCAGACTATGCGGAGCTCGCCGTTGCGCTCGGTCGGGATCGGGAACGGCTCAACGCCATGAAGAAGAAGCTGACGGCCGAGGCGCAGAGCAGCCCGCTGTTCGACAGCGAGCGTTACGCCCGCCACGTCGAGGCGGCCTATGAGGCCATGTACGAGCGGCTGATGGCCGATCTGCCGCCCGACCATATCGACGTGCCCGCTCTCGCCTAGAGTGATTTCAAGTCGGGTGGAATCACCCGACGACTCGGAAATCACGGCAAACAAAAGAGAATCTAGGCTCGATCCGGTTCAATCTGAACGGGATCGAGTCTAGGTGTGATCATTTAGCAGGATTGGGCGAGATCTGTTATGCCCGCCCGATCGAACCCGTGCCGGAAGGGGCTCAGTGGGCCGACAAGTCAATGTCTGCGGCTGGAAGCCCCGCCACATGGCGTTCGTACATTGCTGCGAACGCAGCTTCTAGC
>Ga0081539_10007157_pt1 | contig 10291 bp, 8 predicted proteins | sample TabmetS4T2R2_FD_71023 | JGI IMG/M metagenome (GOLD analysis project Ga0081539, IMG submission 71023) | Tabebuia heterophylla rhizosphere microbial communities from the University of Puerto Rico - S4T2R2 | ecosystem: Host-associated > Plants > Roots > Rhizosphere ... | reverse complement strand
TTTCGGAAGGCGCCGGCGCCGGAAGCTTCATCCGGAGAGGCCCGATCTACCTATGACTTTCGTGACCTTCGACGGATTTCCGCGGGTTTCGGCACCTGCCGTCTACGCGGTTGTCCCGCGATCGACGAAATGGTGGACGATGCGCCGGTGCGTCACTATGTCGCGCTGACTTGAGATGATGGAACTGTTCCTTCTCCTGAGCGCGCTGATCTGCGGCATCACCGGCACCGTCCGGACCGCGGTCGTGCGCGCGCCGGAGATGGTGGTCGCGTCGCAGGTCGCCGGTGTCGCGATCGGCGGCACGCGCGCTGCGGCGGTGCGGGCCTATGCACTGGCGATGAACCGTGTCGTGACGCCGCGACCGGACGGCTATGTCGCGCCGGCAGCGCTGGTGCTGACAAAGCGGCCGCTGGTTTCCTTCAGCCGTCTCGTGCCGGAGCGCCGGCGCGAATAGCTCCAGGCGGGCGCATCGGCGCCGGCTTTTCCAATCGGCTTGATCCCAGCGCGCCTTTTGTCGGGCTGCGCTCCATATTTCAAAGGTCTACGCTCATGTTCGGCGGTATTGCCAAGTCCCTGTTCGGGTCGTCCAACGACCGTTACGTCAAGTCGCTCCGCGGCATCGTCGACAAGATCAACGGCTTCGAGCCGGCGATGCAGGCGATGTCGGACGAGGAGCTCGCCCAGCAGACCGCGCGCTTCCGCGAGCGGCTGGAGAATGGCGAGAAGCTCGATGCGATCCTGCCCGAGGCCTTCGCCACCGTGCGCGAGGCGGGCGTGCGCGTGCTCGGCATGCGTCACTTCGACGTCCAGATGATCGGCGGCATCGTGCTCCACCGCGGCGAGATCGCCGAGATGCGCACCGGCGAGGGCAAGACGCTGGTGGCGACGCTGGCGGTCTACCTGAACGCGCTCGAGGGCAAGGGCGTCCACGTCGTCACCGTCAACGACTATCTCGCCCGCCGCGACGCCGAGTGGATGGGGCAGATCTACCGCTTCCTGGGGCTCAGCGTCGGCGTGATCGTGCCCAATCTCAGCGACCATGAGCGGCGCGAGGCCTATTTCTCGGACATCACCTACGGCACGAACAACGAGTTCGGCTTCGATTACCTCCGCGACAATATGAAGTACGACCGCGAGGCGATGGTGCAGCGGCCGTTCAACTTCGCGATCGTCGACGAGGTCGATTCGATCCTGATCGACGAGGCGCGCACGCCGCTGATCATCTCCGGGCCGACCGACGACAAGTCGGAGCTCTACATCTCGGTCGACGCGATCGTGAAGCAGCTCACGTCCGACGATTACGAGAAGGACGAGAAGCAGAAGTCGATCATCCTCACCGAGGACGGCACCGAGAAGGCCGAGCGGATGCTCGAGGCTGCCGGGCTGCTGCAGGGCGCCAACCTCTACGATTTCGAGAACACCCAGGTGGTGCACCACCTCAACCAGGCGCTGCGCGCGAACATGATGTTCAAGCGCGACACCGACTACATCGTCAAGGACGGCAAGGTCATCATCATCGACGAGTTCACCGGCCGCATGATGGACGGCCGGCGCTGGTCGGACGGCCTGCACCAGGCGGTGGAGGCCAAGGAAGGCGTCAACATCGAGCCCGAGAACCAGACGCTCGCCTCGATCACCTTCCAGAACTACTTCCGCATGTATCCGAAGCTCAGCGGCATGACCGGCACCGCAGCGACTGAGGCGGCGGAGTTCTACGACATCTACAAGATGAACGTGGTGACCATCCCCACCAACGTGCCGGTCCAGCGCATCGACGAGGACGACGAGTTCTACAAGGACACGCAGGACAAGTTCAAAGCGATTGCGAAGAAGATCAAGGAGCACGCTGAAAAAGGCCAGCCGGTGCTGGTCGGCACGGTCTCGATCGAGAAGTCCGAGCTGCTCAGCGAGTTCCTCCGCCAGGAGAATGTGAAGCACGAGGTGCTGAACGCCCGCTTCCACGAGAGCGAGGCGCATATCGTGGCGCAGGCGGGCCGGCTCGGCGCCGTCACCGTCTCGACCAACATGGCCGGGCGCGGCACCGACATCCAGCTGGGCGGCAACGTCGAGTTCCGCATCAACGACGAGCTCGCCGAGGTGCCGGAAGGGCCGGAGCGCGACGCCGCGATCGAGCGGATCAAGGCCGAGGTCGCCGAGGAGAAGCAGAAGGTGCTGGCGGCCGGCGGGCTGTTCGTGCTCGGCACCGAGCGGCACGAGAGCCGCCGCATCGACAACCAGCTGCGCGGCCGCTCGGGGCGTCAGGGCGATCCGGGGCTCAGCCGCTTCTACCTGAGCCTCGACGACGACCTGCTGCGCATCTTCGGCCCCGACACCTTGTTCGCGCGGATGATGCGCTCGAACATGGCCGAGGGCGAGGCGATCGGCTCCAAGTGGCTGACCAAGGCGATCGAGACCGCGCAGAAGAAGGTCGAGGCGCGCAACTACGACATCCGCAAGCAGGTCGTCGAATACGACGACGTGATGAACGACCAGCGCAAGGTGATCTACGAGCAGCGCGCCGACATCATGGATGCGGAGACGGTCGACGAGGTCGTGGTCGACATGCGGGCCGAGACGGTCAACGCGATCGTCGGCGAAGCCTGTCCGGTCGGCAGCTACCCCGAGCAGTGGAACGTCGAGGGGCTGAAGGAGCAGGTGCGCGACACGCTTGGCATCGAGGTGCCGGTCGATGACTGGCTGAAGGAAGATGCGGTCGATCCCGAGATGATCGAGGAGCGCATCCGCGAGCAGGCCGACGCGCACGTCAACGCCAAGGCGGCCGAGCTCGACGAGCAGACCTGGATCGGGGTGGAGAAGTCGATCCTGCTCCAGCATCTCGACCATCACTGGAAAGAGCATCTCGCGATGCTCGATGCGCTGCGGCAGGTGGTGCACCTGCGCGCCTATGCGCAGAAGACGCCGATCAACGAATACAAGCAGGAGGCGTTCGCGATGTTCGAGCGGATGCTCGGCAACATCCGCGAGGACGTGACGCGCACGCTGGCGCACGCCCAGTTCCGCCTGCAGCCGCCGCCCGACCTGCCCGAGCTGCCGGACTTCATCACCAGCCATCTCGACCCCTTCACCGGCGAGGACAATTCGGCCGATTGGGACGCGGGCAGCGCCGGGCTGATCGCGGCGACCCTGCCGCCGCTCGCGATCCCGCAGCCTCAGGGCGAGACGCTGCTCGGCGAGGACCCGGAGAGCTGGAAGGGCGTGGTCAGCCGCAACGCGCCGTGCCCGTGCGGGTCGGGGCGCAAGTACAAGCACTGCCACGGGGCGCTCTAAAGCGAAAAAAAGGCCGGGGGTTTCCCCGGCCTTTGTTTCAGACAGTCCTTGCGCCGATCACTTGCGCTGTTCGGGGAACTTGATCGTCGGACCGAGCCGCTCCATCACCGCATGAGCGTCGAAGGCGTGGACGTCCGCAGGCTTGGGCCCGCGGCCAAGCACGATCTCCGCGGCCGCGTCGTAGCGCTCGACCGTGTTCACGTCGATCGTGCGGTCCCAGAAGGGATCGCCCCACCACGGGTCCCACGAACGCCAGCCGAAGCCGCGACCATAATAGCGCCAGCGCGGGCCCCAATAGCCGAAGCCCGCCCAGCCGCCGTAGCTCGGCGTCGCATAGGTGCGGGTCTGCTTGTCGGTGTCGCGGTCGGACACGATGAAATAGTCATAGCCCTGATCGAGCGTCAGCTCGGCGGCGCGGTAGAGCAGGTAGCGCTCGACCGTCTCGCGCGAGGTGTAACTGTTGCCGGCGAAGCTCACGCGGAAGCGGTTCGGCTCGATCTGGGTATCGCTGAAGCCGGTGCGGGAGAAGCCGCTGCCGGTCGCAGGATGGTAGGTCGTCGCGGTCGCGCAGGACGCGAGCAGGGCAGCACTGGCAAGAACCGCGGCGATCACCTTGCCGCGGCGACGAGTAGGAGTCTGGTTCATATTATCCTCCAGACGGCCGACTAAGACAGAAGGTGATCGGCCGCGCAAGCGTCGAAACGTTCCGAAACCGCGATAAGGTCCCGGTCCGAACGGCTTGGTCCCCCTCGCAAATCAAAGGTTGACCGACGCTGAACGGAGGGCCGTTCTGCGCGTTTTTTCGCGGGCGCGGCGCCGCAGGAAGCGCAGGCGCAGCCGGGCCTCGCGGATCAGCGACGCCGGGAGGTCGGTCGCGCCGCGCAGGCCCGCGACGCTGGAGATGTTGCGGACGCTGCGGCGGGTGGCGTTCAGCACCTCGGCGACCATCTCGTGCCGCTCGATCTCGCCCTGCTCGCGGACCAGCGACAGGCGGTGGACGGCGTAGAGGCCGATCATGCCGGCGAGCAGGAAATAGAAGTCCCAGTGGCTGAGCACGAAGGGGATCACGACCTCGCGATAGGGACTCGTCCAGCGCACCACCAGCTCGAGCTGGCGCGCGGCGAAGACGTCGGCGAGCAGACCGCCGATGATCGGCGCCAGGCCCGCGGCGACGGCGGTCACCATCGCGTTGACGGCGACATAGGCGGTCGCCTCGCCCTTGGGCGAGAGCTTGAGCGCGATGTTTGTGGTGGCGAGCGTGACCCCGGCGATCGACGCGCCCATGACGATGTGGAGCATCACCAGCCAGGCCGTGACCAGCCGCTCGTCCGCGAATTGCGAGGCGCCGACCATCGCCGCGATCGCCAGGATATAGGTGGGGGCGCACACCGCCAGCACCGACTTGTTGGCGAACCGGTCGCTGAGCGCCCCCCAGGTGCGCAGCGCGACCAGGTTGGCGATCTGGCTGATCATGTTGAGGATCAGCACGAAGCTGACGTCGAAGCCGAGCCGGCGGACGATGAACACGGTGAAGAACGGCGTGGCGAAGTTGGCGGCGAACTGCCAACTCGCCATGAACCGCAGCAGGCGGCTGAAATTGGCGTCGCGCAGCGGCCGGCCGAGCAGCTCGATCAGCGACAGCCTGCCCGGCAGCGGCGCCATCTGCGGCTCGGGCATCGCGGCGACGATACGGGCGCTGATCAAGCCGGTGATGCAGCCGATCGCGAACATCGCGGCGAAGGCGGCGTCGCGCGCCAGGGAATGGTCGGGCGTCAGGCGGAGCGCCGCGGCGGCGGCGAGGCCCAGCGCGAGGCTGATCGAGGTCGTCCAGATTGTGCGCCGCGCGGACACGTTGCCCAGCTGCCGCTCGGGGGCGAGATCGCGGATCCAGGCGTTCCACGCGCAGCCGCCGATCGCGCCCAATCCGCACACGACGATCTGCGCGACCAGGAACGCGAGCAGCGCGGCGGTGCCGGAGAAGAAGGCGATGACCGCCATCACCGCCAGCATCGACCGGCCGACGACGCTCGACAGCACGGCGATGCGCTTGCGCTGGCGGGTGCGCTCGATGAGCAGGATCGCGGGGAGCTGGAGCAGCTGGGCGAGGAAGGGCGCGGCGGCGAGCAGGCCGACCATCGCGTTGGACGCGCCGAGATGGAGCGCGAAGGCGGTGAGGATCACGCCGGTGGTGAGCGCCGCGGTGCCGCCGGAGAAGCCGGCCTCGCCGATCATCAGCCGCAGCCCGCGCTCGCGCTCGGCTTCGGTGACATCGGGCTGGGGAAGCAGGGAGATCATGAGAAGCTACGCTGTCCGGCTGCCGAACAGCCCCAACTCCCGAGCGACGGGAGGGTGCCGAAACACAGCGCCTTCGCGCGCGTTTTTGGCACATGCCGTCGAGCGTGATCCGCCACTTCGACTATGATGCCGCCGCGCATCGGCTCGACATCGAGTTCGTGAGCGGGCGGCGCTACAGCTATCACGAGGTGCCGCCGGCAGTGGTGGAGGCGATGCGCCGCGCCACGTCCAAGGGCGGCTTCTTCAACCGCCGCATCCGCGACCGCTTCCGCTTCACGCGGGAGATGGCGGCCTAGCTTATACTCGCCGACACGACAGTCGCGGCAGCCGCTTGCCGGCGGCTCGCGGTTGACCGAAAAAGTTGACTAAATTGACCAGACTGCGCCTGTGCGAGCGAGGCCGCCGGGGAAAGCGAGGCGGATGGGCATGAATGCGACGCCGACGCGACACTGGCGCAACACCTGCGCGACACTGAGGCGACACTGAGGCGACACCGACGCGACACTGACGCGACACGGAGGCGACACCTGCGCGACGCTGACGCCACCCCTGCGCGACACTGAGGCGACACTGAAGTGACACCGACGCGACACGGAGGCGACACCTGCGCGACGCTGACGCCACACCAACGCGACACCGAGGCGACACCTACGCGTCGTCGGCGCGCCGGGGACGCGGCACCGACGCGCGGGCGCGCCATGCGTGCCATGGAGGAGATCGACAGGATCAAAGAGCGGACCGATGCTTGCGCAAATCGGATTGCCCGAGCCAAGCAAACGAAATCCTACATTACAAGATCGCCGGATCGCTTATGTCCGGCGCCAAGGGGCGTCCGAAACTGAGTGTCGATCCGTCCTAGGATATTGCCGTGAGGAACTCCTCCGCCACCGCGTAAATGGCGTCGAGGTCGGCATCGTCGATGCAATAGGGCGGCATCACGTAGAGCGTGTTGCCGAGCGGGCGCAGCAGCACGTCGCGCTCGCGGGCGAAGGCCAGCAGGCGTGGGCCGATCGCCGAGAGGTAGCTGCCGGTACGGTCCGCGATCTCGAACGCGGCAATGGTGCCGAGGCGGCGCGGATTCTGCACCAGCGGATGTTCGGCGAGACGATCGAGCCGCACCTGCTGTCGTTCACCCAGGCCGGCGACGCGCTCCAGCACCGGCTCCTCGCGCCAGACGGCGAGGTTGGCGTTGGCGGCGGCGCAGGCGATCGGGTTGGCGGTATAGCTGGAGGAATGGAAGAACATCCGCGCGCGGTCGGTCGAGCGGTGCGCCTCGAAGATCGGCGCGGTGGCCATCGTCACCGCCAGCGGCAGCGCGCCGCCGGTAAGGCCCTTCGACAGGCATAGGATGTCGGGCACCACGCCGGCCTGCTCGCAGGCGAGCAATGTGCCGGTGCGGCCCCAGCCGGTCATCACCTCGTCGGCGATGAACAGGACGTCGTACCGGGCGCAGATCGTGCGCATCTCGGCGAGGAGGGCGGGGGGATAGGTCTTCATCCCGCCGGCGCCGAGGATCAGCGGCTCGACGATGAAGGCAGCGGGCTGCTCGCGGCAATGCGCCTCGAGCGCGTCGAGCGTCGCCTGCTTGCGGCCGGGCTCGGGGAAGGGGACGGTGGCGACGTCGAACAGCAATGGCTGGTAGGGCTGATTGAACACGCCGCGCGCGCCGACCGACATCGTGCCGATCGTGTCGCCGTGGTAGCTGTGCTCCATCACCACGATGCGATGGCGCGGCCGGCCGGTGTTGGCCCAGAAGCCGAGCGCCATCTTGAGCGCCACCTCGACGCTGGTCGAGCCACTGTCGGAGAAGAAGACGTGGCGGAGCTCGGGCGGCATGACCGCGGTGAGGCCGTGCGCCAGCGTTTCGGCCGGCTCGTGCGTCCAGCCGGCGAAGATGAGCTGGTCGAGCTTCCCGGCCTGCTCGGCGATCGCCGCCATGATGCGCGGATGGCTATGGCCGTGCGTCGTCACCCACCAGGACGAGATGGCGTCGATCACCCGCCGCCCGTCGCTTGTGTAGAGCGCGGCGCCTTCGGTGCGCTCGACCAGCGGGATCGGCTCGCCCAGGCCGTGCTGGGTGAAGGGGTGCCAGACGGGCGAACTCATGCCGTGAAATCCGCGAGGTCGAAATTGGCGGCGAAGGCGGAGGCGAGCGATGCGCGGTCGAGCGGGTCGAGGATGGGCAGGCGGCCGAGGCGGCGTATCTTGCCGATCGCGGCGATCGTCGCCTCGCTGTCCTCGTTCGCTTCGCCGACGAAGGCGATGCCGAGCACCGGCACCCGGCGCGCCTGCAACGCCTCCAGCGAGAGGAGGCTGTGGTTGATCGTGCCGAGCGCGGTCCGCGCGACCAGCACCGTCGGCAATGCCCAGCGCGCGAACAGGTCGGCGTAGAGCAGGTTGCGGGTGACCGGGACCAGCACGCCGCCGGCGCCTTCGATGACGAGCGGGCGGTCGCCGGGCGGGTCGAGGCGGGCGGGGTCGATCTCAATGCCGTCGATCTCGGCCGCGCGATGCGGCGAGCATGGGGTGGCGAGGCGATAGGCTTCGGGAAGGATGCGCTCGGGCGGCAGGCCGGCAAGGGCGGCCACCCGCTCGGCATCGCTGCCGCCGTCGAGCCCAGCCTGCACCGGCTTCCAATAGGCGGCGCCCAGCGCGCCGGCGAGCGCGGCGGCGAACACGGTCTTGCCGGCGTCGGTGTCGGTGCCGGTGACGACGATCGCAGAGTTCATCGCAGCGCCTCGGCGAGCGCGGCGGCGAGGGCAGTCACGTCCTCGCGCGTCACGTTGAGCGTCAGCGAGACGCGCAGCCGCGCGGTGCCGGCGGGGACGGTCGGCGGACGGATGCCGCGCACGTCGAAGCCCGCCGCCTGCACCGCCGCCGCGACCTGCATCGCGCGCGCGTCGTCGCCGAGGATCACCGGCAGGATCTGCGAGCCGCTGCCGATCGCGCCGAGCGGCACCAGCGCATCATGTGCGTGGGCGACCAGCGCGTGCAGCCGGTCGCGGCGCTCGGGCTCGGTGGCGAGCAGGCGCAGTGCCGCGCGGACGGTGGCGGCGATCAGCGGGGAGGGGGCAGTCGAGAAGATGAAGGCGCGGCCCCGGTTGACCAGGAAGTCGCGCATGATCCGGGGGCCGCACAGCAGCGCTCCCTCGCAGCCGAGCGCCTTGCCGCAGGTGCGCAGCGTGATGACGTTCGCGCGCCCGTCGAGATGCGCGGCGAGACCGCGACCGTCGGGTCCGAACACGCCGGTGGCATGCGCCTCGTCGATCAGCAGCATCGCCTCGTGCGTGTCCGCCAGCTCGGCGAGCGCGTCGAGCGGCGCCCGGTCGCCGTCCATGCTGTAGAGACTCTCGACCGCGATCCACACGCGGCCGGTGCCGCCGCCGCGCCGCCAGTCGGCGATCGTGTCGGCGAAAGCGTCGACGTCGTTGTGGGCGGCGGTGCGAACCTCGGCACGGCCGAGGCGCATTCCCTCATGGGCGCTGGCGTGGACCAGCGCGTCGTGGACGACGAGATCGCCGCGCTGCGGCAGCGTTGCCAGCAGCGCGGCGTTGGCGGCGTAGCCGCTCGAGAAGAACAGCGCTGCCTCGCTGCCGAAGAAGCGCGCCGCCTCCTCCTCCAGCGCCTCGTGCTCGGGATGGTTGCCGCGCAGCAGCCGCGAGCCGCCCGAGCCGAGCGGCACGCCCCGCTCCAGCGCCTCGACGGCGGCAGCGGCGAGGGCAGGGGAAGCGGCGAGGGCGAGATAGTCGTTGGACGAGAAATCCCGCCCCGCCCGCGGGATCAGGTGCCGGCCGCGGCCGCGCTCGGCCAGCGCCGCGAGATCGCGCGATTGCGGCTCCAGATACGGCTCGGCCGCGGCGTCAAAGTGAAGAGAGTCGCGGTTCATTCGTTCACTTTGTTCCACTTATCTCCGCGGCCGCGCTGCGGCAGCCGCCTGCGTCAAGCAGAGCAAATCCCATTAGGGAAGCGATTTGTTGGGAGTGCTCGCCGTCCCCCTCTCAGCGGGAGAGGGGAAAGGAATATCAGTCTTGCTCATCTAATGATAATGATATTGACTTGCATTAGTGTAATCCCTAGCAGCGCGCCCGCGGTACCGACGCCGCGGATCGAGTGAGGGACTTGCGCAGATGCGGCATTGGTTCGGTTCTATCCTCCTGGCTTCGACGCTGATCCTGCCGACCGCAGCCCATGCTGCCGCGGCCGGTCCCGCGGAGGAGGGAGATGAGCAGGCCAGGACCGACATCGTCGTCACCGGCACGGTGCAGGCGCAGAGTAGCTCGGCCACTGGCCTGTCGCTGTCGCTCAGAGAGACGCCGCAATCGGTCACCGTCGTCGATCGCCAGCGCATCGAGGATTTTGCGCTGACCAACGTCAATGACCTGTTGGACCAGACGGTCGGCATCAACGTCGAGCGCGTCGAGACCGATCGCACCTATTTCAATGCGCGCGGCTTCGACGTCACCAACTTCCAGGTCGACGGCATCGGCCTGCCGCTAATCTGGGGCATCCAGTTCGGCGATCTCGACACCGCGCTGTTCGAGCGGGTGGAGGCGATCCGCGGCGCCAATGCGATCATGACCGGGGTGGGCAATCCGTCCGCCACCATCAACTACGTCCGCAAGCGGCCGACCGACAGCTTCCAGGCGAGCGCGTCGGCGATGCTCGGTTCCTGGGACCGGAAGCGCGTCGAGGCGGACGTCTCGGGGCC
>Ga0081539_10007156_pt1 | contig 10293 bp, 10 predicted proteins | sample TabmetS4T2R2_FD_71023 | JGI IMG/M metagenome (GOLD analysis project Ga0081539, IMG submission 71023) | Tabebuia heterophylla rhizosphere microbial communities from the University of Puerto Rico - S4T2R2 | ecosystem: Host-associated > Plants > Roots > Rhizosphere ... | reverse complement strand
AGTGTGGCCGCCGGCAGCCAGCCGGGCGGCGCGAGTGTGAACCCGACTACGAACGCCGCCTCGCCCCACGACACGCTGACCGTGCCGCGGCCGAGACGGAGCCGGAGCCGGGCCAATTGTCCGGCCGCGACGAGCACAGTAGCCAAGCCCACGCCCGCGAACGCCGACAGTGGCTCGGCGGCGGAGCGGCGTCCGGACACGAGGATCCCGAGCGCAACGGCGACCACGGCGGCGCCGATGACGGCGGCGGTGAATGCCCGTAATGGGCGCGACCGGCGGACCGGCCGGATCCACTCCACTGTCCTGCGTGGACGGAGATCGGCCGGGACGATGCGGTCGGTCATCACGGATTCCCCCTGCTCGGCGGCAGCACTCGCCGATGCACGTGCATCTGCAGTGGAGGAATCGGGGGGCAGAAGATGGTCCTCATCGGCGCCCCCTTCCGCGCACGGTCGAGGGACATTCATGCCCCCGGCGGAAGGCTAAGCCAATCTGATCGAACGCAACAGGGGTTGACCCTGAGCCACGACGGATGTTCAGACAGTAACCACCGTCGATCGCCTCTTCCCTCGCCTGCCTGGCGGTTCGATCAGCGACTACGGCCGGTCCTGTTCAGCGTGGCTCTCGGACGGTGGATCCGCTCCCGATACCCCGTTGACCTCGGATTCCGCTCCACCGGCAGACGGACGAGATCGACTCTCGTCGACCCGCGGCCGCCGGGGGGCGGCGCCGGGCAGTCCCGGATCGGCGCCGAGCTTAGCGACCTCCGCCTCCCGGCGGTCTGTCTCGGGGTCTGGAAAACTGTCGGGAAGCCGACGCACGCGCTTGTTCATGTTGCGAATCAGCAGCACAACGGCTATGGCCATCAGAACGATGATGAAAAGGCCCATCGGTCCGGCGAGGCCGCCGGAGCGGGTGTCGCCGAAGTTGTTGACCGCCAGAAAGCCCACCACTCAACGTTACGCCTCAGCGGGCGTGGACCGTCTCCCGGATGCCCGCGAAGAGGTCCGATTCCGGAATGGGACTGTCGACGAGCGTCCGAGCGAGCTCGAAGTCCTCGGTCGGCCAGACCTTCTGCTGAAGGTCCAATGGTATGTGGAACCAGAAGCCGTCCGGATCAACCTGCGTGGCGTGGGCCCGCAGTGCGTTGTCGCGGACGTCGAAATACTCCCCGCACTCCACCCGGGTCGTGATCTTGTCGCCGCGATCGGACCGGCTCGGACGGTCCTCCTCGTTCTTCAGCCACTCCGCATACGGCGACTCAAGGCCGGCCGCCAGCATGCCCTCGTGCAGCGCCAGCATCCGCGCCCGGCTCCAGCCGGCGTTGTAGTACAGCTTCAACGGCTGCCACGGCGCGCCCAGCTCGGGGTGCTGCTCGGGATCGCCGGCCACGTCGAACGCCACCACCGAGATCTTGTGGCACATGATGTGATCCGGGTGCGCATAGCCGCCGGTCTCGTCGTACGTCGTCACGACGTGCGGCCGGAACTCGCGCATCTGTCGGATCAACGGCATCGCGCCCTCAGCGGGGTCGATCAGACCGAAACACCCCTCCGGCAATGGCGGCGGCGGATCGCCCTCGGGCAGGCCGGAATCCACGAAGCCCAGCCACGCCTGCTGCACGCCGAGGATCTCGCGCGCCCTCGCCATCTCGGCGCGACGGATGTTCGTGATGTCGGCTTGCACCTCTGGCCGGTCCATCTGCGGGTTCAGGATGCTGCCGCGTTCGCCGCCCGTGCACGTGACAACCAGCACCTCGACGCCCTCGGACACATATCGGGCCATCGTCGCGGCGCCCTTGCTCGACTCGTCGTCGGGGTGCGCGTGCACCGCCATCAGACGCAACTGCTCGGCCACTGAAGAACTCCCTCGGCCGGTTCACGCTGGGCGGAACCGGCACAGGCTGCGAAGATTGACGGTGCCATTCTGGCGGATGGCAACGACAAGATCTGCAGGAGAGTGCGCCCGGTGAGCGAGACGCGCGCCACACCACAGCGCCGAGGGCGCATCGGTTCGGCACGTCGCCCGAAGGATCCGGTGGTCATGTTTCCCCCGGGCCGGTACGGGCGGCGGCGGGACGGCCGGCGCCATCTGGCCGTGCCGATCGTGTTCGGCGTGCTCGTTCTCCTGGTGTCGTTCCTCATCGCGGTCCGGCTGTACCGGCAATATGGCGACCCCGACTACGACGCACAGATCATCGGCTGGACAGACGTCACGGCCACCCAGATGACGATCAAGTTCACGGTACGGGTGCCGCCCGGCAGCGCCGCCTCCTGCCTGCTACGTGCCCGGTCCTACGACGGCGTCGAGGTGGGCAGCCGCACGGTGACGGTGACCGCAACGGGGAGGGGCACCACGATTGAGGCCGCCGAGATCATCCCGACCACAGCGAAGGCGGCGGTCGGCGACATCGTCCGATGCAGCCCGGTGCCTTGACCCACGAATCCCTCCGCGATCTGACCGGAAACCTACGGTGAGTGGACGCGCGGCAGCACCCGGCGCAGCGCAGCGGAGCCGGGTTGGGGTGGATGTGTGTCAGGCGGCGGCCGGGGTGAGGGTGACGTGGAGGCCGAGCGCTTCGAGTTGTCGGATGTGGTTGCGGATCTTCCTTTGGATGTTGATGTGCCCGGGGTAGTAGTCGGCGCCGAGGTCGTGGTAGGTGGCGTCGGGGTCGGTGAGCAGGTGCCAGACGATGACCAGGATGGAGCGGGAGACCGCGACGAGGGCTTTGCCCTTGCCGCGGCGTTTGACGATGCGGGCGTAGCGTTCGCCGAGGAAGGTGTCGGTGCGGGCGGCTGCGGCGGCGGCGATGCCGAGGATGCCCTTGAGGTAGGGGTTGCCGCGGGAGGTTTTGCCGCCGCGCCGTCGGGATCCGGACTGGATCAGGCGGGGGCTCAGGTGGGCCCAGGAGACCAGGTGTTGGGCGGTGGGGAACCGGGTCATGTCCAGGCCGATCTCGGCCACGATGACCTGGGCGGCCTGGACGCTGACGCCGGGGATGTCGGCCAGCCGGTGGAGGACGCCGGGACGGGTCGCGGTGGCCTCGGCGGTGGTGTGCTCGGCGGTGGTGTGCTGCCCGGTGGTGTGCTGCCCGGTGGTGTGCTGCCCGGTGGTGTGCTGCCCGGTGGTGTGCTGCCCGGTGGTGTGCTGCCCGGTGGGGTCGGGTGGGGTCGCGGTGTCACCGGTGGGCCGGCCGGGGTCCGGGCCGGTGCCGACGGTGGCCGGTAGTTCGGCGATGAGCTGGTCGATGCGGGCGGTGAGGCGGTCGATCTGTGGGGTGAGGGCGTCGATCTGGCCGAGCAGGATGGTGGCGAGCTCGGCGTGGTGGTCGTCGAACGCCCCGGTCAGCGCCTGCACCAGGGCGGGTCGCTTGCGGCGCATCGCGCCGCGGGCCAGGTCGGCGAGGATCTCGGGGTCGCGGTGGCCGCGGATCAGCGCGTCGACCATGTCCCGGGTCGACACCGTGGTCAGTGAGGACGCCACCGCCGACACCTTGATCAACGCGTCTTCGAGCAGTTTCTCCAGCCGCTGGTAGTAGCGGGTGCGGTCCCGGGTCAGATCGATCCGGGTCCGGGTGTAGTCGCGCAGCACCCGGACCGGCCGGGGCGGCACGAACGAGGGCCGCAGCATGCCCCGCTCGGTCAGCTTGGCCAGCCACACCGCGTCCAGCTTGTCCGACTTGGGCCGGCCGGGCGCGTGCTTGACGTCGCGGGCGTTGACCAGTTGCACCGGCAGCCCGCACGCCTCCAGCAGGTAGAAGAAGATCCGCCAGTAGTCCGAGGTGGACTCCAGGGTGACCATCTCGATGCGCTGCTCGGCCAGCTGCTCGCCCAGCCTGAGGACCGCGGTGGAGGTCGCGTCCACGACCCAGATGGTGCTCTTGCGCCGCCCGCTCGCGGACGGCGTCCGCACGCACACCTGCCCGGCGTCCTTGGCCACGTCGATGGCGCAGACCCGCTGCAGGACCTGCTCATGCTCCTCATCGAAGATCTCCTCCGGCACCCTCATGATCGTCGCCATCGACCCGCCTCCTGACACCAGCTGAACGTGCGGCACCGCGGGACGCCCGGAGGCCTGGTCGGGAACCGAAACTCTGACCGGCGTGCTCGTAGCAACAATGCGCGACCCTTGCAGGTCGTCGAGGCCTCAGCGTCAGACTTGGAGACGGACTCACATTCCAAGATCGCGTCGACGTCACGGACGTCCCGTGCCCAGAGTGGACCCGTCCCGGCCGTCGCGCCAGGGCCGGCCCACCCCGCCAGCGCAACCGGCCAACCAAGGTTTCACGCCAGCGTGATCAACCCAAGGGTTGTGGGGACTTGGAGTTGTGGTTGGCACAGGTCAGCCCAAATGGGGCATAAGGCCAACCACAACTCCAAGATCGCGGAATATGGTGCGGAAGGGGTGGGCCGACCGCTGGTAGCCTTGGAGATTCGCGTGTTTCTGTCACCTCCTCCAGTTCGACCAAGGAGATCGACCGTGTCTAGTTCAGACGCGTCGCCGGCCTGGCTTTCCCAGGACGCTTACGACCGGCTGCAGGCCGAGCTCGACGAGCACATCGCCCACCGGCCGGTCATCGCCGCGGAGATCAACGCCCGTCGCGAGGAGGGCGATCTCCGCGAGAACGGCGGTTACCACGCCGCCAAGGAGGAACAGGGCAAGCAGGAGAGCCGCATCCGCTATTTGCAGGAATTGCTCCGCACGGCCAAGGTCGGCGAGCCGCCCACCGCCGACAAGGTGGCGCCCGGCACGGTGGTGACCATCTTCTTCGACGACGACCAGAGCGACACCGAGACGTTCCTGCTCGGCTCCCGCGAGATCGCGTCGACCACCGACCTCACCGTCTACAGCCCGGAGTCCGCGCTCGGCCAGGCCATCCTCGGCGCCGGCGCCGGCCAGACGGTGACCTACATCGCGCCGAGCGGCGCCGACATCAAGGTCACCGTGGTCAAGTTCGAGCCCTTCGGCAGCTAGCTCACCCAACTCACCGGCTATCGAGGCGCGAGCCAGCCGAGCGGAGCGAGGCCATCAATCACAGCCACCGGGTACCCCGCCTCGCGCAACATTCCCATCAGGGCGGCCGAATGGTCCGGGCCACGGGTTTCCACCGACAACGCGACCTCGACCTCGCCGAATCTCAGCCGCGGGCTCTGCCGGGAGTGCGCGACGTCGACGATGTTCGCCCGCTGCTCCGCGATCCGGGCGAGCAGCCGGGCCAGCTCGCCGGGCCGGTCCGCGCATCGTACGGACAGGCGCACGAACCGGCCTCCGGACGCCAGTCCGTGCTCGATCACCCGCAGCAGCAGCATCGGGTCGATGTTGCCGCCGGACAGGACGGCCACGGTCGGGCCGGTGACGGTCGCCACCCCGGTGAGCAGCGCCGCGACCGAGGCGGCGCCGGCCGGCTCCACCACCATCTTGTGCCGCTCGAGCAGGAACAGCAGCGCCGCCGACAACTCCTCGTCGGAGACTGTCACGATCTCGTCGACCAGCTTGGTGACGTGCGCGAACGTGAGCTCGCCCGGCTGCTGCACGGCGATGCCGTCGGCGATCGTCGCGCACTCCGGCAGCTTCAGCGGCGCGCCGGCGGCCAGCGAGGGCGGGTACGACGCGGCGCCGCGGGCCTGCACGCCGATCACCCGTACGTCCGGGCGGAGCGCCTTCACGGCAACCGAGAGGCCGGAAATCAGACCGCCGCCACCGACGGCGGTGACGATCGTTGCCACGTCCGGGCACTGGTCGACGATCTCCAAGCCGACCGTGCCCTGCCCGGCGATCACATCCGGATGGTCAAACGGGTGGATCAGGACCGCTCCGGTACGCCTGGCGAACTCCCGGGCCGCCACCAGCCCGTCGTCGACGGTATTTCCGGCGTACTCGATGGTCGCGCCGTACCCCTTGGTGGCGGTCACCTTGGGCAGCGGCGCACCTTCCGGCATGAACACGGTGACCGGGATGCCGAGCAGACGCCCGGCCAGTGCGACGCCCTGCGCATGGTTGCCGGCGCTCGCCGCCACCACACCGCGGGCACGTTCGGCGTCCGACAGCCGGGCCATCCGGGTGTAGGCACCGCGCACCTTGTACGAGCCGGCCCTCTGCTGGTTCTCACACTTGAGCCACGTCGGGGCGCCCAGCGACTCGGTCAGCGGCCGGGACGGCTCCAGCGGCGTGGTGCGGACCACCCCGGTCAGTAGCTCGCGCGCTGCCTCGACGTCGGCCAAGGTGAGAAGGTCCAGGTCAACCGGGACATCAGACGTCATGACCCGATCGTCCCACTTAGCGAAACGGTTGGCTCGATCGTGCAGCGCTGAATGGCGCTCATTCAGACAAGCGCGAGGCGCTGCCAGGGGTTCGCCCTCTCGAGCTGACCCGCGATCGCGAGCAGCCGAAGCTCGCTGTCCGGCGGACCGACGAACTGAACCGCGAGTGGAAGTCCGTCCGGCCGCGTCCCCACGGGGACAACGAGAGCCGGCAGGCCGGCCAGATTCCACTGCCCGAGGTACGCGCCGCTTCTCACGCTCGTCACCACACTGCGCCGCCACGGCGCGCCGGCATACCCCTCCGAGGGCGGCGGCGCCGTCGACAGCGCAGGTGTGAGCAGCAGGTCGATCCGTTCGTCGGCGAAGAACCGCAGTGACCGCTCCCGCCAGCGGTCTCGCTGGTCCAGCCGCACCCAGCCGCGCCGCCACGCGATCTTTCCGAGTCGCACGTGCTGTCGCGTACGCGGCTGTAGTGCCGCGAGGTCGTACCCGGCCGCCTCGGCCTCGCGGTATGCCGCCGCCACCCACATCGCGCTCCCGAGCATCGGCAGCCACGCCGGGTAGGGCGGGTCGGCGGTGATGGTGTCATGGCCTGCGCTGACCAGCAGCTTGGCCGCGGTTGCCACGGCCGACCGGTTCGGCTGGTCCGGCCGAAGGCCACTCACCGGCGACCGCAGCGAGACGCCGATGCGCAACCTGCCGGGCTCGACGAGGGTCGCCGGACGGCGGCCGGCCAGCACGTTGAAGCCGAGCGCGGCGTCGGCCACCGTGGTCGCCAGCACGCCGTTCTCGACCAGTCCGAACCAGTTGTCGATCCCCAATTCGGCAGGCACCACGCCGCGGCCGGGCTTGAGGGCTACCAGGCCGCAGCAGGCCGCCGGTATGCGCAACGACCCGAGCCCGTCGTTGCCCTGGGCGATCGGAACCAGGCCCGCGGCCACCGCAGCCCCCGAGCCGCCGGACGACCCGCCAGGCGTACGGTCGAGGTTCCACGGGTTGCGGGTCGCGACCTCGCCGTCGTCGGTGACTGCCCACAGGCCCATCTCCGGCATCCGGGTGATGCCCACGACCACCGCCCCCGCGCCGCGCAACCGCCGTACGACCTCGTGGTCGTTCTCGGCGATGGGCCGGCGGGCCGCCGCGGACCCGTGCCAGACGGGGAGGCCGGCGACCGGCGTGTTCTCCTTCACGACGACGGGTACGCCGGCCAGCGGGAGGTTCGCCAGGTCCTCCTGCTCGTCGACCTTCTCCGCCTCGACGATCGCCTCGCCGCTGCGGATCACCCGGAACGCGTGCAGCGTCGGGTCGCTGATCGCGATCTGCTCGAGGTGATCCGCGACCACTTGAGTGGCCGTTGCGTCGCCGCGCCGGACCGCACGGGCGATTTGCTTCGCGGTGGCACCCACCCAGGTCGTCGCTACTTCCCGCATGCCCGCTCCGTCCATAAGAAGGACCTCAGCCGAGCGCCTGCTCCAGATCGGCGAGCAGGTCGTCAACGGTTTCGATGCCGACCGACAGTCGCACGAGATCGGCGGGGACTTCAAGCGGCGAGCCGGCCGCGGACAGGTGTGTCATCTGGCCGGGATGCTCGATGAGCGACTCGACGCCGCCGAGCGATTCGGCGAGCACGAACAGTTTGGTCCGGTTGCAGACGGCGATCGCCTGGTCCGGTCCGCCGGCCACGCGGAACGACACCATCCCGCCGAATCGGCGCATCTGCTTGGCTGCGGTCTCATGCCCGGGGTGCGACTCGAGGCCGGGGTACAGCACCTGGCGTACGGCCCGGTGACCCTCGAGGTATGCGGCGATCCGTTCGGCACTGTCGCAGTGCCGGTCCATCCGGATGCCCAGCGTGCGGATGCCGCGCAGGGTCAGCCAGGCATCGAACGGGCCGCTCACCGCGCCCATGGCGTTCTGGTGGAACGCCAGTTCGTCGCCCAGGCCGTCGTCCGGCGCGACCAGAGCGCCGCCGACCACGTCCGAGTGCCCGCCGAGATATTTCGTCGTGGAATGGATCACCACGTCGGCCCCCAGACCCAACGGCTGCTGGAGGTACGGCGAGGCGAAGGTGTTGTCGACGGCAAGAAGTGCGTCGTACTCGTGCGCCAGCGCGGCCAGCGCGGCGATGTCGGCGATCGACAGCAACGGGTTCGTCGGCGTTTCGGCCCAGATCATCCGGGTGTGCCCGGGCCGGAACGCGGCCCGCACCGCGTCGTGGTCGTCCAGCGGGACCGCTGTCCAGTCCAGGCCCCAGTTCTCGGCGACCTTGGCGAACAGCCGGTACGTGCCGCCGTAGGCGTCGCTCGGGATCACCACATGATCGCCGGGTCGGCATACCGTACGCAGCAGTGCGTCCTCGGCCGCCAGACCGCTGGCGAACGACAACCCGCGCCGGCCACCCTCGATCGCCGCGAGGCATTCCTGCAGCGCGTCCCGGGTCGGGTTGCCAGACCGGCTGTACTCGTACCCGAGCCGGGGCGAGCCGACGGCGTCCTGCGCGTACGTGCTGGTCTGGTAGATCGGCGGCACCACCGCCCCGGTGCGCGGATCCGGGTCCTGTCCGGCGTGGATGGCGAGGGTGTCGAAGCCGTAATCGTCAGCGGTCATGTGCCCCAAGCTAGTCTGCGCTCGTGGCCGACTGCGTGTTCTGTGCGATCGTGGCGGGCCGGGTGCCGACGGTCACGGTGGCCGACGGGCCGGACGGCATGGCGTTCCTGGACACCCGGCCGGTGTTCAAGGGGCATGTACTCGTGGTGCCGCGGCCGCACATCGCCCAGCTGACCGACCTGCCGGCCGCACTCGTACCCGGATACTTCGGGCTCGTGCAGCAGGTGTCCGCGGCCGTGCCGCGCGCGCTCGGCTCGCAGGGCACGTTCGTCGCGATCAACAACGTGGTCTCACAGTCCGTGCCGCACCTGCACACCCACGTCGTTCCGCGGACGAAAGGCGACGGGCTGCGCGGCTTCTTCTGGCCTCGGCACAAGTATGCGTCCGACGACGAGGCCGCTGACTACGCCAAGCGGATCGCCGCGGAACTGCGGTAGGGACTCCGGTCGTTAAGCGGGTTCTTCGCGCCGACCGAAGGTCAAGGCACCGGAAGAATCATGGCTGCCGCCGGTGTTGTACTCAGCGGATGAAGGGAGTCACCGTGTTCCTGCGGTACAAGAAGCTCGACCTGCCCACCCGCGACGAGGCTCTGCGTGGCCGGGCCACTGAGATGCCGGTGGCGGCGACGCACACCGTTCTCGGTACGCCGGTGAAGGGCCCGTGGCCGGCCGGATACGAGACCGTGGTCTTCGGGATGGGCTGCTTCTGGGGGGCCGAGCGGATCTTCTGGAGGATCCCTGGCGTCTACTCCACCTCCGTCGGGTACGCGGGCGGCTTCACGCCCAACCCGACGTACGAGGAGACCTGCACCGGCCGCACCGGGCACGCCGAGGTGGTGCAGGTTGTGTACGACCCCGAGAAGGTCAGCTACGAGACACTGCTCAAGGCGTTCTGGGAGAACCACGACCCGACCCAGGGCATGCGGCAGGGCAACGACATTGGCAGCCAGTACCGCTCGGCGATCTACACCACCACGGACGCCCAGCTCAAGACCGCGGAGGCGTCGCGTGAGGCGTTCGCCCCGGTGGTACGGGCAGCCGGCCGCGGCGAGATCACCACGGAGATCCGTCCGCTCGAGGCCTACTACCTGGCCGAGGACTACCACCAGCAGTACCTTTCAAGTGACAAAAACCCCAACGGGTACTGCAACCACGGCCCCAACGGCATGACGTGCCCCATCGGCGTGGCAAAGACGTCCTAAACGCACTATCCGAGGCGCCCTCGCTCAGGCGAAGGCGCCTCGTCCCTGTCGTCATGTCGGCCGTTGGGCCGCCCGATGGAAAGCGGCCGGTGCGCCGGCCGATGCCGGCGCTTTGCGCGGCCAAGCAGGCCGTGTGCGTCCGGCCACACTGCTCTCGCTGGCCGCCGCACCGGTTGGTGCTTATTCGCTCGCCTCGTCGCGGACGAAGACTCCGACTCCCGGCAG
>Ga0081539_10007155_pt1 | contig 10295 bp, 9 predicted proteins | sample TabmetS4T2R2_FD_71023 | JGI IMG/M metagenome (GOLD analysis project Ga0081539, IMG submission 71023) | Tabebuia heterophylla rhizosphere microbial communities from the University of Puerto Rico - S4T2R2 | ecosystem: Host-associated > Plants > Roots > Rhizosphere ... | reverse complement strand
GAACTCGGGCTCACCGAAGAACGTGTCCGCGCCTTCCTGCTCGAGGACGACGATCGAGCGGAGCAGGACTCCGACCGAGGCCGCGGACATCCCGCCGTAATCGGCGAGGACGTCCTTGCCGTCGTCCGACGACAGGAACTTGAGCGTCGTCGCGAGGTCCTTCAGGTCGAGCAGGGGCAGGTCGTTGTCGTCGCAGTACTTGAAGACGAGCGCGAGGATCGAGGTCTGCGTCTCGTTGAGGTCGAGGACCTTGCCGAGCAGGAGCGGCCCGAAGCTGTGGACGGTCGCCCGGACCTGGGCGCCGAGCTTGCCCGACAGCGACAGGAACTCGACGGGGTGGCCGGCCGGCTCGAACGTCCAGCCGAGCGACTGGGCCCGATCGACCACCTTCGGATTCGTCGGATCGCCGGGCTGGGAGATGCTGGTGACGTCGCCCTTGATGTCCGCGACGAACACCGGGACGCCGGCCTTCGAGAGCTCGCCGGCCAGCAGCTGGAGGGTCTTCGTCTTGCCCGTGCCCGTGGCCCCGGCGATCAGCCCGTGGCGGTTCATCATCGACAGCGCGACCTGGACCCGGGACTCGTTCGCGAGCTCGCCGTCGAGCATCGGGCTGCCGAGGACGAGGGCCGGCTCCGTCAGGCCGTAGCCCTTCGTCATCTCGTCGCGGAAGGCCTGATCCATCGATCCCTCCGAGTGCTGCATGGCCGATCGGCGCCGGAGGCCGAAGGGTATCATCGGCCGGTCGGACGCCCGGATCGTTCAGGGAGGATGAGGGGATGAAGGTCGAGGACGTCGAGGGGATCGGGCCGGCCTGGGCCGCGAAGCTCATCGCGGCCGGTGTGCGCACGACCGATGCCCTCCTGATGGCCGGCGGATCGTCGCGCGGACGGGAGCGGCTCGCCGCGTCGACCGGGATTTCGGCGAAGCGCCTGCTCGAGTGGGTGAACCACGTCGATCTCATGCGGATCAAGGGAGTCGGCGCGCAATACGCCGACCTCCTCGAAGCGGCGGGGGTCGACTCGGCAGCCGAGCTGGCGCAGCGGAACGCGAGGAACCTCGCCCAGACGTTCCAGGAGCTCGACGCGGCGCGGAACACGGTCCGGAACATCCCGGGCGAAGCGATGATCCAGCGTTGGATCGACGAGGCCAGGACGATGGAGAAGGTCGTCAGCCACTGACCGACTGGCGGCCGTCCGCCCCTCGCCCGACCCCGTCCAACCCGTACCGAGGTCGACCCCATGCTCGGCGAGTTCCGCGCGTTCCTGCTGAAGACGAATGCCCTGGCCCTGGCGATCGGCGTGATCATCGGCGGCGCCCTTGGCACCGTCGTCAATTCGCTCGTCAACGACATCATCATGCCGCCGCTGGGCCTCGTCCTCGGCGGGATCGACTTCGCGGCCCAGAAGTGGGTCCTCAAGGCGGGCGACGCCGACACCGAGGTCGCGATCCGCTACGGCGCGTTCATCAACGCCATCGTCGCTTTCGTCGTCATCGCGTTCGTCGTCTGGCAGCTCTCGAAGACGTTCGTCGAGGCGGCGCCGCCGGCCGAGGTGAAGACCTGCCCGTTCTGCAAGGAGCCGAACGCGGTTGACGCCTCGAAATGCCGCGCCTGCGCGAGCCAGATCTGACGGCCGCGAGCTACACCTCCGCGGCGCGCGGGTACGACCCGAGGATCTTCACCATCTCGGTCTCCGCGCGGAGATCGTCCAACGCTGCGGCGCAGGCGGGCTCTTCGACCGCACCATCGACGTCGACCCAGAACACATATTCCCAGCGAGCCTGTTTCGTCGGTCGCGACTCGAGCGACGAGAGGTTGACCCCGCGCGAGGCGAACGCCCCGAGGCATCGATACAGCGAGCCCGGCACGTTCCGGACGGCGAACACGAGCGTCGTGCGGGCGCCGGCGGTCGGCGCGAGAGACGCCGGCGCGGGCGCTCCATCGAGGCCGAGGACCGCGAACCGCGTCCGGTTCTCGGCGCCCGCCTGGATCCCGTCCGCAAGGATCTCCAGCCCGTACAGGTCCGCGACGCGGGGCGAGGCGACCGCCGCCGCACGCCGCTCGCGGCGCTCGGCGATCCCGCGGGCTGCCCCAGCGGTGTTGTACGTCGTGAGGACCTCCCACGCGCGCGAGCGGAGGAATGCGTCGGCCTGGACGAGCGCCTGGCCGTGGCTGTACACCCGGTCGATCCAGTCGAGCGCCTGGCCGGGCAACGCGACGAGGGCCAGCCGGACCGGGACGCTGACCTCGCCCACGATCCGGACACCGCGGTCGTGGTACTCGGCGAGCAGGTCGTAGGTCTCACGGATCGTTCCGGCGAGCGAGCTCTCGATCGCGATGACGCCCGCGGGCGCGGTTCCGTCGGCGACCGCATCGAACACCCCACGCCAGGACGGGACGGCAGTCCGCTCGCGTGCCTCGCCGAAGAAGCCGATGACGGCCTCCTCGGAGAACGCGCCGGGCTCGCCCTGGTAAACGATCGCCGTCACGGACTGGGGAGCTGCCACCAGGGATGTCGAGCCGTCACCCGCTCACCAATGTCCAGGGCGGAGCTCCGCGACGCCATCGGTCATTGGTTGAACCAGTCGGTCGTGTTGATCGTGCCCGCGTCCTCGTCGAGCTGCGCCCGCTGCTCGCGGGCGGTGGGCGCGCTGACCTTCGCCCGCTTCCGGTTGCCCGCCGCATCGGGCGCGTCCTGCCAGTGCTCCTCGGCGAGAAGCTCGTTGATCGCGTCGATGTACGCCTCGATCGAGGCCGCGATGATGTTCGTCGAGGTGATCTCGCCGGTGTAGCGGCCCTCGGCCCGGACACCGCCCGCCGCGGTCGGCGGCGCGATCGTGACCGTGACCTTGCCCTCGGCGTCCGGGCCCTCGGCCACGGCGTGCACGTCGTAGGCGAGCAGTCGCGGATGGCCGCTGAGCACGCCGTGGAGCGCCTTGTCGACCGCCCGGAAGAGCGCGTCGACCGCGCCGTTGCCTTCGGCCGAGGCTTCCCACTGGTGGTCCCCGGACGCGATGACGACGGCGCCGCGGCTCCGGGCGTTCGAGCCGGACGTCACCGTCCAGCGGGCGAGATGCAGGGTGTCGCCCGTATCGGGCGCGGCGCCAGGCGCTGGGGTCGGGGTCGTGGCCATCGGGTTACCTCCCGGTTGGTGATGTCGCGGGCGAGGCCACCGGCGCAGCCGATGCCCCGGACGCCGTCGTGAAATGCCGCTCGTCCCGGCGCCGGAGCTCCGCGCCGGACTTCCAGATCGCGTACTCGAGCGAGTCCGCCAGCGCGGCCGCGGAGGCCGCGATGATGTTCGTGTCGCTGCCCATCGTCGACCATTCGCGCGCCCCGTCGGCCGAGTCGATGATCACCCGCGTCCGGGCAGCGGTCGCCGAGTCGCCGTCGAGGATTCGGACCTTGTAGTCGTACAGGTGGACGGCGTCGAGCTGCGGATAGAACGCGCGGAGGGCCTTGCGGAGGGCCGCGTCGAGGGCGTTGACGGGACCGTTGCCGTCGGCAGCCGTGTGGAGGATCTCCCCGTCGACCTGGACCTTCACGGTGGCCTCGGCGAGGAGCTCGCGCCCGGCCCGCTGCTCGACGAGGCACGTGTAGTCGAGGACGGTGAACGGCGCGAGGTAGTCGGCCTGGTGGCGGCGGATCAGGAGCTCGAAGCTGGCCTCGGCCCCCTCGAACGCGAGCCCCTCGCTCTCGAGCCGCTTGATGAGCTGGCTGAGGACCTTGGGGTCCACGACGCCGTCGAGCTGGTGACCGAGCTGCTCGGCTCGGATTCGCGTGTTCGCCTTGCCGCCCAGCTCGCTCACGACGAGCCGGCCCTGGTTGCCCACCGCCGCCGGGTCGATGTGCTGGTAGCTCCGCTCGACCTTGGCGACCGCCGCGCCGTGGACGCCGCCCTTGTGGGCGAACGCCGATCGGCCGACGTACGGCTGCCAGTCGTTCGGGCTGACGTTGGCGATCTCGGCGACGGACCGGCTCAGCTCAGTGAGGCCGGCGAGCTCGCCGCCGCCCGCCGGTACGAGCGCGTGGGGCGTCTTGATCGCGAGGTTCGCGAGGATCGAGACCATGTTCGCGTTGCCGGCTCGCTCGCCGTAGCCGTTGATCGTCGCCTGGACGTGGCGGATGCCAGCCTCGACGGCCGCGAGCGAGTTGGCGACCGCGAGCTCGGCGTCGTTGTGGGTATGGATGCCGAGGACGAGCCCGGGGGCTCCCGCGAACCGACGCTCGAACTCGGCCCGGACCCGCCCGACGATCGGGGCGATCTCGTGGGTGAGCGTCCCGCCGTTCGTGTCGCACAGGACGATCGTCCGGGCGCCGCCATCCCACGCGGCTCCGAGCGTGTCGAGCGCGAAGGTCTCGTTCGCCTTGAAGCCGTCGAAGAAATGCTCGGCGTCGTAGACGATCTCCCGGCCGTGATCGACGATGAACCGGACCGAATCGTGGATCATGTCGAGGCCTTCCTGGAGGCTCGCGCCCAGGACCTCTTCGACGTGGAGCGTCCAGCTCTTCCCGAAAATCGTCACGACCGGCGTCTCCGCCGCGACGAGCTCGTGCAGGTTCGGGTCGTCCTCCGGCCGGTTGGCGCGGTGGCGGGTCGAGCCGAAGGCGGCAAGCTTCGCGGTCCGCCAGGTCATCCGGCGCGCCTCGCGGAAGAACTCGATGTCCTTTGGGTTCGAGCCGGGCCAGCCGCCCTCGATGTACGGCATCCCGTACTCGTCGAGCATGCGCGCGATCCGGAGCTTGTCGGCGAGGCTGAGCGTGATGTTCTCGCCCTGGGTCCCGTCGCGAAGCGTCGTGTCGTAGAGGGTGACGGGGAGGTCGGTCATGCGACGCGCTCCGCGGCCCCGATTCGGTCGGCGATGGCGTCCGCCATCGCTCGGGTCCCGACGCGCCGCCCCGGCCCGAGATCTCCCGTCCGGTAGCCGTCGTCGAGCACCCCCGCGACGGCCGACTGGATCGCGCCGCCGACATCGGGCCGCCCGAGCGACCACTCGAACAGCATCGCCGCCGACAGGATCGTCCCGATCGGGTTCGCCCGGTCCTGACCCGCGATGTCGGGCGCCGAGCCGTGGATCGGCTCGTACAAGCCGAACGTCCCGTGGGCCGTTCGGCGCTCGCCGAGCGATGCCGAAGCCAGCATGCCCAGGCTGCCCGCCAGGACCGCCGCCTCATCGGACAGGATGTCTCCGAAGAGGTTCTCGGTGACGATCACGTCGAACGCGGCCGGCTCCTTCACGAGCAGCATCGCGCACGAATCGACGAGCTGATGGTTGAGCCGAACATCGGGGAACTCGGCGGCGACCTCGGCGGCGACCGTCCGCCACAGGCGCGAGGTCGCAAGCACGTTGGCCTTGTCGACGCTCGTGACGAGGCGGTGGCGCGCCCCGGCGAGCTCGAATGCCAATCGGACGATGCGCCGAATCTCGGTCTCGCGATAGGGCAGCGTGTCGAGGGCGGATCGGTCACCCGGCGGCCCGGCCGGCTCGGATCGATCCCCAAAATAGATCCCGCCCGTCAGCTCGCGAACGATCAGCAGGTCGACGCCGTCGAGCAGCTCTGGCCGGAGCGGCGATGCGTCGACAAGCTCTCGATGGACCTTCACCGGGCGGAGGTTCGCGTAGAGCCCGAGGCCGCCGCGGAGCGCGAAGAGCGCCTGCTCCGGGCGCACCGGCGCGGACGGGTCGGACCACTTCGGGCCGCCGACGGCGCCGAGCAGGATCGCGTCGGCCTCGCCGCACGCCTGGACGTCCTCGGGCCGGATCGCGACGCCGTACCGGTCGATCGCGAGCCCGCCGACGAGGTACTCGGTCCAGTCGACCTCGAAGTCGAATGCCCGACCGGCGGCACCCACGACGTCACGGGCCGCGACGACGACCTCAGGGCCGACCCCGTCGCCCGGGATCGCGGCGATCCGATAGGTCGCAGCGTGGCCCACTACGGCAGCTCCTCAGCGGTTCGCCGCCCCACGAACGCCACGTCGACGCCGTTGATCTCGGCCCCGTGGAGCTTGTTGACCGCGACGAGGTAGCCCTCGAGCGACGCCTCGATGATGTTCGTGGATAGCCCGTGGCCGGAGACGACGAGCGCGCCCGGGCCCTCGTCGGACGACCTCCGGCAGCGGACGAGCACCTGGCCCTGGGCGTCCTCGCCGGCGGACACCGCCTTGATCTCCCACTCGGTCAACACGGGCCGCCAGCCGAGGACCGGCTGGAGGGCCGCGTCCACCGCGGAATAGAGCGCGTCGACCGGGCCGTTGCCGGTCGCCTCGGCCGTCCGGTCCTCGCCCCGGACGGTGAGCGTGACGGAGCCCGTGGCGTTCCCGCCGTGCGACGACGTGACCGACCACCCGACGAGCTCCACGGACGCCGGCACCTCTGACGCACGCGCCTCGACGAGGGCGAGGAGGTCGGCGTCCGTGACCTCCTTCTTCGCGTCGGCGAGGGCGATCGCCTGGCGGTAGATGACCTCGAGCGCCTCGCCCTCGACCTCGTGGCCGAGCTCGCGCAGCTTGCCCTGCAGGCCACGCCGGCCGCTGAGCTTGCCGATCGTCAGCTGGCTCCCGGACAGCCCGATCGACTGCGGGGTCATGATCTCGTACGTCAGCGGGTTCTTGATCACGCCGTCCTGGTGGATCCCCGACTCGTGGGCGAACGCGTTGCCGCCGACGATCGCCTTGTTCGGCTGGATCGCGAAGCCGGTCAGGTAGGAGACCAGCCGCGAGGCGGGCGTGATCTGCTCGGTCTGGACGCCGCTGGCGAGCTGCGGGAACTGGGTCGGCCGCGTGCGGAGGGCCATGACGACCTCCTCGAGCGACGCGTTGCCGGCGCGCTCGCCGAGGCCGTTGATCGTCACCTCGACCTGGCGCGCACCCGCCTGGACGGCCGCGAGCGTGTTCGCGGTGGCGAGCCCGAGGTCGTTGTGGCAGTGGATGCTCACCGTCGCGTCGCGCCCGACGAGATCGACGACCCGCTTCGTCAGGGCGCCAAACTCGGACGGGATCGCGTAGCCGACGGTGTCCGGGATGTTCACGGTCGAGGCGCCGGCCTCGACGACCGCGCCGTAGACCTGGAGGAGGAAATCGGTGTCCGTCCGCGAGGCGTCCTCCGCCGAGAACTCGATCTCGGCGTCGTCGCCGAGCTGCTCGCGGCCGTAGCGGACCCAGCGGATCGCCTCGGCCAGCGCCTCCTCGCGCGACAGTCGGAGCTTGTGCTTCAGGTGGATGTCGCTCGTCGCGATGAAGACGTGGAGGTGCGGTCGCTCGGCGACGCGGATCGCCTCGACGGCCCGTTGCGGGTCACCGTCGCGGCAGCGCGCCAGGGCCGCGACCGCGATCCCGCCCTTCGTCTCCTGGGCGATCCGGCGGACCGCCTCGAAGTCGCCGGGCGAGGCGGCCGGGAAGCCGGCCTCGATCACGTCGACCTTGAGCCGGGCGAGCTGGCGGGCGACCTCGAGCTTCTCGGCCGCGGTCAGCCCGGCGCCCGGTGCCTGTTCGCCATCCCGAAGCGTCGTGTCGAAGATCCGGACGCTGCCGGGTGCGACGGCCGCGCCGGTCATCGGGCTGCCCCCACGGGTGCCGCGGCCCCCTTCGCGCTCGAGTCGACCGCCGACTGGGCCTCGCCCGCCTCGACGACGACCGGGTTCAGGAACGCCATCTGGGCCCGCAGGTCCCGCCCGACCTGCTCGATCTGGTGGTTCTTGTCCTGCTCGCGCAGCCGGGCGAACTCCCGGCCGCCGGCCTCCTGCTCGGCGATCCAGCGGCTCGCGAAGGAGCCGCTCTGGATGTCGGCAAGGACGTCCTTCATCGTCGCCTTGACGCCCTCCGTGATCCGCGGCCCGGAGACGTAATCGCCGTACTCGGCCGTGTCGCTGACGCTGAAGCGCATGAAGTTCAGGCCACCGCGATACATCAGGTCGACGATGAGCTTCAGCTCGTGCATCGTCTCGAAATAGGCCAGCTCGGGCTGATAGCCGGCCTCCACGAGCGTCTCGAACGCGGCCTTGATGAGCGCCGAGACGCCGCCGCACAAGAGGGCCTGCTCGCCGAACAGGTCGGTCTCGGTCTCTTCCTTGAACGTGGTCTCCAGCACGCCCGCTCGCGTGGAGCCGATCCCGCGGGCGTACGCGAGCACGCGGTCCCGAGCGGTGCCCGACGCGTCGTTCTCGACCGCGAACAGGGCCGGCACGCCGCCGCCTTGCTCGTAGACGCTGCGGAGGAGGTGGCCCGGGCCCTTCGGGGCGACCATGCCCACATCGATCGTCTCGGGCGGCTGGATCCGGCCGAACCGGATGTTGAAGCCGTGGGCGAACATCAGCAGCTGGCCGGGCCGGAGGTTCGGTCCGATCTCGGCGTCGTAGACCGCTTTCTGGAGCGTGTCCGGGACGGCGATCATGATCACGTCGGCCGCCCGGACCGCGTCGGCCACGTCCATCACCCGCAGCCCGGCCGCCTCGGCGGCCAGTAGCTGGATCCGGTGGGCGGTCGAGCGGAGCGCCCGGACGGTCATGCGATGCTCCAGTGACCGGGCCGGCCGGTCCCGCAGCGCGGCGCAGCGAACGACTTGGCGCCTGGGCACGGGCTGCTCGGGCTGGATCGGGGGGCGCATCTTGGCCATCGGGTTGGGGGCATCCTCTTCCTCCTCCAGCCAGCGGTACAGCACGCGCAGGACCTTGTAGCGGGTTGCCGCTGTCGCGGCGGAGCGGCGGGCGAGCAGGTCAGCGAGGAAGTCCTCAAGGTCGGCGCGGGTGGCGTCGCGCAGGCGCACGCCACGGGGGCGCAGGGACGCCTCGCCAGCTCGATCCTCGAAGACCTGGGCATGCCCGACCTCCCTGCCCATGGCCTCCCCCCCGGCGTCCAACGAAGGTCTAACCGCCGCTCGTGCCGTGGTGCGTGAGGGCCTGGGCGGCGGCATTCCAGTACTCCTACGGTTCCCGCTTGGTAGTGGCGCCGGTGGTCCTTGGGTGTGCGATCGAGCCAGGAGCGGTCATTGGCCAGGGTGGGATCTGGTTCCTTCCGAGCAGTAGGTAGGTGACCATCGCGGTCTTGCCCCTGACCGGGATGGGTCCGCGCCGCTGGAAGCGGTAGCGGTTCTGGAGCCGTTGGTAGGTCCGTGGGTCACCTGGATGCAGCCGGCCAGCCGCGAACGCCACCCCGCCTGCTGGAACCGGTGTGGATAATTCGACGCGACTGAGTCGCCCCGGGGCTGTCACCGGGCGCCCGGGCGAGCCTTGCCAACATCACGCATGTCGCCCCGACGGCCAGGATCACCAGCGGCATGACGGTGGTTGCCAGGACCTCATCCCAAATGGGTGATGCCCTTTCCCTGGCTTGGTGGGACGGTGCGGTCGGTCATCCGGATCGGCCGGCCTGAGGTGGTCGGCTGGACGCACAGGAGGGATCGGCGATGACCGGTGAGGCATACCCGTCGGCGGCCGGGGCGGGTGAGGAGGCCAGCGGCGGGGCGGTCGGAGTCATCTTGTTCGCGGCCATCATGATGATCATGGTGGGCTGCTTCCAGGCCTTCGGCGGCCTGGTGGCCATCTTCAACGACACCTTGTATGTGACCACCCGCAACTATGTGTTCCAGTTCGACGCCACCACCTGGGGCTGGATCCACCTGATCGTCGGGCTGATCGTGGCCTTGGCCGGTTGGGGGCTGCTGTCTGGGCGGACCTGGGCCCGGGTGGCCGGCATCACGGTGGCCGTGCTCAGTGCCATCGCCAACTTCCTGTGGCTGCCCTACTACCCGTTCTGGGCGCTGACGATCATCACCCTGGACGTCTTCGTCATCTGGGCCATCGCCGCCCACGGCGGCGAGCTCCGCGAACCGGTCTGACCGGGGCGGGAATTGATGGCCGCCAAGCGTCACGACGACGGGCGCCTGTGCCGGTGCGACCGGGCCGACGGAACCTGCGCCGGCCTGGCCGTGCGGCGCCTGAGCCAGGAGCGGGTCTGGGAGCTGGCCGAGGAGATCTGGACGGCGTCGTCCGGAGACCTGCGGCCGACCCGGCCCGCCCTGGCCGATCCGCGATCCAGCCGGGCCGGGGCCTCGGCCCTGGCCGCCTACCGGCGCCGCCATGCTCTGGAACGGGCAGGCTGGCGGCCGGCCTTGGGGTGGTTGGTCTTGGCCTGGGGGGTGCTGGGGGCCGCCCCGGCCGCCGGCCTGCTTCTGGGCGTGACCATGGGGGCCTGGCTGGGCTGGCCGGCGGCTCTGCTGGTGGCGGCCCTGGCCTGGTCGCCGTTGCGCTTTCGCCCCTCTTCCGAGGCGGTCACGTGGCGGCGTCAGGCGGCCATGCA
>Ga0081539_10007154_pt1 | contig 10295 bp, 12 predicted proteins | sample TabmetS4T2R2_FD_71023 | JGI IMG/M metagenome (GOLD analysis project Ga0081539, IMG submission 71023) | Tabebuia heterophylla rhizosphere microbial communities from the University of Puerto Rico - S4T2R2 | ecosystem: Host-associated > Plants > Roots > Rhizosphere ... | reverse complement strand
TTATTGCGCAGCTGAACGACTACCGCATAACGACAGCAGAAATCCTGTACTGGATGCCCGATCATAAGCACGTCCTGCAAAGCTTCGTCTGGCAAAACCTGGATCTCGCCCCCCGCTTTCCCCGCCTCAGCAAGTTCCTCGATTTCTGGGAGCGCAATCTGGACGGCAAGGTGCACCGCGTGCGCGTTGCCAACGCCCAACTGATCAAGCCCGCGGAATTCGGCTTTGCGTCAGGGCTTTACCACCTGAACTGAGGCGTACTGCGCCGCCGTTCGCTCCACCAGTTCGGCGACCGAGAGAATATCCAACACACCGGACACCGAGTGTCCGGCGCTCCAGATATCCTTCCAGCGCTTGGCATCCGGGCGTTCTCGTTCGGCCACGCTGATGTCCTTGGCGATATCGATGGCGCCGCGGACCGGCAAGTTCTCGGGATCGAGGCCGGCCGCCGCGATCGAGGGCCGCAGCATGTTGGTCTCGAGGCCTGTAAAGGCCCGCGTCAGCAGCACGTCGTCCAGCCGGCTTTCCACCAGCATCCGCTTGTAGGCGTCCTTCGCCAGGCTCTCGCGGGTGGCGATGAACTTGGTGCCCATGTAAGCCAAGTCGCAGCCCAGCACCTCGGCAGCGGCGATCGCCTGGCCGTCGGCCATGCCGCCTGCCATGACCACGATGCCGTCCCAGAAGGTTCGCACGGCGCGGACGAAGGCGAACGGGTTGACCCAGCCGGTCTGGCCACCCGCTCCGGCGGTCAACAGCACGAGCCCATCGACGCCGGCCGCTGCCGCGCGCTCAGCGTGCCGCATCGACGCGACGTCGGCCAGCACGAGGCAGCCTGCATCCCTCAACGGCTTGATCACCGGCTCGGGCGAACCCACCGAGGTGATCACCAACTCCACCTTGTGGCGCAGCACAGCGGCGAGGTCGTCCGCGATGCGGGGATTGGAGCGATGCACGATCAGGTTGGGACAGAGAGGTGCAGGCGCCCGACCTGTCTCATCGGCGGCGCGCCCGAGATCGTCGACGACGTCGCTCAACCATGCATCGAGCTCCTCGACCGTGCGGCAATTGGCGGTCGGGAATGAGCCGATCACGCCGGCGCGGCAGGCCGCCTTCACAAGTGCCGGTCCCGACACCAGGAACATGGGTGCAGCGATCAGCGGCAGGCGCAGGCGGGCTTTGAGGTGGGCGGGCAGCATGGGGGACAACTACCTCAGCGCAGCGCCGCCAGCATCGCGATGCCGGAGACGACGGAGATCGAAGCTGCAACGCGGCGCGCGCCAAAGCCCTCTTTCAGCACCAGCGTTCCGATCAGCGCGCCGAAGATCACGCTGGTCTCGCGCAACGCGCTCACCGGCCCGATCGGCAGCTGGCTCGCCGCGGTTAGGAAGGCAAGAAACCCGGCCACCGAAACCAGGCCCGCCAGGAGCCCCGTTGGGCCGTGACAACGAACGTAAGGCAGCAAGTCGTGGCGTCGTGAAGAGAGTACAAACCCCACCATGCCAATCCCGGTAGCGATTTCGAGGCAGGCCTGGAACCCCAGCACGGTGCCCGCGGCGCGCACGCCCACGCCGCCCAGGAAGCTGTAGGTTGCGACACTCACGCCAGTCGCGAGGGCGAACGTCACCGCCTGCGCACTCGCTCCAGCGCCGAACGAGAAGGCCATGATGCCTAAAGAGATGACGCCCACCGCAATCATTTGACCAAAGCTCAAACGCTCGTCGATCACGATGAAAGCGACGATCGATGCGAGCACCGGCGCAAGGCCGCGCGCGAGCGGATAGACCACGCTCATGTCGCCGATATCGTAGGAGCGGATCAACAGGCCGTAGTAGGCGAAGTGCGCCAACGCGGTGATCGCCAGCCACGGCCAGGCCTGCGGCGCCGGCCAGTCGACGAATGGCAGCGCAACCATTCCCAGAATCAGTCCTGTCGTTCGGATCGCCACCATGCTGAGCAGGCGATCGCCTGACGACTTCACCATCGCATTCCAGATCGGATGGGCGATGGCCGACAGGATCACCAGGCCATAGAGAACCGCCGCGGTCATGGCATCCGTTTAGCAGCTGCCGGTCCGCGGCGGTCAATGTCACGCCGAGCATTGCGCGCTGCACCGCATCGCGTCGCAAACCGGCGCGATGCGGTGAGCCGCAGCGAGGAATGTCAGGCGGCGGCCGCAAGCCCCTCCTGCTCGAGCACGCGCTTCACCGCCGGCCGTGCCTTCATGCGCTCGTAGTGCGCCGCCACGTTCTTGGGCAGCGGCATCTTCATGCGGCCGGAGGCCCAGAACTCGACGTAGAACAACGCGGCGTCAGCGATCGAGAACTTCCCAGTGACGTACTCCTTGCCCTCGAGCGCCTTGTCCATGAGCACGAGGCCCTTCTCCATGATCTCCTTGCCGCGCGCCTTGACCTTGTCGTGGTCGGCTTCGGTCGGTGCGTAGTTGATCGGCCGGAACATGCGGGAAAAGCCCTGCATGTGCATGGTCGAGACGACATAGTCCATCGCCTCGAACGCGCGCGCCTCGCCCTCGGCGTCGGCGGGCAACAGTGCCTTGTCGGGATTGGTGCGGGCAAGCCACGTGGCAATTGCCGGGAATTCGGTCAGCACCGAGCCGTCGTCGCGCTGCAATGTCGGCACCTTGGACTTCGGATTGACCTTCACGAACTCGGGCCCGTACTGCTCCTGCTTCGCGCCGTCGATCTTTTGCAGATCGTACGGCTTGCCGATCTCCTCGAGCAGAACATGGATGCCGACCGAGCAGGCGCCGGGTATGTAGTAGAGCTTCATCGCTTCCTCCTCCAAAAGGGTGTCTTGCGGGACGGCGGACGCTAGCACCGCCTTGCGCACGGGGGAACCGAGGTTACCCGCCCGTCACTAGGTGCGGATGACGACCGGCAGCGAACGGATACCGCGAATGAAATTGGAATAGAGCCGCGCAGGGGGCCGGCGATCTCGACGTCGAGCTCGCGCTTCAGGATCTCCTCCCACAGGATGCGCAGCTGCATCTCGGCCAGCCGGTCGCCGACGCAACGGTGGATGCCGGCACCGAACGACAGATGCTGGCGCGCCTTGGGCCGGCCGACGATGAAGCTTTCGGGTTCCTCGATCGCGGTCTCATCGCGATTGCCCGACACGTACCACATCACGACCTTGTCACCCCGCCGATGGTCTTGCCGCCGAGTTCGACGTCGCGCGTCGCGGTACGTCGCATGTGGATCACCGGTGTCTGAAAACGAATGATCTCGGCGACGAGACTGTCGAGCAGCCGGGGGTCGGCCTTCACCTTGGCAAGCTCATCCGGGCTTTCGGTCGCGGCGATCAGCCCGCCGCTCATCGAATTGCGCGTCGTATCGTTGCCGCCCACGATCAGCAGCCCGAAGGTGCCGATGAACTCTCGCATCGGCATGTTCTGCGTCGCTTCCGAATGGGCCATCATCGAGATCAGGTCGAACTTCGGCGGCTGCGCGGCGCGCTCGTTCCACAGCGCGGCCATCGTCTCCGCCATCTCGGTCAGCGCGGCCATGCGCTCGGCCTCGCTTTTCACCACGGCGTCCTCGGCTTCGACGTTGGCGATGGCGACATCGGACCAATCGGTGAGTTTGCGCCGCTCTTCCTGCGGGAAGTCGAACAACGTCGCCAGCATCATCGCCGTAAGCTCGGTCGCGACGCGATCAACCCAGTCGAACGGCTCGTTGCGGGGCAGTCCGTCCAGCACCGTCGTGGTTCGGTCGCGAATCAGGTGCTCCATGTTGGCGAGGTTGGATGGTGCCACGATCGGTGCCACCGTCTTGCGCTGCGCGGTGTGCCGCGGCGGGTCCATGCGGATGAAGTTGGGCAGCTCCTGGCCCTTGGGCTGATCGGTTATCTGGATGCCGCCAAGTTCCGATGCTGAGGAGTAGGTGCGATGATCGAGCTCGACCTTCACGATGTCGGCGAAGCGCGTCACCGACCAGTAGGGACCAAATGGGCTCGCGTCGTGCAGATGGACGGGATCTTCATGCCTGAGCCAGGCGAAAGGTTCACGCCACGATTCTTCGCGGTACAAACGCGGATTGCTCACGTCGACGGGACCGCTCATGGCTAAAGCGCGCCGCCTGCATGGCGAAGAGTCAAGGCCTTTCCGCGCAACTGACCTTCAATTGCCACGTTGACAGGCCCGTGCCCGCGGCGCAAACCCTCGCGCCGCCGCCGTCCGACATCATGGCCCCTGACAGCACCAGTCCGTCGACCGCTCCCGAGGTCGCAAGCCACGTCGGCCCAAGCGCCAATCGCAAGGTGGCAGCCGGCCTGATCGTCGGGGCGCTCGGCGTCGTGTACGGCGACATCGGCACCAGCCCGTTGTACGCCCTGCGCGAATCGTTTCTCCACGGGGCCGGCATCCAGCCGACGCAGGAACACGTGCTGGGCGTGCTGTCGGTCCTGTTCTGGGCGATCACACTCACCGTCACGATCAAATACGTCACGTTGATCATGCGCGCCGACAACAAGGGCGAGGGCGGCGTGCTGGCGCTGGCAACACTCGCCACCCACGGCCTGAACGGCAAGAGTTGGCGCATCCGCAGCGCGATCACGCTGCTGGCAGTGGTCGGGCTCGCTTTGTTCTACGGCGATGCGATCATCACCCCCGCGATCTCGGTGATGAGCGCAGTCGAGGGTCTCTCCGCCGCGACGCCTGCCTTCACCCCGTTCGTGGTGCCGCTCGCCCTTCTGATCCTGGTCGGCCTGTTCATGTTGCAGTCGCGCGGCACGGCCGACGTTGGCCGTCTGTTCGGGCCGGTGATGCTGTTGTGGTTCGTGGTGCTGGGCGCGCTCGGCCTGTGGCACATCGTGCAGCACCCGGGCGTCCTGGCGGCGGTCAATCCGGTCTACGCCTGGCGCATCATTGCCGACCAGGGCCTGGGCATCTTCTGGGCCTTCGGCTCGATCGTGCTGGCCGTGACCGGCGCCGAGGCGTTGTACGCCGACATGGGCCATTTCGGCCGCGCGCCGATCCGCCGGGCCTGGCTCGGCCTTGTCATGCCGGGCCTGCTGCTCAACTATTTCGGCCAGGGCGCGTTGATCATCGCCCATCCCGAAGAGATCCATAAGGTCTTCTTCGCCCTCGTGCCGCAGGACTACATCATCCCGCTCGTCGTGCTGTCGACGCTCGCCACGGTGATCGCCTCGCAGGCCGTCATCACCGGCGTGTTCTCGCTGACGCGCCAGGCCATCCAGCTCGGCTACCTGCCGCGCATGGAGATCCGCCATACCTCGGAGACGGCGATCGGCCAGATCTACATCCCGCGCGTGAACTGGCTCTTGATGGCGGGCGTCGTGGCCCTCGTGGTGGGCTTCGAATCGTCGGGCGCGCTGGCCGGCGCCTACGGCCTCGCCGTGACCGGGGCGATGCTGGTCGACGCCGCGCTGGCCACCGCGGTGGCCATGCTGGTATGGCGCTGGCAAAAGGCACTTGCCGCGCTGGTGTTCGGCTTGCTTGCCGTACCCGACCTTTCCTTCTTCATCGCCAACAGCCTGAAGATCCCCGAGGGAGGCTGGCTGCCGCTGGTGGTGGCTTTCTTCGTCTACTTCACCATCACCACCTGGCGTCGCGGGCGCGCCATCGTCAGCGCCGAGATCAGGGAAGGAACGCTGCCCCTCAAGCAGTTCCTGGACCGCATGGAACGCGTGCCCGACCGTGTCGCCGGGACCGCGGTCTTCCTCACCGCCGACGAAACCCGCACACCGGCCGCCCTGCTGCACAACCTCAAGCACAACAAGGTGCTGCACGAGCGCGTCATCGTCCTGCACGTCGAGACCATGGACGTGCCGCTGGTGCCGCCCGCGCAGCGCGTCCTTTGCGAGCGGCTGGGCAAGGGCTTCCACACGGTGGTCGCCCGCTACGGCTTCACCGAGCAGCCAGACGTGCCGGAGGCGCTGCGCGCCTGCCGGCCGCACGGCATCGCCTACGACGAGATGGAGACGAGCTTCTTCCTCGGTCGCGAGACGCTGGTGCCCAGCCAGCATTCGCGGCTCGGCAGATGGCGGCGCGACTGGTACATCTCGCTCGCCCACTCGGCGTCAGCCACCAAGACCTTCTTCCGCATTCCGCCCAACCGCGCTATCGAGCTTGGCAACCAGATCCAGATCTAGCCCGGTGGATGCCCAAGAAGACGCTCGTCCTGCTGCCCGGCCTGCTCAACACCCGCCGACTGTTCCAGCACCAGATCGAAGCCCTGTCCGACATCGCCGACTGCGTGGTGCCGGAGCTGTGGCACCATGACAGCCTGGCCGGCATGGCAGAGAACGTTCTCGGCGCCGTCCCGACCACCTTCGCACTGGCCGGCTTCTCGATGGGCGGCTACGTCAGCTTCGAGATCCTGCGGCGAGCACCCGAACGAATCGAACGCCTCTCCCTGATCGATACGCAGGCGGCACCCGACACGCCCGAGGCGACCAGGCGCCGGCAGGGACTGATCGAGCAGACGGCCATCGGCCGCTTCCACGGCGTGCATCCGTCGCTGCTGCCGCAGATCGTGCACAAGTCGCGGCTCGACGATGCGGCCATCGTGCAGCCGATCCTCGACATGGCATGCGAGGTCGGCGCCGACGGGTTCGTGCGCGAGCAGCAGGCGATCATCGGCCGACCGGACAGCCGACCGATGCTGGTCGAGATCGAGGTGCCGACCGTGGTTATCGTGGGTCGCCAGGACCAGGCGACACCGCTCGCCCGCTCCCAGGAGATGGCGGCCGACATCGCCCAGTCGCGGCTGGTCGTGCTGGAAGACTGCGGGCATATGAGCCCGCTCGAGCGTCCCGAAGCGGTCACTGCTGCGTTGAGGAGATGGCTGAGCCGATGAGCACTTTGTACGCCCGCGAAGATTATCTTGGCGCTGACGAATACATCGACATCGTGCGCAAGTCCGGCTTGGTGCGGCCGATCGAAGATCGCGGCCGGGTCGAGCGCATGCTGGCGCACGCCAATCTGATCATCACCGCGCGCCAGGACGGCCGGCTGGTCGGCTTCGCCCGCTCCCTGACCGACTTCTGCTTCTGCTGCTACCTCTCCGACCTCGCGGTCGACAAGGCCTGCCAAGGACAGGGCATCGGCCGGCGCCTGATCGAGGAGACGCGCATCGCCGCCGGCGGCCCGACCACGACGACGTTGCTGCTGTCGGCGCCGGGTGCCATCACCTTCTACCAGGGCATCAAGATGCCACAGGCCGACAACTGCTTCGTCTACCGGCGGCAGAAATAGAGGTAGGGCTGCCATCCCGAGCGAAGCGAGCAATCAGTAAGGCCACAGGAAAAGATCCCTCGCTTGCGCTCGAGATGCCAGGCGCAACGCCCCCCTGCCAAGGGCGTTCACCCTCCGAGGACATCGGAGGATCCCATGCCGCACGAATCCATCCGCGCGCTGGTCTGGCTGGACTGCGACCAAGCCAAGATATTCTTCGTGAAGGAGCAGGATCTGCAAGCCGGGCGGCTTGACGTGCGGTCGCCCAAACGGCAGCTGCATCACGACGCGCAGGCGAGTGACGACGACAAGGTCCGTGACGATCGCAAGTTCTTCGAAGCGATCCTGGCGGTGCTCGAGAATGTCGAAGCCTGGATGCTTGCCGGGCCTGGCCGCACCAAGCACGACCTCGAAAAGTACCTTGACGGTCACGCCGAGGATCTGCGTGGCAAGCTCATCGCCGTCGAGGAGATGGAGAAGTTGACGGACAGCGCGTTGGCACAAACCGCCCGCCAACTGTTCAAGGCCCACACGCGCATGGCACCGACCGACCGGGGCGGCGAACGGACCGTGCGCGGCGTGCAGCGCTAGATTACTTCATCACCTGGCCGCGGATCTCGCCACCCTTGTTGGCCGCGGTATGGACGTTGAAGTACCACTTGCCGCCGGCGAGGTCGGCCGCCTGCGCATCGGTCAGGGTCGCCTCGCCCTTGATCGGGCTGGTCACTGCGCCGTTAACCGGAACCACCACGCCCGCATTTGACTTGGCATCGGCCGGACCATGGAAATGCGCGGCTGTCGCCGGGCCGGTCAAGTCCTTGTAGGTGGCGGTGTAAGTGAGCTTCTTGCTGGCCGTATCATAGGTGGCATCGAGCGTACCGCTGCCCTTGCTGTCGACTGCCGGCACCTCATTTGAGGGCTTGAGGTCGGCCTTGTACTTGACCATGTCGGCGAATGCCGAAGGCGCCAGCCCGACCAACGCTGCCGCCAGCGCGCTACCAAGAGTGGAACGAATGACGCGGGTGTTCATTGCGAGCTCCTCCCATTTATCGGGATCGGCATTATGCCACCGCAGGGCGCGCACCCGCTCAATCACAAAGCCTTGATCAGCGGCCTTTCTGCGCGGCGACGGCGCGGCGGTACTGGGCGGCGAAGCCGTTCAGGCTTTGCTGCAATGGCCCCGCCACCGAATCGCTCTGCAGCGAGGCCTGCACGACGATGCGCTGGCCGTTCAGCATCTGCTGCAGCAGGTCGGCGGACGGCACCTGCGGAAAGGTGCAGACGCCGCCGTTGCACATGTTGGTGGTAATGAAAGGGTTCCAGTCGACCTGGATGCTGGCGCTCTGCCCCATGCCGTCGGCGACGACGGTGAGGGTGTTGTACGCCGCCGAGTAGCTCACGATCAGGAACGTGCCCAGAAGGTTGCTTGGCCCGCCATCGGCCATCACCGAGACGGTGCAGTCGCGCCCCTTCTCCAGGTTGCAGTTCATCACCCACTGATCGGGTGGCTGGTTCTGGCCCCACGGCTGGGCAGAGGCGGCCGAGCCCAGCAGGGCGACACCAACGGCGACGATGACTCGAATCATGGTTCTCCCACTCAACAGCGGCACTCTACACTACTCGAGCTTGACGCCTATCCGCTTGATCAGCGCCTGCCAGCGGGGCGCATCCTCGCGCAGGAAGGCGGCGAACTGGATCGGACTGTTGAAAACCACTTCCGAGCCGTCTTTCTCCAGCGTCGCGCGAAAGACCGCATCGTTGCGCGACGCCACGAGGATCGCCGCAACCCGATCGATGACTTCGCTTGGCGTGCCGGCCGGCGCCGCCAGTCCAAGCCAGGCTTCCAGCACGAACCCCTGCGGCATCGCCTCCAGCAGCGTCGGCACCATGGGCAGGACAGGCGTACGCTTGGCACCGGTGACGGCGAGTGCGCGCAAGGTGCCTTGGCGCGCCGGCTCGACCGCGTTGCCCATGGTCGGGAAGCCTACGTGGACCTGTTCGCCCAGCAACGCGAGCACGATGTCGGGGGCGCCCTTGTAGGGCACGTGGATGTAATCGATGCCGGCGGCGTGGCGGAACGCCTCGGCCGAGAGGTGCGCCAGGCTGCCGACACCGCCGGACCCGTAATTGAGCTGGCCCGGCCGTCCCTTGGCGAACGCGACGAACTCCGCGACGGTCTTCGCCGGCGACGATGGCGGCACCACCATCAAGCCGGGCAGCCGTGTCAGCAGCGTGATGGGTGCGAAGTCCTTGATCGGGTCGTAGTGGAGCTTGGCATAGAGATACTGGTTGTGCAGATGCGAGCTCGTCATCAGCATCAGCGTGTAGCCGTCGGGCTTGGCGCGTGCGGTCACCTCGGCGCCGATGTTGCCGGCCGCACCCGGCCGGTTCTCCACCACCACCTGCTGCTTGAGACCGTCGGTCAGCCGCTGTGCCGCCTGGCGCGCGGCAAGATCGGGCGCGCTGCCGGCGATGAACGGGACGATCAGATGGACGGGCTTGTCGGGATACTCCGCGCGCGCCACACCGTTCACCAACAGCAGACCGGCCATCACAAGGAAGAGCAGCCAGCGCATCGGCATCCCCTTCAGTTGTAGACAGCCGCGGTACCGGGCACCGGCGAGTGGCCGAAGCTGCCGCGGGCAATGATTGCGTCGCGACCGCCGAGTGCAGCGATGCGCGCCGCCTGATCGGCCCGCGCCAGTCGGTCTACCGCTTCGGGGTCGACGACGATCGCCCGCAGCGCCTCCTCACAATCCGCGACCAGGCCGCGATAGCCGGGGTCCTGGGCAAGGTCGCGCCGCTCCTGCGGATCCGCGACAAGGTCGAACAGCTGCGACGGCATGCCAACATAGTGGACGTACTTGAAGCTGCCGTGGCGGATCATGAAGACGCCGGTCACGGCACCGGCGGCATGATACTCGCTGAGCAGCGTCCGCCGCGACGCGCGGCCGGCGACGAAATCGAGCAGCGGTGCGCCCGGCAGCTCGCGATCGTCGGGATGGGGGGGCAGCCCGACGCAATCGACGATGGTCGGGAAGGCGTCGATCAAGGACACCGCCTCGTTGCACACCACGCCCTG
>Ga0081539_10007153_pt1 | contig 10296 bp, 11 predicted proteins | sample TabmetS4T2R2_FD_71023 | JGI IMG/M metagenome (GOLD analysis project Ga0081539, IMG submission 71023) | Tabebuia heterophylla rhizosphere microbial communities from the University of Puerto Rico - S4T2R2 | ecosystem: Host-associated > Plants > Roots > Rhizosphere ... | reverse complement strand
GTCGACCGCCTGTGCGGCGCCCGCCGACAACGTGACAAGCCCCAAGCTTCCCAGAAGCGCCAGACGCTTCAGGGCAAGGCCGTCCCGCACGACGGACGGCCGCGACCCACCGAACTGCATGCTCTTCCCGGACCACACCCACGGCCCGCCATGCTCCCCAGCATCCGGGCAAACCATCGTCCCATGGAAAAAGCTCTCGAGCAATGGCAGTAGTCGTGGGACGAGTCGAAGGGGGCGGAGAGCTTGTACAAATCCATTCTTGCGGTTTCCGAAGGCGGCCCGGATGCCGTCATGTCGTTTCGCCTGGCCGCGCGAATCGCCGCACTGTTCGACGGCACCGTCGATGCCGTGCATTTCGCCGAGCATCACGAGCACGAATCGGACATCACCGTGCAATCGATGCCGTTCCTCTCGCGGCTGTCTGACGACCGGGTCAGGGCGCGAGCCCAGGAATCGCAGCGCGCCTTCCGCGAGCTGCTGGCACCGCTGAAGGGCGCCACGTTCACCGGCGATGAAGCCATGACGCGCGACGAGCTGGTCCGCAGCGGGCGCTTTGCCAGCCTGGTGGTGATCGGCCGGCCGGGCGCCGACGACGAGAACATCTCGCCCGCGACGGTCAGGGCCGCGATCTACGATTGCGCCCGCCCCGTGGTGATCGCGCCGCCCGATCTGAAGGCGGGGCCGGTCGCCTCGGTCGTCATCGCCTGGAACGGCAGCAGCCAGTCGGCGCGCGCCGTCGGCTCGGCGCTGCCCTTTCTCGCCACGGCCACCAAGGTCACCCTGCTGGTGGCTGACGCCGAGCCCGACGAGGTCGCAGCCCCTCTGCTGTTGCGCAATCTCGGCCGCCGCGGCATCAACGCCACCGTCGATACGGCAAAATTCCACGCTCTCACCGGTCGCGGCCGCGGCCGGGCGCTGCTCGGTTATGCCAAGGACAAGGGGGCCGATCTTCTGGTAATGGGCGCCTACGGACACGGCGGGCTGTCCAACTTCCTGGGGTTGGGCGGTGCCACCGCCAAGGTGATCGCCGCCTGCCCGATCCCGCTCCTGCTGGCACACTGACGGAGGATTTCATGAAGACCGTCCAATCGATGCTTGATGAGGCCAATGCCGCGGTGCCGCGCATCAGCCCCGACGAGGCGAAGAAACTGGTCGGCAAGTCCGACATCCTGTTCCTCGACGTGCGCGAGCCGCCCGAGGTCGCGGCCTCCGGCAAGGTGCCGGGCGCCGTCGCCGTGCCGCGCGGCCTGGTCGAGTTCCGCGCCGATCCGGCTTCGGCCATGCACGACAAGGCGTTCGACCGGTCCAAGACCGTCGTGGCCTACTGCGCCTCGGGCGGCCGTTCGGCGCTGGTCGGCAAGACGTTGAAGGACATGGGCTACGCCAAGGTGCTGAACCTCGGCGGGTTCAAGGGCTGGGTCGATGCCGGCGGCGAGGTCGAGAAAGGCTAGCTCTTGCCCAGCATGCCGACGCGTTTGAGGTTCGCGCGCTCGACGCCTTCCAGCTCCTTGTAGGCGGCGGCATAGCCCGCGCCGTCGAGATAGAGCGTGGGCATGCTGAACTTCTCCATGACGGCCTGGGTCGCCGCGTCGAACAGCGCCTCCTTGAAGGCGTCGTGGAGCTTCTTCACCACGGCCGGGTCCATGCCCTTGGGCCCGCAGATGCCGTAGGGCGAGTTCACCACCAGGTCGATGCCGGCTTCCTTGAGGGTCCGTACCTCCGGGAAGAGCTTCATGCGGTTGGAGCCCCAGACGACGAGCAGGCGGAACTGCCCGCTCTGCACCAACGGAATCCAGCCGCTGGCATCGGCGATGGCGTCGATCTGCTTGCCTAAAAGGCCTTGGTAGAGCTCGCCGCCGCCGCGATAGGGCACGTGCGTCATCTCGATGCCGAGCCGCTGCTGCAGGTCGACCATCGTCATGTTCTGCACCGACGACTGCCCGAAGGTGCCGTAGTTCAGCTTGCCGGGGCTGGCCTTGGCGGCGGCCACGAGCTGCTCGAGCGTCTGGTAGGGGCTGTCGGCGCGCACGACGATGCCGTGCACCGAGCCCGAGAGCTGGATGATGTAGCTGAAATCGGTCTGGGCGTCGTAGGTCGGCTGCTCGGCCATCAGCTGGGCGCGCACCGTGCCGGTATGGATCTGGCCGAGCGTATAGCCGTCGGGCTTGGCGTCCTTGAGGGCGAGCGCGCTCAAGGTGGCGTTGGCGCCCGGCTTGTTGTCCGGCACCACGGTCTGGCCGAGCCGCTTGCCCGCCTGGTCGGCGATCGAGCGCAGGAAGGCGTCGGCCGAGGCGCCGGGCGGCCAGGGGATCACCAGCCGGATGCTGCGGTTGGGAAAGTCGGATTGCGCCCGCGCAACGGCAGGTGCTGCCAAGGCAGATGCAAGAACGGCGCGGCGCGTGACGTGGTTCATCTTCGTTGGCTCCCCTTCGCGGGATCCGCGAAGGGGAGGAGATTCAACAGCACCGGTCAAGCAAGTCCTGTTCCGCAGTGCGCGAAGCGCCCGGATGCAGCGGCGGGCGGTCCTTGATAGCCTCGCCTGATCATGAAGCCCTACGTCATCTGCCACATGGTCTCGAGCGTCGACGGCCGTACCTGGCAAAGCCGCCAGCGGCCGGCGCGCGAGAAGTCGGGTAACCTGTTCGAGGTCCTGCACGATCAGCTGGAGGGCGATGCCTGGCTGGTCGGGCGCGTGACCGGCCGGGAGTTCGCCAAGCGCGATGCCTATCCCGCGAAGCCCGCCAGGCAGGCCTATCCGCGCACGGCGTGGTTCGCGACCAAGGGCGCCAAGGTCTGGGGCATCGTGATCGACGCCCAGGGCAAGATCGCCTGGGGCCGCTCCGACATCGGCGGCGATCCGATCGTGGTGGTGCTGACGGAGCAGGTGCCGGACTCCCATCTCGAGGCGCTGCGCGCCGACGGCATCTCCTACGTCTTCGCCGGCAAGCAGGAACTCGATCTCGCCCTGTTGCTGGAGATCCTCAACAGGGAACTCGGCATCAAGCGGCTCCTGATCGAGGGCGGCGGCAAGGTCAACGGCTCGTTCCTGCGCGCCGGACTTTTGGACGAGCTCAGCCTTGCGATCGTACCGACCGTCGATGGCGCGAGGGGCGGCCCGTACGTGTTCGATTCCCAGACCGAGATGACGGGCCCGACGGCGCCGGTGACAGGCATGACTCTGAAGGACTGCAAGCGGCTGGACGACGGCGCGATCTGGCTGCGCTACGAGATCAAGAACGGCTGAGGAGGAAACAATGGCGATCACGGTCAAGCCACGACATCCCGCCCTGGGCGCCGAGATCCACGGCGTCGACATGACGAAGCCGGTCGATGCCGGGACGGTGAAGGAGATCCACGACGCCTGGATGAAGCATCTGGTCGTTGTGTTTCCCGACCAGAAGATCACCGACCAGCAGCACGTCGCCTTCACGCGCAACTTCGGCGAGGCGGAAGTCTTCCACCAGACCTCGCTGCATCTGCGCTCGGAGGGCGTGCGCGAGATCTTCCTGGTGTCCAATGTCGACGAGCAGAACAAGCTGCTGAAGCCCAGCGATCCGGGGCAAAAGCAGCTTTCATCGTCGCAGCAGTGGCACACCGATTCGAGCTACCGGCCGGTGCCCTCCATGGGCTCGCTGCTGCATGGCATCGAGATCAGCCGCACCGGCGGCATCACCCAGTTCATCAACATGTACATGGTCTATGACGAGTTGCCGGAAAGCCTGAAGCGCCAGGTCGAGGGCCGCAAGGCGCGGCACGACTTCAGCATGCTGAGCCGGCTCGTCGGCTCGCCGCCGCCGACCGACAAGGAGAAGGCGGCCATGCCGCCGGTGTGGCATCCCATGGTGCGCAAGCATCCGGTGACCGGCCGCAAGTGCCTCTACATCAGCTCGATCTACAACGACGCCGTCGAGGGCATGCAGGAGGGACCCGCGCGCCGGCTGATCGAGGAGCTGTCGGCCTTCGCTGCCCAGCCGAAATACATGTACCGGCACGAATGGGAGCCGCACGACGTGCTGATGTGGGACAACCGCTGCACCGTGCACGCCGTCACGCCGCACGATCCCAACGAACGGCGCGTCATGCACCGCACGACCATCGTCGGCCACGAGCCGGTGGTGGCGGCCTGAGCTTGCCGGACCGCGGGCCTCCAGGCCCGCTCATGGAGTGCATCGACAAAGCGCATGAGCGGACCTGGAGGTCCGCGGTCCGGCAAGACAAAGACTACTTCGTCAGCCCGCCCAACACCTCGTCCGTATGCTCGCCGAGCTTCGGTGACGGCCGCGCCGAGCGCGGGCGGACGCGGTCGAACGTTATGGGCAGGCCGACCACCTTGGGCCCTCCGCCCGGCAGTTCCTGCACGATCCCCGAGGCCGCGAACTGCGGCGTGTTGGCGAGCTCGCCGATGTCGTTGACGGCGGCGCAGGGCACGCCCGATTTCTCGAAGGCCTCGATCCAGTCGGCGCGCGACTTTCGCAGCATCGCCTGGGCGATCATCGGCAGCAGCTCGTCCTTGTATTTCACGCGCGCGGCGCTCTTGGCGTACTTCGGGTCAGTCGCCCATTCGGGATGGCCCAGCGCCTGGGCGCAGCGCGCCCACAGCCGGTCGTTGCCCGGCGCCAGGCACAAGGGCTTGCCGTCGGCCGTGTCGAAGGTCTGGTAGGGCACGATCACCGCGCCGCCGGTGCCGTGGCGCTTGGGGACGGCGCCGCTGGCGATGTAGTTGTTGACCTGGCCCTCGACCCAGTGGACCGCCGAATCGAACAGCGAGGTGTCGATCAAACAGCCCTTGCCCGTCTTGTCGCGCAGGCGAAGCGCCGCCAGCGCGCCGATGGTGCAGAACATGCCGGTCGCCTTGTCGTTGATCGAGGCGCCGCAGAAGGTCGGCGGATCTTCCGCCCGGCCGGTGACCGACATCATGCCGCCATAGGCCTGCAGCAGCGGATCGAAGCCCGGCTTCATCTTGAGCGGCCCCTGGTAGCCGAACGCCCAGATCGAGCAGTAGATCAGGCGCGGATGTCGCTTCAGCATCGCCTCGGGCCCGATGCCGATCTCGTCGACCACACCCGGCCGCAGGTTCTGGATCAGGATGTCGGCCGTCTCGCAGAGCCGGTGGAGCTTGTCGATGTCGTCGGCCGACTTCAGGTCGAGGGCGACCGAGCGCTTGTTGCGGTTCTGGCTGTAGAAGTAGAGCGAGGTCACGCCGTCCGGGCCGAACGGAGGCCCCCAGATGCGCGCATCGTCGCCGCCGTCGGGCTTCTCGATCTTGATCACGTCGGCGCCCATGTCGGCCAGAAGGACACCGGCCAGCGGCCCGGCCAGGGCTTGGCCCACTTCGATCACGCGTACGCCTTCCAGCGGCAAGGTCACGGCTACCCTCTTTGTTTTCTGCCGGGCTAGGATAGACCGGGCGGGGGAGAGAACGCGATGGAACTCGGGCGGCCATATCCGTCATGAGGAAGGCCTTTCGGATCGTCGGCACGATACTGTCGATCGCCGCCATCACGCTTTTCCTCGACGCCATCGTCACCGCCACGCTCCTGCCCGGCGTGATCAACACCGATCGCGACGCCGCCGAAGCGGGCAACCTGCGCGCCTACATCCACGCCGACTATCACCACGACATCTTCCCGGGCCACGACATGCCGCGCGTCTGGGGCCGCATCATCTATCCCTGGAAGTCCGACAAGCACGGCTTCCGCACCGGCACCTGCGGGCCGGGCGAGGCCGAGAAGGCGTGGCCGGCGATCTTCGTCATCGGCGATTCCTTCGTCGAAGCCGTCGGCTCGAGCTACGAACAGAGCTTTGCCGGCCTGATGGCCTGTGACGCCGCCAAGCAGAAGAAGGCGGTCTGGAACCTCGGCGTGTCGTCCTACAGCCCGATCATCTACTGGCGGAAGGTGAAGGCGGCCGCCGGGAAGATCGGCCGCAAGCCCAGCGAGGTCTACGTCTTCCTCGATCTTTCGGACATCGACGACGAGGCCAACGTCTATCGCGAGGGCGAGGACGGCAAAGTGTATTTCAAGTCGAAATCCGAGCCTTCGCGCGAGAACTGGGACGTCGATCCGGGACAGTGGCTCGTCCGGCATTTCACCACGGCACGGGTGATCTACGACGCCTACATCAGCGCCTCGTTCACCTGGAGCCATTCGTTCGGCCGCGACCGGGCGCGCTGGCCGTTTGACAAGAAATTGCTGGAGGACTGGGGGCGGCACGGGCTTGAAATTGCCGGCGCCAACCTCGACAAGCTGGTCGGGCTCTGTCGTGAGTGGCAGTGCCGTGTGACCTTGGTGGTCTATCCGTGGCCTGACAACATCAGGGAGGGCGATCGCGACAGCCTGCAGGTCCGCCACTGGCGCGACTGGTCGGCAGCGCGCGGCCTGCGCTTCGTCGATGGCTTCGCGCCGTTCTTCAAGGAGCCCGCCGACGCCACGCTGCACCGCTTCTACATCAAGGGCGACGTGCACTTCACCCCGGCTGGCAACCAGCTGATCTACGAGACGGTAAGCCAGGCGGTCGACGGCAGCTGGTGAAAGGCCGACCCGCTCAGCGGAAAATCGCCGTGGCGTTGCCGCCGACAGGCCCGTACCATTCCGCCGTCAGTGCAAGCTTAACGCCTTCCGACCCTGCGGAGCCGCGCCATGCACCACAAGCTGATTTCCGGCGACAACCACATCGATCTCACCTACTGCCCGGCCGACCTCTGGTCATCGCAGGCGCCGGCCAAATGGAAGAAGAATGCCCCGCGCGTCGAAGAGCGCAACGACGGCCAGCACTGGTTCGTCGACGACAAGGACCGCGGCATGTGGAATGGCGTTGGCCCGGGCTTCCTGCCCTACACCAAGGGCTCGTTCGGCCACGTCGACGAGATGAAGGAGGCGGGCTTCGACTGGGACAGCTATCCCGGCGCCAAGCCGCGCCCGACCACGCCCGAGCTGCGCATCGCCGATCTCGACCGTGACGGCCTCGACAAGGAGATCATCTACGGCTGCCTGATGGTCAACGACCTGATAGACGATGCTGACCTCCGCGTCTGGGTCAACGCCCGCTACAACGACTGGGCCGCCGACTTCGCCCGGCGCGCCGATCCCAACCGCGTCTTTCCGCTCGCCATCATCCCCAACACCGATCCGGTTGCTGCTGCAGCCGAGGTGCGGCGTTGCGCCAAGATGGGGCTGAAGGGCGGCGACCTCGCCTTCAAGCGCATGAGCCTGCCGCTCTACCATCACGGCTGGTACGCCCTGTGGGAGGCGGCGGCCGAGTGCAGGTTCCCGATCTCCTTCCATTCGACCGGCTTCAAGGCCATCCGCGCGCCCGACACGCCGGAGATGGAGAAGGAGTATTTCGTGCAGCACCGGCTGGTGCGCTCGGCGCTGTTCCAGCTCGACACGATGGAAGTGCTGGTCTCGCTGCTCGCCTCGGGCGCCTGCGAGAAGTATCCCGACTTCAACTTCGTGTTGGGCGAGTCGGGCGTGACCTGGCTGCCCTACGTGTTTGACCGTCTCGACACTGAGTATCACGACCGCGCCCGCGCGCTCGGCTTCAAGATGAAACCGTCGGATTATTTCCGCCGCCAGGGTTACGTCACCTACCAGCAGGACAAGTACCTCGAGCCGATCGTGCCTCTGATCGGCGAGGACAACATCATCTGGGGCGCGGACTACCCGCATCCTGACTGCATCTGGCCGAAGTCGCGCGAGACGTTGACGCAGAACCTTGCAGGCTTCTCCGACAGCGTGCAGAAGAAGATCGTCCACGACAACGTGGCCCGTCTCTATGGATTGAACTGAAGGCACAATGACGGTCCAATACTTCGCCCGCGTCAAATCCGCCTCCGATCACGCGGCCTTCCAGAAGCTCGTTCGTCACTATCCGTCGTGCAGCTACGAGGAGTGGCACTTCCGCGAGGCCAAGAAGATGGCTGACTGGAAGGCGCGGAGGCATGCCGTGAAGATGGTCGACGTCACGCCGGCCGAGTTCACAGCCTACTGCGAGAAGACCAAGGCCAAGCCCGACCTCACGACCTTCCTGAAGTTTCTGACCGACAAGGCGTTTTAGGTGCGTGGTCGGCGCCGCGACGATTGACAGTGGCGGCGCCTATTTCATCTCGTAGCTTTCGATCAGCCAGGGCTCGTTCTTGGCGGCGTCGACCCATTCCTTCATCGGCGGATAGGCCAGCACCGCCTTGCAGTAGGCGTCGGTGTCGGAGTCCATCTGCACGGCGTAGGTCCTGAGCCGCGTCACCACCGGCGCGTACATGGCGTCGGCCGCGCTGAAATGGCCGAACAGGAAGCCATCGTCCTTGGGGGCGGCGCCGGCGAAGCGCTTGCGGGTCTCCCGCCACGTCGAGGTGATGCGCTCGATCTCGGCGCGCACCGCGGGCGTCATGCCCTTGCCCGGGTACGAGGCGCGGATGTTCATCGGCATCTTGTCGCGCAGCTCGGCGAAGCCCGCGTGCATCTCGGTCGAGATCGAGCGGGCATGGGCGCGCGCGGCCACCGCCGACGGCCACAGCCCGGCCTCGGGCTTGATGTCGTTCAGGTATTCGCCGATCGCCAGCGACTCCCACACCGCCAGCCCGCGATGCAGCAGGACCGGCACGCGGCCCGAGGGCGAGTGCTTGCGGATCGTCGGCTGCGTCTCGGGCAGGTCGAGCGGCACCACGATCTCCTCGAACTCGATGCCGGCGGCCCGGGCCATCAGCCAGCCGCGCAGCGACCACGAGGAATAGTTCTTGTTGCCGATCACCAGCGTGAAGTCGGCCATACGCCCTCCTTGCCAGCCCCTCACTTTGGCCGGCAATGTTAACCGTTGCACTACAGATTTGTGAGCATGTCCATGGCGCTGCCCTTCGTCGACCGGTCATCTTCTTCATTGCCCATACAGATTGTCGGACAATCGTCATGGCGTAAGTGGCTCAAGGGGGAGAGCGCGGCGCGGCGCGGCTGGCTCGAATCGACGGGCGTTACCGGCCGCGCCGGCGATCTCGCCGTGCTGCCGGGCCGCGACGGCAAGGCCGCCGGTGCAGTGCTTGTGTTGTCGGCCAAGCCCAGCCTCTGGGACTTTGGTGCGCTCGCCACGCGGCTGCCGGCCGGCACCTGGCGGCTCGCGTCCGACACCGCGCCGGTATCGCCGACCGACACTGCCGTGGCGATCGGGCTCGGCACCTGGCGCTTCGAGCGCTACCGGACCAGCAAGAGCAAGGCGGGCGGGGTCAGGATCGTGTGGCCACAGGGCGCCGACAAGGCGCGGGCGACGGCGATGATCGAGGCGATTTCGCTGGCGCGCGACCTTATCACCACGCCGTCGTCCGACATGGGGCCGGCCGAGCTGGCCGCGGCGGCGCAGAATCTCGCCAAGACGCACAAGGCCAAGATAAAGGTGATCGTCGGCGACGATCTTCTGAAGCAGAACTATCCGATGGTGCACGCGGTCGGCCGCGCCAGCACGCGCGCGCCGCGCCTGATCGACCTCACCTGGGGCAAGGAGGGCGACCCCAAGGTGACGCTGGTCGGCAAGGGCGTGTGCTTCGACAGCGGCGGCCTCGATCTCAAGCCCGCGTCGGGCATGCTCATGATGAAAAAGGACATGGGCGGTGCGGCGACGGTGATGGCGGTAGCGTCGATGGTGATGGCCGCGAAGCTGCCGGTGCGGCTCAGGCTGCTGGTCCCGGCGGTCGAGAACAGCGTGTCGGGCAATGCCTTCCGCCCGATGGATGTCGTGCCGACGCGCAAGGGCATCACCGTCGAGATCGGCAACACCGACGCCGAGGGCCGCCTGATCCTGTGCGACGCCCTGCACGAGGGCGCGTCGGAGAAGCCCACGATGATGGTCGACTGCGCGACCTTGACGGGCGCCGCCCGCGTGGCGCTGGGCACCGATTTGCCGGCGCTGTTCTGCAACGACGATGCGCTGGCCGACGACCTTTTGGACGCCGGCAGGAAAGTCACCGACCCGATGTGGCGCATGCCGCTCTTCGCTGGCTACCGCCGCCTGCTCGAGAGCAAGGTGGCCGACATCAACAACGCGCCGGGCGTGGCCTTCGGCGGCGCCATCACGGCGGCGCTTTACCTGAAGGAGTTCGTGCCCGACGACGTGCCGTGGGCGCATTTCGATATGATGGCCTGGAACAATTCGAGCCGGCCCGGCCGACCGGAAGGCGGCGAGGCGCAAGCCGCCCGCGCGATCTTCGCGGCGATCGAGAAGCGGGTCGGGACGTAGACGAAAGGGAGCGCGGGCGTCAGGCGCGCCGGATGCGCGGGGGCGAGGCGCGCGCCGGGCTGTTTACGCGGGCGTGGG
>Ga0081539_10007152_pt1 | contig 10296 bp, 11 predicted proteins | sample TabmetS4T2R2_FD_71023 | JGI IMG/M metagenome (GOLD analysis project Ga0081539, IMG submission 71023) | Tabebuia heterophylla rhizosphere microbial communities from the University of Puerto Rico - S4T2R2 | ecosystem: Host-associated > Plants > Roots > Rhizosphere ... | reverse complement strand
AACTCCTTGATCTCCTGGAGCTCCTCCACGGCCTCGTCGACGCCGGCCACGTCCTTGAACGTGATCTTCGGCGAGTCGGGCGCCATGCGCTTCGCACGGCTCTTCCCGAAGCTCATCACCTTGGAGCCCCCGCCCTGCACCTGGTTCATGAGGAAGATCCAGAAGCCGAAGAAGAGGACGAACGGAAGCAGGTACGTGAGGATCGACCACCACGCCGAGTCGCCCGTGCCCTTGGAGTCGAAAGTGACGTCGTGGGTCTGCAGGTCCTCCTGCAGCGCGAATTGGGCCTGATCGGACGGGTAGTTGACCTTGTACTTCGTGTTGTCCTTGAGCTGGACGTTGACCGCCTGGCTCTTCGGATCGAAGACCACGTTGTCGATCCTGGTCGCATCCGAATCGACGAGCGCGATCAGCTCGCTGTAGGTGATCTTCTTCGACTCGCTCGAGCGCCCCGGCAGCAGCGTCTGCGAGGCCAGGTAGACCAGCAGGACGATGACTATGAGGGGGAAAAGTGCGCTGCGAAAAAAGCGGCTCAAGGTCTGCCTCTATTCAACGGAAGGGTAGCAACCCCTATTCGGGCTTCCGGTCACCCCGGTTTCTTTCGTCAGACGGTTTCCTCAGCTTGAGCGACAAGCTCGTCGCGCAACACACCCACATAGGGAAGGTTGCGGTACCGCTCGGCGAAGTCGAGGCCGTAACCGATGACGAACTTGTTCGGGATCTCGAAGCCCACGTAGCGACAATCGACGTCGTTCTCGCGCCGCTCGGGCTTCGTCAGGAGGGCGCAGACCTCGAGGGAAGCCGGCTCGCGGGCCTCGAGATTCCGCAGCAGGTAGGAGAGCGTGAGCCCCGAGTCGACGATGTCCTCGACCACGAGGACGTTGCGTCCCTCGATCGAGACGTCGAGATCCTTGAGGATGCGCACGACGCCCGAGGAGTCGACTCCGGCTCCGTAGCTCGAGATGGCCATGAAGTCGACCTCGCACGGCATGTCGATCGCCCGCATGAGGTCGGCCATGAAGAAGATCGCGCCCTTGAGCACGCCGATCAGGAGCAGGTCGCGCCCACGGTAGTCGGCGGTGACCTCGGCTCCGAGCTCTCCGATGCGGCTCTGCAGTGCGTGCTCGTCCACGAGGACTTCTTCGACCGCCGCCGCAAGCTCGTTCACCTGGTTCACGCGCGCGTGTCCTCCACCGCGTCCTCCCAGCCGGGCGCCGCAGCGATGCCGGGCACGTAGACGACCTCGTCTCCGCGCACCACGAGCGGCCACGCCTCCCGCTCGGAGCGCGGGATCTTCGCGTCGACGAAGAGGTCCTGCACCTTCAGGTCGCGGCTCGCAAGCCGGTCACCTGCACGCCAGCCCCGAACGTGTAGCCCTTCGCGCTTCGGCCGCAAGGTCCAGTCGCCCCACCGGATCTCCCGGTCCAGCCGCACCGGCGAGTGCTCGAGCCAGACGCTCTCGTACTCCCTCACCGCCACGCGGCCGGAACCCAGATCGACGCGCTTGGAGCCCTCACGGGAGGCGAGCAACTCTAACAGCGCGCTCTCCATCGGCCTAGGGATGCGACCGCCCGGTTCGAGCGCCCGCAGGACGTTCTCCTCGGCGGCGGGATGGATCCGCCGGAGCGCGGGCAGGATCTTGCGACGAATGAGCCCCCGCACGGTGTCGTCGTTCGAGCTGTCGAGGCGGTACGGAAGCCGTTCTGCATCGCAGTAGCCCTCCGTCTCCGCGCGCCAGACGGAGAGAAGGGGACGGACGACGCCGTCGTCGCGCTTGACCCGGATGCCCGTCGTCGTCCCGCTCGTCGCGAGACGGTAGAGGATCGTCTCCACCTGGTCGGAGGCGGTGTGGCCCGTCGCCCGCAGTCGATCCGCGGCGATCGCGTAGCGCAGCTCACGGAGCTCCGCCTCGCTCCCACCGTCGCTCGGAGGTGCGTCGACCACCTCGGCGCCGAGCTCCTCGCGGCAGAAACGGGCGTCCTCCTCGGACTCCGCTCCGCGCAACCTATGGTTGATATGGAGCGCGCTTACGCGGTAGCCGAGGGCCCCAAGCGCATGCCAGAGGCAGGTCGAGTCCGGGCCACCGGACACGAGGCACACGACCTCCCCGTTCGCCGGAACGAGGTCGTGTCGGCGGATGTGCTCTTCGATCCGCGCGCGCAGCGCAGCGGTCTCCACGAGGAAATTGTAAGTCGCGTCTAGAGCAGCGGTCCGACATCGCAGCCACGCTTGAGTAGCGCAGGTTGAGCCTGCACGAGGACGTCGTGGGCGAAGTTCGCGAGCCCGTACGCCCGGTACATGCGCTCGCCGGCGTCCTCGCCCTTCGCTTGCATCCGGACGGCCTCCCCGTACTCGCGGAACATTCCGTCCAGGTACCTCTGCGCCGTCAGGAGCGAGAAGTCGTTGGGGGTCACGTGCGTCACGCGCTTGGCTGCTTCGAATGCCTGCTGTGCCACCTCGTCGGGCCCGGCCAGACCACTCTGGTAGTCGGCGGTCAGGGAGCCGAGCGCCGTGACGTCGACGCTGGCGGTCTGGATGAACTTCTGATCCGTGGCGCCGCAGCTGTGCACCCGCGCCTGGCTAGCGCCTTCCGAGCATCCGGACGCGCAGGCACACAGGAACAGCGTTGCCGCAATAACGCTGAGTCGCCGCAAGACGGACAAAGCATCGGCGCGGGACGGTTTTGCCGCCATCACTCGAATAGGGAGCTTTTTCCAGGCGATTTCTTGCTAGCCGAAGATGAGCGACCGGTACGCGCCCACGCGGCGCATGCCGGTCGACTCGTAGAGGCGGATCGCGACGGCGTTCTCCGGACGTACGAAGAGGCAGACCGCGGGTGTCGTCTCGAGCAGGAAGCGGCAGAGGTCGGCGAGGCCTTGCTTGCCATAGCGGCGGCCGCGCAGCTCCGGGTCGACCCAGACCTGCTGCAACTGCACCGCGTGCCGCGTCCAAGCAGATGCTTCCGCCTTGAAGAGGATCTTGCCGCCCTCCTCCCAGAGCCAGCTCCTGCGCTCTTCGATCTGGCTACGGGTGCGCCATTCGAAGAGGGCTGGATCGCGGGCGTACGCGTCGATGCCCGCCTCTTCGAGGTATGCGGCCGCCGAAGTACGTACGAGGAGCTCGAGATCGCCGAGCTGAGCCGGCCGCAGGCCGCTGCCGCCCGGCGGAGGCGGCTCCTCGAGGACGTAGACCGGCTGCCCGGGCCGGTCTTCCCGCGGAAGCGGAAGCTCCGCCTCGGTCGCCGCCCAGAGCTCGCTCACAGCTCTCTCGTCCCCGATCAACATCCGCGGTCGAGCGCGGACCGCGAGCTCGGCGAACGCCGCCGTTCCCTCCCCCGACGGGACGACGTTGGCGCCGAGGTGGCAGAGCGCCGTCACTCGATCGCCGTCGCGGAGCGCCGCGAAGCGCCCCAACCCCCGCCTTGCCACATCCGCGAGGAAGACGCGCTCGATCGGGTCCTCGTCGCAGAACGCAAGCACCTCTTCGAGGTCAGGGCGCTTGACCAGCCGGGCCATGCGCGCGGACGATACGCCGAGCGCGCGCGTCGCGCGCGCGGCGGGGCCGCTTTCACCTTGCTAAGACGCTGACCCAGCGCCCATAATCACGCCTTCCCGAGTCACCCCGCTGCGCGGGAGGGCGCTATGGACGCGGTCTCCATCCACGAGGTTCGCCCGGACGCCTTCAACTACGTCTGGGACAACTCCATCGAACCGGTGCTCGAGGTCGGGTCGGGCCAGGCCGTCGAGCTGCACGTCCGCGACGCGTCCGACGAGCAGATCGGCCCCGACTCGGGCGCCGACGACGTGGCGAGGCTCGACTTCACGCATGTGAACCCGGTCAGCGGCCCCGTGTTCGTGAAGGGGGCGCGGCCCGGGGACGTGCTCGCCGTCGAGCTCCTCGAGTTCACGCCGCCTGCGTGGGGCTGGACCGCGATCATCCCGGGCTTCGGGCTGCTCGCCGACGAGTTTCCAGATCCATGGCTGCGCATCTCGGAGGTCGACGGTCGACGCGTTCGCTTCTCCGACGCGATCACGCTCCCTTGCCGCCCGTTCCCGGGGACGATCGGCGTCGCTCCGGAGGAACCGGGCGAGCATTCCATCGTCCCGCCTTCGCGGTTCGGCGGGAACATGGACACGAAGCATCTGCGCGCCGGAGCGACGCTATATCTCCCGGTCGGCGTCGAGGGCGCGCTCTTCTCACTCGGAGACACGCATGCCGCGCAGGGCGACGGCGAGGTCTGCGGCACGGCGATCGAGGCTGCGATGGACGTCGTGCTTCGACTCAGCGTCAGGCATGACTTCTCGGTAGCCGCTCCGCAGTACGACGTCCCGGTGGAGGCTCTCTCCCGGTCCGAGGAGTCGAGCTACCACGTATGTACGGGCGTGGGCCCCGACCTCATGGAGGCGGCTCGAGACGCCACGCGGGCTGCCATTGCGTATCTCGGCGAGCGCTACGGCCTCGAGCGTCAAGAGGCCTACGCGGTCGCGAGCGTCGCGGCCGACCTCCGCATTCACGAGGTCGTCGACGCGCCGAATTGGGTCGTGGGGGCGTTCATCCCCGAATCGATCTTCAGCGAAGGAGGCTAAGCATGAGTGTGGTCGACGCACCTGCGGCGGCTGGGGACCAGCCGAGGGGAGTGCTGCGGCGGGAACTGCGCCTCTTCGAGGCGCTCGCCATCTCGGTCGGGATCATGGCGCCGACGGCCGCCATGGCGCTCAACGGGGTCGTGCCGGCGAGCCTGGTCGGGCGTGCCGTCCCGCTGGCGTTCCTCTTCGCCTCCATAGCGATCGCGCTCGTCTCCTACGCCTTCATCCGTCTGACGAGCTACTTCAACCACGCCGGCTCCGCTTACGCCCTCGTCGGTGTCACGGTCGGCCCGCGGGCGGGCTTCTTTGCATGCTGGGCGCTCCTCGCGACGTATTCGTGCTTCCTCGCCGCCAACTTCGCCGAGATCGGTCTCTTCGGCGAGAACTTCTTCAGCGGGATCGGGATCTGGGACAACCCGGACTGGATCATCATCTCGCTCGTCGCCGCGGCCCTGCTCTGGTTCTTCGCCTTCAACGACATCCGCGCGGTCACCCGCGGGCTCCTCAGCCTCGAGTTCCTGTCGGTCGGGCTCGTCACGATCCTGGTCGTGGTCATCTACGTGAAGGTGATCGGCGGCTCGGCGCCAAACGGCCAGGACTTCACCTTCAAGCCGTTCGTGCCGGAGAGCGGGACCTCGATCGGGACGATCGCGTTCGCCTCGACGTTCGGCTTGCTGTCCTTCGGAGGGTTCGAGGGTGCGGCATCGCTCGGTGAGGAGACGAACAACCCTCGTCGCAACGTGCCGCTCGCCATCGCGGTGGCGGTTGGCTTCTGCGGCGTCTTCTACACGATCGTGATGCTTGCGCAGTCTCTCGGGTTCGGGCTCGATGACGCCGGCATCAAGGCCTTCTCGGGCTCCTCCGGGCCTCTCTCGGACCTGTCCAATACGTACATCGGCGAGCGGATGGCCGACGCGATCAACTTCGGAGCGCTCATGAGCGCCTTCGCGAGCGGGCTCGGCTGCGCCGTCGGCGCTGCCCGGCTCCTCTTCGCGCTCGGCCGCGACGGATTCGTGACGACCCACCTCGGCGATGTCTCGCGCCGCACCGGATCGCCGTTCAAGTCGCTGGCAGTCGTCATGACGTTCGCAATCCTCGTCGGGACCGCGTTGCGCATCAACGGGACGACCTCGGTCAACGCCTTCTTCTACATGGGGACGCTCGGGGTGCTCAGCATGCTCGTCGCCTACATCGTCACGAACCTCGGGGCGATGCGATTCCTGCACTGGGGACGTCGTGAGGCGCCCTGGCGCGTGATCATCCCGATCCTCGCGATCGCGGCCCTCGTCTACACGCTCTACAAGAATGTGCGGGGCCCGGCGGCTCCGTACAACGCCTTCCCGTACTACGTCCTGGGCTGGCTCGTGCTCGGCATCGTGATCGTCGTCGCCTTCCCCAACCTCGTCCGCCGCATCGGGCGCAACCTCTCGCGCGCCGAGGGCATCGCGATGCCGGAGGAGTGATCGCCACCCACTGGGCCGCGCGTGCCCGGTTAGGGTTCCGCGCGTGCCGATCCACGTAAGAGCCCAACCTGGTGAATACGCCGAGGCGTGCCTCATCCCGGGCGACCCGCTGCGGGCCAAGTACGTCGCCGAGAACTTCCTCGAGAACGCCGAGCAGCGGAACTGGGAGCGCGGGATGCTCGGCTACACGGGGACCTTCGAGGGCATGCCCGTCTCCGTCCAGGCGACGGGCATGGGGTGCCCTTCGGCGGCGATCGTGATCGAGGAGCTGGCGCAGCTCGGCGTCAAGCGGCTGCTGCGAATCGGAACCTGCGGCGGGCTCCAGCCGGACATGGAGCTCGGCGATCTCATCGTCGCGCTCTCGGCCGTCCCGGCCGATTCCACCGCGACGCACTACGTCGGTGGAGAGCCGCACGCGCCGACAGCGGACTGGGGGCTCGTCCACGCGGCCGTCCATGCGGCGAAGGAGCTCGGGAAGCCGGTGCGCGTCGGCCCCATCGTCTCGAGCGACGTCTTCTACGATCCCGACGCGGGCCGGGCGCAACGCTGGTCGGAGCGCGGCATCCTCGCCGTCGAGATGGAAGCGGCGGTGCTCTTCACGCTCGGGGCCCTTCGAAAGGTGAAGGCGGGTTGCCTCCTGACGGTGAGCGACATCATCGTCGAGGGCGAGTTCGTCCGGATCTCCGACGAGGAGATGAAGGCGGCGGTCGACCAGATGACCGAGCTCGCGCTCTCGACGATCACTGCCGAGCACTAGGTGGCGGAGGTCGTCTTCGTCGTCAACCCGGCCTCCGGGAACGGAGCCGCCGGGAAGACCTGGGCGCGGACGCGCGAGCTCGCGGCAGCGCACGGGCTCGACGGCGACACGCTCTTGACGGAGAGGCCCGACCAGGCCGTCGAGCTCGCCCGTCGGGCGGCTGAGGACGGCGCCCGGCTCGTCGTCGCCGTGGGCGGCGACGGAACCGTCAACGAGGTCGTGAACGGGCTGGTCGCAGCAGGGAGCCGCGAGGTCGAGCTCGCGGTCGTCCCGCGCGGCACGGGCGACGACTTCGCCCGCACGTTCGGCATCCCCACCGACGTGGAGCGGGCGCTTGCCGTCGCGGCGAACGGCCAAGCTCGTCCGGTGGACCTGGGGCGTGCCACGTACGCCGCCGGCGAGGGAACCGCTGAGCGCTACTTCGCCAACTTCGCAGGTGCGGGCATCAGCGGCGCGATTGCCCGCCGAGGCGCGCGCACGTCCCGACGGCTGGGGGCGAAGGCCGCCTACATGTGGGCCACGGCAACCGTGTTCGTGCGCTGGTCGAGCGTGCCCATGCGAATCGAGCTGGACGGCGAGACGCGCGAGGGGCCGATGTTCGAGGTCGTGATCTCAAACGGCATGTACGCGGCCGGCGGCATGAAGATCGCGCCCGACGCGAGGCCCGACGACGGCTCTTTCGACGCGGTCCTGATCGGGGACGTCTCCAAAATCGACTTCGTCACGACTTTCCCGAAGATCTACCGCGGCAGGCACACGAGCCACCCCAAGGTCGACGTCGTACGGGCGAGCACGATCGCCGTCGATGCGTCGCAGCCGTTGCCCGTCGTCCTCGACGGCGAGCAGCCCGGCACGACTCCGGCCCGCTTCGAGATCGTCCCGGGCGCCCTGAAGCTGCGCGTTCCCGGCTAGGAAGCCGCGGAGCCGCCGCCGGCGCTCGAGCCGCGGCCTGTGCCGCCGCCCAGCGAGCGACCCGCCGGAGGGGAAGGCTTCTTCTTCTTCGGAGCCGCTTTCGCGGTCGTCGTCGCCTTCTTGGCGGTCGGGGCCTTCTTCGTCTCCGACCGCTTCGCCGAGGAGCCTGCCTTCGTGCCCGTGGTGTCTTCCACGCGCGCAAGCCTGCGCTCGAGCCGCTCGATCTGCTTACGGAGGTCCTTGAGCTCGTCGGCGGCCGCCAAGCCGAGCTGTGACAGCGTGCGCCGCGCGCTCGAGTCGACCTTGCCCTTCGCCGACATCGCCTTGTCGAGCGCCTCCGTGACCCGCGGGTTGCGCGCCAGCTCCTCCATCACGCGGTTGACGGCCTTCTCGCCCCGTTCGGCGAGACCGCCGACGAACCCGCTGTCGTCCGACTTCTTGCCCTTGCTCGGCATCCTCGTCCTCCTTGGTTTCCTCTGTGGACCTTACCGCGGTCGGACGATGGCTACGCGTGGACGACGACGGGAGATCCGGGCCGCACGATGCGGTACAGGCGGATGAGGACGGCGTTGTGCACTCGAATGCAGCCGTGACTGACCGAGCGCCCGACCGACGACGGCGCGTTGGTGCCGTGGATCGCGATGGGGCCTCCCTGGTCCCAGTCCCTCAGCGTCGGCGAATACGCGCTGATGCCGATGGCTCCCGGTCCGTAGGCGCCTCCAGGATGGTCCGCTCGGAGCATCTGGTTGACGTAGTAGCTCCCCGTCGGCGTGGGCGTGTACTCGGCGCCGATCCCGATCGCCGTCGTGAGGACTCGCTGGCCGTCGCGGTAGAGCGTGAGCCGGTGCGCGGCCAGATCGACCTCGACCCGCGTCCGCACGGGGCGAAGGTCGACGGAGCGCCGGGAGACGAACCCGGTCGAGCCGTTTGGCCGGATCGGCAGCTGGACCTCGTACCCCAGCGGCTGACACATGCGATCGAGGACGACCGACGCCACGCCGAAGACGGTCCGGACGCCGTTTGGGTTGCGGCGGCCGAAGCTCCGAACGACCTTACCGCGCGGCGAGGTGCGAGCCTGCACGCGACCGTCGGCAAAGGCGGCGTACGCGAGCCCGGGCCCGCCGATGGCGTGCTCCCCTGGACACGCCTCGCCGAGCGACACCTGGGCGTTCGCAGCCGGTACGGCGAGCGCGGCGACGACCAGCGCGCAGGTCAATGTGGCCCCCCGCACGGAGCCTGATGGTAGACGAGGCTGCGGCGCGCTTGCTCCAGTCCCGCCGCGACTGCGAGAGTTCCCGGCCCGTGGAGGGCTACAACTTCGCCACCGACCTGAGCGTCCGTTTCAGCGAGACCGACGCGCAGGGCATCGCGAACAACTCCGTCTACCTGAACTGGTTCGAGGTCGCCCGCATCGCCTACCTGGCGCGCTTTCCGGGCGGCTACCGCGGCCTGATCGAGCAGGGCGTCGAGGCGCTCACGATCGAAGCGCACGTCCGCTACCTCGCGCCGTGCGGCTTCGACGACCAGCTCCGCATCCACACCAGAGCCACACACGTGCGGGGGGCCCGCTTCCGCTTCGAATACGTCGTCGAGCGGACGAACGAGCCGCAGACGGCGATCGCGGAAGGATGGACCGGCCACGCCTGCGTGGACGCGGCGACTCTCCGGCCCACGCGAATGCCGCCCTGGCTGGCGGAGGGCATCGCGGAGCTCGAGAGCGCCTAGTTCTTGCCCGTCGTGGTGCCGGTGGAGGTGGCGGTCGAGGAGCCCCGGGTCGTCGTCGCAGGCGGCGAGGGCTGGCTGGCGGCAGGCTTCGGCTGCGTCCCCACGCGCACGACCTTCGGCTCGGCGAGGTACGACGAGTACCAGGTCGTGTCGTAGATCACGTCGCCGTCCTTGCCGTACACGACGCGCCGCACCGAGGTGGCGCGCGACGGCTGTCCGCTCTCGACGACGCGCTGCTCGCCGACCTGCAGGTGCGAGTCGAGGATCTTCTTGACCGGCGGCGGACCGGTCTCGCGAAGAGGCGAGCTCTGGGTCTCGACGCGCCGGTGCACGGGCGTCCCGTAGAGCCGCACGGTCAGCGACGACGAGCCGATGATGGTCTCGAGCAGGAGCCAGTGGCGAGTGTCGTTGACGAACTTCAGATCGGTGTCCGGGTAGTTGACCGTCGCGTCTCGGCCGAGCGGATAGTGGTCGATGTAGAGCGCGTGATTGTGGCGCTCGGTGATCGAGAGCCCCGCCTCGTAGGCGGCGTTGAAGACGGTGGTCGAGACTTGGCAAACGCCGCCGCCTAGCCCGCTCTTCAGCTCGCCGTTGATGATCACTGGTGCTTCGAGAAAGCCCTTCGCCGCGTTCCGCTCCCCGGTCGTCTTGTTGAAGGAGAACGTCGAGCCGGGAGCGATCAGATGCCGGTCGATGAGGCGCGCCACGAGCTGCACGTTGTGGATGCGGTTGGGATCCCCGCCGAAATACGTGGTGTAGCCGCCCACCAGTCCGGTGAGGCCGAGCGCCTTCGCACGGGTTGTTGAGAGCTCCGGCTCGGCTGACACGACCACGAGCCGGGTCTCACGGTTCG
>Ga0081539_10007151_pt1 | contig 10298 bp, 7 predicted proteins | sample TabmetS4T2R2_FD_71023 | JGI IMG/M metagenome (GOLD analysis project Ga0081539, IMG submission 71023) | Tabebuia heterophylla rhizosphere microbial communities from the University of Puerto Rico - S4T2R2 | ecosystem: Host-associated > Plants > Roots > Rhizosphere ... | reverse complement strand
TTCACTTCGAAGCGAAGCGCATCGCCGTGGATGATCTCCAATCGCTCGCCCTCAAAACGGCGCCGCAAGAAATCCGCCAGCCGTCCATCCTTTTCAATCGCCAGAATTCGTGCGCCCGTCTCGAGTGCAGGTCCGGTGATGGCGCCCAGACCGGGCCCGATTTCGAGCACAAAATCGTGCGCGGAAAGTTGCGCCTGGTGCACGATCCAGCGCGCCAGATTTTGATCGTGAAGAAAATTTTGCCCGAGCGTCCTGACCGGCGCGACGCCGACCTGCTGAAGCGTCTGCGCGATTTCAGAGAGCTTCATGGCAGAAGGCGGAGGAAGCGTCGCGGGGAGGCAGTCTTGTTCACAAAATTCGGTGAACAATTTCCCTCGCGGACGGAAGATTATTCACAAGTTATTCAACCGCTCTTTCGCGCCGCTCGGATGGCAGCGCACCCTTCGCCTGGTTCTGCGAGAGCGCCGGCGTTTTCTTTCCCGGCAGCTCGAGGCGTTTTCGACGATGCCGGGCGAATGCCCGGCGGGCGTCGCGCAGGGTAGCGCCTTCGATGAAGTAAACCATCGCGGCCCGACCGATCGCATAGGTACCGGCGCCGGCGACCATCCCGCAGACGACATTCCCCCAACCCGGGAAAAATTTGAGCATCGCCCGCGTCCCTTCGCGCAAGAGCATCCCGATTCCAACATTGGCGCCGAGCGCGCCGACAAATTCAGTCGCGGCGCGGAGGCTGCGTTCGCGGCCGCTGATATACATGATGCCGGAAACCATGACGAGCTGAAGGGTGGCGAGAATCGGCAGATCGGCGAGCGGAATCGGCTGGGCGCCAATCGCGGCGCAAATCGCGGTCGCCGATTTGACGAGCAACTCGGCGATCTCGGCCCGGGCATGCTGATCGCCGCCACTGCGGACCAGCTCGACCCGCGCTTCGTTAGGCAATTGATTCGCGAGGATACGGCGGAGGTTTCCGCCTAACGAATAGACACCGACGAGACTGGCACGGATCGCGGGACGATCAGGCGCCGGCTTGAGTAACGGAGGCGAATCGGAAATCTGCAACTCGATCAGTTTGGCACCAACCTTCTCCTTGTCGTTGGCGAGGAGCAGTTCTTCGAGAGATTCAATTTCTCGCCGGGTCGCCATTCTGGCTTCGTGCTCGGCCGGGAGAAAGAAAAAGGCATCCGCCGGCTGCTTGCGCAATTCCCCACGGACAAGGCCCAGCGCATTGGCGTCGGCGCCGCGCGCATCCAAAATCTGAATCGAACCATGCTGCCCGATGGCGACCTGTTGCCAGCAGAACAGTCCGGTGAGCATCTCCCGCGACGGGGGTTCCTCCACCTCCGGTGAGAAAATCCGCGCGACAAACTCGAGCAACGGCATTGGGTGGGTGCCGGTGAGAACGAAACGGGGAGAGCGTTGTTGAAGGAACAGCTCCTTGAGCGGAGTCAGCTCGCTCAGGACAGGTTTGCGGATCGAATCCGGAAGTTTGCCCACAAAACCCTCAAGGCGCTCGACGATGTGCAGGAGAGCGGAATTGTTCATCGCGCGGTCGCGCGCAACATCGATCGAAGGCCGCAAATTTGCGAATCGGGGCCGCGGTTTGGTGGCTGGAAACGCGAGGCACTCCGTGCTAGAGAAAGCGCCCCGGGAACAGCGCCCGCCTAACGACTCATGTTTTCACTACTCGGCGACAAACTGCAGGATATTTTCAAGGATCTGCGCGGCCACGGCACGATCAGCGAGACGAACGTGTCCGACGCGATGCGTCAGGTGCGGCTCGCCCTCCTCGAGGCGGATGTCGATTACAAAGTGGCGAAAAGTTTCGTCGGCCGGGTAAAGGAAAAAGCACTCGGCGAAGAGGTGCTACGGAGCGTCACGCCAGGCCAGCAGATCGTAAAAATTTTCCACGACGAGCTAACTGCGCTTCTTGGAGGGGACGCCGCGCCACTCAACCTGCAAAAACCGGCGCGCATCTTAATGGTCGGGTTGAATGGCGCGGGCAAGACAACCTCCTCGGCCAAGCTGGCGCTCTATTTGAAAAAGCAGGGCCGGGCGCCCCTTCTTGTCGCCTGCGACCTGCAACGTCCGGCCGCGATCGAACAGCTGGCAACGTTAGGCAAAGCGGTTGGAACGCCGGTCTTTACGCCTCCGCCTAACGAAAGAGAGGTGACCCGCGCGGCCGCCGCGAGTCTCGACTGGGCGGCGGACCAGCACGGGAACGTACAAATTTTCGACACCGCCGGCCGACAGGAGATCGACTCCGCCTTGATCGAGGAAATCAAGCGGCTGAAGGAATTTCTCCGACCGCAGGAAATCCTGCTCGTGGCGGATGCGGCGACCGGGCAACAGGCGGTGAGCGTCGCGAGTCATTTCCATGAGGCGCTCGGCATTACCGGGATTGTCCTGACTAAACTCGATGGCGACGCGCGCGGCGGCGCAGCCCTCTCGATGCGCGAGGTGACGCAGCGCCCGATCAAATTCGCCGGGATCGGGGAAAAGCTGGATCAATTCGAACCATTCATCCCCGACCGGCTGTCCGGGCGCATTCTCGGGATGGGCGACATCGTTGGCCTGGTCGAGAAAGCGGCCCTGGCGATCGACGAGGAAGAAGCCGCGCGGATGGAGCGGAAACTGCGGACCGCTTCGTTCGATTTCAATGATTTCCTGTCCCAGTTCAAAATGATGCGAAAGCTCGGCCCGCTCGAGAACATCATTGGAATGCTGCCCGGGATGAGCAATCTCAAGGGCGTGAACATTGACGAGAAACAGATCAAGCGCACCGAAGCAATTGTCCTTTCCATGACGCCGGAGGAACGCAACCGGCCCGAACTCCTGAACGCGCGGCGCCGGCAGCGAATCGCCCGCGGGAGCGGGAGCAGTGTGACCGAGGTGAACGATCTGCTCCAGCGTTTCAACCAGATGCGCAAGTTCATGAAGAATGCCGGCAAGATGAAGCGGATGATGGCTCAGATGTCGCGCGCGAAAAGCTGACTTGCGATTTTGCCGTTTTGCGCGATTCGTTCCCTCCCCGCCCCGCCAAGACGCTTCAACCCGGTAACGCTTCAACGCTTAACGAACCGAATGGCCGTTTCAATCAGACTGCGCAGAGAAGGGACTACCAACCGTCCCCATTACAAAATCGTCGTGGCCGACCGCCGGAGCCCGCGCGACGGGAAATTCATCGAGATTATCGGCAACTACGACCCGAAAAAGCCAGGGGCCAACAGCACCCTGAATCTCGATCGCGCCGATTACTGGATCGCGCGCGGCGCGCAGCCCTCGGAAACCGTGCGCAGTTTGTTGAAAAAAAATCGGGCTCGGGCCGCCGTGCTGGTCGAGACGGAGGAGGCCGCTGTGGAAACCTCGGAATAGAGGTTATCCACCACCGAACGAACTTCTTGTCGCCTGGTCCGCGCTCTGAAATTGAGAGGGGCGTCGGAGGAAAGGTTACAGGGAGGTGAACTATTGTTCGCCTGTTATCCGACCGCGCCGGAAGCATTTTGATTCCAAGGCAAGTCGGGCCGAAGTTTACCGCAGAAGGAGTCAGGGATTTTGGGAAGTCGTTAGGCGAAAGGATCTGCAAGGGAGCAAAACGAATGAATAGATCTCGACTCACGGTCTGCATTTTCGTCGCGCTCACCGGGGGCATCACCGTGGCTTCATTCGGCAATCCCTCGACCAGTCCCGCTCCCACTCCATCGGAGCCGATCCTGCCCGGCCCGGTGGTGGTAAGACTCGAGGAGGTCGCCTCGGGCCTGACTGCGCCTAACGATCTCATGTCAGTAGGCGACGGTCGCCTGTTCGTGGACGAACAGTCCGGTTTCCTCCGGGTGATCAAAGCGGGCGCCCTGCTGCCGACGCCATTCCTGGACCTTTCGGCGCGGCTTGTTTCCTCGACCGGCGAGCGCGGTTTTCTCGGTTTCGCTTTTCATCCTGGTTACCTCGATCCGGGCAGCCCGGGCTACGGGAAGTTCTACACTTACACGAGTGAGCCGGTGGCCGGCCCGGCTGATTTCACCGTGCCCAAGAACGCGCCGTTTGATCACCAGAGCGTCATCGCCGAATGGCAGGTTTCGGCAGGCAACCCCGATGTGGCAGATCCGGCAACGCGGCGCGAAATCCTGCGGATCGACGAACCGCAGGCGAACCACAACGGCGGCAAGCTCGCCTTTCGCCCGAACGAACCTTATCTCTACATCTCGTTAGGCGACGGCGGGGCCGGAAGGGACGTAGGCGACGGTCACACCCCCGAGATCGGCAACGGCCAGGATCTCACGAACGTGCTCGGGAAAATCCTCCGGATCGATCCGCTCGATCCCAGCCTGACGGGCGGAAGCGCCGACCCGGTGAGCGCGAACGGCAACTACCGCATTCCCGCGACCAATCCTTTCATCGGCAGCGGGACGGCGGTGCACGAAATTTACGCATATGGACTGCGCAATCCGTTTCGCTTTTCCTTCGATGAACCGACTGACCGGCTGATCGCGGCCGACGTCGGCCAGGCAAACATTGAGGAGGTCGACCTCGTCGAAGCGGGCGGAAATTACGGATGGAACCGCAAGGAAGGAACCTTTCTTTTCAATTCGAGCGACGGCTCAATCAGCCCCGATCCTTCGCCCGATCCGGCGCTACGCGATCCCGTTGTCGAATACACGCACGCCGATGGCAGCGCGATTATCGGCGGATTCGTTTCCCACGGCAGCGACGTCCCCGCACTCGAAGGCAAATATGTCTTTGGCGATTATTCCCAGGATGGCAGTGGGCGCTTGTTCTATTCCAATCTGGAGGGACTGATCGAGGAACTGCGCGTCGCCGATCCGGCGGAAGGTTTTACCCAGTTGCTCCGAGGTTTCGGCCGTGACGATGAAGGCGAGATTTACGTTTTGGGCGGCGGCTTCGTTTATCGAATCGGGCCGATCGTGGCTGCGCCAGCGGTGCTCAATCTATCCACACGCCTGAAAGTCCAGACCGGAGATAACGTCCTGATCGGCGGGTTCATCGTCACGGGCAGCGCCAGTCAGCAAATGGTGGTGCGGGGGATAGGGCCCTCCCTCTCGCTCGAAGGAATTTCCGCGGGCGATGCGCTGCTTGATCCGAAGATCGAATTGCATGACAGCAGCGGCGCGGTGATCGCGACAAATGACAATTGGATGGATAGCCCCGAGGCGGAAGAAATTAGCTCCCTGGGTCTCGCCCCCGGCGATCCGCGCGAGGCGGCGCTGCTCAGCGCACTACCACCGGGCGGTTATACGGCCATCCTCAGTGATGCAACCGGAGGCAGTGGAATTGGGCTGATTGAACTCTACGCAACCGACCAGACAGCCCCGGCCAACCCGGTGAATATTTCCACCCGTGGTTTGGTCGAGACGGGCGACAATGTCATGATCGGCGGCTTCATTCTGGGTGGAACCGATGCGCAGGAGCTTTTGTTGCGCGCGATCGGCCCCTCGCTCGCGGGGAGCGGGATTGCCAATCCGCTGCTTGATCCCACCCTCGAGCTGCACGATGCGAACGGGGTGGTGATTGATTTCAGCGACAATTGGAAAGAGAACGAAGCGGAAATCGAAGCGACCGGGCTCGCCCCGAGCGATGACCGCGAATCGGCTCTTGCGGCGACGCTGAGTGCGGGAGCCTATACCGCGATTGTCCGCGGGGTAAATTCTACAACGGGGATCGCCCTGGTCGAAGTCTACGACCTGCCCTAAGGGGCGAAGTGATGCGACGCGGTTGGCGGGCCGAACCCCGGACGCTGATATCGCGCCTTGGTCGCGCGGATTCTGCTACGCCCGGCCCGCGGGCGCAGAGCTACGATGGCTGAAAGCCGCGCTATGCGAAGCTTTCCGCAAAATCAATGGGTTGGGCCGCACCATTCGCCCGCAAAGGAGCGCGACCGTTGTCTGGGAGATTTTCAGGACCAACATCGCGCCGGCAGCCAGGGGAAGAGCACAGAGCCAAAATAAGGCGCTGCCGACAATCAGGAGCGGTTCCAGGAGAATCGCGCTGGCATCGGTGCGATGAAGCCAAGATTCGGACCCGAGAAGAGGAATGGCGTGGGTGGTGGTCATATTTGGTTGCAGATTTGCCGCAGACTTGCGTCTGCATCATTCTTTTTGAGCAGATCACATGCCGCCGTTAACTGCGGGCGGGCTCTTTTTCCTCCCCAAGCGCGCCAGATAAAAGAGTAGTGCCCCGCCCACAGGCAGGCCGACCAGAGTTCGCGGGTCGCGCCGCAAGGCCGCATTCGCCACGTCCCCGGCGAGATTCACCGCGAGGATGCATATTGCCACTTTTCGGCCCCAGTTTCGGCCGCGAGCCAGGCCGAGCGCCGCAGCGCCACAAGCCAGACCGACTCCCAGCATCAACAGGACCGAAGCTGGCCGGCCGATTTCGGCAAAGCCGGCTTTTGCCTCAGGTTTCAATTCCCAGAGAAACGCAAAGGGACCACCGGGCACGAGCAAAGCCGCGATCGTCAGGATGCAGCCAAGCACACCGAAAAGAAAAAACGCCACGAGAATTTTCGCCCCGATCGGGAGCCGGCGGGGCGTGACAAAATTCTTATCCCCGGCTCGATTCGGCGATAGATTGCCTCTCGCCCAGCCCATGATCGCGTCTTCAAGAACCAAACCCGGCCGCCGTCGGATCAAAATCCGGCGATCCCGCGGCCGCGCTTCGGTTCTGTGGCAAGAAAGGTTTTGGCATTTCCAGGCTCGTGGATTGCCGCGGAAGGCGTTGCTCGGATTCGCCGCCGGAATGCTTCTCGGCAGTCTCGCAGGGGCAATCCTGAGCTATGAGCGCCACGGTTTTCGGGACATGCAGTCCTCGATTCTCAGCGTGAATCAGCCGACGGGGCAGGCGCGCTTGCACATTAAAGGTCAGCCTCAGCTTCCTGAGCTACGCGAGAGGTAGTCTGGCTGCGGCGGTTATTTGTTCTTTCGGCAACGCCCGGCGCTGGCTTGGTTTCGTCGAGCCGGCCATAATCGACCGTCAACCGGCCATTGCCATCGTCGGTATAAACGTCGACGAACCACTCACCGAAACGGACGTCGTGCCAGCTATAATCCTTCTGGCATTGGACGGCCGCGGGAATAACCGTTTCCACGCCAACGACCGAGGCCATAAACAGTGCGCGACCCTTCTCGAGCGACTCCGCCGTCTCTCCGTAAAGCGGGCTGGTCTTATCAATCGTATGGCGCAAGGTGAGGGCGGCCGGAAAAGTAATCAGCCGATCGAAGTGAAGCTTGAGAGCATAGAAGTGGCGGAACATTTCCCCATCCTCACGCAATGGCTCGTCGCGCGTGAACATGACCCGAAACTCGCTCTCAACCATGCTCTGCGAACGCAGATTGGCAACCCGCAGCATGAGCGTCGACAGGCCGTTGAAAGGTGCAATCAGGAGGCATTTGCTAAATACAATCCGAGCGGTCGGGCGGGAAAACCGAACGAAGATCAAGCCGGTCATGACCGCGAGCCAGAACATGCCGCTGATAATTTCGATGGTGGCGACCACATGACCGTACGTCGTCTGAGGGTACATGTGTCCGTAACCGACGGTGGCCAGGGTCTGAACACTGAAGAAAAATCCTTCCGGAAACGAGCCCGGGGTCATCCCGGCAACACAATCGCCGCCTAACGAATAAAGGGTGGCAAAAATGAGATTGATCGCGATGTAGGCGATGCTGATGAAAAGGATGAAGCGGGGCCAGCTAAGGGAGAGAACCCATTGATAAACATCGCGCCATTGCTGGTCGACGTTGACTTTGACAAATTCCACCAGATTCGTGCGGGTCGAGACCGGCTTGCGCGCCCGATGCATGCCCGATTCTATAACGGGCTTTCGCCAAGTGCACGCGATCGACGACGAAGCACGCAAAAATCGGTTTAGTCTCGCCCGGGGGCGATTACTCGTAGCACAGGCATCTTCTGCCTCTCGGACCGTCGGGCGTCTCGCCCGGCGGTCCCAGAGCCGACACGGCTGTGGTGCGTCGCGCGCCGCGCTTTTGCGCCCTTCGCCGGGCTTCCACGGAAATAGCGCTTGATCCTCTGGCGCGAACTTGTGCAATATCGTCCGATGAAATCACCGGTTGCGGTTCTTTTCCTTGCCGTCCAGCTGAGCGTCGCCAATGCGGGCAGGGTTCCGGCGAATATCAATATGAGCAAGGAACGTGGGAACGAAGCCGAAACCGCGATCGCAGTCAGTCACACCAACCGGCTTCTTGTCACCTCCGTATCCAACGTCGAGGCAAACGCCCTTTTCCATAGCTGGAGCACCGACGGCGGAAATAGCTGGCAGCATGACCTGATCGCCGACGGCGATGCTCTGGGGACGGCCTGCTGCGACCCCCAGCTCGCTTCGGATGACTTTGGAAACATCTTCCTCGCTTATCTCTCTTCCAGCATTGCTGTCAAAGTCGGTATCTCAACCGATGGCGGCGCGACCTTTAGTCCCCTGCCGTTCCTTTCTTCGCTCCCCAGTGGCGTCCCGACCTTTCCCTACAAAAGCCTCGCCCCGGCCGGTCGTAGCGTGAGCGGCGACCAGCCTTCCATCGCCTGCGGGTCGGGGAGTGTCTGGATTTCGTGGACGAGCTTTAACGGGAGCATCCAGGCGAGCGGCGCAGCCGTGACAGGTCTGGGCCAGGTCGGAGCATTTTCGCCGGCCCAGGGGATTTCGAGCGGCAATAAGTTGGGTGACTACGGTGACACTGCGGTTGGGCCGGATGGTCAGGTCTTTATCGTCTACCAAAACCCGACCGGCGGCGAAGGTCCGGCCACGATTTACGGGGCACTCGATCCGGACGGTCTGGGGCCGCAGGGATTCAATCCCGCCCAGGTGTTGCAGACCACCAATGTCGGCGGTTTCGATTACATCCCGGCGCAGTCTGGCCGTTCCATTGACGCCGAAGCCGGTCTCGCCTGGGACGGGAGCGGTGGGACCCACCATGGGCGACTTTATTTTGTTTTCGTCTCGGAAGAACCGCAGGAAAGCAACGATACCGACATCAACGTCTCCTACTCCGACGATAACGGCGCGACCTGGAGCACGCCGCTGAGAGTGAACGACGACACCGGCACGAGCAGCCAATTCAACCCCAAGATCGCAATCGATAACACCACTGGCAATGTTGCGCTCGCCTGGTACGATGCGAGAAATGACAAGGGGGATCGCCGTCACGGAGATACAAATGGCCGGCCTAACGATGATATCATGATTTACTCCTCCGTCAGCAGAGATGGCGGGAACACTTTCCAGCGCAACCAGCGGCTTTCCGTTGGGGTTTCAAACGATGATGCCGCGGGGAGCGGAGTAGATTACGGCGACTACAGCGGTTTCGCCTTTTTCAATAAGACGATGTTTTTCTCGGCGGCCGATAACTCTAACAGCACGGGAGATAACCCGGACGGAACCTTGTCGCACTTTGACCTCTACGTCGCACCCCTGACCGTCCGCTGACCCCTCGGGGGCGGATTCCGAAAACGCCGCTGTAAGTTACTTCTTCGAAACGCCCGGACTGTTCCCGGAACCAGGCGGCAGCACCCGAATGATCGCCATCATTCCCCCATCTTCGTGGTCAAGGATGTGACAGTGGTAAACAAAGTCGCCTACTGTTGGGCCGCGGAAATCCATTCGCACTTTGATACTGGGATAGGGTCCCGTGCCCGTCCAGTAGGGAATGTCCACCGTGTCAATGATCTGCCGGTCAGAAGCAGGAACCGTCTTTCCATCGCGTTCCATCAAAAGGAAATGGATTTGATGCATATGGAACTCGTGGTTCTCCTGCGATCGATTCTCAACAATCCAGTCCTCCACCGCTCCCTGGGTTGTGACGATCGAGGGCGGATCCGACATACTGAAGGGTTTTGGTGTCTGACCAGCGACGGTGATGTAGAAGAAGCTATCGTCTTCCGAAAAGTAGAGTTTGCGCGTCGCAGTCATTGCCGCCTCCCCCAGATTGGCAAATCTTGGCGCCGGCGGCGGGCCCGAGACCTTTGGTAGCGGCTTGCCGTGGACTCCCGGGTCGGCATTGGCTGAAAGCTTGATATCAAAGAGCGGCCGCGTTGGATTGGGATCTCCAGCCGGACCAGTGTCTACGTTGCTTGTAATCAAACGCGCTTCAGTCACACCTTCCTGAGGACCTTTGACAATGAATTCAGCGCGACCTGCGGGCGGGATAAGAATGCGCTTTCGAGTTAAGCTGGTTCCCTTACCCGAGCCATCCTGGGACCCGAGGGAGACGCCATCCAAAGCAATTAGCTGCAATGGTTGGCGCTCTCCATTGTAAAGGAGTTGGAGATCGAGAATC
>Ga0081539_10007150_pt1 | contig 10299 bp, 7 predicted proteins | sample TabmetS4T2R2_FD_71023 | JGI IMG/M metagenome (GOLD analysis project Ga0081539, IMG submission 71023) | Tabebuia heterophylla rhizosphere microbial communities from the University of Puerto Rico - S4T2R2 | ecosystem: Host-associated > Plants > Roots > Rhizosphere ... | reverse complement strand
GCTTCCACTTGTCCGCGCCGAGCGTCTCGAGCAGCCGCGTCGAGTCGACGATGTCAGTGAAGAGAAACGTTCGGCGCAGATCGCCTCGCCCGAGAAGCTCCTTCACGCGCGCCGCGTCCAAGGGTGCACCGACGCGCTCGAACATTCCGAGCGCAGCCTCGAGCTCTGCGACCGCGGCGTGCTCGTCGCCTTGCCGGCGTAGCGCCGTCCCGAGCAGCATTCGCGCGCGTGCCGTCTCGTACGGAGCGCCGACCCGCTGCCACTCGTCGCGAGCCTGCCGCAGGCACGCTGCCGCGCCGGCCGGATCGTTCTCTGCAAGCTTGATCTGCGCAGACGCGAATTGCGCCGTCGCGTCGAACGCGGGCGTCCGGCGGCCGTCGATTCGGTACGAGTCGACGATCTGCTCGAACTCCGTGAGCGCGGCACGAGCGGTGTTGACGTCCGACGCGGCGAGTGCGATCTCGACCTGCGCAGGCAGGCGCTGGAGGCGCATCAGCGGGTCGTGGACGTCCTGCAACGTTCGCGCGATTCCCGCGCGCGCGGCGTCGACCTTTCCTTCCATGAGGCGCAGCAGCGCGAGGCCCGGCTGCGGATCGCGCCCGAGCTCGTTGGCCGTGCGGTAGGCCTCGTCCGCCGCCGCGAGCTCGCCGCGCCGGCGGCGGATCTCGCCCACCTCGTAGTACCCGCTGGCCGTGATCATGCGCTCGAAGTCGCCGAGCTCCTCGCACGCCGCGAGCGCTTGCTTCTCCGCGCCGGCCAGGTCGCCCCGCAGCCGCATGATTTCGGCGCGGTGGATCCGGCACGCGCCGGGAAATCCGGTCACGTCGAGGCGGTCGCACCAGCGGTTCGCCGCATCCGTCCACTCGGCAGCGCGGCGGAAATCACCGAGAGCCTGGCAGGCGCTGATCGTGATGCAGTAGACGAGCCCCGTCGAGAAGGGGCCGACCTGTCCGCACACCGCCGCGGCCGTCGCCTCGTCCAGCAGCGCGAGCCCGTCCTCGACCTGGCCCGCCTTGATGAGTGTGCGCCCTTTCCCGCCGAGCGCGAGGACTTGCGTATCCCGGTCGCCGAAGCGCTGTGCAAGCTCGAACGCGCGATCGAAGTGGGGGATCGCCTCCCTCGGATCGCCTTCGGCAAACATCGTGTTGACCCCGCGCGTCAGCATCAGCACGCCCGACTCCACCGAGTCGCCTGCGTCCGCGAGGAGGCGCTCGGCGTTCGCGAACCAGCCATGTCCCACCGCGAACGCACCGCGGCCCGAGTGGTCCCAGGAGAGCATGAGCGCGAGGCGTGCCGCGCGCTGCGCCTGGCCCGCCGAGGAAAACGCGGCGTACGCACGCTCGCGGAGGTTGATCGCCTCGTCGAGCTTGCCCGTCCACCACGCGGCGTCGGCGAATTGCTCGAGATCGTCGGCGGTCAGGGCAGCCCCATCCGCCTCGCCGTACGCCGCATACGCCTGACGCCAGGCGTGGCGGGAAGCGGCGTCACGCGCCGCCTCGAGCGTGTCGATCGTCTGGGCCACCTCGTCCCATTGTCACATCGGTTCCCGCCGGCCGCCACTACCCGTTTCGGACGGCTGTGCGGCCCGATTCGTCTTGCCTCTGGAGCGGCACCGGCCCGGTGGCCCGGACGGCCACGCAGGAGCGATGTTGGTGATCGCCGCGGCAAGCCGCGGCGACGCGGTGACGCCATCACGCCACGATTACGCTTCGCGCTGGAGCGGCACGGGCCCGGTGGCCCAGCTGGTCTTCAAAACCAGTGCGGTCGTGTAGCCCACGGCTCGGTCGGTTCGACTCCGGCGCCGCTCCGCTCTGTTGTCCCTCGCTTCGCTTCGCTCGCGCTCGGGGCTCGCGCTTCGCGCTCGCATTGGTTGGTGTTCGAGACGAGCTCTGCGGAGCGGACGTGGTCGTGCGCCGCGGCCGAGCCGCGGCGCCGGCGGGGCGGCCTACAGGACGCTCGCGCTTCGCGCCTCGCGTTGGTTGGTGTTCGAGACGAGCTCTGCGGAGCGGACGTGGTCGTGCGCCGCGGCCGAGCCGCGGCGCCGGCGGGGCGGCCTAGAGTACGGCTGTGGAACATCCCGGTGAGTTCGTTGCGCTCGGGTCCGACGGGTACGCCGGGCTCGAGACATTTGCGAATCCCGGGGTGCGCCGGGTCGAGATGACGAGCGACGAGGTCACGGCGCTCGGGCCGGTCAACGAGCAGCCGGACTTCTACGTCGCGACGATCGAGTACGAGCCGGACCGACTCTGTCTGGAATCGAAGTCGCTCAAGCTGTACCTGGGCCGGCTGCGCAATGAGACCGTCTTCTGCGAGACGCTCGCGGTGCAGATCCGGGACGACGTTGCGGCCGCGCTCGAGCTCGACCACGAACGGGTCCACGTGACGCTGCGTCAGAAGGCGCGCGGCGGCATCACGATCGTCGCAAGCGCCTAGTCCTCCGGCACCCAGCTGCGCGTCAGCAGCAGCCAGAACGCGAGCCCGGCGTAGTCGCCGTACGGCTTGAAACGGCGTGCGATCGTCTTGTCCGCGACCGTCTTGCGCCCGACGAGTCTCGCGTAGGTCGGGCGGGTCCAGGAGTCGAGGACGAGCCGGGAGTAGCGGCCGAGGGACGTCAGCATCACGTGTGCCGCCGCGTACGGGCCGACGCCCGGCAGCGCGAGCAGCCGCGCTTCGACTTCCTCGTCGGCGAGGTTCCGGTCGTTCAGCTCCTCGAGATCGAGCGCACCCCCGGCGACGTCCCCGGCGAGCTGACGCAGGTACGCACCGCGATACCCCGTGCGCGCGACGTCCTTGTAGAAGCGCTCGTCGGCCTCGGCCATCGCGCGCGGAGTCGGAAATGTCCGCCGCTTCGTGCCGGCTGCGGGAGCTCCGAGCTCCTCGACGAGGGCGGTCACCATGCGGACCGTTCCGCTCCATGCGCAGTTGGTGGTGCAGATCGTCTTGACGACGTCCTCGAAGACGGTTGGGCTCCGCAGCATGCGTCCGGCACCGAGCGCCGCCCATGCGAGTGCAGCGTCCTCGCGCGCGACCGCGTAGAACGACGAGAGATCCTCGTCGAGCCTGAACATGTGACGCAGCTGCCTCATCAGCGCATCGCGCATCGCCGGCGACGCCTCCGCCCCCAGCACCTCGACGCGCGCGCGGTCGTCGCCGGCGGGTGACACGCGGACGGTGCGTGCGCCGCGCGGGACTGCCAGCGTGACCTCGAGCGTCCAGGCCTCCTCGTCGATCGCGGCCGGCGGCAACGAGGCTACGCCGTGCGAGTTGAGCGTCCGGGCGAGCAGCACGGGCTCACCGCCTGCGCCGCGGAGAGGAAGATCGGCGAGCGCGTAGGCTCGGCCCGTGGACGTACTCGGCATCGACGTTGGAGGAACGTTCACGGACGCCGTTTTCTTCCGCGGCGGCCGGCTCGTAACCGCGAAGGTGCCGACGCGCCCCGAGCAGTCCGAGTCGGTGCTCGAGGCCGCGCGCGCCGTGGGTGCGGAGACGGTCGACCGGTTCGTCCACGGCACCACCGTCGCGACGAACGCCTTGCTCGAGCGCAAGGGCGCGCGTACCGCGTTCGTCACGAACGACGGTTTCGAGCATCTCCTCTATCTCCGCCGCCAGGCGCGGGCGTCGCTGTACCGGCTCTGCGCCGACTGGCCCCCGCCGGTGGTGCCGCTCGAACGCTGCGTCGGAGTCCGGGGCCGCCTGGGCCCGGATGGAGAGCTCGCGCCGCTCGAGCTCTCTTCTCTGCCGTCGCTCCAGGCCGAAGCGGTCGCCGTCTGCCTGCTTCACGCGTACCGGGACCCGTCGCACGAGCGCCGTGTGGCTGCCGAGCTTCGGCGGCGCCTTCCCGACGCGCACGTCGTCGCGTCGCACGAGGTCTCTCCAGAGTTTCGCGAGTACGAGCGCGCGTCGACCACGGTGATCGACGCCTACCTCGGTCCGGTCGTCTCGCGTTACCTGCGTGCGCTTGCCTCGGCCTGTGCGCAGGCGGGCTTGCCCGAGCCGCTCGTGATGCGCTCGTCGGGCGGCGTCGCCGCGCTCGAGGAGGCCGCGTCGCATCCGGCGATCGCGCTCGTCTCCGGACCTGCGGGCGGGACGGTCGGCGCCGCGCTCGTCGCGTCGCGCGCGGGCTTCACGAAGGCGATCGCGCTCGACATGGGCGGGACGTCCACGGATGTCTCGCTCGTCGTCGACGGGCGCGTGGACCGAACGGCCCAACGCGACGTGGGCGGGTTTCCGGTGCGGCTCCCGAGCGTCGACCTCCACACGGTCGGCGCGGGCGGCGGCTCGATCGTCCGCCGCGACGCCGGCGGCGCCCTCCGGGTGGGGCCCGAGAGCGCGGGGGCGCATCCGGGGCCCGCCTGCTACGGGCGCGGCGGTGCGGCCCCGACCGTCACGGACGCGAACCTGCTCCTCGGCCGGCTGCCCCACACGCTGCCGGGAGGCCTCGAGCTCGACGTCGAGGCAGCCGCCCGCGCGCTGGGGGACATCGAACCCGCGGACGTCGTCGCGGCGGTCAACGCCGAGATGCTGCGCGCGATCCGCGTCGTGTCCGTGGAGCGCGGCCACGATCCCGGCGAGTTCGCGCTCGTCGCGTTCGGCGGTGCGGGGCCGCTGCACGCCTGCGCGCTCGCGGACGAGCTGGAGATCGCGACGGTCATCGTTCCCGAGACGGCCGGTGTTCTCTCGGCGCTCGGGCTCGCCGCGGGCGAGGAACGGCACGACCGTGTGCAGACCTACCTCGTCGAGCTGAGCGAAGCGGGCGAGCTGCCGGCCGAGGGCGAGGCGGATCTCCGCTACCGCGGGCAATCGTTCGAGCTGACGGTGCCGTTGCAGCCGCGGCTGGCGGAGGCGTTCCACGCCGCGCACGCGGAGCGTTACGGCTTCGCGGATCCCGACCGCGATATCGAGCTCGTCGCCGTTCGCACAGCCGACGTGCGGCCTGCGCCGCCGCTCGAGTTGCCCGCACTGCCTCCGCAAACCACGCGAGGGCCCGCCCGCGTGGAGCTCGCGGGCTCGACGCTCTGGCTTCCCCCCGGGTGGGTGGGGGCTAGGGATGGTCCCACATGGATCGCAACGCGAACGTGAACATTCGGCTCCAAGTTCTCGGCGCGCAGCTGCGCGCGATCGCCGAGGAGATGGGCGCGACGCTCGTCCGCTCGGCGTTCAGCGCGAACATCAAGGAGCGCCGCGACTGCTCGACCGCGTTGTTCGACGAACAGGGGCGCATGATCGCCCAGGCCGAGCACATTCCGGTCCACCTCGGCGCGCTGCCCGACGCCGTCGCCGCGGTCCGCAGCCACGACCCGGGGCGGGACGACGTCTTCGTGCTCAACGATCCCTTCGCCGGCGGGACGCACCTCCCGGACATCACGCTCGTCTCGCGCACCGCGCTCGGCTTCGCCGCGTCGCGCGCGCACCACGCGGACGTCGGTGGCCGCGAGCCCGGCTCGATGCCCGCGGATGCGCGAACGCTCGACGAGGAGGGCGTCGTCATCCCGCCGACCCGGCTCGACGACGAGGCGCTCGCGCGCATCGTCGAGCGGATGCGGAACCCGGAGGAACGGCGTGGGGACTTCCGCGCCCAACGCGCGGCACACACGCTGGCGGCGCGGCGCGTCGACGAGCTCTGCAGGCGCTACGGGCGCGACACCGTCGCCGCGGCCATGGACGAGCTCCACGCGTACTCGGAGCGAATCGTGCGCGCCGGGCTGCAGCGAATTCCCGACGGCGTCTACGGCGCCGACGAATGGCTCGACGACGGAACATGCATCCACGTGGAGCTCGAGGTGCGCGGCGGCGAATGCGTCATCGACTTCGCCGGCACCGATCCGCAGCAGGACGGGAACCTGAACTGCCCGCTCGCCGTCACCAAGTCGGCCTGCTACTTCGTCGTGCGCTGCGTCGCGGCGCCGGACGTCCCCGCGAGCGGCGGCGCGTTCGTGCCGGTCACCGTCCGTGCGCCTGCCGGTTGTCTCGTCAACGCACGGCCTCCCGCTGCGGTCGCAGGCGGTAACGTCGAGACGTCCTCGCGGATCGTCGACGCCGTCTTCCGGGCCTTCGGCGAGGCCGTGCCGATCCCGGCGCAGGGGCAGGGAACGATGAACAACGTGACTCTGGGAAACGACCGCTTCACCTACTACGAGACGATCGGCGGCGGGCAGGGAGCGTGTCCGGACGCCGACGGCCCGAGCGGCGTGCACGTGGCGATGTCGAACACGCTCGCGACGCCGGTCGAGGCGCTGGAGCTCGCGTACCCGCTTCGCGTCGAGCGCTGGGCGTTGCGGGCCGGCTCCGCCGGCGCGGGTCTGCACAAAGGCGGCGACGGTGTCGTCCGCGAGGTCCGCGTCCTCGAGGACTGCCGCCTCTCGATCCTGAGCGAACGACGCGCGCGCCGCCCGAGCGGTGCGGCCGGTGGCGGGGACGGGGCGAGCGGCCGAAACTCCTTGAACGGAACCGAGCTGCCTGCGAAGGTCACGGTGGACGTGCACGCCGGGGACGTGATCAGGATCGAGACGCCCGGGGGCGGCGGCTACGGGAGGCCGCGATGAACGACCGCGCCCGCGTCGCGGTGGCGCAGGTCGAGCCGGTCGTCTTCGATCGCGCCGCCACGATCGAGAAGCTCGCCGAAGTCGCGGCCGACGCCGCCGCGCAGGACGCGCAGCTCGTCCTCTTTCCGGAGACGTTCGTCCCCGTCTACCCGTCGTCGCGCTGGGTGCGCGCGCTGGTGGGCGGTGGGGACGGCAAGCCTCTCTGGGCGCGGCTGGCGCGGGAGTCCGTGAGCGTCCCGAGCCCCGAGACCGAGCGCATCGGCGCGATCGCCCGCGAGCACAACGTTTACGTCGCGGTCGGCGTCAACGAGCTCGACGGCGGCACCATCTACAACACGCTGCTCGTGTTCGCGCCGGACGGGTCGCTCGCGCTGCACCACCGCAAGCTGATGCCTACCAATCACGAGCGCCTCGTCTGGGGCCTCGGCGACGGGCGCGGCCTCGAGACGATCCGGACGCCGATCGGTGACGTCGGCGGCCTGATCTGCTGGGAGAACTTCATGCCGCTCGCTCGTGCCGCGCTGTACGAGGCGGGCATCGAGGTCTACCTCGCGCCGACCGCCGACGACAGCGAGTCCTGGCTCGAGTCGATGCGGCACGTCGCGCGCGAGGCGCGAGCGTTCGTGCTGTCGTGCTGCGTGTATCAGCGTGCATCGAGCTATCCGGCCGACGTGCCGATGGCCGACGGGGACGATCTCCTCGGCCGCGGGGGCTCGGCGATCATCGGCCCCGACGGCGAGTACCTCGCCGGCCCGCTGTGGGAAGAGGAAGGCGTGCTCTTCGCCGATCTCGATCCGGATTCGCTGTACGCGGAGCGTCAGCGCTTCGACCCCGCGGGTCACTATTCGCGGCCGGACGTTCTCCAGCTCCGCGTGGAACCGCTGACGCACGGCCGCTCTCGCACGCAGCGTTGACGTGCACGGCGTCATCTTCACGGCCTTCGACGACTTCCTGACCGAGCGCCACGGTCCCGACGTCGCCGCGGACGTCTTCGCCGGCGAGCCGCGGTACCTGCTCAGCGGCGCGTACGACGACGAACGCTTCGCGGGCGTGCTCGCACATGCGGCGGCGCGCACCGGCATCGACTCGGGCGACCTGCTCGAGGAATTCGGGGTCTTTGCCGCGCAGCAGACGTTCAGCCGGCTCTACCCCGCCTTCTTCGCGGTGTCCGGAAACACGCACCAGTTCCTGCTCACCGTCGAGTCCCGGATTCACGAGCTGGTGCGCGCGACGATTCCGCAGGCGAAACCGCCGGAGCTCTTCGTCACCGAGCTCGGCCCCGACGCGGTGCAGATCCTCTACGGGTCGCCGCGCAAGCTGTGTCGCCTTCTGCGTGGCCTCGCCGAAGGGACCGCGCGCCATTACGGCGAGCGCACGACGATCGAGGAACCGGAATGCATGCTGCGCGGCGACCGGACGTGTCGGTTCGAGGTTCGGTTGTCGCCCGTTGCGGACGCCGGCTGACGAACGTCAGCTCTGCGCCGCTTCGCGCCCCGCCTTCCGAAGGACACGCTCGTCGCCGACGCGGCGGGTGAAGCCGTCGGCGTCGTACCGCTCGAGCAGGAGCTGCGCGTGACGCCTCGAGACGCCGAGCGCGTCGCGGAAGCCGGCAAGCGTGATCGGCGTCAGCGAGCGGACGACCTCGAGACCCCGTTCGTAGAGCGCGGGCGAAGCCGCGAACCCGTCGCCGAGGCGCTTCAACCTCCCAGCCTGCTCGAGGAACGTGCCGAGCTCCCGGTCCTCGACCTTCGCGACGCCCTGGTCCGCGAGCTCCGCGTCGAGGCGCGCCGCCTCCTCCTCGCGACCGGCCAGCGTCGGCGCGGTGCCGGGGAGATACAGCTTGCCGGCGCGTCGCTCGAGCCCGAGCAGCGGCGCGACGGCACCCGACCAGGGCCGGTTCAGCAGCAGCTGCGCGATCGGCAACCCGGGATCGAGCGGTTGTCGCGACGCGTGCTCGCGTAGCCGCGCACGCACTCGATCCGCGAGCTCGTCGAGCCACTCCTGTGCGAAGTACCAGTCGCCTGCGGAGCGCACCGCGGCCAGGCCGCGCGCGAGCTCGGCCGGCGGGAGCACCGCGCGCGCCTGGAGCTCACGACCCGTGACCGGCCCGTACACGACCGCGCGCACGATCGCCTCCGGATCGCCGTGCTCGAGGAGCTCCAGGCGGCTCGTGTCGACGCTTCGCGCGGGCGCCGGGTCGAGCACGATGCCACCGCCGATCGTCGTGCGCTGCCTGAGCACGACGCGGTCACCCCGTGCCGCGACGACGGGCTCTGCGAGACGAAGCTGGGCGTAGCGCGCGCCGGCGCGCACGACGCGCCCGACCGTGTGCGACGTTCCGTGATGGACGGTGACCCGCGCGCCGTCGGGGATCGGCTCGAGCTCGCTGAGCGCCACGTCGAGCCGATAGCTGGACGGATAGGCACCGGGCTCGAGCAAGGCGTCGCCGCGACGCAACCGGTTCCGGTCGATCCCCGGAAGCGCAACCGCGACGCGCTGGCCCGCGGCGGCGACCTCCACCGGCTCGTCGTGGACCTGCACGCTGCGGACGCGCACCTCGACTCCGGCGGGCTCGGCGCGCAGCTCGTCGCCCTCCGCGAGCGCCCCCGACCAGAGGGTTCCGGTGACGACGGTGCCGATTCCGCGCAGCGAGAACACGCGATCGACGTACAGGCGCGTGGGCCCGTCCACCGCTTCGCGCTCGACGGCGATGCGCGCGAGCTCGCCGCGCAGCTCGTCGAGGCCGACGCCCGTCTTCGCGCTCGTCGCGACGACCGGCGCGCCGGGAACGAGCTCACGCACCTCTTCGAACGCGAGCTCGAGCGTCTCCGCGTCCACGGCGTCGGTCTTGGTCAGCGCGACGACGCCGCGGTCGATTCCGAGCAGGCGCAGGATCGCGAGATGCTCGTGCGTCTGCGGCCGTGCCCCTTCGTTCGCGTCGACGACCAGCAGGAACAGGTCGATGCCGGTGGCGCCCGCGACCATGTTGCGCACGAAGCGCTCGTGCCCCGGGACGTCGATCAGCGACAGTCGCCGGCCGTCGGGAAGCAGCAGCGGCGCGTACCCGAGGTCGATCGAGATGCCGCGCGCACGCTCCTCCGGCAGGCGGTCGGTGTCCTTGCCGGTCAGCGCGCGCACGAGCCACGTCTTGCCGTGGTCGATGTGCCCGGCGGTGCCGACCGTCAGCGGCATCGCTCGGCGGCGGTCACGCCCGCGCGGCGCGGACGGCCGCGGCCACCTCGTCCACCTCCGCGTCCGCCAGCGTGCGGCAGTCGAGCAGCAGGCGTCCGTCCCGGACGATGCCGACGACGGGTGGGTCGCCGGTGCGCAGCGGCGCCGCGAGCGCCTCCTCGACGGCACAGGCGAAGCTGGGGATCTCCGCGAGCGGCAGCGCGCCGCCGCCGACACGCGCGACCGTCTCCTCGACCGTGCCGTCGACGAGCGTCGCCAGGCGCGACGCGCGCGCCCGCACCGCGGCTTCCGTCTCGCGGAGCATCCGGAGGACGGGGATTCGCTCCGGCACGTCGAGGTAAAGCGCGAGCGTTCCCTCGAGCGCCGCGAGCGTCAGCTTGTCCGCGCGGAGCGCACGCTGCAGCGGATGCCGTCGGAGCTGCTCGACGAGGTCGGCGCGACCGACGACGACCCCGGCCTGCGGACCGCCGAGGAGCTTGTCGCCGGAGAACGTGACGAGATCCGCTCCCGCGGCGAGCGCCTCCTTGGCGCTCGGCTCGCCGGGGAGCTCGACGAGGACACCCGA
>Ga0081539_10007149_pt1 | contig 10300 bp, 8 predicted proteins | sample TabmetS4T2R2_FD_71023 | JGI IMG/M metagenome (GOLD analysis project Ga0081539, IMG submission 71023) | Tabebuia heterophylla rhizosphere microbial communities from the University of Puerto Rico - S4T2R2 | ecosystem: Host-associated > Plants > Roots > Rhizosphere ... | reverse complement strand
AACGCGCTATAAGGTGGCCCCGGTCGCGACGACGGACCCGAAGTCGCTTCGGCAGGCGCGGTTGTTGCTGATGGCGCACCCATTAGCCCAGCCTGCCGAGGACCTCGTCGCCCTGGACGAATGGATCCGGCGCGGAGGGCGGCTGCTCTTGCTCGCCGACCCGCTGCTCGAATGGCCGAGCAAGCGGCCGCTTGGGGACAAGCTGCGGCCGCCGCCGGGCTTCGCCGATACCGGGCTGCTCATGCACTGGGGCTTGAGGCTGGACGCTCCCGACGAGACTGGGGCGGCGGAGCGCAGGCTGGGCGGCCGGACGATCGCGACGGTTTCGCCGGGATCGCTCGCCGGCGCCTGCGCGATCGAAAGCGATGGGCTCGTCGCGCGATGCCGGATCGGCCGCGGTCGGGCGACGATCGTCGCTGATGCCGATTTCCTGAACGTCGAACGGCTTGGGGTTCGGGCGGAGCAAAACCTCGACGCTCTGTTGGCGGAGCTGGACGCCCTCGAACGCTGAGTCGCCAGTCACTTGGCGGTTGATTCTGCGATTCGGTCTGCGCACAGACTTATCCACAGGGTTTGAAGAATGGAACAGGACCGGAACATCTCGCCAAAGTGGGGCAAAAAAGCCGCAGATTTCCGCCTTTGGGCATGAAAACCCACGAAATGGCATCAAAATCCATTGTGTCCCCAAACTGGTTGAGTTACCAACACTCCGAGTAGTGCGGGGCTAACCCATTGCCTGTGTTCGAGGCGCGCGGAGGCGCGGCGATGCCGTGCGTCCGCGAAGGGGAAGCTGTGCGCTGCGAACGGGGAGTGACGTGGCGCTAGAGCATCTGTTTCAGGGCAGTGCGCTCAATGCGGTGGACGCGAAGGGTCGCGTCTCCGTGCCCGCATTCCTGCGCTCCGTGATCGAGCGGCGCGGCGATTCCCGCACCATCGTCCTCGCCAAGCACGAGAGCTTCCCCGCCCTGAGCGCCTACGACCCCGCCTACGCGGCGCTCAAGCACGCCAAGCTCGAGCGCCTGCTCGAAAAGGAAGAGACGAGCCCTGACGCCGAGCTCGAGTACCAGCAGCGCAACCTGATGGCCTTTGCCGCGACCGAGGAGGTTCCCTACGATCCCTCGGGCCGGATCGTCTTGCCCCCGATGATGCGCCGCAAAGGGGGGATCGAGGACCTGGCCCTGTTCCTCGGAACGGGCGAGACCTTCCAGATCTGGAACCCCAAGCTGTTCCTCGGAGATCCCCGAATCCCCGAGGACATGAAGGACATCGCCCGCTTCCGGCTGGAAGAGAAGGGCCTCAAGGCATGACCGGCCGAAGCGCTCCCAACGCGCCGCACGTGCCGGTGCTTCTCGACGAGGCGATGGCCGCGCTCGCCGTCCGCGAAGGCGACACGGCGGTCGACGGGACTTTTGGAGCAGGCGGCTACACGTCCGCGCTGCTTCGGGTGGGGGCGGGACGAGTGATCGCCTTCGATCGTGACCCCGATGCGATCGAAGCCGGGCGATCACTCGTCCCTGACCCACGACTGACTCTGGTCGAGGAGCGGTTCAGCCAGATGGACCGAGTGCTCGCCGAGCGGGGCATCGGCCCGGTCGATGCGATCACGCTCGATATCGGCGTCTCCTCGATGCAACTGGACAGAGCGGACCGCGGCTTTTCCTTCTCGGCCGACGGTCCGCTCGACATGCGCATGGAGAGGTCCGGCCCGACGGCGGCCGACTTCCTCAACGAGGCGGACGAGGCGGAGATCGCGCGCGTTCTGCGCGACTATGGCGAGGAACCGCGCGCCCGGGCCATCGCCCGCGCCATCGTCGCCAGCCGCCCGATCGAGCGCACCGGCGAGCTCGCGGCCATCGTCCGCCGCGCTGTAGGCTACCGCGCCGGGCAGAAGAGCGATCCCGCAACCCGCGCATTCCAGGCGATCCGGATCCATTTGAACGCCGAGCTCGACGAGCTCGAGGGCGGGCTGGCCGCCGCGGAACGGTCGCTGAAGCCCGGCGGCCGGCTTGCCGTCGTCACCTTCCACAGTCTCGAGGACCGCATCGTGAAGCGGTTCTTCCGCGAACGCAGCGGCGCGACGCCAGCGGGGTCGCGTCACCGCCCGGTAGCAGTCAAAGGCCCCGCACCAACTTTCGAGAAAGTGGCCAAGCCCGTCGGGCCTTCGGAGGCCGAGATCGCGCGCAATCCGCGATCCCGCTCCGCGCGCCTGCGCAGCGGGGTCAGGACCTCCGCACCAGCCTGGCAACAGACAGGAGACAGGAAATGAGCGCCCGAAGCTTCCGCTCGGTGTTCATGGTCGCAAGCTGCGCGGGAGCCGCGCTCGGCTGCTATCTCGTCTCGCTCCGGGTCGCCTCGGAGCGGGCCGCGCTCGAGGACGTGGAGACCAAAATCGTGCTCGCCCAGCGCGACATCCGCCTGCTCCAGACCGAGATCGGCACGCGCGGCCGGCTCGCCCAGCTCGAGCGCTGGAACGTCAAGGTACTGGCCCTGTCCGCGCCGGCCGCCGACCAGTTTCTCGAAGGCGGGTTCCAGCTCGCCCGCCTCGCCCGGCCCGAGCCGAAGATCGACATCCAGGCACCGGTCGTGCTTGCCTCGGCGCCCGCGCCGCGTCCCCAATCCGCGCCGCTCGTGGAGGGCGAGCAGGTCGCGGATGCTGGCGCGGGCGTCACCGCTCCCGCCGCCCGGCTGATGCACGAGGCGAGCCTCAGGGTGCCTATTCGGGAGGTTGCGGTCGCGCCGGTTGCGAAAGAGCCGCTGCGCCCGCCAGTGCGCGTGAAAGCCGCGGAATCGAGTGCTCCGGCGAAACATCAGATAGCTGGGGACAAGAAGGCCGAGGCCGCGGCGAAGCCGGTGACGAAGCCGGTGCGCATGGCCAAAATCGATCCTCTGGCCCCACTTCCGGCGAAGGCTAGCGTCACGAAAACAGCCAGGGATTCCGGCACCGCCCGATGAACGCACCGACACCCGCTCTCGTCGCACCCCGGCCCGAGCGGCTCCGACTCGTCGGCCAGCGCCGCCAGATCCTCGGAATGATGCACCAGCGGCTGATGTTCGGCCTTCTGGTCTATGCCGGTATCATCGCAATCATCGCGCTCAGGATCCTGTGGCTCGCCGCGTTCGGGGACCATGCGGGAGCGAAGCGCGGCCTGACCGAGCTCGTTCCGGAGCGAGCGGACATCGTCGACCGCGATGGGGTCCCGCTCGCCCGGACGATCGATGCGTGGACTATCGGGCTGTGGCCGAGGAAGGTGATCGGCGACAAGCTGCAGATCGCGCGCAGGCTCGCCGAGCTCATGCCCGAGCGCGACGAGGCGGCCTATTTCGCGATGCTCCGGTCGAACAAGAGCTTCTTCTACCTGCGGCGCCGCGCCGCGCCCGGACTGGTCGAGGCCGTCAACACGATCGGCGAGCCCGGAATCGCGCTCGAGCGGGAGCCTGACCGCCTCTACCCGCAGACCAGCCTCGCGGCGCACGTCATCGGCTACACCGACATCGACGGGAAGGGCGTCGCGGGAATCGAATGGGCGCTCAACGACCGGCTGTCGAACTCGGCCACGCGTGGCCAACCGGTGCAGCTGTCCATCTCGAGCCGAATCCAGCAGGCGCTGGAGCACGAGCTGCTTCAGGCGATGACCACCTTCTCGGCGATCGGCGCCGCCGGAGTGGTGATGGACATTCACTCGGGCGAGGTGTTGGCGATGACCTCGCTGCCGCAGCTCAACCCGAACGCGGCGGGACAGGGATCGCCGGAGGCGCGCTTCAACCGGGCCACGCTCGGAGTGTACGAGCTCGGATCGACCTACAAGCCGTTCACCGTCGCGATGGCGATGGACAGCGGAATCATCCGCTCGTTCGGAAAGATCTACAATTGCCCGGACGCGCTCAGCGTGTACGGCGTCACGATCCACGACACGCACCCGTTCGGGCGCGCCTGCTCCGTCGCCGAGATCATGAAGGAAAGCTCGAACATCGGAACGGCGCAGATCGCGGCGCAGGTCGGATCTTCCCGGCAGAAGGCGTTCCTCGGCAAGATGGGCTTCCTGAAGCCGGTCGCAATCGAGCTTCGCGAGCGGGGCCGTACGCTGACTCCAGGCAACAACTGGGGTCCGCTCGAAACGATGACCGTCGGCTACGGGCACGGCATCGCCGTCACTCCGCTGCACGTCGCGACCGGCTATGCGACGCTGTTCAACGGCGGCATCTACCGGCCTGCGACGATCCTCAAGGTGGATCGGGCCCATGCGGCCGCGGCGGGCCAGCGGGTCTACAGCGAGGACACGAGCTACAAGATGCGCGCCCTTCTGCGCCTCGTGGTGACCCAGGGGACGGGCAAGAAGGCCGACGCCCCGGGCTATCGGATCGGCGGCAAGACCGGCACGGCCGAGAAGCTGATCGGCGGGCGCTATTCGTCGGCGGCCGTGGTCACGACCTTCGCCGGCGTTTTCCCGATGGATGAACCCCGCTATGTGATCGTGGTCATGCTCGACGAGCCCAAGGCAACCAAGGACACGTATGGCTTCCACACCGCCGGCTGGAACGTCGCGCCCGTCGTCAGCCGAACGGTCAGCCGGATCGCCCCGATGCTGGGCGTTCGGCCCGACAGGAACCGCGAGCCCGACATGTCGACGGTGCTTCCGTTCGTCCACGAATCCCGTCCGGAGGAATGACCGGACGTGCGGTTGAGGGACATAGCGGACGTCGATTCCGATTCCGAAGTGAGCGGCTTCGCCATCGACCACCGCAAGGTGACGAAGGGCAGCATTTTCGGCGCGTTCAAGGGCGCGGTCTTCAACGGCGAGGATTTCATTCCGCAGGCGGTTGACCGCGGCGCCGTGGCGGTCGTCTCCGGGCCGGAGGCGCGGGTGCCCGCGGTGCCGCACCTCGCCGATCCCGAGCCGCGGCGCCTGTTCGCCGAGCTCGCGTCGCGCTTCTTTGCACCCTATCCTGAGACCGTCGTCGCCGTCACAGGGACGAACGGCAAGACCTCGACCGTCGAGATGACCCGCCAGCTGTGGCGCATGGCGGGCCAGCGCTCGGCCTCGATCGGGACGCTGGGCGTGACGACTTCGGACGACCAGGTGAAGACCGGGCTGACCACGCCCGACATCGTCACCTTCCTCAACAACATGGCTGGGCTTAAGCGGCTCGGGATCACGCACGTCGCGTACGAAGCCTCGTCGCACGGGCTCGACCAGCATCGCGCCGAGGGCGTTCCGCTGGAGGCGGCGGCCTTCACCAACTTCAGCCGCGACCACCTCGACTACCACGCGACGATGCAGGAATATTTCGAGGCCAAGATGCGGCTGTTCGACGAGCTCCTGCCGAGGGGCGCCACCGCCGTTGTCTGGACCGACGATCCGAAATCGGCCGAGGTGATCGAGCGCGTGACCCGCCGCGGAATCGCGCTGATGACGGTGGGCCGGGCAGGGGAGACAATCCGCCTCGTCGAGCAGTCGCCGACCGCGCTCGGCCAGAACCTCGTCATTCGCCATGGCGAAGGAACCTACCGCCTCGCTCTGCCTTTGATCGGAGCGTACCAGGCGTCCAACGTGCTGGTTGCGGCGGGGCTCGCGATGGCCACCGGCGGCAGCTTCGAAAGCGTCTTTTCCGCGATGCAGCGCCTCGCGCCCGTGCGGGGGCGGCTCGAGCGAGCGGTGATCAGCCGTGCCGGCGCTCCGGTCTATGTCGACTATGCGCACACGCCCGATGCGCTCGAAGCGGCGATAGCCGCGCTCCGCCCGCACGTCAGCAGCCGGCTGATCACCGTCTTCGGAGCGGGCGGCGACCGCGACCAGGGCAAGCGGCCGGAGATGGGCGCCGTGGCGGCGCGCCTTTCCGACGTGGTGATCGTCACCGACGACAATCCGCGCGGCGAGGACGCGGCGAAAATCCGCGCGGAAGTGCTCGCCGGGGCTCCGGACGCGATCGAGATCGGCGGGCGCCGCGAGGCCATAGCCGAGGCGATCCGGATGGCGGGCGAGGGCGACATCATCCTGCTCGCCGGCAAGGGCCACGAGACCGGCCAGATCATCGGCGCGGGCGCGAACGAGCGGGTGCTTCCGTTCGACGACGCGCTCGTCGCCCGGGAGTGCGCCGCGTGAGGCCGCTCTGGACCTCCGAGGAAATCGAGAAGGCCACAGGCGGGCGCGCCAGCACGGCCTTCCAAGTCACCGGAGTCACCTTCGACAGCCGCGAGGTCCAGCCGGGCGACCTGTTCATCGCCATGCCGGGCACGGTCCACGACGGCCACAAGTTCGTCGCCGGAGCCTTCGCGGCCGGGGCCGCTGGCGCGATCGTCTCGCAGCCGGTGGACGGACCGCATGTCCTCGTCGAGGACACGATGCGCGCTTTGGAGGACCTCGGCCGCGCCTCGCGCCAACGCTCGAAGGCGCGGATCGTCGGGGTCACGGGCTCCGTCGGCAAGACCAGCACGAAGGAAGCGCTCTTTGCCGCGCTCGACCGGGTCAGCGGGGGCAAGGCGCACCGTTCGGTCAAGAGCTACAACAACCATACGGGCGTGCCGCTGAGCCTCGCACGAATGCCGCGCGAGGCCGAGTATGCGGTGCTCGAGATGGGCATGAACAACAAGGGGGAGATCGCCGCTCTCACGCGCCAGGTCCGCCCGCATCTGGCGCTGATCACGGCCATTGCTCCGGCCCACATCGAGAACCTCGGCTCGGAAGAGGCGATCGCCGATGCCAAGGCGGAGATTTTCGACGGGCTGGAGCCGGGTGGAACGGCCATCATCCCCAACGACACTCCCCATCGCGACCGGCTCGTGAAGGCCGCGCGCCGCCGCGCGGAAAAAATCCTGACGTTCGGGAAGGGCGACGCCGACGTCCACGCGCTCCACGCGGTGCGCTCGTCGGAGGGCGGGAGCCTGATATCCGCGGCGCTTCTCGAAAGCGATCTGACCTTCACCATCTCCCAGCGTGGCGAGCATTGGGTCTCGAACGCATTGGCGGTCCTGGCGGCTGTCGAGGCGCTCGGGCTCGACGTCGCGGTCGCAGGCCTCGCGCTCGCCGACCTCGGCGGCCTCAAGGGGCGCGGCGAGCGGCACACGATCCGCATCGACAACGGCGACATCCTCCTGATCGACGAGACCTACAATGCCAACCCGGCGTCGATGGCGGCTACCTTGAAGAGCCTCGGCTCGGAGGTGGGGATCGAGCGGCGGATCGCGGTCCTCGGACCGATGCGGGAGCTCGGGGAGCATAGCGCCACGCTCCACGCGGGGCTCGCGCCGTCGGTGCTCGGTGCCCGCGTTGACCGGCTGATCCTCATCGGCGACGAGATGCGCCCGCTCGCCGAAAAGGTCGTCGGCAAGGTGTCTCTCGACCTCGCGCGCGATGTTGACGAGGCAACCGATGCCCTGATGCAAATGTTGCGTCCCGGTGACGCGGTGCTTGTGAAGGCGTCGAACTCCGTCGGGCTTGCGAGACTGGTCGAACGGGTGTCAGGGAAGCTCAAGGAAACATGCTCTACCTGATCGCCGAGCAGCTCGGGTTCCCGGGCGTGTTCAACCTCATTCGCTACATCAGCTTCCGCGCGGGCGCGGCGAGCGCGACGGCGCTCCTGCTCGGGCTGCTGCTCGGGCCGTGGCTGATCTCCTACCTGCGCGTGCGGCAGGGCAAGGGCCAGCCGATCCGCTCGGACGGACCGCAGAGCCACCTCGCCAAGCGCGGAACCCCGACCATGGGCGGGCTCCTGATCCTGATCTCGGTCGCGACGTCGGTGCTGCTGTGGATGGACCTCGGCAACCCCTACGTCTGGGCGTGCCTCCTCGTCACCGGCGGCTTCGGGCTGATCGGCTTCCTCGACGATTACGACAAGGTGAAGAAGGCGCACCACGCCGGCCTGTCGGGACGGACGCGGCTGGCGCTCGAGTTCCTGATTGCGGGGCTTGCGACCTGGATCATCGTCCGGTTCGGGACGAGCAACCTCTATCTGCCGTTCGTGCAGGGTCCGGTGATCGATCTCGGCTGGGCCTATGTCGCGTTCGGCGCCTTCGTCATCGTCGCGTTCGGCAATGCGGTGAACCTGACCGACGGGCTCGACGGCCTCGCCACCATGCCGGTGATCATCGCGAGCCTCGCCTTCCTTTTGATCTCCTACCTCGTCGGCAATGCGAAGTTCGCCAACTATCTCGGCATCCCGCACGTGCTCGGAGTCGGCGACCTCACCGTCCTGTGTCTCGCGATCGTCGGGGCGGGCCTCGCCTTCCTCTGGTTCAACGCGCCACCTGCGGCGGTCTTCATGGGCGACACCGGGAGCCTCGCGCTCGGCGGGGCGCTCGGAGCGGTCGCGGTTGCGACCCACCACGAGTTCGTCCTGGTCATCGTCGGCGGCCTCTTCGTGCTCGAAGCGGCCTCGGTCGTGATCCAGGTGCTGGTCTACAAGCGCACGGGCAAGCGCGTCTTCCGGATGGCGCCGATCCACCACCATTTCGAGCATCTCGGCTGGTCCGAGCCGACGGTCGTGATCCGCTTCTGGATCGTCAGCTTCGTGCTCGCGCTCGCGGGCCTCTCCACCCTCAAGCTCAGGTGATCACGGCGCGCGCCTTCGAGGGGAGGCACTATGCGGTCTACGGCGTCGCCCGGTCGGGGCTGGCGACGGTCGAGGCGCTGCTCGCGAGCGGGGCGCGTGTGACCGCGTGGGACATTCGTGAGGACGCTCGCTCCTCCCTGCGAGCGAAGCTCGTGGGGACGGGAACCGCTGCCGAAGGCAGTTGGGGAGGGGTTGGCGCTGACCCCACCACCATCGAATCTTCGTTCGATGGTCCCCCTCCCCGTGCTTCGCACAGGGAGGAGCTGACGATCGCCGACCTCGACACCGCCGACCTCACCGAGTTCGACAGTCTCATCGTCACCCCCGGCCTCCCCCTCAATCGCCACCCGATCGCCGAGCGCGCCCGCGAGGCCGGCGTCGAGATCATTGGCGACATCGAGCTGTTCGCCCGCGCCCGGCCCGAGCTTCCGCCGCACAAGGTGGTCGGCATTACCGGCACCAACGGCAAGTCGACGACGACGGCTTTGGTCCACCACATCCTCAAGACCGCGGGCGTGCCGGCTGCGATGGGCGGCAACATCGGCCTTCCGATCCTCGCCCAGGACCCGCTCCCCGAAGGCGGCGTCTACGTGCTCGAGCTGTCGAGCTACCAGATCGACCTGACTCAGAGCCTCGACTGCGACGTCGCGGTGCTGCTCAACATCACGCCCGACCATCTCGACCGGTACGGGAGCTTCGATGCTTATGCGGCTTCGAAGGCGCGACTGTTCGCGATGCAATCAGATGCACATGCATCGGTAATTTCTGATGGACCCGGCACGGCGGACACTGTCGATACCTGGTCTTCGCGTTTTCCGGCACGCGATCTCCTCTACGCAACGACCGGCTATGAGGACATTTGGGCGGCATCCGTAGTTATGGACGAGGCCACATGGCAGCATGAGCTGTTCGCGTATCAGAACGAGTGGCCAGCTCTTCAGGGGCCACACAACGCGGAGAACGCTGCTTGTGCGATTTCTGCCTGCAGCGCGTTGGGGATATCGCTTGAGACGATAGCCGAAGGTCTCAAGACTTACCCCGGGCTCCCCCACCGCATGGAGCGCATCCGCGAAAGGCAAGGCGTCCTCTTCGTCAACGACAGCAAGGCGACCAACCCGACCGCGACCGCTCCGGCGCTCGCAGCCTTCCCGTCGATCCGCTGGATCCTCGGCGGGCAGGCGAAGACGGACAATCTCGACGAATGCGCTCCGCACTTCGCGCATGTCCGCTCGGCCTACACGATCGGCGAGGCCGGTGAATTGTTCGCGCGGCTGCTCGAGCCCCACATGCCGGTGCACGAATGTAACACGCTGGAAAATGCGGTGAATCGGGCCGCGAAGGATTCACAGCCGGGCGATACCGTTCTACTCTCGCCAGCCTGCGCGTCGTTCGACCAGTTCACGGACTTCGAGCAGCGGGGGGACAGGTTCCGGGAGCTGGTGGGGGCATTATGATCGGGAGCATTTCCGGGCAGATCAGGGCGCAGGCCGCGCGCTTCGACCCGGGCAATTACGGCCGCTCGGACACGTCGGCGGTCGGCCGCTGGTTCTGGGAGATCGACAAGGTCCTGCTGCTGCTGCTCGCGCTGCTGATCGGGATCGGGCTGATCGCCGTCGCCGCCGCCTCCGGCGCGATGGCGGTCACGATGCCCGCGCAGGCCGACTCCGGGGCGGACGGCGCCGCGACCGGCTCGCCAGGGCTGATCTCCGGCAACACCATCCAGCTCCCGGTGCACGTGCCGGTGAACGTGTGC
>Ga0081539_10007148_pt1 | contig 10301 bp, 10 predicted proteins | sample TabmetS4T2R2_FD_71023 | JGI IMG/M metagenome (GOLD analysis project Ga0081539, IMG submission 71023) | Tabebuia heterophylla rhizosphere microbial communities from the University of Puerto Rico - S4T2R2 | ecosystem: Host-associated > Plants > Roots > Rhizosphere ... | reverse complement strand
GCCGGACGTGCTCCTCGACGTCGAGCTCGCGCAGCACGCGCTCGACGGTCGCGAGGACGGCGACGTTCAGCGTCCAGTACTCCGGGTCGTCCCGCGGGCCGATGAGCAGCAGCTCCGTGACCCTGGCCCTTGCCTCGCGGAGGGCCTCCAGCGACGTCGAGTGCTCGATCTCGGCCAGCGTGGGGTCCCGGTCGACCTCCGCCCGGACCAGGCGGCCGAACGAGCGCAGCGCGTCGCCGATGTCGCCCAGCAGCAGCGCGAACGCGGCCCGGACGTCGGCGGCGTACTCCCGGCTGGGGTCGGCCGGCCCGTCGTCGGCCGGCCCGACGGCGTCCGCGATCGACCGGAACATGCTCCGGATGGCGACCGCCGTGTGCTCCAGCGCCTCCAGCGCGTCGCGCAGCACCGGCCCGACCTCCGGCGTCCCGAGCGCGCGGACGTTCAGCTTGCGGCTCTCCTCGGCGCGCGCGACGACGTCGTCGAGCCGGACGACGTAGCGGCTCAGCCGGCGGGCCTCCTCGAGCCACCGGCCGGCGCGGTCCTCGGTGAGGTCGCCGCGCAGCTCGGCGGCGGCGCCGTCCAGCAGCTCGGCCAGCCGGACGGCGTAGCGCTCGACGGCCGCGCCGGCGTCGATCGACCGCACGGCGGGCGGGAACAGCAGGTTGACGACGACGCCGACGACGGCGCCGACCACGGTCTCGCCGACCCGCCCGAGCGCCGCGGTGCTCGCGCCGTACCCGACGCCGAGCACGAGCATCGCGCTGATCGGCACCTCCAGCAGGTTCGGACCCAGCCGCAGGAGCTGGCCGATGACGATCGAGATCGCGGTCAGCAGCCCGAGGCTCCACCACGTGACGCCCGTGACCGACGCGAAGAGGACGGCGAGGACGACGCCGGCGACGACGCTGACCACCCGCTCGACGCCGCTGGTCAGCGTGCTGAACAGCGTGACCTGGACGACGAGCAGCGCGGTCAGCGGGGCGAGCAGCGGCTCGGTGTGCGGCGAGATCGCGTGCGCCGCGGCATAGGCCGCGACCGCCGCGCCGGTGAGCCGGAGCGCGCGGAACGCCGCCGCCCGGCCCCGCCGTCGGATCCGGGTGACGGTGTCGTCGGCGAGCCCGCGCAGCCACTCGAGCGCGGGCCGGCGGCGCCGGTCAGGCACGTGCCCAAACCTAGTTGGTGCCCCCGGCGCACGGTGGACGGCGCCGGGACGGACGGCGGCACGCGGACGCCGCCCGCGCCGCCGGACGCGGTTCGACACGGTCCGGCCGAGTAGGTGACCATGTGTGACGCAATGCCCCTCGACCCGCGCATCGATCCGCGACTCGAGCTGCGACGTGGTTCTGCCGAGCCTTGGTCCATGGCGCAGCCGCCGGCGCAGGCGCCCCCGCTCGGTGAGGGCTCCCGCATCAGGAGCCTCGCCGCGATGGCGCGCGCGCTGGGCCGGTCGGCCCGCCTGGAGGCCACGATCGAGATCGCCGCCGAGGAGGCGCTCCGCGCCGTGGGCGCCGCCGGCGTCTCGGTGAGCCGCCTGGAGCCCGGCACCGGCGACCTGCGCACGATCGTCAACGTCGGGCTGCTCGGCCCGAACGAGGAGCGCTGGCCGGCGGACGAGGTCTACCGCCTGGAGGACTACGTCAAGCTCGCGACCGTCGTCGAGGACCTGCGCGGCTGGCACGCCGCGGTCGACGACCCGCTCGCCGACCCCGCCGAGGTCGAGCTCATGCGGCGGTACGGCAAGGGCTCGGCGCTCGCGGCGCCGGTCCTCGTGGACGGCGCCCTGTGGGGCGAGCTCTACGCCACCCGGCTGATCGGCGAGCCACCGTTCGTCGACGACGACCTCGCGTACGCCGAGGCCCTCACGGCCATCCTCGCCGGCGCCGTCTCGCGGGCCCTGCGCGAGGAGACGCTGGAGCGGCTCGCCTACCGCGACCCGCTCACCGGCCTGCCGAACCGGCGCGCGCTCGACGAGGCGGCGAGCCGGATCGTGCCCGGGCAGATCGTGAACCTGGCGATCGTCGACGTCAACGGGCTCAAGGCGGTCAACGACACCCTGGGCCACGACGAGGGAGACCGCGTGATCCGCGAGATCGGCTCGATCCTCCAGCGCCGCTGCGGCACGCTGGCCGGCGTGCTCGTGGCGCGGATGGGCGGTGACGAGTTCGCCGTCGTCGCGCCCGGCCACCCGGTCGAGCGCGTGCGCGTCCTGCTGGCCGCGGCGTGCGAGGCTGCCGACGCGCTGCCGCAGAAGGTGGGCATCTCGTGCGGGCTGGCGGCGTCCGGGCCGCGGACGTCGACGGCCGGCGACCTCTTCCGTGCCGCGGACGCGGCGCAGTACCTGGCCAAGCGCGCGGGCGGGAGCCGCGTCGTCGTCGCCGGGGCCGACGGCTGACCCGCTACCACGCGTCCAGGTGGAGCACCTCGTCGAGCGGCCGGCGGTGGGCCGGCTGGAACGTGGCGCCGGTGTGGAAGGCGGTCGGGACGAGGGCCGCCTGGGCGACGTCCGACGGCAGCCCCAGGATGGCCGCCACCTCGGCCTCGTAGCGCAGGTGCAGCGTCGTCCACGCCGTGCCGAGGCCCCGCGCCCGGGCGGCGAGCATGTAGCTCCAGGTGGCGGGCAGGATCGAGCCCCACAGCCCGGCCTGGTTGCCGCCGGGCAGGCCGGCCGGGCCGCGCGAGCCCACGTGCAGGCACGGGACGACGTGGACCGGCACCTCGCCCAGGTGCTCGCCGAGGTATCTCGCCGAGTCGCTGATCCGCCGCTGCACGGCGTCGAGCTCCGGGTCGTCGCCGCGCGGCCGGCCGGCGGCGGACGGCGAGCTCTGGTACTCGCGGACGGCGCGGCCGTAGACCTCGCCGATCGCGGCCCGCGTGACCGGGTCGGTGACCACGATCCACTCCCAGCCCTGCCGGTTGCCGCCGGTCGGCGCCTGCAGCGCGATCTCCAGGCACTCGCGGACCAGCCTGAGCGGCACCGGCCGGGTGAGGTCGAGCCGGCGGCGAACGGTGCGGGTGGTGGTGAGCAGCTCGTCGATCGACAGCGCCGGGCGGGTAGAACGCGGTTCCGTCATGCCGCCGACCGTAGGTCATCGCCCGCGCAGCCGCGATCATGCATCCCGTGCGCCTCGTGACCCCACCCCGGCCGCGCCGGTGACGGCGGCTCTCACGGTCGGCGGGACGCCGGTCCCGGTGGGGCAGCTCGCCGCGCTCGTCGTGGCCGCCGTCCTCGTCGGCTTCGCCAAGACGGCGATCGGCGGCGTCGCCTCGATCAGCGTCGCGGTGTTCGCTGCGGTGCTGCCGGCGCGCGAGTCGACCGGCGTGCTGCTGCCGCTGCTCATGGTCGGCGACGTCCTGGCCGTGGCCAGCTACCGGGCGCACGCGGACTGGCGGGTCCTGGTCCGCCTGTTCCCGTCGGTGGGCCTCGGCATCGTCGCCGGGACGGCGTTCGTCGCCCGGGTGGACGACGACGTCATGCGCCGCACGATCGGCGCCGTCCTGATCGTGCTCGTCGCCGTCCACCTCTGGACGCGCCGGCCGTCGGCGCCGGCAGCGGCGCCGGCCGCCGCCGTTCCGGAGGGCTCCGGCCGCGCCCGCCTGCGGCGGCACGCGCTCGCCGCGGTGTTCGGCCTGCTGGCCGGCTTCACCACGATGGTGGCCAACGCCGGCGGCTCGGTGATGTCCCTGTACCTGCTGACCACCGGGCTGACGATGCTCGGCTTCCTCGGCACCGGCGCCATGTTCTTCTTCCTGGTCAACGCCGCCAAGGTGCCGTTCAGCGTCGGCCTGGGCCTGATCACGTGGTCGTCGCTGCGGGTCGACGCGCTGCTCGCGCCCGCCGTCCTCCTCGGCGGCTGGCTGGGGCGCCGGACGATCCACCGGATCGACGAGGCGCTGTTCGAGCGGCTCGTGCTGGTGTTCACGGTCGTGTCGGCGCTCAACCTGATGCGCTGACCTCCGCCGCGCCGACCACAGCCGCGCCGAACAGGGTCAGGTCGTCGCCGCGCTCGGCGTCGAGCAGCGCGCGCTTGGTCTCGATGCCGCCGCCGTAGCCGGTCAGCGCGCCGGTGGACCCGACGACGCGGTGGCACGGGACGACGATGCCGATCGGGTTGCGGCCGTTGGCGAGCCCGACCGCGCGGGCCGCGCCCGGGCTGCCGATGCGCTCCGCGAGCTCGCCGTACGACGTCGTCCCGCCGTACGGGATCTCGCGCAGCGCGGCCCAGACCCGCTGCTGGAACGGCGTCCCGGACGCCGCGAGCGGCAGGTCGAACTCCCGCCGCGTGCCGGCGAAGTACTCGGCGAGCTGTTCCCTCGCGGCCGGGAACGGCTCCGCGTCGTCGTCCCGGTGGCCGAACGTCTCGGGCTCGGGCCGGTGCCGCTGCTCGTACATGTACAGGCCGGTGAGGGCACCGTCCCGGGCGACGAGCGTCAGCGGTCCGACCGGGCTGTCGACGGTGGTGTGCGCGGGTTGCCGCATCAGGTCTCCTCCGCTGGTCATGGGTCAGGCGGGCATCCGGTTCACGGCGTGGTCGCCGGTCGCCCACAGGTGCTGGACGGCGTACGACCGCCAGGGCCGCCAGGCCGCCGAGCGGGACTGGAGCCCGGCCGGCGTCCCGGGCAGGCCCAGCCGCTGCGCGGCGAGCCGGACGCCGAGGTCGGTGGCGAGGAACGCGTCGGGGTCGCCCAGCGCGCGCATCGCGACGGTCTCGACCGTCCAGGGGCCGATGCCGGGGATCCCGTGCAGCGCCGCGCGGGCGGCCTGCCAGTCGGCGCCGGCGGCGAGGTCGATCTCGCCGGCGGCGAGCGCCTCGGTGAGCCGGGCCAGCGTCGTCCGCCGGGACGCCGGCGCGGCGAGCGTGCCCGGGTCCATGTCCGCGAGCGCGGCCGGCTCGGGGAACAGGTGCGTGAGCCCGCCGCCGGGGTCGAGCTCCGGCGACACCGGCTCGCCGTGGGCGAGGACCAGCCGCGCCGCGTGGGTGCGCGCGGCCGCCGTCGACACCTGCTGGCCGAGGACGGCGCGGATCGCGAGCTCGTTCTCGTCGACCGTGCGCGGGACGCGGCGCCCGGGGTCCTTGGCGACCAGCGGCGCGAGCACCGGGTCTTCGGCCAGCGCGTCGTCGACGGCGACCGGGTCGGCGTCGAGGTCGAGCAGCCGCCGGCAGCGGGCGATCGCGACGCCGAGGTCGCGCAGGTCGGTGAGGCGGAGCTGGCAGGCGACGTGGTCGTGCATCGGGCGCAGCGCGACGACGCCGTGGCCGCGGGGCAGCCGCAGCGTGCGGCGGTACGCGCCGTCCCGCCACTCCTCGACGCCGGGGACCGCCGTCGCCACGAGGTGGCCGAAGAGGTTGTCCGGGCACAGCGGCGCCCGGAACGGCAGCCGCAGCGCGAGCGTGCCCGCGGCCGGCGACGGCGCGCGGCCGGCGGCGGCGCGCCCGCCGTCGCGGTGGGCGGCGGCGCGGCGGCGCAGCTCGGTGGGCGAGAGCGCGAAGACCTCGCGGACGGTCTCGTTGAACGAGCGGATGCTCGCGAACCCGGCCGCGTTGGCGACCTCGGCCATCGGCAGCGCCGTCGTCTCGACCAGCAGGCGCGCCGTCTGCGCCCGCTGGGCGCGGGCCAGGGCGAGCGGGCCGGCGCCGAGCTCGGCGGTGACGAGGCGGTTGACCTGGCGCGAGCTGTAGCCGAGCCGGGCCGCGAGGGCCTCGACGCCGCCGGAGTCGACGACGCCGTCCGCGATCAGGCGCATGGCGCGGGCGACGACGTCGGCGCGGACGTTCCACTCCGGCGATCCGGGGCTGGCGTCCGGGCGGCAGCGCTTGCAGGCGCGGAACCCGGCCCGCTGCGCGGCGGCCGCCGTCGGGTAGAACCGCACGTTCTCGGGCTTCGGCGGCACGACGGGGCAGCTCGGGCGGCAGTAGATGCCGGTGGTGAGGACGGCGGTGAAGAACCAGCCGTCGAACCGGGTGTCCTTGGACTGCACCGCGCGGATGCAGCGTTCGGTGTCCTCGTACACCCCGCCACTCTCGCCCCGCGCCGGGCGAGTGGTCCAGCGGAAATCGGACATGGCGGTGGTGGCCGACGGTGACGTCCGGAAACCGCCGGAGGAGTGTCGGTGGCGGGTGCTGGACTGATCCTCACACCGCCGTCCCGCGGTCCCGCTCCGGAGAGGACACCGTCGATGAGCCTGCGTGACAAGGCCGAGCTGCTGCGGTCGCTGCACGTTCCCGGCCGGCCGCTGGTGCTGGCGAACGTCTGGGACGCCGGCAGCGCCGTCGTCGCGGCCCGGGCCGGCGCACCCGCGCTGGCCACCACGAGCGCCGGCCTGGCCTGGAGCCTCGGCGCGGCGGACGGCGACCGCGTCGACCGCGACACGGCGCTCGCCGCCGTCGCGCGGATCGCGGCGGTGGTCGACGTCCCGCTGTCGGCCGACGTCGAGAACGGGTTCGGCGCCGACGCCGCCGGCGTGGCCGACACGGTGCGCGCCGTGCTGGACGCCGGTGCCGTCGGCATCAACCTCGAGGACTCGATCTGGCACGGCGACCCCGGCACGCCGCCGCTGCGCCCGGTGGCCGAGTCGGCCGAGCGGGTGGCGGCGGCCCGGGCGGCGGCGGAGGAGCGCGGCGTCCCGCTGTACCTCAACGCGCGCACCGACGTGTACCTGCGGCTGCGCGAGGAGCCCGCGGCCATGCTGGCGCAGGCGGTGGAGCGCGCCGCGGCGTACCTCGCGGCCGGGGCGAGCGGCGTCTTCGTGCCCGGCGTCACCGACCGCGAGACCGTGGCCGCGCTCACCGCGGCGATCGACGGGCCGGTCAACATCCTCGCCGGGCCCGGGGCGCCGACGGTCGCCGAGCTGGCGTCGGCCGGCGTGGCGCGGATCAGCCTCGGGTCCGACGTCGCCGTCGCGGCGTACGCGCTGATGGACCGCGCGACGCGGGAGCTTCTGACGGCGGGTACGTACGGCGCGGTCGAGGGCGGGCTGGACTACTCCGAGCTCAACCGGGCGTTCGTGCGCTCGTAGCGCATCAGCACGACGCCGTTGCCGAACGTCCGCGTCTCGACAAGGCGCAGGCCGGTGCGGGTGTCGGCGTCGGCGAACATCCGGTTGCCCCGGCCGAGCAGGATCGGGTTGTCGTAGAGGCGCCACTCGTCGACGAGGTCGTGCGCGCGGAGCGCCGTCGCCACCGAGGTGCCGCTGAGCACCAGGTCGCAGCCGGGCTGGGCCTTGAGCGCGCGGATCTCGTCGGGGTCGACCTCGCGGCGGATCTCGGTGTTCCAGCCGGCCGCCGTGAGCGTGCGCGAGAACACGATCTTCGGTTTCTCGCGCCAGATCCCGGCGAACTCGCGCTCCGGCGCCGCGGCGGCCGGGTCGGCGTCGGCCGTGGGCCAGTAGGCGGCCATGAGCTCCCAGGTCACGCGGCCGGCGAGGAACGCGCCCATGGCGCTCAGCTCGTCGTTCAGGTGCCGGTGGAGCGCGTCGTCCACCTGGTGCCACGAGATGTCGCGGTCGGGCCCCTCGAAGAACCCGTCGAGGGACACGGTGTTCTGCACGACGATCCGGCGCACGACACCTCACCCTGCCAGGTCACCGGCGGCGCGCACCCGTCAGGGTGCCGGCGGGACCGACACCTCGATCTCCGTGCCCAGGGTGGCGCCCTGTCGCAGGGCCAGCTCGTCGCCGCTCCAGAAGCGGCCCGGGTCGTACCAGCTCGGTGTGCGGTCGGGCGGCAGCAGGCCCATCGCCTGGTAGGTCTCCGCGACGATCTCCGCGCAGTACGCCGTCTCCAGGCTCGCGTCGGACTTCCAGCGGCCGCGGGTGGACTGCCCCCGCCACCAGCGCGCGGCGAGCCTCGCCGAGGACGGGAACGGCGTCCCGTCGCGGCGCGCGACGGTCCGGAGGACGGCGTCCTCCATCTCCGGCGTCACCTCCGCGTGCAGCTGCCGCAGCCAGGCCCGCTGCCCGTAGCGGTTGGCCCAGTGCGTGACGGCGTCCCGCAGGTCGTGCAGCTGCGCGCCGCGCTGCCGCTCGCCGGACCAGGCGTCCGGCAGCGAGCGGCCGAGCTCGGCGTGCCACATCAGCGGCGGCAGGTCGTCGAGCGTCACCGCCATCCCGACGTGGTTCACCGGGGCGTTCGTCAGCGTCTGGATGGCGCGGTCGGCGAACGTCCGGCCGCGGAACAGCCACACGTCCCCCGTGCGCGTCAGATCGACCGCCTCGTCGAGGCTCACCGGACCGGGCACGCCGTTAGCGTAGGGCGCATGAGATGGCGGAAGGTCGCGGCGCTCGTCGGCCTGGCCGGCGCCGCAGGCGTGGCCGCGACCGGCGTCGCCGTCGCGCGCGCCGAGCGTCGCCGGCAGGCGTACACGCCCGAGGAGGTGCGCACCCGGCTCCGCGAGCGCCTGAACGAGTCGCAGGAGCCGGACGCGCGCGAGGGCCGCAACCGCCCCTGAGAGCGCCTCGGGCGCGTACCGGAAGTGCATGATCACCGCGGTTGTGGACAACCCCGCCGTGATCATGCACTTCCGGTACGCGGTTCGGGGGCTCTGACCGCGTTGGGGTACGTTGCCCCGCCATGACCGCCGGCGCGCCGGGCGGCTCGCCGGTGCGCGGCGAGGGCGCCGTCCCAGCCGACCCGCCCGTCGGGCGTGCGGTACCGGTGCTGCCCGCGCCGGTGGACCCCTTCTACGTCTCCGACACCGGGTTCCCGTGGCGTACCGTCGGCCGGCTCGACGTCGCGGGCGGCTGGGGGACCGGCGTCCTGGTCGGCCCGCGGCACGTGCTGACCGCCGCGCACGTCCTGCCCTGGCGCTCGAGCGACCCGCAGGACGGCGTCGAGGGTCCGGTGCGCTTCGTCCCGGCGGCGTTCGACGCGCTGGAGCCGTACGGCTCCGGCAACGCCGTCGCGTTCACCTGCCTGATGGTGACGACGCCGCCGACGATCGACGCGACCGAGGAGCGCCTGGACTACGCGCTCTGCGTCCTCGAGGCGCCGATCGGCCGGACGGTGGGCTGGATGGGCGTGAAGGCGTACCGCGACGCCTGGGACGGCATCCCCTGCTGGAGCCACCTCGGCTACCGCGGCACCCACGCGCTCGCCACGCGCCCGTCGTACCAGAGCGGAATCGCGCTGGACGGGCACGACGAGCAACACGACACGCACCAGGTCATGTACCACCGCGCCGACACGACGCCGGGCCAGTCCGGCGGCCCGATCTTCGGCTGGTGGCCCGGGGAGACGTATCCCAGCGTGGTCGCCGTCCAGAGCTGGCGCGGGAGCGACATCTCCGGTGCGAGCGGCGGCGACCGGCTCGTGGAGCTCGTCGCCAGGACCCGCGCCGAGCACCCGTAGGAGCCGTCGGAGAACCCCGGAACGACCCCTCACCACGCGCTCACTGGATGCGGCACGATACGAGGTGGATGAGCACGAGCCCTGACCCCCGACGTCCCCTGTGGCTGCTGGACGTCGACGGCGTCGTCAACGCCGTCGCCAAGCGGCCCGACCGCGGCGTCTGGCGCGACTGGCGGCGGGGGACGGCGACCGCCGACGGCGTGGAGTGGCCGATCTGGTTCTCGCCGACGGTGACGTCGACGGTCGCGCGGCTGCACGAGACCGGCGTCGTCGAGGTGCGCTGGCTGACCACCTGGGGCGCGCACGCCAACCGCGAGCTGCGTGCCCTGTTCGGGCTGCCCGAGCTCGCCGTCGCCGGCGAGCCGCGGCACGTGAGCGGCGCCCACGGTGCCGACAGCCACGGCGAGGCGGTCGCGCGCGAGGAGGGCCAGGCGGCGGGGGGCCACGCCGGGAAGTCGGGGTGGTGGAAGCTCGAGGCGGTGCAGCGGATCGTCCGGACCGAGCCGGAACGGCCGGTGATCTGGACCGACGACGACCTCAACGGCGAGCGCGAGGCGGTCGCGTGGGTCGAGCGCCACGTGCCGCGGCGGCTGCTGCTGAGCCCGCGCCCGAACCTGGGCCTGACGCCGCGCCAGCTCCGCGCGATCCGCGCCTACTGCGGCGACTGGGCGGGCTGATCGGCGGGCTGACCGGCGGCGTGACCGGCGGGCCCGAACCCGACGCGCAGCGTGCCGAGCGGTGAGAGCTGCACCTCCACCTGCTGCCCCGGCCGCACCGGCAGCGGCGGCAGGACCGTCCCGGTCATCAGCACCTGACCCGCCTCGAGGCGCTCGCCGCACTCGGCAAGCGTCTCGGCGGCGTTGCGGACGGCGTCGCCGAGCCCACCGACGAGCGCCGTCACGTCGTCGGTCGCCGCCGCCTCGGCGCCGTCGACGACGATGCGCGCGACGACGCCCG
>Ga0081539_10007147_pt1 | contig 10301 bp, 9 predicted proteins | sample TabmetS4T2R2_FD_71023 | JGI IMG/M metagenome (GOLD analysis project Ga0081539, IMG submission 71023) | Tabebuia heterophylla rhizosphere microbial communities from the University of Puerto Rico - S4T2R2 | ecosystem: Host-associated > Plants > Roots > Rhizosphere ... | reverse complement strand
CGCTTTTACCGGTGAAGATCGCGGTGATCAATGGCCTGGCAGCCGCGTCATCTCGGCGCAGAAAGCGAACACCGCCAATGCCTTTAGCCTACCGGAATTGCCGTTGTCGACTGCTCAGTTGTATGCTGCTACCCAACCCGGCGGCAGTCTCTTCGGCTTGCAGGAGAGCAACCCAGTCGATACCAGCGTCGCCTATGGTGGCAACCCGGAGGCTTACGGGCAGTCCGATGACCCGATGGTTGGCAATCGTATCGGCGGCATTAACGTTTTTGGCGGTGGTCTCGCCCTGTACGATGCTGACGGGACACTCCTCGGCGGTTTGGGCGTCAGCGGCGATAGTTCGTGCGCCGACCACAACATCGCTTGGAAAACGCGCGATGCGCTCGAACTAGACAACATTCCGGGCGGCGTTAGCCCAACGGGTGACGATAATATCGTCTACGACATCGACGAAGAGGGCAACAGCGCCGGTGGTTGGGGGCACCCGGTTTGCAGCGATGCCGCAACCAGCATTGCCGAAACACTGCCGGACTCGCTGCCTGTCAGCGGTTAATAAGCTAATCAAAGGGGCGAGACACCTGTCTCGCCTCTGCAATAATCCATTATACAGGTGGGCGCAGCCAGGCACCGCTTGTCACTTCTTCCCACAAATTACGGCGGTTGGTCGCCACAGGTGGCATATGTGTGTACTGCCATATTTCTTCGGCAATTTCCCACACCGCGTTCGGACGACCGATTCGGCGCGCGTTTTCGGAACGCTGATGCAGCCCTTCAGGACCTTCGGACAGCCACGCTTCAGCGGTGTCTGCCACTTCGCGCGGGCTTGGCGCGAAAACCCCGGCGTTATTGGACAAGACGTATTCGACGTTACCTGTTTCCTGACCGGGAATCGCATCATAGAGGATCATCGGCAGCCCGGCAATACATCCCTCGCAGATGGTTGCCGGACCTGCCTTGCTGACTAAAACATCGGCACCGCTCATCAGGCGCGGCATATCGTTGACGAAGCCGTATACATGAGTCGGCTGGTGCCAGCGGCAGTCTTCGAGTTGGTCTTTCAGCACTTTGTTACGCCCTGCGACGATGATCAACTGGCAAGGGAGTTTACGGCTATTGATGGCGCGCGCGGTTTTATAGAGCGGACCCATCCCTTCGCCGCCGCCGACCAGCAGCAGGGTTGGCAGGTACGCATCCCAGCCAAGTGTTTCGCGCGCGCTGGCTTTATCCGGCAGCCCCATACTGAAGCGCGGGTGTACTGGCAGCCCGGTTATACGCATCTGGCTCTCCAGCAGCCCGGCTTCCAGCCCACGCTCGAACGCGGGGATGGTTGGAACCAGCGTGCGGTCAGCCCGGCGGTCGTAGGCAAACATGTGAGTCGAGACCAAATCCGTGATCACGACGACGAACGGCGGGCGGGTCTCGCCAGCATTCATCGCCTGCATTGCCAGCCGTGTCAGCAGCGAATGAACCGAAACCACTACATCGGCAGGATGTTCGCGCAGCATTTTCTTGATGCGCGCCTCGACGGTGAGGTACATCCCTTGCGAGAGGATTTTCGCCCGCTGCTGTGTGTTCGACAGCTTATAGCCCATCCCCCACGACGATTTGCTGTGGCTGATCAGCCAGGGGTAGAACTCCGGCATAAAATTCCAAGGAAATGGTGAATAGGATTTAAAAACGTCGATCAGCTCGACGACGACTTTATCGCCATATTTTTGATGTAACGCTTCCGAAATCGCTTCCGCTGCTGCCCGATGCCCACCACCGGTGTCCGACATCAGGAACAAAACGCGTTTGGGTTTCGTCAATTTTCAGGCTCCTTCGTTTCTTGCTGCTGGGGGAGCAGTTGCTTCAGGCGTTTGTTAAACTCGCGTCGCGTCAGCATCACGCGCCGCCCACACCCAGTGCAACGCAGCCCAATGTCCGCCCCCACGCGGTAGATCGTCCATTCATAACTTCCGCAGGGGTGCGCTTTTCGTAGCTGTACGCGGTCGCCAAGATTTAGTTCCATTCCCGCTCGCAAAGGTTAATTTGGGCTAATCATAACATCTCTCGTGACTTCAGCCTACAATGTTCTCTTCATGCTCGACTTACATTCCTCTCCAAGCAGAAAAACATCGACAAATAGCAGGCGAAGGCAGTAAAAACTCGTAGAAAACTTTCCCGCACGATTTTTCGTATTTCTGTGTGTACGCGGCTGAAGCTTCAGCTATGTTATAATCACGGTTTGGTGCATAACGACGGAGTTCCCTTTGCTCTTAAACCTCTCACCCCAGGACATCATTGTTCGCCTGATTGTGATTTTGGTCGGCATGACCATCCACGAATTCGCCCACAATTACGTTGCCTGGAAAATGGGCGATCCCAACCCGGCGCGTCTGGGGCGGATGACGCTCAATCCGCTAGTTCACATCAACTGGATCGGCTTTTTGATGTTCGTCTTCATCGGCTTCGGTATCCTCGGCTCTGCGCCGATTTCCCCTTACGCCATGCCGGTCGAAAACCGCCGCTGGCGCTGGCTGGCGGCGGTCGCGGCAGGTCCACTCTCGAATTTGCTTTTGGCGGCAATTTTCGCGTTGATCATCCGTATTATTGGATTTTCCACATTTGCCAGTCTTCCCGACATACTCCAACAGCTTTTGTACCAGATGGTGCTGTGGAACGTGCTGCTGTTCGTCTTCAACCTGATCCCGCTCTACCCAATCGATGGATGGCAGATTGTGTTAGCACTCCTGCCGCCGGACATGGCTTCCACCTGGCAGCGGCACGCGCAAACGACCCAGTTGATTTTCTTCGGGCTGCTGCTGCTCAGTTTCGTCCCGATTCCGGGCATCCCGAACGTGTTTGGCTTGCTCATCACACAGCCCACTCTACAAATCTTGCAGCTTCTGCTGGGCAACTTCTAAGTTGACCGCGCTGCGCCGCTTGAGGCAGGGCATTCGGGCGCTGTTCGCCTTCACCCAGCCGGTTGACTTCGACCTTGCCTCGTCGTATCTCACAGTGGTACAGATGGCATTGTTCCGGCAAATGCGCCGCAGCGAGCAGTTGCACAGCCTGAATGTGCTGCGAACAGTGCTAGTGGAAAGCGCCGCTCAACAGTCCGTCCCGGCGGAACTGACGGTGGCGGCGCTGCTGCATGACGTAGGCAAAAGCCGCTTCCCGCTGGCTGTGTGGCAGAAGACGTTGGCGGTGCTCGTCCGTGCTTTTGCCCCTGCCACGTTCGAGCGTCTCAGTTCGGGAGACCCGCACCATATGTTCCAGCGCCCATTTGTCGTCAACGTTCAGCACCCGGCGTGGAGCGCCGAAATGCTGGCACAAACCGATGCATCACCGGAAGCGATCTGGCTGGTCGTCCACCATGCAGACGACGCCGAGAGTCTGCCTGCAAGCGATCTCGTCCCCTTGTTAAAACGCCTACAGCACGCCGACGATGCGAATTAGCAGGTTACAGTGTTGAAATGAGGTGAAGCTTGAAAAAACGAACGGTTGTCTGGGAACCTGTCGAATATCGAGGTATAGAATACCTCAATCTAAAGGAACGCCAGCCCATTGTCAGCGTTGAAAGCGTCATTCTCGGTGTCGAGGAAGCAGGCGTATTTCGGCTCGATTATCGCGTGCGCTGCAATGTCGGTTTCAGCGTCCGCATCGTACACCTGAGTATGGCTGGCGGGACGCTGCTTACCCTTAATAGCGATGGGCATGGAAACTGGACGGATGAAGTTGGCAATGCCATGCCCCAATTCGACGGCTGTATCGACATCGACATCACGGCGACACCGTTTACGAATACGCTTCCGATACGCCGTGTGCAGTGGGAAGTGGGGCAGAGCCGGGAGTTCAAGATGCTGTATATCACCGTACCCGAACTGACCCTGAGTGTTTCGCCGCAACGATACACCTGCCTTGAAAAAACGGCAGATGGCGCACGCTTCCATTTCGAGGTGTTGGATACTGGTTTTACGGCAGAGCTTCCGGTGGATGCGGATGGTCTAGTGCTGGATTATCCCGGTTTGTTCAAGCGCCTGTGGTCGTCATAGGAGTCATAAGTTGGGCGTTCAACTGAACGCCCCTACAAGTGCCTTCATCATCATAAAATCGAACTTGAGCCAGCGGCGCGGTATAATCAACTTTATCTTTTAGTCGGTACTTGGCTCCCGGTACTATCACTTACAGGAATACATACCAATGGCAGCAGCAACCATCAAAGTAGGCATTCTCGGACTGGGACGCATCGGTGCGTCGGTTGGCTTGGCGCTCAAACGCTACAATAGCAGCAAGGATGCCCGACAGCAGTTCGTGACCACTGGCTATGCAGCGGATGCTCTGCAAACCCAGGCGCTCAAAACCGTCAATTCGGTCGATAACATCGCTCGCAGCATTGAGGATGCTGCCTTCGACAAGGATATTGTTGTGCTGGCGCTGCCGTACCGTGACGTGCAGGCAGCGTACCAGTTGATTGGCAAGGGGCTGCGCGCCGGGACGGTGCTGCTGGATACCTCGCCGCTCAAGCTGCCGTCGCAGGCATGGGCGGAAAAATATCTCAACCCCGAAGCGCACATGGTCGGTGTGCTGCCGCTGCTGAACGGCAAATATCTGTTCGATGGACTAGATGACGCTGAACATGCTGCCGTCGATCTGTTCGATGGCGGGTCGCTGCTGCTGCTACCACCCGCGAAGGCGGAGCGTGAAGCAGTCGAACTGGCGGCGGATTTTGGCGAAATCCTTGGCATGACCTCGCTGTTTGGTGACCCGGTCGAGCATGATGTGTGGAGCGCCGCCAGCGAAGGGCTGCCTGCCGTGATGGGGCTGGCAGCGTTTTACGGCTTATCCCGGCGCGATGGCTGGAACGATGTGCGTAAAGTCGGCAATTCGTCGTTTGGGCGGCTGACGCATCATCTGTATGACCATAACCCGGACGACCTGCGCGACCTACTGCTCAACAACCGCGAAAACCTCATCCGCCAGATCGACGCGATGACCGAAACGCTTGGCGTTCTGCGCGACCTGCTGGCAGAAAATGACCGCGCGTCGCTGGAAGAAGTGCTGATTCAGTCGATGGAGAGTTACATGACCTGGGTGATGCAGCGGCGCGAAGGGAAGTGGGATAAGCCTGAAGGTCCTGCTTCGCCGAACAAGGGCGAATTGCTGATGAGCGGCATGTTCGGAACGTACCTGACCAAGCGGCTGAAGCGCGGCGACAAAAGCGACGAGTAATATCTGGAACCGCTAACAGCAAATGGTGTTAAACATGGAAGCCTGATGTATTAGCATCAGGCTTTCTGCTTTTGGTCGAAAAAGTAACTTGGTGGAGCGATTTTCCTCATGGGATAGATAACCACGTTTTCAATGTGTCAGGTGACACGGGAAGTGCCGCGTGGCATACGGGAGGTGTTTTATGCCGAATTGAGGGAGGCGGGTCGGCGCAAAGGTACGCGAATGGGCGCATCACGGGAGGCAACAAGTACCGAGTGCAGTGCGGATATACATTCGATTGCGGATAGTCGTATTCATTTGGACGGCTCCGAGATATAGAACAAGAACGAAAACAAAAAAGAGCACGATATATCGTGCCCCATGCACATCAATTTAAGACGATAGCAGGCGTATTTTCACCGCGCCGCCGGATGCTCAAAGCATCCGGCTACGAGAAATCAAGCCCGCTGAAGCGGGCTGAAACCAACCGGTGGTGGAAGCGAACAGGCGAACTGCAGTAGAACGAATTGTTGTTATATTAACCTGAGTTCGGGATAAGTACATACCTCTCAAAAAGCGATACTCTCAAGGATAACCACGACCTACCATTGCCGAACTTGTCGCGCTCCTCAAAGTAGGCTGTTTACCGTATGGTCGTTGGTCAAACCGTGCGAATATGCGATTATAATGCAAAAATATTAAATAAATAGGAAGTTTCTTAGTAAGGAGAGATGCCGTGCGTATCGTGATTATCGCTACCGGCTCATGGGGCGACCTTCGCCCGAATGTAGTGTTGGCACAGGCGCTGCAAAAAGCAGGTTACGAGACGCTGCTCATCGCCACCGAGCCGTTTCGGGAGTGGATCGAAGCGCGAGGTGTGCCGTATTTCGGAGTCAGCCTCGATATGCAAGGTTTGATGGATGCCATCATGGGCGGGGATGGTAGCACGCTGGATACTATTCGAGCGCTTTATCGGGCGAGAAAATCCCTCCAAGACGCGGTGGTGCAGGTCGGTAAGGAAATTGCGGGTGTGATACGGGCAGGTGACGTTCTGCTGTACAACGAAATCGTCTCGTATTTGCTGAATGGCATCGTCGAAAAATATCAGACGCGCGTCCTGCATGTGAACCTGCAACCACAGGCTATCACGGGAGAGTTCCCAGCGATGGGGCAGCCCATGATGCCGGACTGGATGCCGATGCGGAGCGCCTACAATCGCCTGTCCTATGGAATGTTCCGTTTTACTACCTGGTACACCGCACAGGGTTCGCTGGGCAACCGAATCCGGAAACTGAGTCTAGGTATGCCCAAACAAACCTGGGCAAAGCAGAAAGTGCTGCTGGACACAACACCTGCGTTGGTACTGGTGAGTCGGCACGTCGTCCCGCCGCCTGCCGACTGGCCGCCCCATCATCAGGTCACGGGTTACTTATTCGATGACGACGACGATTGGCAAGCGCCGTCCGACCTGCTTGATTTTCTGGCGGCAGGCGAAAAACCAGTCTATATCGGTTTCGGCAGTATGGCGGTGCGCAAGCCCACCGCGACAACGCAGATGATCTTAGAAGCCGTACGGCGCAGCGGCAAGCGTGCAATTTTACTCAGCGGTTGGGCGGGCATCGGGACAATCGAGATGCCTAAAGAAGTGTATCTGCTGAAATATGCGCCGCATAACTGGCTGTTTCCGCGTGTGGCGGCGCTGGTGCATCATGGTGGCGCAGGCACGACAGCGGCGGGACTGCGCGCGGGAGTGCCGTCCGTCATTGTGCCATTTTTCCTTGACCAGCCCTTCTGGGGGCAGCGGGTCTACGAATTGGGTGTTGGCACGAAGCCTATACCACGCGCGAAGCTGACAGCGGATAAGCTGACGGCAGCGGTTTTGGAGGCGACCACCAATCGTAGTATGCAGGAGAAGGTAGCAGAACTGAGCCAGAAAATTGTGGCTGAGGATGGAGTTGGTAACGCAGTAAAGGTTGTAAGAGAATTTTTAGCTTAACGTCAGTTCGGGTTAAAGATGAGAATGAAGTTGAAATTATAGCGGAGGTGGGGACGATGTTCGCGCTCTAGTGTGGGGATAATGCCCGCGAACACGACACATCATCCATGCCACGCAGCATCGCAGTGAGGCTGTCGTGCTGCTGACCAGCTATGGTCAGTCGCCCGGCGACTACGACTTCACCATGTTCCTGAATGAGCGGGCTTCAGGAAAAGCCTGAGTATAACCAGCCGCCCGCCGAACCCGGCGGGTGGTTATCTGTTCTCCCCCTATTTTCAAGCTATCTGTTCCAATCCTGCGCTCGCAAAAAAGGTCGATTTGGATTCGACAAAACACAATTTTCTGGGTAAAATGTAGAACATAAATTCTAGAGGAAGCTCCTGATGATTACGCCTATTCTCCGTGTTCGGGATGTTGACCGCAGCCTCGCGTTCTACACGCGGGCGCTGGGTTTTGAAGGACAGGGGGGATTACCCGGCGAGGATGGTCAGACGGTGGTGGCTGAAGCCACACTGGGGGACGCGCGTATTATTATCAGCCGCCGCTGTGACCGCTTGACAGGTGCGTCGGAACTGTACATCACGCTGCCAGACGAAATCGACCTGGAACGATTTTATGAGACACTAAAAAAACGCGCTGTGTGTATCCTCGACGAACTGCATGACGAATTGTGGGGTGACCGGGCGTTTACAGTTGTGGATTTGGATGCGAACCGGCTGATCTTCGCGCAGATGAAGCGATATGCGGCGCTGATTCCTGAGCGAACAGCGTTGGCGGAGAGCGCGTGATAGGAAAAAGGTAATTTAACCGCCAAGAACGCCAAGAAAGAAGGAAAGAGGGGAGAAAACGGGGCGCACAGCCGTGCACCCCTACAGACAGTACTCAATAGGCGTAAGGGAAAATTGAGCAGGGGCGACCAGCCTGGTCGACCCTACAGATAGCGATGCTCGTGACGGAAGATAGAATGACAAAAGGGCACAGCGCGCGTCGCTTGCGACAAATGCCCTTACGCCTCGCCCCCGCCCCCTTCTCCAGGCAGACTTCATTTGCACAGAGTGGGGAGGAAACAGGGCGATCATGCGGATCGCCTCTAGAGTGATTGTTGCAAGTGTGTGGTTGGAAGCGAGGGCGGGTGTGCGAACAGAGTTCGTGCGAGTAAATTAACCTCGGCATGTTATTTGAATAAATCTGAATGGAAATTCGGCTTTTGGAAAACAGGTGGTTATACTTGCTCCAGTTTCCTGTTCTATGCTTGGAGCAAGCATGATCCTGAAAGAGCTTTCCGAAGCGGTCGGCGTTTCGGGCAGCGAAGACGCTGTTCGCAAAATCGTCCTTGATGCTATCAAAGACCATGTAACAGACATTCGCATCAACTCGATAGGCGGAGTGACCGCGCTCAAGAAAGGTGTGCCTTCAGCATCTGGTCAAAGTCCGCTGAGAGTGATGATCGCCGCGCACATGGACGAAATCGGCTTCATAGTGCGCGGCTTCGACAGCGATGGCTTAATCCGCTTCAGCGCCATCGGCGGCGTCGACGAGCGCATTCTGCCTGGTCTGCGGGTGCGGATCGGCGACCTGTACGGTGTGATCATCTGGACGCCGATCCACCTGAATCGTGAGCAGAGCGTGGTCAAACTGAACAACCTGCGGATCGATATCGGGGCGACCAGCAAAGACGACGCCGCAGACAAGGTCAAGCCGGGAGACCGGATCGCCTTCGACAGCCGCTATATGGAAATTGGCGAGAAAATGCTGCGCGGCAAAGCCTTCGACGACCGGGCGGGGTGTTCGCTGCTAATCGACGTGCTGCAAGGCGAGCCGTACCCAGTAGATGTGCTGGCAGCGTTTACGGTGCAGGAGGAGCTTGGCTTGCGCGGCGCGAAGGTGGCAGCGCAGACGCTCAAACCGGATGTGGCATTTGTGTTGGAAGGAACGACTGCTAACGACGTTCCAAACCCGATGGCAGACCCGGACGATACGACTGAACTGAATCCGACGTGCAGGCAGCAGGCGGGTCCGACGCTTTCGGTGATGGATTTCAGTATGGTCGCGCACGCAGGGCTGCTCAAGTTTATGCGGCAGACGGCAGAGGTAGAAGGAATCCCGTACCAGTTGAAGACTCAGTTAGGCGGCGGGACGGATGGCGGCGCGATCCACCAGAGCAACGCGGGTGTGCCGACGGCCGTGATTTCGATGCCGTGCCGCTACATCCACAGCCCGACGGCGTATTTACACCGCGACGATTACTACAACGGTCTGCGGCTGATCAAAGCTGCGCTCGACCGGATTACGCGCGACTCATACGTCTGACAAGGAGCCGAAAACGTGAAAGATTTAATCAAAAAACTGGTGGAAGCCTGGGGACCATCGGGCTACGAGCACAAAGTGCGGGAATTAATCCGCGCGGAAGCCGAGCTGTATGCCGACGAGATCACGGTTGATCCGCTGGGCAACATGATCTGCCGGGTGGGGCAAGGCGGCACGCGGGTGATGGTGGCGGCGCACATGGACGAGATCGGCGTGATGGCGACGTTTGCCGAGCCGAAGAGCGGCTATTTACGCTTTGCGGCAATCGGCGGGCTGCTGCAAACCTCGATGGTGGGCAACCGGGTTTATTTTGAAGACGGCACGATGGGCGTGATCGGGCTGCATGATTATTTCGGCGCGGGGCGAACGAAAGCTGAAAACCTGGACGATTTCTTCATCGACGTGAGCGACGGAAATGGGAACGGCAGTGTGCAGCCAGGCACGCCTGCGGCATTCTGGCGACCGCTGGAAGAACGCGGCACACGGCTGATCGCCAAGTCGATGGATGACCGGATCGGCTGTGTAGTGGCGCTGGAAGCAATGAAGCGCCTGAACAAGAACACACCAAATGAAGTTTACTTCGTGTTCACGGTGCAGGAAGAGGTTGGGCTGCGCGGCGCGCGCACATCGGGCTTCGGGGTTGATCCGCAGATCGCGGTGGCACTGGATGTGACCAGCACGGGCGACATGGCAAAAAATGCGAAGATGGCGGTGAAGCTGGGCGGCGGCGCGGCGATCAAGCTGCACGACGGTGGGCTGGTGGTGCCGCCTGCGGTGCGCGACTGGATGGTGAACCGGGCAGAGG
>Ga0081539_10007146_pt1 | contig 10302 bp, 7 predicted proteins | sample TabmetS4T2R2_FD_71023 | JGI IMG/M metagenome (GOLD analysis project Ga0081539, IMG submission 71023) | Tabebuia heterophylla rhizosphere microbial communities from the University of Puerto Rico - S4T2R2 | ecosystem: Host-associated > Plants > Roots > Rhizosphere ... | reverse complement strand
CGTCCCTTCCGCCCGCGTCGCGCCGGCGAGCGTCAGGCCCAGCGCCACGTTCTCCCGCACGGTCTTCCACGGCAGCAGCGCGTCCTGCTGAAACATGTAGGTGGCGCCCCGGTTGAGGCCGAGCAGCGGCTCGCCGGCCACGCGCACCTGACCGGACGTCGGCGCCAGCAGGCCGCCAATCAGGTTGAGGAGCGTCGACTTGCCGCAGCCGCTGGGACCGACGATGGCGAGGAAGGCGCCCGCCTCCGCGGAAAACGACACGCGATCGACGGCGCGATATTCGCGGCCATCCGGCGCGACGAAATCGCGGCACACCCCATCGAGCTCCAGAACAATCATCGCATTGCGGATTGCGGATTGCGGATTGCGGATTGGAATGCGGATTGAACGAATTCCAGCGCCGCTTGCGTCACGGCGTCGGCGGTCGCGCGCTCGCTGTGTGGGCTGTGCGCGCCGTCTGGCAGCAACAGCACGCGCGATCGGGCGCGGACGCCGGCGGACCGGCGATCGAGCGCCTGCGTCATCGCCTCGAGTTCCCCCGGCTCCGTCCGCGGATCGCGCCCGCCGTGGACGAGCAGCGTCGGCACCTCGAGCGCCGGGAGCCGGCCGTCGTACAAATCATCCGTTCCGGATTCGGCTTCGTGCGCAATCGCCAGCCACGCGGCGCCGTTGGTCGAGATCAAACGCCGCCAGCGCGCGCCGTGGTCACGCTCGAGCGTCGACACGATCCGCTCGCCGAAGTCCTCCGGCCGATCGCGCATGGTTTCGAAGAAGGCCCTCGACGCCGGCTTCCGCCGGAAGTAGTGCGAGGCCTCGCTGACAATCGCCGCGACGGCCGCTGGTCTGGTCAATCCGACGCGCAGCGCGGTGACCGCGCCATCGCTGTGCCCCCACAGAATCGCCTGCGGGATCGCGAGCGCGTCCAGCATCGCTAACGTCTCCTCGGCGGCGCGCTGATGAAATCCCGGCAGCTGAACGTCGATCGGCTGCGACGCCCCGTAGCCCGTGCGGTCGGGGATGACGATGCGGTGATGCTGCAGTGCCGCGGCCTGCCGATCGAACGGATAGATCTCGTAGCCCCACGCGCCGTGCAGGAACACGATGGGCATGCCGTCGCCGGATCCCGTGTCGCGACAGCGGATGCGAACGGGCGAAACCGCCGGCACGACCGGGGACGTTCGCAGCTCGACGTAGTCATCAACCATGGCGATCAACCATGAGCGTCAGCCATGTTAAGTTAGCGGCCACATTATGCAGAAATGGCTGTTCGGCACCGCGCTCGCGCTCTGCGCGACCGGCGCGCTGGCGCAGCCGGCGCTCACGCCGGAGCAGGCGTTGAACCGGCGCACGATCGGCGAGCTCGAGTTCTCACCGGACGGCTCGCGCCTCGCCTTCACCGTCGCCGAGCCCGCGAAAGGCACGGCCCGGACCCGAGCGATCTGGCCGCTCGACGTTTCGACCGGCCGTTCGCGGCAGCTGACCTTCTCCGGCAAGAACGACGCCGCGCCGCGATGGGCGCCGAATGGATCGGCCATCGCCTTCACCTCGGATCGCGACGGCGCCGCGCAGCTGTACCTGCTCCCGCTGGCCGGCGGCGAGGCGGAGCGCGTCACCGACACGAAGGAACGCGTCGAATCGTTCCGCTGGTCGCCTGATGGCCTGCGCATCGCGCTGCTGATGAACGAGCCAAAGTCCGAGGCTCAGCAGAAGCGGGAGCGGGAGAAAGACGACAGCCGTGTCATCGACAAAGACGCTCGACACGCCCGCGTCTGGATGCTCGACGTCGCGTCGAAGCGGCTGACGCAAGTCACGTCCGGATCGTGGGAGATCGGCCAGATCGAGTGGCTGCCGGACGGCCGCCGGCTCGTCGCCGTCGCCACCGATCGTCCCGCGATCGACCAGTTCAACGATCGGCTCTACACCGTCGACACCAGCGACGGCTCGTTCCACGAGCTGACGGCCACACGAGCGCCGCTCGGCGGCGTTGCGGTGTCGCCGGACGGGCGAACCGTTGCGTACGTCGGCGCGCGCGTGGACGGCCCGCTGCCCCACGATCTCTACGTCGTGCCGACGACGGGAGGGGCGGCGACGAACGTGACGAGCGCGAAGCTGGATCGGCCGATCGGTCAGCCGCGCTGGATCGACAACCGCACGCTGTCGTTCGCGGTGCAGCGCGGCTTCAAGAGCGCGCTCGCGACGATCGCGGGCGGCGCGCCGCAGATCGACGAGCTGGGACAGAATCCGAGCGCCTACGCGCGCGCCGGCAACGGGACGCTGGCGTATGTCGGCGAAACCGCGACACGCGCGCCGGAGCTGTACATCAAGACCGCAGCCGGAGCCGCGCGTCCGGTGACGACCTTCAACGAGCACTGGGCCGCGCTGCCGGTCATCGCGCCTGAATTTCTCACGTTCAAGAGCGTCGACGGCGTCGACATCGAAGCGGCGCTGCTCGAGCCGTCGAACAGGGCGCAGCGTTCGAGCGACGGCAGGCTCCCGCTCATCGTCCTCGTCCACGGCGGTCCGACGGGACGATGGGCGGACAGCTTCGAGGCCTGGGGCCAGCTCCTGGCCGCGCGCGGCTACGCGGTCCTCTATCCGAACGTCCGCGGCTCGACCGGCTACGGTCAGAAGTTCGTCGAGATGAACCGCGCGGACTGGGGCGGCGGTGATTTCAAGGACGTGATGGCGGGCGTCGACGCGATGATCGCGCGCGGCCTGGCCGATCCGAATCGTCTGGGCATCGGCGGCTGGTCGTACGGCGGCTACATGGCGGCGTGGGCCGTCACACAGACCACTCGCTTCAAAGCGGCCGTCTCCGGCGCGCCGGTCATCGACATGGCCAGCGAGTTCGGCACCGAGATCGGATCGGCGTACGACGAATGGTTCTACGGCACGCCGTACGAAAAGCTCGACGGCTTCATCAAGAGCTCGCCGATCACGTTCGTGAAGAACGTGCGGACGCCGACGCTGCTCTTGCAAGGCGACGCCGACGAGACCGATCCGATCGGCCAGAGCCAGCAGTTCTATCGCGGCTTGAAGCGCTACCACGTCGAGAGCGACTTCGTCGTCTACCCGCGCGAGCCGCACGGCTTCCGCGAAGAGAAGCATCTCGTCGATCGGCTGAACCGCATCCTCGCCTGGTACGACAAGTATCTGAAGCCGGCGCCGTCGACTGCGCAGCCGTGAAGCCCGCGTCCGGCGCGCCGGCCGGCAGCGGACCGCTCGCCCGCGCCGCGCTGGCGTTGACCGCGTGGTCCGAGCGCTGGATTCCCGACGCGTTCGTCTTCGCGCTGCTCGGAACGCTCGTCGTGGTGGCCGCCGCGCTGGCGGCAACACCCGCCTCGCTCGGCGACACGATCGACGCCTGGGGCCGCGGCTTCTGGGACCTCATTCCCTTCACGCTGCAGATGGCGCTGGTGATCATCACCGGCCACGTGCTCGCGACCTCGCCGCCGATGGGCCGGTTGATTCGCGGCGCCGCGTCCTGGCCCACCACCCCGCGCGGCGCGGTGGCGCTGGTCACGGTGTTCGCGCTGGCGAGCGCGTGGATCAACTGGGGCTTCAGCCTGGTCTTCAGCGCGGTGCTCGCGCGCGAAGTGGCGCGACGGGTCGAGGACGTCGATTACCGCGCGCTGGCGGCCGCGAGCTTTCTCGGCCTCGGCAGCATCTGGGCGCAGGGCATCAGCGGATCGGCCGCGCTGCAGATGGCGACGCCCGGCGCCCTGCAGCCGCAGATCCGCGACATCGTCGCGCACGGCGGCGTCGTCGCCGGCGGCGTGATTCCCTTCAGGCACACCATCTTCCTGTGGCAGAGCCTCGTCGCGGTCGCGATCGAAATCATCGTGGTGACCGCGGTGATGTGGTGGGCGACGCCGGCCGCCGGCGATGGGCGAACCGCACGGGACCTTGGGATCGACCTGAATAGCCACGAAAACACAGCAACACGAAACCCAAGAGCACGGCAACCAATCACGTTCGGCGAGCGGCTCGAACATTCACGGCTTCTCAGCTGCCTGGTGATCGCCCTGGGCAGTGGATACCTCGCGCGCTACTTCATCAGCGCAACGGATCCGTTGAACGCGCTCAATCTGAATACGATCAACCTGGCGTTTCTGCTCGTGGGGTTTCTGCTCCACGGCACGCCGGCGCGTTTGATGCGCGCGGTTCAGGACGCGACGCCGGCGGTGTGGGGCGTGATCCTGCAGTTTCCGTTCTACGCGGGCATCGCCGGCATCATCACCGCGACGCATCTCAACGAACGCCTGGCCGGCGCGTTCGTCCGGATGTCGACGGCGGCGACGTTTCCGGCGATTGTGGCGCTCTACTCCGCCGTGCTCGGGGTCTTCGTGCCGTCGGGCGGATCGAAGTGGGTCATCGAGGCGCCGTACGTCATGTCGGCGGCCCACACGCTCAACGTGCACCTGGGATGGGTCGTCAGCGCCTACGATCTCGGCGAGGCGCTGGCGAATCTGGTGCAGCCGTTCTGGATGCTGCCGACGCTCGGCCTGTTCCGTCTCGGCGCGCGCGACGTGATGGGCTACACGTTCATTGTCTTCGTCGCGCTGACGCCGGTCGTCCTGCTCCTGGTGACGCTGCTCGGGAGAACGCTGGCGTATCCGCTCGGCTAAAGTCTTACCGGCACCGCTAAAGCGGTGCCCTACCGCAATCAGGCTACTAAAGCGGTGCCCTGCCGTAATCAGGCTACTCAAGGGTGCCCTACCGCAATCAGGCTACCGCAATCGGGCTGTCGTGCGCCGGTAGGGCACCGCTTTAGCGGTGCCGGGAGAACTTCACCCGAGCGATTCCGACAATCCGCCCCAGGTTTCGGGATCCTGAGACAGCAGCGTCTGCATGTACAGCTTCACGTCCTCGGCCGGGAACTCGCTCGACAGCTTCGCCGCGGCCGGAGCCAGCTTGTCGGCGTCCGGCTTCACGTTCTCTTCCTCGATGAGGCCATTGTCGTGCTTGATGCCGAGCGCATCGAGGAACGCGCCCATCATCGGCCGCTGCTCGGCCAGGTGATAGACGATGAGCGCGCGGGCGGCGATCTGTTCGGGAAGCGCGAGCAGGCTGGCGAGATGCCGGGCCTTCCGTTCGGTGTCGAGCGAGACGACCGTCTTGGGACGAAACTTCTTCTGCTGGGCGATGAGCAGGGCCGCCTGGATTTGATCGTCGGTCGCGTCTTCGTCGGACCAGAAGGCGCGCGCGACGCGCTGCCGCTGGTCGAGCGGCATCGATCGCCAGAGGCGCGCGGGTGTCAGCGTGGGCTCGGTCATTGCTGATATTCTAAACGGATGCGACGCGTGAGATCGCCGAGCCGCCTCGCGAGCCTCGCGTTCGTCGTCTGCGGGTGCGCCGTCGTGCTCGCGGGGCAGACTCCCTCGACTTCGCTCGGGACAGGGCCGGGCGTTCACCCGGTCTCGGGCCGCCGCATTGCGCCAGTCATGGGATGGCAGGGCGCCGACTGGCTCGAGCGCAGCGAGCGCCTGGAAGAAGAAGCGCCGGATCAGGCGATTCGCCTCCTCAAGATTTCGAAAGGCGCGACGGTCGCCGACATCGGCGCCGGCAGCGGCTACATGACGATCCGGCTGGCGGCGCAGGTCGGCCCGGCCGGTCGCGTGTTCGCCAACGACGTGCAGCCGCAGATGCTCGAGATGCTGCGGCGGCGCCTCGCCGACCGCCAGGTCACCAACGTCACGCTCGTCCAGGGCGATATCGACGATCCCAAGCTGCCCGCCGGCGCCATCGATCTCGCGCTGATGGTCGACGTGTATCACGAGCTGTCGCGGCCGCAGACGATGCTGAAGCGCCTGCGCGAGGCGCTGCGGCCCGGCGGACGGCTGGTGCTGCTCGAGTACCGCAAGGAAGATCCGGCGATTCCCATCCGCCCCGAGCACAAGATGAGCGTGCGCGAAGTGAAGCTCGAGCTCGAAGCCGAGGGCTTCACGCTGGCGGACGTCGACGAATCGCTCCCCCGCCAGCATCTGCTCGTGTTCACGCCCCGTTTGTAGATGCTGTTTACCGAGCCGACATTTCTCTTTCTCTTCCTGCCGCTGCTCCTGCTGCTCTACTTCGCGCCGCTCGCGCGCGAGCACGGTGCGTACGGCAACTGGCTCCTGCTCGCGGCGAGCGTGATCTTCTACGCCAAGGGCGGCGGCTCGTTCACCTGGCTGATGCTCGGCTCGATCGCGTTCAACTACTGGATGGCGATTCTGGTCGACGGCGGCCGCGGTAGCGGACGGGATCGGGCGTGGCTGGCATGCGCCGTCGCCGTCAACCTGGTCGTGCTCGGCCTGTTCAAGTACGCCAATTTCTTCGCCGACAACGTCAACATGCTCCTGACCGCGCTGCACGCCGGACCGCTGGCGATGCCTCGGGTGGTGCTGCCGATCGGCATTTCGTTCTTCACCTTCCACGCGATCTCGTACGTCGTCGACGTCTACCGCCGCGACGCGACCGCGCAGAAGAGCCCCGTCCACGCGGCGCTCTATCTGCTGCTCTTCCCGCAGCTGATCGCCGGCCCGATCATCCGCTACCGCGACATCGCCGACCAGCTGGCGCGGCGGCTCGTGACGCTCGACGACTTTGCCTATGGCACCCGCCGCTTCATCGTCGGCCTCGCCAAGAAGGTGTTGATCGCGAACACCGTGGCTGGACCGGCCGACAGGATCTTCGCGCTGCCGCCCGCGCAGCTGTCGACCGCGCACGCCTGGGTGGGCATCGTCTGCTACACGATCCAGATCTATTTCGATTTTTCCGGCTACTCGGACATGGCGATCGGCCTGGGACGCATGTTCGGCTTCCGCTTCCCGGAGAACTTCCGCTGGCCCTACATCGCCGCGAGCGTGCAGGAGTTCTGGCGGCGCTGGCACATCTCGCTGTCGACGTGGTTCCGCGACTATCTCTACATTCCGCTCGGCGGCAATCGCGTGCCGGTGGCGCGCCGCTACCGGAACCTCGTGACGGTGTTCTTCCTGTGCGGCCTCTGGCACGGCGCGAGCTGGAACTTCGTCATCTGGGGGCTGTGGCACGGCGCATTTCTCGTCGCGGAACGAATCGCCACGAAATCACCAAATCACGAAAACAGATCGTTCACGGTCGCAGATTGGCCGATCTGGGCGCACGTCTACACGCTGCTGGTCGTGATCGTCGGGTGGGTGTTTTTCAGAGCCGACACGCTGCGCTCGGCGGTCGCGTTCCTCGCGGCGATGGCCGGCTTCGGCGGGACCGCACCGACGCCGTATACGGTCGCGTTCTACCTCACGCCAGACGTATGGCTCGCGCTCGCGGCAGGCATCGTCGGCTCGACGCCGTGGCTTCAGGCACTGGACAGGCGCGAGCCTCGAGGGATGCTCATCGACGCGCTGTCGACGGCGTCGCTCGTCGCGCTGTTCGTTGCCTCCATCCTGCATGTCGCCGCGCGCACCTACAACCCGTTCATCTACTTCCGGTTCTGATGCGAACGGCCCTCGTCATCGTCTTCGTCGCCGTCATCGCCTTGCCGCTGGCGATCAACGGCAGCGGCCGGGACGGCGCGGATCCGGGCGCGGAGAACCGGGAGCTGGCGCCGTTTCCCACGATCGATGGCTCGCTGACGTCGATGGCCCAGTACCCGGCGGCGTTCGGACTCTGGTTCGAGGATCACTTCGGCCTGCGCTCGACGCTCGTCCGCTGGTACGGCGAGACGCGTCTCTTCGCGCTCGGCACGTCGCCGTCGAGCGCCGTGCTCAAGGGCAGCGACGGCTGGTTCTTCTACGCCGACGATCGCGCGCTCGACGACTACGCGTCGGCCGATCCGCTGACGCCGGAAGCCCTCGCCAACTGGCGCGAGGCGCTCGTGCGGGCGCGCCGCTGGCTCGACGCGCGACACGTCGGCTACGTCTTTCTGATCGCGCCGGACAAGCACTTCGTCTACCCGGAGGCGATGCCGGCAACGATCGTGCGCGTCCACGAGGCATCGCGGACCGATCAGCTTTACGGCGGCCTGCTCGACACCGGGTTCGTCGTCGATCTCCGTCCGGTGCTCGCCAGGGCGAAAGCGGTCGAGCGCATCTATCAGCGGACCGACACGCACTGGAACGATCGCGGCGCACTCGCCGCTTATCAGGCGATCGTGCGGGCCGCGCGCACTCAAGTGCCGGCGATCGCTCCCCCGCTCGAGCGCGGCGATTTCGAGGGCGTCGAGCACGACGTCGAGGCGGGCGATCTGGCGGCCATGATGGGATTGAAGCGTGTGCTGCGCGAGCAGGATCTCGCGCTGGTGCCGAAGCGCCCGCGGCTCGCCCGCGTCGTCGAGCCCGCGGGCGCCGTGCCGATGGCGGAGGAAGGACGGCTCGTCACCGAGATCCCGGGATCGCGCCTGCCGCGCGCTGTCATCTTCCGCGACTCGTTCACGTCGCGTCTCGTGCCGTTCCTCTCAGAGCATTTCAGCCGCGCCGTCTATCTCTGGCAGAACGACTTCGACGCCCAGATCGTCGAGCAGGAACACCCCGACATCGTCATTCAGGAGATCGTCGGCCGTCACCTTTACAGCTTCATTCCGTCACCGGAGCTGGTGCCGGCGAAGTGAAGGGGTCGCGTAGGTCGCGTGGGTCGCGTGGGTCGCGTGGGTCGCGTGGGTCGCGTGGGTCGCGTAGGTCGGTCGGGTAGGTCAGATGGGTAGGTCAGATGGGTCTACTGCAGCTTGAAGTTCACGCTCACGATCATCGTCATCGGCACCGGTGAGTCACCGGCTCTGTTGCTCGGACGCCGGATATTCCGGGTTGACGCGACGCAGTTGCCGCGGCGGCGTGATCGTCCCTGGCGGCTGTCTGGGCCATCGATCGACATCAGGCTGTCTCGCCCGGCAAGCGCGCGGCAGCGAGCAGCGCCGCGCCTCGAGGGATCTGACCATTCTCGTCCTGTGTGAGCTTGGTCTGTGCCGCTGCGGTCCCTCTGGCGGTCAGTAGACAGACAAGGAGGCACGACGCGAAGGACGTTGCGTAGCGCATCGACTCAACCCACGCGACCCACGCGACCCACGCGACCTTCGCGACCCACGCGACCTACCTGACCGTTGGATACTTGATGCCGAGCTGTTCGAGGTACGTTTTGTACTTCGTCGGGTCGTAGTAGTACTTCTTCATCTCCGGGCGGTACTTGTCGACGATCTTCTCGTTCAGCCAGAGCGCGGGCTGGTCCTTGTCCGAGATGAAGGGCACGTACTTCTGATCCTTGGTCTGCACGTTACGGAAGTAGTCCCAGGCCTGCGTCACGAGCTCCGGACGCATCAGCATGTCGATGATCGTCATCGCCTGCACCTTCGCGCCGGCGACGACGCCCTTGTGGGCGATCGGCGTGGCCATCGCGATGGCGTTCGCCCAGTTGTGGCCGGGCAGGTTCGGGATGTTGGCCGGATAACTGAGCGTGACCGTCGGTACGTTCCAGGAGATGTCGCCGATGTCGTCGGACGGTCCGCCCATGTTCTGTTCGGGGTCGAGGCCGCCGCGCAGTGGATTGAGCCTCGTCGCCAGGCCGGTCTCCGGCTGTTTCAGCTCGCGCTGAATGCCCTTCGCCAGCGTGACGTCGGCCTCGTCCCAGGTCGGCAAGCCGACGGTGAGAATGTTGGCGTACATCGTCTCGGCGACGGTTTTGTTCATGTGCTGCGGCCATGCCGAGCCGAGGATGCGCATCGACACTTCGGTGTCGGTCATCATCGCCGCGGCGCGCGCGATCTTGTCGCCGATGTCGCGCAGCTCCTTGATGTGCGGATAGTCGGTCTCCCGGAAGTAATACCAGACCGACGCGTTCGGCGGGACCACGTTGGGCTGATCGCCGCCGTTGACGATGACGTTGTGCGAGCGCTGCTGGAGACGCAGGTGCTCGCGCCGGAAGTTCCAGCCGACGTCCATCAGCTCGACGGCGTCGAGCGCGGAGCGGCCGCGCCACGGCTGCGCCGCCGCGTGCGCGCTCTCGCCTTTGAACGTGTACTCGACCGAGACGAGGCCGGTGCCGAAGCCGGCGCCCCAGCTGACGCCGAGATTGTTGCCGACGTGCGCAAACAGCGAGATGTCGACGTCGCGCAGCAGGCCGGCGCGGATGAAGTACGCCTTCGCGCCCACCAGCTCCTCGGCGACGCCCGGCCAGAGCTTGAGCGTGCCTTGCAGGTGCTCCCGCTCCATGATCTTCTTCACGGCCAGCGCCGCGGTGACGTTCAGCGGCACGCCGGAGTTGTGTCCCTCGCCGTGCCCGGGCGCCCCTTCGATCAGCGGATCGTGGTACGCGACGCCGGGCTTCTGTGACGCCTGCGGAATGTCGTCGATG
>Ga0081539_10007145_pt1 | contig 10302 bp, 9 predicted proteins | sample TabmetS4T2R2_FD_71023 | JGI IMG/M metagenome (GOLD analysis project Ga0081539, IMG submission 71023) | Tabebuia heterophylla rhizosphere microbial communities from the University of Puerto Rico - S4T2R2 | ecosystem: Host-associated > Plants > Roots > Rhizosphere ... | reverse complement strand
GGGAGCGCGGTCCCGCCTCCGCGCGCGACGGTCACTCGCCCTCTGACGTCCAACTACGGGCTAGGCTCGGGCCGGGGCGGCCGGGCCCGGGGGGCCCGCTGGGCTTCAAAAACAAAGAGGGGGGGCAGGCCCCCGCCGGGGGGTGCCCACGCCCGGACGGCCCGCCGCAGGCCGTCCGGACGCCCCCAGTCACTGGGTGCGGACTCGCGGTGTCCCGCTCGGCAGGGTGGTGCTGCCGGTGACGGCCTGACCGGTGCTCTTCTGGAACGTCACGTCCCAGCTGCCCGTGCTGCGCTCCATCTTCACCCCGTCCAGCGACACGCCGGTGGTGTCGTTGGCCAGGAAGGCGGGGCGGCCGTCGGACTTGTCGAACTGGACGGTGCTGTTGACGAACTTGACGCCCTTGGCGTGCCGGATCCAGAACGCGTACGCGGGCCGCACGCCGAAGGTCCGCGGCGGGTTGAAGTTGCCATAATCGCCGAGCACGCCCGAATAATTGAGCTGGTTCGTCGGCAAGCCGCCCGAGAAGACCTGTGTCGGCGACGAGTTCGCGGCCGAGCGTCGGTAGATGTGCGTCTCGTTGAACAGGTTGCGGGACCACAGGGCAAGGGTCAGGAGCGAGCTGCCCTGATTCACTTCGATATCGGCGAGCGCCACCCGCCCGTTGACGATGAAGCTCGAGTCCGTCTTCACCGGCTCAGCCTGGAAGCTGTACTGCCGCCCCGCGTAATTGCCGTCGATGTGGAAGCGCAGCTTGCTGTTCGCGAAGCCCGTCGGAACTTCATAGTCCGCATAGCCCGACGCCGCATGCTTCGGCGTGAACACCGTATAGACCTGGAACAGCGGGTTGCCGGGCAGGAAGGGGTTCGGCGTCGGCGGAACTTTGATGTCCGTGTAGGCATAGGACGCGCCAAGCGTCAGCGCCTGGATCGGACGAACCGTCAAGTCGGCCTCGACCCCCTTGATCTTGGAGACGCCCGGCGCGTTCTCAGTTTCTTCCGTATGGAGGTTGAAGGTCGGGCTCGTCGGATCCGTATTCACGAAATCGAAGTCGGTCTGCGTTCCCTTGCGGCGCATATAGTAGGCCGCGAGGTTAAGGCGCGCATGATGGTCAAGAAAGTCCATCTTGGAACCGATCTCGTACGACCGCACCGATTCCGGGCCGAACGAGCGGAATGTCGCTGAGCGATCATTGGCGCCGCCCGCCCGGAAGCCCGTCGCATATTTGGCATAGAGATGGATGTCCGGCGTGGCATCAATCGCTGCGACGACCATCGGGTCGACGCGATCCTTGTCGTAATTGAAGGTGAAGGCAGTGGTGCGTCCGTTGACAACGTCCAGGATGCCGCGGCGCTTGTCCTTGGTCCAACGAGCGCCGAGTGTCAGGTGGAATATGTCGAAGCCAGCCGGAGTCCACGTCGCCTGCCCGAACGCAGCGTAGCTCTTGGCGCGGGCGTGGCTGTCACGCTGCAGGCACCAATTGTCGCGATCCCAGCCCTGCGCAGGAAGAGACGTTGTGGTCGTCCCGCCACCCACGGGGTTGTTCGTCGTGATCGAAATCGGATTTGCGGTCCCGGTGCTGTTGCCGGGGCAATTCGGCTGAAATGGCGGCTGAGCGATTCCGTTGCCGTTTTCCGAGAGAATTATGTAGCTGGTACCACCGGGTAGCCAGAAGTTGGTTGTGGGCGTTGCCGCCAGCTCGGTCACCTTCTCCCAGAAGTAATAGGCGCCGACAACATAATCGAGCTGCTTCGCGATATTGCCGACGACCTGGAATTCCTGGCTGAACTGATGCTGGTACAGCTCGGATAGACTGTAGCGGCTGAACGTGGAGTTGGGCGTGTAAACAGTGCGGTGCGCGCCGCCCGAGTTGTCCCATTGGTGCGTGCCAACTTGGCGGTAGCCCGTGATTGAGCGCAGCTCCAGATCGGGCGTTACCTTGTACTTGACCGTGCCGGTCCAGCCATTGGTGCGGTCGACGCTCGGCTGTTGCGGAACGCCGATCTCGGCAGTCTTCTGCCGGCGATCGCCGCTCACGACGACGAGCGGCGATAGCGGGCGGATACAGGGATTCGTGGTGACCCCGCCGACGTTGACGTTGCACGGCGCGCCGTTGAACAGTAGGCTGTTACCCGTCGAGCCGCCGTAGGTGCCGACGTTGTAACCGTTCGGATTGTAGTTGATCAGCTGGCTGTAGTTCGGCGTGTTCTCGTCCTTGGTCTGGTCATAAGCAACATCGACCGTTAGCCCATCGATCGGAGTCCAGCGTCCGGAGACCCGGCCGCCGACGACATTGTGATAGTTCCACCCGTACTGGCCGTTCAGCGGGTTCTTAACCGTCGCGTCCTGATGGTCGTAGATCGCGTCGATCTTGACGGCGAGATCGTAGACCGCCGGCAGGTCGACGTGCAGCTGTCCGGTGCGCTGGCCGTAATTGCCCACGCCGACGGTGCCGCGAACCCCGAACACGCCAGTCGGCGCACGGGTGATGATGCTGACCGCGCCGCCCTCGGTGTTGCGGCCGAAGAGCGTGCCCTGCGGGCCGCGCAGCACCTCGATCCGATCGATGTCGAGCAGCGCTGCGTTGAGGCCCTGCTGCCGCCCGAGATAGATGCCGTCGACGTACACGCCGACACCCTGGTCGCGAGCGGTCTGGTTGGCATCGAACGGAACGATGCCGCGGATGCCGACGGTCAGCGCTGATTGGCGCGATTCGAAGGTGGCGACGCGAAGGCTCGGGATCGAGCCGTCGCCGAGGTCGAGCAGGCTGTCAGCGTGCCGGTCGGCCAGCGCCTGGGTGTTGGCGACGCTGATCGCGATCGGGGTACGCTGCAGGTTCGTCTCGCGCTTGGTCGCCGTGACGATGATCGCGCCGAGCCCCTGGTCCTGCGGCGCCTGGGGCGAGTTCTCGATGACGGTCGATCCGGTCTGCGGGTTCGCCACCTCGTCGGCCTGCGGCGCAGGCGGCTGCGCGCCCGGCGCGTTCGGAGCGGTCGTCTGCTCCTGCTGGGGAGTATTGGTCGATCCCGGAGAGGGAACTGCTTGCGCCAGAGCGGGCGCAGCCACGGAGCTCAGCAGCATGCCGAGGACGGCGCCGCGAGCGATCGATTCCGTGCGAGAAGTGGTCGAAACGAGGATGGTGTGACGAGCCGCGGAAACCGCGCCCTGCGAACCGAATGTCATTGATGCTAACCTTTCCCCCAGGCCTCTGTCGGGCTGGACGGGGCGCGGTTTAGGAGGGGGTCACGACAAAGATGTGACGGCTGATCGGACGTATTCGTGAATTTACTGTTGCAGTTTTTTGAATCGTTGCACGAGTGCAACACTTTTCCCGGCGCCCTGAAGAATTCGCCGTTAGCACTAATCTTCGCCTCAGCCGTCGGCGTCGAGTGAGTAGCCCGCAGAGCGAACCGTGCGAATGAGGTCGGTGCGCGAGCCGGTATTCAACGCCTGCCGCAGCCGCCTGACATGAACGTCGACGGTACGGGCGTCGATATCGGGATCATGGCTCCAGACCGCCTCGAGCAGCCGCTCGCGCGAGAACACGCGCCCTGGATGCTCTAGGAAATGCTTGAGGAGCCGGAACTCGGTCGGGCCGAGCGCGATCGGCTCGCCGCCCCGCCGGACCCGGTGGCTGCTGATGTCCATTTCCAGATCCGCATAGCTCAGCTGCTCGCCCGCGAGCGCCGGACGTACCCGCCGGAGCACCGCGCCGACCCGGGCAACCAGCTCGCGCGGGCTGAACGGCTTGGTCACATAATCGTCGGCGCCGGTTTCGAACCCGCGGATGCGGTCGCTTTCCTCGCCTCGCGCGGTCAGCATCATGATCGGCACGTTGGCCGTGGTCGCGCGACGCCGCAGCCGGCGGCACACTTCGATGCCGCTGATGCCCTCGATCATCCAGTCGAGCAGGATCACGTCGGGTTTCACCTCGTCGACGAGGATCAGGGCTTCCTCGCCATCGCCGGTGCGGGTCACGTCATAGCCCGCGCGCTCAAAATGAAACGTGACCAGATCTGCCAGCGCGCGATCGTCTTCGACCAAGAGAAGATGCTTGTTCGACATGGATTTACCTCGGGGATTTGCCCGGCCGGTCGACCATATGTTCACCGGTTGCGGCGTAATAGACCATCTCGGCGATGTTGGTGGCGTGGTCGCCGATGCGCTCCAGGTTCTTCGCGACGAACAGGAGATGCGCCGACTGACCGATGTTGTGCGGATTTTCCATCATGTGGGTGAGCAGGGTGCGAAAGATGGAGTCGTAAAAGTCGTCCACGGCATTGTCCCGCTCGCAGACGGCTAGCGCCGCCTCCGCGTCGCGTTCCACGAAGGCGTCGAGGACGTTGTGAACCATCTCGGCCGCGATGCGCGCCATTTCGGGAAGCAGCGCCAGCGGCTCGATCTTGCCGACATTTTCCAGCAGCGGGACGCGCTTGGCGATATTCTTGGCATAGTCGCCGATCCGCTCGACGACCCCCGAGATCTTGAGCGCGGCCACGACGTCGCGAAGGTCGCTGGCCATGGGTGCGCGCAAGGCGATGAGCTGCACTGCCCGCCGCTCGGTCTCGATCTCCAGCCGGTCGAGCTTCTTGTCTTCCTCGACCACATGCGCGGCGCCCTCGAGATCACGCTGCACGAGGCAGCGCATCGCTTCTTCGATGGAATGTTCGGCAAGTCCGCCCATCTGGCTGATGAGCGCGCGCAGCCGTTCGATGTCCTCATCGAACGCCTTGAGCGTATGCGCATCAACCTGCTGCATGTCTGCCATTCCAATCAACCGTAGCGGCCAGTGATGTAGTCACGAGTCTGCTGCTCGTGCGGGTTAGTGAAGATCTCGCTGGTGCTGCCGAACTCGACCAGCTCTCCCAGATGAAAGAAGGCCGTGCGCTGCGACACGCGCGCCGCCTGCTGCATATTGTGAGTGACGATCATAATCGTGAACCGTTCGCGAAGCTCGTGGATCAGCTCCTCGACCTTGGCAGTCGAGATCGGATCAAGCGCCGACGTCGCCTCGTCGAGCAAGAGGATTTCGGGCCTGACGGCGATGGTTCGGGCAATGCACAGCCGCTGCTGCTGACCGCCCGACAAGGAAAGCGCGCTGTGGTGGAGCTTGTCCTTGACCTCGTCCCAGAGCGCCGCCTGGCGAAGCGCATCCTCGATCCGATCATTGAGTTCGGACTTCGACAGCCGCTCATAATAAGACAGAGCGAAGGCGACATTGCTGCGGATCGACGATGGAAACGGCGTCGGTTTCTGAAACACCATCCCGACCAGCCGCCGAAGATCCGACAGGGGATAGCGCCGGTCGAGCACGTTGCGCTCGTCGATGATGATCTCGCCGGTGGCATATTGGTCCGGATAGAGCTCGAAGATGCGATTGATGGTGCGCAGCAAAGTCGACTTGCCACACCCCGACGGGCCGATGATGGCCGTAACGGCGTTGGCGGGCACCAGCATGTTGACGTGCTTCAGCGCGTGCGCCGTGCCGTAGTAGAAATTGAGGTCCCGAAGATCGATGGCGCCACGGCTTTCCACCGTGCTGGTATAAGCTGGTGCGACCCGGAGCGCAGTTGCGGTTTCGTTCATTGCTCTTTTCCTTTGCGCGCGAGCAGCCGCACCAGGATGTTGAGCACTAGCACAAAGGCGGTGAGGACGAATGCCCCGGCCCAGGCGAGCGTGTGCCATTCGTTATAGGGGCTCATCGCATATTGGAAGATGACCACCGGCACGTTCGCGAGAGGCCCGTTGAGGCTCGCGCTCCAGGATTGGTTGTTGAGCGCGGTGAACAGCAAGGGCGCGGTCTCGCCCGCAATGCGTGCAACGCCGAGTAGAATGCCGGTGAGAATGGCACTCAACGCCGCCTTGTAGAGGATCTGGCGAGTGACGCGCCACCGCGGAAGCCCTAGTGCAAACCCAGCCTCGCGCATCTGATCCGGAATGAGGCGCAGCGATTCCTCGGTAGTGCGGACGACGATGGGAAGCAGGATCATCGCCAACGCGAGCGCACCGGCATAGCCGGAGAAATGACCGGCGTTGCGCACCACCAGCTCGTAGACGAACAGGCCGATGACGATTGAGGGAGCGCTCAGCAGAATGTCATTCACAAAGCTGACGATCGCCGCGAGCCGCGTGTAACGGCCGTGCTCGGCGAGATAGGTTCCGGCGGCGACGCCGATCGGGGTACCGATGATGACCCCGAGAAGGATCATGACTGCGCTTCCGTAAAAGGCATTGACCAAGCCCCCGCTCGCGCCGGGCGGCGGAGTCATTTGGCTGAAGAGGGACGGTGTCAGCGCCGCGGCACCCTGCACGAGTGTGGTCCACAGGATCCAGGCAAGCCAGACGAGACCGAACACCGTCGCTGCCGTAGCGAAGGCGAAGGCGGCGATGTCGGCTACGCGTCTGCGAGCAGGGATCGCCATCAGTGCGTCCTTCCCAACTGCCGGTTCATGCGCAGAAGCAGGAGCTTGGCGATGGTCAGCACGACGAAGGTGACGGCGAACAACAGGAATCCAAGCGCGATCAGCGACGAGCGATAAAGCTCGGTGTCCGCTTCGGTGAATTCGTTGGCGATGGCGGCGGCGATCGAGTTGCTCGGCATCAGCAGCGACAGCGACAGATCGTGCGCGTTGCCGAGAACGAAGGTCACGGCCATCGTTTCGCCGAGGGCTCGCCCTAGCCCGAGGAAGATCGCTCCGATCACCGCCGAACGCGTATAGGGCAGAGTGACGCGGCTGAGGATTTCCCAACGCGTCGAGCCCAGCGCCACCGCCGATTCCTTGAGCGGCGCGGGAACCGCGCTGAACACTTCCCGAGCGACCGAGGCGATGAAAGGGATCACCATGATCCCGAGCACGATGCCGGCGGTCAGCATTCCGATCCCGATCGGCGGCCCGCTGAACAGAGGACCGATCAGTGCCTTGTTGGCGACGTGAGCATTGAGCCATGGCTCGACATGCGCAGCCATGAAGGGGGCGAAGATGAACAGGCCCCACATGCCGTATATGATGCTGGGAATCGCAGCGAGCAGCTCGATGGCGATCGCAATCGGCCCGCGGCTCCAGCGCGGCGCGATGTCGGTCAGGAACAAGGCGATTCCAATGCTGACTGGAACGGCAATGATCAGCGCGATCGCCGATGTGACAAGCGTTCCGTAGATCGGGACAAACGCCCCAAATTTTCCGGCGACTACGTCCCAATTCCTGCCAGTGACGAACTGCCAGCCGAATGTCTCAAACGCAAGCCGACCGCCCCATGCCATCGAGACGGCAACTCCGCCTAGCAGCAGAAGGACCAGCCAGGCGGCACCCGCCGTGATCCATTGGAATGTGCGGTCCGCGCCGACGCCACTCTTACGCATCGGAGGTACTAGATCAGCGGAATCGGCGGCGGTCGCGGTCACTTGACGTTGGCGCTGACGTAGCTCTCGACCTGCTGGACCAGCGCGACCGGAAGCGGGACATAGTCGAGCTTCTTTGCCTGGTCCTGTCCCTTTTCGAGCGCATATTTGAAGAAGGCGAGCGCCGCGTCGGACTTGGCCTTATCCTTCGGCTGCTTGGGCATCAGGATGAAGGTGGTCGCCGTGATCGGATAGGCGTTCTTGCCCGGCGCGTTGGTCATCACCAGGTTGAAATCCTTGGCATTCTTCCAATCGGCGCTTTCAGCGGCCGCGGAGAAGCTCTCGGCGTTCGGGCTGACGAACGTGCCCGCCGAGTTCTGCACCTGGGCGTAAGACATCTTGTTCTGGATCACATAGGCATATTCGACATAGCCGATCGAATTGGGGATCTGCTTGACATAGCCTGCGACGCCCTCATTGCCCTTGCCGCCGACGCCCGTCGGCCAATTCACGGTCTTGCCCTCGCCGGGGCCACTCTTCCAAGCCGCGCTGACCTGAGCCAGATAGTGCGTGAAGTTGAAGGTCGTGCCCGAGCCGTCGGACCGGTGCACTACCGCGATATTTGCTCCCGGCAGCGTTACCCCCGGATTGAGCTTGGTAATGACCGGATCGTTCCAGCTCTTCACCTTTCCGGAATAGATGTCGGCAAGAAGAGGACCCGTGAGTTTAAGTTTGCCTGCCTCGAGTCCTGGAATGTTCACCACCGCGACGATTCCGCCGATAACGATAGGAAATTGCGCGAGATTGCTCTTGGCAAGATCATCGGAGGGAAGTGGCTGATCCGTCGCTCCGAAGTCGACCGTTCCGGCCTTCACCTGCGAGATTCCAGCGCCCGAACCGATCGATTGATAATTGATCGAGGTCCCGCCCTGTTTCTCATAATCCGCTGCCCAGGCCGACAGGACTGGATAGACGAAGCTCGAACCGGCGCCCGTGACCTGCGCACCCGATGCCTGGCCGGCCGTGCTCTGGTTTCCGCTATTGGAGTTGCACGCGGCAAGCAGCGCCGCGAGAGGCAGCGCACTTAGCATCCTGTTCACAGGCTTGTCTCCCGGATAGAGTCCGATTGTCCCCGGCGCCGCCCTAGCCGCGGATCGGCGTAGCCCTTGTGACTTTTTTGTTGCTGTTTTGTGACAGCGACCGGCCAATTGCGTGAACCTGCTGGTGCGCCTAGGCGGGCAGCATGGCGAACAAATTTGAGACCTTCGTGGCGCTTCACCTGCCCGGCGACCCCGTCATCCTCTACAATATCTGGGACGTCGGGAGCGCGCTTGCCGTCGTCGCCGCAGGAGCCAGGGCGCTCGCGACTGGAAGCCATCCCGTCGCCGACGCGAACGGATGGCCCGACGGCCAGCAGGTCCCGCTCGACTTCGCCTTCGCCAATGCGAAGCGGATCGAGGACGCAGTCGAGCTGCCGGTGACGGTCGACTTCGAAGGCGCTTACTCCATCGACCCTGAGGAAGGGGCAGCGAACGTCGCCCGGCTCAAGGCGACCGGTGCGGTCGGCTGCAATTTCGAGGACCAGGTGATCGGCGGCGAGGGGCTCCACCCGCTCGCTCTGCAGGTGAAGCGCATCGCCGCCATTCGGCGCGCCGTCGGCGATGATTTCTATCTCAATGCGCGCACCGATCTGCTGCTCAAGACCCAGACCCATGACGATGCGTTGATCGATCGGGTGGTCGAGCGCGGCAAGGCCTTCGCCGATGCCGGCGCGAGCGGCTTCTTCGTCCCGCGCCTCTCAGAGCCCGGGCAAATCGAGCGCGTGGTGCGCGAGGTGCCGCTGCCGCTCAACGTCATCGCCTTCCCCGGAGCGCCGGACAAGAAGGTCTGGGCGGATGCCGGCGTTGCCCGGATCAGCCACGGGCCGTTCCCGCACCGGGCGCTGATGGCGAAGCTTACGGAGATGGCTCGGGCAGCGATAAGCTGAGCTTGGGTGATGAGCGCAAGATTTTGGAAGCGCGAACCGGTCGGCCGCCTCTAAGCACCGGCCTCCCTTCGAGGAGGCAAGAGCCCAGATGAGCAAGTTCGAAGATTTTGCGGCACTTCACGTCGCCGGCGACCCCGTGGTGCTGTTCAACGCCTGGGACGCGGGCAGCGCCGCCGCCGTGGCGAATTCCGGCGCCAAGGCGATCGCCACCGGCAGCGCTTCGGTCTCCCTGGCCAATGGATACGGCGACGGTGAGGAAGTACCGATAGAGCTGGCGCTGGCGAACTCTGCCCGGATCGTGCGCGCCGTGGACCTTCCGGTGACGGTCGATTTCGAGGGTGGCTATGCCGAGGACGCCGGCGGGCTGACCGCGAATGCGAGCCGGCTCGCCCAAACCGGCGCGATCGGCTGCAACTTCGAGGACCAGATCGTCGGCACCGATCGTATCTATGACGTCGCCGAGCAGACGGAGCGAATTGCCGCGCTCCGGGAGGGTGCGGGGCAGAATTTCTTCATCAACGCGCGCACCGACCTGTTCCTCAAGGCGAAGCCCGAAGCCCATGATTCGGCGCTGGCCGACCAGGCGATCGAACGCGGCAAGGCCTATGCCGACGCGGGAGCGAACGGCTATTTCATCCCCGGTCTAGCCGACTTGTCGCTGGTCGAGCGGATCGTCAAAGCTGCCGGTTGCCCCGTCAACGCCATGCACCTGCCGGGCGGACCGAGCCGGGCGGAGTGGGCAAGCGCCGGAATCGCGCGGGTCAGCCACGGCCCCTTCCCGTTCATGGCGATGCAGAAGTGGCTCACCGCGGAAGCGGAGGCCGCCCTCGCCTAGGCGCGGCCGAACTTCCACCAGGGCAGGCGCGGTCCGGACTTCAGCACAGTCCTGCGGAACAGCTGTGCCCCGGAACGCAGGATGAGCGCCACCCAGACCGCCTGCCAGAGGATTGCGGCTATGTGCGGCCACAGCTCCGGC
>Ga0081539_10007144_pt1 | contig 10304 bp, 11 predicted proteins | sample TabmetS4T2R2_FD_71023 | JGI IMG/M metagenome (GOLD analysis project Ga0081539, IMG submission 71023) | Tabebuia heterophylla rhizosphere microbial communities from the University of Puerto Rico - S4T2R2 | ecosystem: Host-associated > Plants > Roots > Rhizosphere ... | reverse complement strand
TCTCCGATCCGAACGTGCTGCACGTGGAGGGCAAGATCTCCCCGGCCGACGACATCGAGACGATCAACACCGAGATGATCCTCGCCGACCTGCAGACACTCGAGAAGGCGCTGCCACGGCTGCAGAAGGAGGTCAAGCTCAGGAAGGACCGCGCGCCCGTAGCGGCCGCGGCCGAGGCCGCGTTCACGCTGCTCAACGACGGGGTCACGCTCTACCAGGGCGGGTCCGGGGCGGGCATCGACGTGGCCGCGCTGAGCGAGCTGCACCTGCTGACGACCAAGCCGTTCCTGTACGTCTTCAACGTCGACGAGGCCGAGCTCGGCAACCAGGAGTTCCTGGACGAGATGAAGGCGCTCGTGGCACCGGCCGAGGCCGTGTTCATGGACGCGAAGATCGAGTCCGAGCTCATTGACCTGCCCGAGGACGAGGCCCTGGAGCTGCTGGAGTCCACCGGGCAGACCGAGCCGGGCCTCCACCAGCTGATCCGGGTCGGCTTCGACACACTCGGCCTGCAGACCTATCTGACGGCCGGCCCGAAGGAGGCCCGCGCCTGGGTCATCCCGGTGGGCGCGACCGCCCCCGAGGCCGCCGGCGTCATCCACAGCGACTTCCAGCGCGGCTTCATCAAGGCCGAGATCGTCAGCTACGACGACCTGATGGCGGCCGGCTCGATGGCCGCCGCGAAGGCAGCCGGCAAGGTCCGCATGGAAGGCAAGGACTACATCATGCGCGACGGTGACGTGGTCGAGTTCAAGTTCAACGTGTAGGTGCCGCAGGGCTGTCGCGATTCTTGCGCGAGCGTCGGTCTCGCCCTCGGCCGTCGTACCGATCCCGCACCGCGATACTTGCGCAGCATGGTCATCACCGCGACCTGGTTACTTATCCGCTCGTCTTGAGTCAGCAGCGACCATCCATTCCGTAGCCCGTACTCGACCCATTCCGGATCGTCGATGGATTGGGCATCCGCGGGGACGTGGTCGCTGATCGTGTGCACGATCCAGCCCAGTTCGACCAACATCGCCGGGGCGCCCTTGCCGAGGCAGCGGTCGGCGAAGAACTCAGGCTGCGACTCGGATGAGCGCTTCGACCTGCTCAACGCTCAAGCCGTACTCATCGGCGACCACATCCGAGGTTTCTCCGCCTCTCCACATGCCGAGGATCGTGTCGACGGTGACCATGGCGGGCTCGACGACGGGCGCGCCCCATGCGAAGCGGGGGTCGATCACCACCGTCGCCACCGCCGGGTCGTACTTCCGCAGGGTCAGTCTCTTGGGGAACTCGTCGTCATCCCAGACGATGTATCGCAGGTAATCGTCGATAACCTGCCGGATCGGCATCTGGCGGTCGCCGGCCCGCGCGATCTCGTCGGTGTCGAGGTAGTGGACGAAGACGTCGATTCCGTCCGTGGCGATGCGGCGTGTGGCCAATCCATACTCGGTGTGGAACTCGGCCCGGATGTCGGCCGCGGCACTCTTGATCTTGTCGGGAGGCATCCCGAACTGGCGCAGCGCGCGCAGTACGTAGGCCTCTACGACGGCGACGAACGGCACCGAGGGCCAGCCGCGGCGCTCCGGCTTGACGCTGTGCACAAGGGGAGAACCGCCCGCTTTCTGGGCGAGCCAGTAGCGGATGGTGCGTTCGGGGATCTGGAGATGTTCGGCCGTGTCGAACGCGGTCAGCAGCGGAACGGTGAACCGATCGACCATGTGGTCGACCACCTCCTCTCGTCGGGCTGAGCATCGCATAAGGGTGCGACATCTGGCGACCGACAGTCCGCGCCCGTCGCTTTTCCACCGGAGCAGGGCGTCCGCCCGGACACCCTGCTCGTCCCGGGAACCAAGCGCGTCAGCTCAGGGAGACCGCCACCTGCTCCAGGTGGTCCAGGGACTCCTGCATGCCGGCCTCCATGCCGGAACTCACCACCGCGTCCCGGTCGGCGCGGTCGCGGTACTCGCAGAGCATCTCCATATGGGTGCGCCCGTCCTTCTCGGCGAACGACACCGTGATGAGCCCGGCGTGGTCGTCGGGGTCCGGGATGCCCTCGAAGACCTCGGTGTTGACCAACCGGTCCTCGGGGAAGACCTCGCGGTACTCGCCCCGGAACGCGACCTCGAAGCCCTCGTTCGCCGTCATCACGTACCGCCACCGCCCGCCGACCCGCAGGTCGACCTCGGCGCTGGTGACCGTGCCCCGGTCACCGCTCCACCAGCGCTTGATCAGCTCCGGCGAGGTGTACGCCTTCCATACCAAGCGCTTCGGAGCGTTGAACCCGCGCGTGATCATGATCTGGTTGTCCGCCGGGAGCGTCACCTTCGCGGTGCCGCTAGTCGTCTCGGTCATCTCTGCCCTCCGCTTCCTTGAGGTCTTCCAACACCTGATCCATCAGGTCGAACCGCTTGTTCCACCACTGCTCGTACGTGGCCAGCCAGTCGTAGATGGGTTTGAGCGGCTCGGCGTTGAGCCCGTACATCCGCTGCCGCCCTTCGTCACGGACGTGCACGAGACCGACCTCACGCAGCACGCGCAGATGCTTGGAGACTTGGGGCTGCGCGAGGCCGAGCACGGCGACCAGGTCGTTCACCGGCCGTTCGCCTTGCGACAGGAGATCGAGAATCTGCCGTCGCCGGGGCTCGGCCACCGCGTTGAACGCGTCCGTCGTGGTTGCTGCTCGGGCCATGTGGACAATCGTATACCCATAAAGGAATACGTCAAGCCCTGGCCGGATGCCTCGCGGTGGAGCCGTAGCATCGATCACGTGTCGGCCGTTCCGTCCCCGTCTCCGCAGCCGCTCAGCGGCCCGGAGGAGGCCGTCGTCCGCGCGTTCGGCCGGGTGCTGCTGGTCATCCCGCGGGCGCTGGACGCGGACCTCGAGCGCGAGCAGCGGATGTCGCTCAGCGAGTACACGGTGCTGCGAATCCTCTCCGAGGCGCCGGGCCGGCGGATGCGGATGAGCGAGTTGGCCGTCTCCTGCGACATGTCGCTCAGCGGCATGACCCGGTTGGCCTCGAAGCTGGAGTCGTCGCGGTACCTGGAACGCGTGCCGTGCCAGAGCGACGCCCGCGGTTTCCACGCGGTGTTGACCGATGCGGGCCTGGCCCGGCTGGAGAGGGCCTGGCCGACCCATCTCGCCAGCGTGCGGCGGCACATCACGGACCACCTCCACGAGATCGACCTCGGCAGGCTCGCGGCGGCGCTCGACAAGATCGCCAACTCCTGATCCGCCTGGACGGCGGAAAAGTTGCGGGAAGGTGCTTGAAGTCTGGGTTCGGACGGTCACAATGCTTTGGTGCAAAACCAGACAACTAGTGACTCTCTACAGCAACTGCTTGAAATGCCACGAAAGTCTTGGTGGGCTCGGCTCCCGTTCGGCGTCCGGATGACGGCCGGCACGAGCGCACTTCTCCTCGCCATCGGTGGCGGGGCGGCCGGCGTCGCGTACCTGACCAAGGACGGCACGCAGCACACCACCGACGCGGCCCGGACGTCCACGATCGCCGCACCGCTGGCCGTCCCGGTGATCCCCGAGGATGACGGCCCCACACCCGACCAGGCGACCGCCGCCGGCCTGGGTGACGCCGTGAAGGCGGCGACCGGCGATCGGACCTCTCAGGAGGCGGACCGCACCGCGACCCGCAACCCGTATCCGGACCGCAAGGTCGTCGTCGACCAACCCGCGGCGGTGGGAGACACGCTGCGGGAAACGCCGGTGCCCGCGGAGCCGGCGCCGGTGAATGCGGCCGCCGCGGCGGCGATCACCACGAAGACGGTCAGCGAGACGCGGCCGATCCCGTTCCGGACCAGGTTCGTCCCCGATCCGTCGATGCCGCGCGGCACCAGCCGGGTGCAGACGCCCGGCGTCGACGGGGTGCGGACGGTGCGCTGGCTGGTCGCGTACGCGGACGGGCGGGAGACCGACCGGCGCCTGATCGGCTCGAGTGTGACCCGCCCGCCACAGCACCGGGTGATCGCGTTCGGGTCGGAGGATCGCGGCCAGGGCTGGGGGCGCCATCGGGGATGCGATGCCGACCTCGGCCCCTGCATCCACCTCGGCCGGCTGTCCTGCCCGGAGCAGGTGCAGGAGAGCAGCAACGAACTCGCCGTACTCGGCGAGGGGTTGTCCGCGCTCACCCCGGACGGCGCGCTGCCGAATGTCGGCACCCCGTGCGACTAGGGAGTGGATACCCGGCGATGATGGCGCGATGACTGCGGACGCACCCACCATCCTGGCGACCAGCGCGTTCTTCGAGCGCGGCAAGTTCGGCGCACTCGACATGCGACCGGGCCGGATCCATCGCTTCGCCGCCGAGTTGGCGAACGCCGGCGAGAACCCGAAGATCTGTGTGCTCACCCAGGCCACCGGCGACCCGGAGAGCCGGATCGGCGCCCATTACGCGGCGTTCGCCCGGTCCCGCTTCCGCATGTCGCACGTGCAGCTCTTCCCGATGCCGAACATCGAGGACATTCGTTCCCATCTGCTCGATCAGGACATCATCTGGGTGGACGGCGGCAGCGTCGCGAATCTCGTCGCGGTCTGGCGGGTGCACGGGCTGGACGTGATCCTGCACGAGGCGTGGCAGGCCGGCGTGGTGCTCAGCGGCGTGTCGGCCGGCTCGATCTGCTGGCACGTCGGCGGCAGCACGGACAGCTACGGGCTCACCTTGCGCGGCTTCACCGAGGGGCTGGGCTGGCTGCCGTACAGCAACGGGGTCCACTACGACGGCGAGGAACAGCGACGCCCGAAGATGCACGAACTGATCGGCAACGGCACGCTGCCTGATGGGTACGCGACGGACGACGGCGCCGGCCTGGTCTATCGCGGCACCGAAATGGTCGAGGTGGTCGCCGACCGGGAGGGTCCACTGGGGTACGAGCTGACGCGCGGCGCCGACGGCTCGGTGCTGGAGACGCCGCTGCCCACCCGGGTGCTCGACCGCAACGGGCGGTAGAGCCGCGCCGTCAACGCCGTCCGACGACCGTGCGGTACGCGTCCTCGATACGTGCCGCGAGCGTGACCTCGCCGTCGGTGATGGCGCCATCCGGCGCGTCGACAGAGATCTGTGTGTGACCGTCCAACCGCCGGATAGTGGGACGAATGCGCAGGGTATCCGCCGCCACCTTGATCCGCTCGGTCAGGGCGGCGTGCTCGCTGTCGTCGCACACCAGAACCCGCTTGAGCTGGACACCGTCCCGTGTCCAGCCTCCGAGCAGGGCTAACGCGTCGCTCAGATAATCCGAACGCGCCGCGCGTTGCCGTCTGCTCCGCATCGCCGCACCCCCTCAGGCGTCGTTGCTGGCTTGTGGCCTAACTGTCGCCGTGTTGTCATCGTCGGTGCCCACAGTCTTGTCGCCGCCGTCGACCATGTCCACGCCCACATATCCGCGTTCTCGTGACGATCGGGACGGCTCGGGCAACACCGGCGGTCGATTTCTGTGGCACGATCCAGCCCATGCCGCCGACCGAGCTCCTCGATCAACCGTCGCGAAGGGTAATAGTGGCGGCCGTGATTGTCTCCTCGGGCCGTGTGCTGGCGTGCGAGCGGGCGGCGCCGGCGGACCTGGCGGGCCGGTGGGAGTTCCCCGGCGGCAAGGTGGAGCCGGGGGAGACCGACGAACAGGCGCTCGCTCGCGAATGCGCCGAGGAGCTGGGCGTCCGTGTGTCGGTGGGCGAGCGCGTTGGCCCGGACGTACCGCTGGGGCACGGGCGCGCGGTGCTGCGGGTGTTCGCCGTCACGCTGCTGGACGGCGACCGGCCGCAGCCCCTCGAACACTCGGCGATCCGCTGGCTGGCCGGGGACGAATTGGACTCCGTGCCCTGGCTGCCCGCCGACCGCCCGATCGTGCGGCGGCTAGCCGTCCTGCTCGGCGAAGGACTGCGGGGCGAACTTCCGGCGTAGCTCCCGCTTGAGCACCTTGTGGCTGGGGCCCAGGGGCAGCGAATCGACGAACCGCACTTGGCGCGGGTACTTGTGCGCGCCCAGCCGCTGCCTCGACCACTTGATCAACTCCTCTTCGGTCACGCCGCCCGGATCGGGGACCACCACCGCGCAGACCTCCTCGCCCAGCTTCTCGTCCGGTACGCCGATCACCGCGACCTGTGCCACGGACGGATGCCGGGCCAGCACCTCCTCGACCTCCCGCGGATAGACGTTGAAGCCGCCCCGGATCACCAGATCCTTCTTGCGGTCCACGATCGTGATGAAGCCTTGATCGTCCTTCCGGCCCAGGTCGCCGCTGCGGAACCAGCCGTCGACAAGCGCTTCCGCGGTCGCCTCCGGACGGTTGAGGTAGCCGGCGAACACGTTGTGCCCGCGGATCACGATCTCCCCTAGCTCGCCGGCCGGCAGGAACTCGATGCGGTCCTCGATCTCCGGCCGGGCGATCTCCACCTCGACGCCCCAGATCGGGTGGCCGATCGTGCCGGCCTTCGTGCCGAACGCGGGCTGGTTGGTGGTGGCCGTCGGCGACGTCTCGGACAGCCCGTACCCCTCGAAGATCGTGGCGTGGAACGTGTCGGCGAAGCGTTCCAGCACGGCCACCGGGAGCGAGGCTCCACCCGAGACGCAGAGCCGCAGGTCGGGCAGCTTGTCGGCCTTGGCGGCGGCATCCAGCAGCGCGATGTACATGGTCGGCACGCCGTGGAAGACCGTGACGTTTTCCCGGACCATCAACTCGATGGCCTCCTCGCCGCTGAACCGGGCGAGCAGGACGAGGGTCCCGCCGAGCCGGAAGGTGCCGTTCATGCCGACTGTCTGGCCGAACGTGTGGAACAGCGGCAGGCAGCCGAGGACCACGTCGCCGGAGCGGGCGTCGTTGGCGTCGAACACGTTCACGGTGGCGTTCATGACCAGATTGAGGTGGGTCAGTAGCGCGCCCTTGGGCTGGCCGGTCGTACCGCTGGTGTAGAAGACGACCGCGATGTCCTCGGCCTCGCGGGTCACGTAGGTGCGCAACGGCTCGACCCGGGACGCCGCGTCCTCCAGGCGCTCCGGCGCGTCGGCCAGCCCCACCGGCAACGGGCCGACGCTCACCATGCGGGTGCCGGCCCGGTGCGCCGCGGTCGCACCCAGCGCCAGTTGGCTGGAGTGGGCGATAAGCAGGTCGGCGCCGCTGTCGCGCAGCAGGTACGCGACCTCGTCCGGGGCGAGCAGCAGATGCACCGGCACCAGCGTGGCGCCGGCGGCCAGGGCACCGAAGTAGACCCGGGGGAAGTCCAGCACGTTCGGGATCAGCACGGCGACCGTGTCACCCGGCCGGACGCCGAGTTCGCGCAGGCCGGCCGCGTACGCGCGGGCCTGATGCCACAGATCGCGGTAGGTGACCCGGGTACCCGTATCCACCACGGCGATCTTGTCGGGATAGCGCCGGGCGCCTTCGGCGAGGACTGCGGCGAGCGACAGGGCGGTCATGACCGACTGCACCGAGCGGCAGCCAGCCGGAGCTGGCGGCGGCCTCGCAGGCGAGGGCCAGAAGGGCAGGACAACGAAGGCTCGGTCACAGTGCCCCGCCGATCTTGGTGTAGCCGCGGAGCAGGTCCCGGGCGATGATCAGGCGCTGCATCTCGTCCGTACCCTCGTAGATCCGGAAGAGCCGCACCTGCCGATACCAGCGTTCGATCGGCAGCTCCCGGGTGTATCCCATGCCGCCGTGGATCTGCATGACCCGGTCGACCACCCGGTTGGCCATGCCGGCGCCGTAGAGCTTCGCCATCGACGACGAGTGCCGCGGGTCCTCACCCTGATCGATGAGCCACGCGGCCCGAAGCACAAGCCACCGGGCCGCCTCCAGCTCCACCTCGGAGTCCGCGATCATCCACTGGATCGCCTGGTTCGCCGCGATCGGCGCGCCGAACGTCTCGCGGGTGTTCGCGTGCTCGATCGCCATGCCCAGCGCCCGCTCGGCGATGCCCAGCGCCTTGGACGGGATCAGGTAACGGCCCCGCCCGATCCACCGCATGCCCAACTCGAAGCCCCGGCCGAGCTCGCCGAGGATGTTGCGGGACGGCACCCGGACGTCCTCGAAGATCAACGACGCCGGGCCGCCTTCGCCCATGGTCGGGATGAACTCGGAGCGCCAGCCCATCGACCGGTCGACCAGGAACGCGGTCGCGCCGCCCGCGCGTACCCCTTTGTCCCGGTCGGTGACCGCGACCACGATCGCGAAGTCCGCGTCGTTGCCGTTGGTGATGAACGTCTTCTCGCCGTTCAGGATCCAGTCGTCCCCGTCCGGGCGGGCGCGGAGCTTGATGTTCGCGGCGTCCGAACCGGCGCCCGGCTCGGTGATCGCGAAGCAGGAGATCCGGTCGCCCTCGATGGTCGGGATCAGGTACTCCTCGGCCTGCCGGTCGTCGCAGAAGTACAGGATGTTGTCGGCTTCCCCGCCGAAGGTGAATTCCACGAAGGTACGCCCGAGCTCGGTCCAGATCAGCGACTGCATGACCGCGGACAGGTCCATCCCGCCGTACCGCTCCGGAGTGGACAGTCCCCAGAAGCCGGACTTCCGCGCCTTCGCCCGCAGTTCGACCAGCTCACTGCGGGAAAGGCCGGGCCGGTGTGCCCGCTCGCGGCGGAGAGCTTCCGCCTCCAGCGGCATGACCTCACGGGTGATGAACTGGCGTACGGTATCGCGGATCGCGCGTTCCTCGTCGCTCAGCGAGAAGTCCATGAGCATAAACTAGCGGCGTAAGTTTTCGGGCGTCCAGTGCACCCGCAGCCCAGCCGACATCGAGGAGACCCGGATGGCCCGGCCCCGGCAGTCGCTGCTGACCCGGCAGCGGATCGTGGACGCGGCGGTTGCCCTGGCCGACGCCGAGGGACTGGAGGCCGTCTCGGTCCGGCGGCTGGCGACCGAGCTGGGCGTACGCGGACCGTCGCTGTACCACCATTTCGCGACGAAGGCGGAGATCCTGGAGGCGGTCGCCGACTCGATCGTCGCGCAGGTCGACCTGTCCCCGTTCGCCACCCACGACTGGCCGGAGGCGTTGCGGCGCTGGGCGTATTCCTACCGGGACGTGCTCAGCGTCCATCCGAACATCGTGCCGGTGATCGCGCACGGCCCGGCCCGCCGTCCCGCGGCGCTGGCCATGGCGGACGCGGTATTCGGGGCGCTGATCGACGCCGGGTGGTCCGAGGCGCACGCGGTGCAGATCGGCGCGCTGATGCGGTACCTGGTCACCGGTTCGGCGCTCGGCTCGTTCGCCCGCGGGTTCGAGGGCGACCCGCAGACCTACCAGCGGTACCCGCACCTGCACCGGGCGCCCCTGCTGGTCGAATACGGTCAGTGCGTCGACGAGAACGCGTTCACGCTGGGCGTGGAGACGCTGATCGCCGGCCTGGAGGCGATGCGGGTCGACCATCGGGGTTGATCATGGGGTTAGGTGAGCGATTTGTCCGATCTGGACGGCCTAACCCCATGATCAACGCGCGTTGGGGGCCTGGCGGTAGCGGGCGAGCTCGCGGCTCGCCAGGGAGCGCTTGTGGACCTCGTCGGGGCCGTCGGCCAAGCGCAGGCTCCGGGCCGCCGCCCAGAGCCGGGCCAGCGGGGTGTCCTGGCTGACGCCGGCCGCCCCGTACACCTGGATCGCCTTGTCGATGATCCACTCAGCCGCCGCCGGTACGACGATCTTGATGCTCTGGATTTCCGTATGCGCACCACGGTTGCCGACGGTGTCCATCAGCCAGGCGGCCTTGAGCACCAGCAGGCGGCTCTGCTCGATGCGTACCCGGGACTCGGCGATCCACTCCCGCACCACGCCCTGCTCGGCGAGCGGCCGGCCGAACGGCGCCCGGTCCAGCGCCCGCCGGCACATCAGTTCCAGCGCCCGCTCGGCCATGCCGACCAGCCGCATGCAGTGGTGGATCCGGCCCGGGCCGAGGCGCGCCTGTGACATCGCGAAGCCGGCGCCTTCCGTGCCGACGAGGTTCGTGGCCGGCACCCGTACCCCGTCGAGCACGACCTCGCCGTGGCCGCCGTGGTCCCCGTCGTCGTACCCGAAGACCGTCATCCCACGCCGGACCGTCAGCCCCGGGGTGTCCCTCGGCACCAGGATCATGCTCTGTTGCAGGTGGCGTGCCGCGGACGGATCGGTCTTGCCCATCACGATGAAGATCCGGCAGTTCGGGTTCATCGCGCCGGAGATGAAGAACTTGTGGCCGGTGATCACGTACCCGTCGCCGGCGCGCTCGATCCGCGTGCTGATGTTGGTGGCGTCGGACGACGCGACCTGCGGCTCGGTCATCGCGAACGCGGATCGGATCGTCCCCTCCAGCAGCGGCCGCAACCAGCGTTCCCGCTGCTCTTCGGTGCCG
>Ga0081539_10007143_pt1 | contig 10306 bp, 5 predicted proteins | sample TabmetS4T2R2_FD_71023 | JGI IMG/M metagenome (GOLD analysis project Ga0081539, IMG submission 71023) | Tabebuia heterophylla rhizosphere microbial communities from the University of Puerto Rico - S4T2R2 | ecosystem: Host-associated > Plants > Roots > Rhizosphere ... | reverse complement strand
TGCCCCTCTACCGCAGCGAGCTCTACCGGCAGGGCGTCGAACTGTACTGCGCCCCGACGGTCGACTGCCGCGACACCTGGGCGGCCACCATGCGGCACATCGCCGTGGAGGGCCGCTGCTTCGTGCTCTCGGCCACCCAGTTCGCCGTCCGCGACGACTATCCACCGGACTTCCCGGTGACCGACGAGATCGTGATCAGGGGCGGCAGCTGCGTCGTCGACCCGTTCGGCACGCTGCTCGCCGGGCCCGTGTTCGACCGCGAGGACATCCTGACCGCCGACCTCGACCTCGACCTGCTCGACGGCGCCTACCTCGACCTGGACGTCTCCGGCCACTACGCCCGCCCGGACCTGTTCCAGCTGACGACCACCCGGCAGGCGCCCCGTGTCTGACCGCGTCAGGGAAGCAGTCGAGGAAGCCCTGGCGAAGGCACAGGAATCGGCCGCGTTCATCACGGTCACCCCGGACCGCGCCCGCCGCGAAGGACCGGGCCCGCTGGTCGCCTGGAAGGACCTGTTCGACGTCGCGGGCACGCGCAGCACCAACGGTTCCGCCACCCGCCGGCACGCCCCGCCGGCCACCGAGGACGCACCCGTCGTCCGGAACCTGGCCAACGCCGGCGCGGTGTGCGTCGGCAAGACCAACCAGAGCGAGTTCGCCTTCTCGGGCCTCGGCCTCAACCCGCACTTCGGCAACCCGGTCAACCCGCTCGCGCCGGACCGCGTGCCGGGTGGCTCGTCGTCGGGCTCGGCAGTGGCGGTGGCGGCCGGCATCGTGGACCTGGCCGTCGGCACCGACACGTCCGGCTCGGTGCGGATACCGGCCGCGTTCTGCGGCCTGGTCGGCTACAAGGCGAGCATCGACCGCTACGACCGCACCGGCATGCTCCCGCTGGCGCCGAGCCTGGACACGATCGGCGTCCTCACCCATGACGTGGCGACCGCCGTGCGGGCCGACGCGTGGCTGCGTGGCACCCGGCCAACACTGCCCGAGCCGAGGTTCCGCTGCGTCGTCCCGACCGGCGAGCTGATCGACGACTGCGACCCGGCGATCCGGCAGGCCTTCGAGAACGCGCTGTCCTCATTGGACGAAATAGCCGTCGAACACCGCCCGCTGACGGCACTCGCCGAGGCGCAGGACCTGATGGACCGGCACGGCACGCTCGCCGTCGCCGAGGCGTACCAACGCTACGGCCATTTCCTGACCGACCCGAGCGACGTGGACCCGTTGATCCTGCGTAGGTTGGCCGACTTCGACGCGGCCGGCGAACCCGTGGTCCGGCGGGCGCGGGCCGGCCTGCGGGCTCGCCTGTTCGACGAGCTCGACGGCGCGATCCTGCTGTGCCCGACCGTCCGCGACCCGGCACCACCGGTGGCCCCGCTGCTGGCGGACCTCGACACCATGGCGACCGCCAACCGCCGTGCCCTGCGCACGACGATGCTGTTGAGCTACTTCGGTCTCCCCGGTGTGGCCCTGCCGCACGGCACGCTGCCGGACGGCCTGCGCGGCAGCATCCTCCTGTCGACGACCCCCGGCGACGACGACCGCCTCCTGGCGGCGGCCACGGCCGTCGCTCAGGTGAGCCGGGCCTGACGGCGCCGGCGCAACGCGAAGGCGACCGCCAACGCCAGCACCGCCACCGCGACCGGGATCGCCACCAGGGTGGTGGTCGAGAGGCCACTGGGCGCGGGGGCGGGGCTCACCGGCGGCAGCTCGGCCGACGTCACCGGCACCGTCTTCGACGCCGTGGACGGGTGGGTGGCCGTGACCGTCACCGTCCAGTCGCCGAGGGGGAGCGGGTTCCTGCTGACGTAGAACGACTGGCCCTCCGCCGACGCCGTGAGCGGGTACGGGCCGACGGTCTTCCCGTTCGCGGAGACCGCCGTGTAGGTCAGGTCGACCTGTTCGGTGACGGCGTGGCCGTCGCGTTCGTAGACAACGGTGGCGGTGATGCCCTGACCGCCGTCGCCGCGGACGTCGATCGCGATGGGGCCGCCGTGGGCCCAGGCGGGGGTGGCGCCGAGCACGACCAGCGCGACGGCGAGGAGCAGGGCTCTGCGGATCATCCGCGTCTCCTTCGACGGAGGGAGGGGGTGCCCCCGATCAGCGGAGGCACCCCCGGGGTGGGTCAGGACAGCCGGGCGATCACGTCGTCGGTGTCCCGGACGAGTGTGTTCCGCACCTCCGCGTTCGCGACCTTCGTCGCGAGCGCCCGGAACTCACGCAGCAGCTTGACGGCCTTGACGTCGTTGCCGCCTGCCTCGGCCTTGCGGGCCTGGGTCAGCTTGTCCTGCAACGACTTCTGCGTGGCCTGGTTGATCCAGCCGACCGCCTTGAAGCGGTCCACCAGGTTCGCGATGTCCCGGGTGGACGTGCCGACCCCGAACGTGACCGTCTGGTCCGTCCGGTTGCCCGCGTTGTCCACCGCGGTGACCGTCAGGGTGTGCGTGCCCAGCGCCACCGTGTACAGCGGCAGCAGCGCGCCCGAGCTGAACGGGTCGCTGTCGAGCGAGCCCGTCAGCGTCCGGACCCCGGACGTCGAGTCCACGGCCTGCCAGCTGATCCGCAGGTCCTGGCTGTCGCCGTACACCTGCCGGTCGGCGATGCCGGAGACCAGGACCGTCGGCCGGGTGCCGTCGATCCTGACCGTGGCAGCCTTCTCGGTCTCGGTGTTGCCGGCCGCGTCCCGCGACCGGTACGCCACGGTGTGCGTGCCGTCGCCCGACACGTCCACCGGCTGGGTGTACGGCGTCCAGGCGCCACCGTCGAGCGAGTACTCGGTGCTGACCACGCCGGACGTCGCGTCCGCCGCAGCCAGGGTCACCGGGATCGCGCCCGCGTGCCACCCGTTGTCGTTCGGCGGGGCGAACTGCGCGGTGGTGAGTGGCGCCGTGGCGTCGATCGAGATCGCCAGGGCGCGTGCCTCCTCCACGTTGCCCGCCTTGTCCACCGACCGGTACCGGACCTGGTGTGCCTTGTCCCCGCTCACCACGAAGGGCGCGGTGTACGGGGTCCAGGCCCCGCCGTCCACTGTGTACTCGGTGCGGTCGACGCCGCTCTCCTCGTCGGCCGCGGCCAGCGTGACCGTGACCGGGTTGACGTACCAGCCGCCCGCCCCCGGCGCGGCCGGGTCCGTGACAGCGGTGGTCACCGGCGCCGTCTCGTCGGGTCGCGACGCCCACGACGCGTGGAAGTAGTCGAACTTCGCCGTCACCGACGTGGTCGCGCTGGCGCCGAAGGCGAACAACCCGACCTTCCCGCTCGACACCGCCGCGTTCGTGACGGTTCCGACGTCGGTCCAGGCCGCGCCGTCCGCGGAGTAGGACCCGCGGTAGGTGTCCCCGGACTTGGCGAGTCTCAAGTACCACACGCCCTGCGTGAGGTTGTTCGCCGTCGGCTGCGGGTCCTGCACCACGTCACCGATCTCGCTGCGCAGCTCGATCCGCTTGGCGGTCGCGCTGTCGGTGACGTAGTCCAGCTTCACGTAGTTCGCGTCGTCGGTGTACACGATCAGGCCGCCCTGGTGGTAGGCCTGGTTGAACGCGCCGGCGTCGATCTTCGTCGCCACCGTCCAGTCCCCGGCCGGCGGGGTCTGCAGGGTGAAGTTCTTCGGCCCGGTGTTGTCGCCGCCGTAGATGTCACCCGTGGTGGTGTCGATCTCCAGGTTGCCCCCGGTCACCCGGGTCTTCGTGGCGTCCGGCCGCACGACCGTCCACCGGCAACCGTCCACAGCGGACCCGTCGAACTCGTCGTTCGGCGTCGGCGCCGCCGCGGTGTCGTCCGGCACCAGCTGGAACCAGTCGAACGCCGCGTCGATCACCGGGCGGGTACCACCGCCGCCGGCCAGCGAGACGAGCCCGATGCGCGGGTTGTTGATGCCCGCCGTCAGCTTGTCCGTCTGCGGCATGGCCGTCCACGACAGCCCGTCCGCCGAGTACGACGCGGTCAGGCGGGTGCCGTCGCTCGCCAGCCGCACGTACACGGTGTCCGGGTACGCCGCGCCGAGGTTGGCCGTGTTGGACTGCGCCACCTCGTTCGGCTGGCCGTTCTCCTCCCTGATGAACTGGAAGACGCGGTCGTTCGCCGACGCCGTGCCGCGGGCCTCCAGGACCATCTTGGCGTAGTTGTCGTCGTCGCCGTACAGGATCAGGCCGGCCTGCTGGTAGGCGTCCCGCGCGGTCAGCGACACCTTCGTCGTGGCCTGCCAGGCGCCGCTCGGCGTGGGCTGGAGGACCAGGTTCGGCGTCGGGTTCGAGTTGTCCGTCCCGTAGATGTCGGCGGTGGCCGTCGGGATGTGCACCGCCCCGTCCCGGACCGACAGGTCCTGGTTCTGCCGGACCACCTGCCACCGGCCCGAGTCGAGCGAGGTGCCGAGGAAGTCGTCGGACTTCCCGGTGAGGCACGTGACGCTCGGGCTGTCGACCACGACGTCGACGTGCTCGGTCGTCGCGGCCCCGCGGGCGTCGGTGACGGTCACCGACGCCGCGTAGTTGCCCGGGGCGGTGTAGGTGTACGATGCGTCCGGTGTGGACGGTGTGGGTGCGCCCGCCACGCCGAAGTTCCACTGGTACGTCAGGGGTGTGTCGCCCTCGGCGTCCGTGGCGTCGGCGTGGAAGCTCACCGCCAGCGGGGCGGTGCCGCGGGCCGGCGTGGCCGTCGCGGTGACCGACGGGCGCTGGTTGTCGGTGACGCCCTTGCCGTTGAAGTCGACCCAGTTGACGTTGAACAGGCCGCCGGTGCTGGTGCTGCCGTCCGGCCGCCGCGCGATGAAGTACAGCGGGGCCGAGTTCGTCGGCGGGTCGGACAGCGTCAGCGTCACGTTCGTGAAGCCCTGCCAGTCACCCGTCTGCGGCACGGCGACCCGGCCGACCAGCGTGCCGTCCGTGGCGCCGGACCGCACCTCGATCGTGCCACCGCCGCCGTTGGAGGCCACCCGGAACCCGATGGAGTCGATGTCGGACAGGTTCGCGGGGTCGAAGGACCACCAGTCGCCGTCCTCGATGAACCCGATGTTCCGGAAGCCGCCCGCCGTGTCGGACGTGGTCTCGACCTGGACGCCGGGATCACCGGTGCCCTGGCCGTCGGCCACCCGGCCGGTGGCGGTGAAGAACTCGGCCTGCTTGTGCTTGGGCTGCAGCGCCGCCTGCGCCCGGCCGGTCAGCGGGGCCGCGCCACCGGCGCCGCCCTTGTCGGTGTAGCTGGCCTCGAACCCCGCGTACACGTTGTCGCCGTCGGAGTGCCCGGAGGACAGCGTGGTCTGCACGGTCCCCTCGCAGCCGGTGTACTGGTCGAGCGGGTGGCCGTGCGAGTCGTGCCCGAGGACCGACTGCAGGCGCACGTCGTCGCAGTTGATCGTGCCGTCCTCGGGGTCGGTGACGGTGATCGAGAACCTCACCTGGTCACCCCAGTCGAAGAACCCGCCGTTCGGTGGGAGGTTCAGCTTCACGGTCGGCGCGGTGTTGCCCACGACGATCGGCACGTTCGCGGTGGCCGTGCGCCCGTCGGCGTCGGTCACCGTCAGCGTGGCGCTGAAGTTCCCGTTGGTGGTGTAGGTGAAGGTCGGGTTCGCCTCCGTCGAGTCGGTCGTGCCGTCGCCGGTGAAGTCCCAGGCGTAGGTGATCGGCGTGCCGTCCGGGTCGAGCGAGCCGTCACTGGAGAAGCGCACGGTCAGCGGCGCGATGCCGGACGTCCTGTCCGCCTTCGCCCGCGCGATCGGCGCCCGGTTGCCCTGCACGTAGTCGATGCGGTAGATGCCGGAGTCGGTGTTGTCGCCGCCGAAGCCGGAGCCCCACTCGATCAGGTACAGCGCGCCGTCCGGACCGAACTTCATGTCCATCGGCTTGAGCATGGTGAACGTCGAGAGGATCTGGTTGATGTCCACCAGCCGGCTGCCGTCCTCGTCCAGCTGGAACGAGTACAGCTTGTTCTGGTTCCACTCGGCGAAGATCGCCTTGCCGTCCCAGTAGGCCGGCCACTTGCGGTCCGACGCCACGTTCGGGTCGTAGCGGTAGACCGGGCCGGCCATCGGCGCGCCGCCGCCACCAATTTCGGGGAACGCGGGGTTGGCGGCGTAGTGGTAGTCCACCGTGGCCGCGATGGCCGGCGGCAGGTCGGTCAGGCCGGTGTTGTTGGGGGAGTTGTTCACCGGGTGGGCGCAGTCGAACGTCGCGCCGGACGTGCCGGTGGCGAAGTCGTAGTCGTTGTAGGGGACGTTCTGCCCGACGCAGTACGGCCAGCCGTAGTTGCCCGGCTGGTTCAGGATGTCCCACTCGACCGTGTTCTCCGGACCCCGGGTGGGGCTCGGGTTGCCCGCGTCCGGCCCGTAGTTGGCGACCATCAGCTTGTGCGTCTTCGGGTCGAGGCCGACGCGGAACGGGTTGCGGAAGCCCATCGCGTAGATCTCCGGCCGGGTCTTGGCCGTGCCCGGCGGGAACAGGTTGCCGGCCGGGATGGTGTAGGACCCGTCGTCCTCGGGATGGATCCGCAGCACCTTGCCGCGCAGGTCGTTGGTGTTGGCGGACGACTTCTGCGCGTCCCAGTCGGACCGGCCCGCGCGCTCGTCGATCGGCGTGTAGCCGTCGGACGCGAACGGGTTGGTGTTGTCGCCGTTGGCGAGCCACAGGTCGCCGGTCTCGTTGTCGAACACCATGCCACCGCCGTGGTGGCAGCACTGCGACCGCTGGACGGGGATGTCCAGCACGACCTTCTCACTCGCCATGTCCACAGTGGAGTCCGGCTTGACGGTGAACCGGGACAGCCGGTCGACGTCCCCACCGTTCAACGGTGAGTAGTACACGTACATCCAGTTGTTCGTCGCGAAGTCGGGGTCGAGCGCCATGCCGAGCAGGCCGCTCTCGTTCGCCGTGAACACGGCCAGGCGCGCCGCGGACGCGACGGAACCACTGGGCTGTATCACTTTCACGTCACCGAGCCGGTCGATGTAGAACACCCGGCCGTCCGGCGCGACGTCGAGCATCATCGGGTTCGACGTGTTGTCGTCGAGCGTGACCTTCTCGAAGCTGGTGTCCTGCGAGGCGGAGCAGTCCGCGGGGACCACGCCGGCCGCCGTCTGGATGCCCCCGAGCAGCAGCTTCAGGAAGTTCGCCTCGGTGAAGCTCTCCTTGGTGTGACCGAGGCCGGTGTACCAGGAGCGGCCGCCGTCGTAGTCCTGGCACCAGGTGGTCGGGTGGTCGAAGCCCATCGAGCCGCCCGTGTACGACTTCTCGTCCAGTGAGGCGAGGACGTGCACCTTGCCGCGCGGGTCAGTCTGGAAGTCGTACCACTCGTCCGTGCGGGACCAGGTGGTCGGCAGGTCCTTGGTGGAGGGGTGTGCCGGGTCCTCGACCTTGACGGTGGCCTGCTGGATCGCCGGGTGCTGCTTGAAGTACGCGCCGACCAGGCCGCCGTACCACTCCCAGCTGTAGCCGGAGTCCGCGGCGGCGTGCACGCCGGCGAAGCCGCCCCCGCGCTGGATGTAGCGCTGGAACGCGTCCTTCTCCTCCTGCGTGCCCAGCGGGTCGCCGGTGGTGGACAGGAAGATCACCACGTTGTACTGCGCGAGGTTCGCGTCGGTGAACAGCGAGGAGTCCTCGGTGGCGTCGACCGCGAAGTCGTGCTCCTGGCCGAGCTTCTGGATCGCGGCGATGCCGTCCGGAATGGAGTCGTGGCGGAAGCCGGTCGTCTTGGAGAAGACCAGTGCCTTGAAGGCCGGGTCGGCCTCCTGGGCCGCTGCCGTCGATGCTGTCGCCATGCTCGCGCTGACCGCGACGGCGAGGGCCGCCGCCGCCAATGGTCTGCCGAGTGTGCGTAACCGCACCGAAACTGCCCTCGTGAGGGACATCTACTAACCTCCCAGGGGGTGCCCGGAAGCCCGGGCGGGTGTGACTGGCGTTGCACGGGTGGGGTTCCGTATCCCTCCTTTCGTCCCGGGTTGGCGCACCTGCCGTGGTGCGAGGCGCTGCCACGCCACGCACCACGGCCCGTTCTAGGTCGGTGGGACCAGGGTGGGGTCGTCGAGCACGGCCTCGAGGGCGACGTGCGCGCCACCTCGGGCGGCGGCCGTGAAGCCGAGAGTGGACAGGACGACCTCGCAGGCGTCCGGGGCGACCACGCGGGCGTTCAGTTCGGTGAGCATCGGTTCGAGCAGGTAGCCGCCGAGGCTCGCGAAGTACCCGCCGAGCACGAGCACGCGCGGGTTGAACACGTTGACGAGGATCGAGGCGCCCAGCCCGAGCGCCTCGCCGACCAGGTTGAGCGCGTCGCGGGTGCGTGCCTCGCCGCTGTCGGCCCGGTCGCGGACCACGGCGAGGCGCCGTTCGAGGTCGAGCGACGGGTCGCGGACGGGGTCGTCGGGTGCCGCGGCCATCCGCAGCAGCGCGGCCAGGCCGACCATGGTCTCCCAGCAGCCGCGGCGTCCGCAGCCGCACATGTCGCCGCCGGGGTTGAGCGGCATGTGCCCGATCTCGCCGGAGAAGCCCTCCGCGCCACGCAGGAGGTGCCCGTCGACCATCACGCCGCCGCCGACGCCGGTCTCGCCGGTGAGGTAGACGAGGTGCGGCGTGCCGGCCCGGCTGCCCATGGCGAACTCCCCGAGCGCGGCGAGGTTCGCGTCGTTGTCCACCCGGATCGGCAGCCCGGACGGGTCGAGCCGGTGCCGCAGGCCCTCGACGGCCTTGACCCCCGTCCAGTGCAGGTTGGGTGCGAACGCGACCACGCCGGCGTCCCGTTCGACCAGCGCCGGCACGGCCAGCGTCAGACCGACCGGCATGACCTGCTGGTCGGCACACTCGCGGATCGCCTGCCCGGCCAGCTCGGTGACCGCGTCCAGCACGGCGTCCGGGGGCAGGGCCTGCACGTCGAGCGCGACCCGGTGCTCGAAGACCGGGGTGTCGGCGAGGTCGAGGACGATCGCGGTCACGTAGTCGACGTTGATCTCCACACCGATCCCGCCGACGTGGCGACCGTCCAACTCGACCGTCTGCCCCGGACGTCCCACCGAGCCGCCGCGCTGGACGTCGCCCTCGCGGACCAGCCCGCGGTCGATCAGCTCGGCGACGAGGCTCGACACGGTGCCCCGGTTGAGCCCGGTCTCGACGGCGACCCGGGCGCGGCTGCGGGGCCCGGCATCGCGCAGGTGTCTCAGGACGAGCGCGAGGTTGCTGCGACGCATCGTGACCTGATCGGTCGGGACCGGTTTCGACACGCTCACAAGGCCACACCGCCCCGCTAATTTGTCCGTTAGCCGGACAAATTAAGCGCGTGTGAAGTGTCGGTCAAGCCCTACCCGCAAGTTTCGCCCTACTTTCGTAACCTCAGCTCATAACTTCGCCCGATTCGCGCGAAAGTCATCTCGGGCACCATGGAGACGTGCGTGACTGGTGGCATGCCCTGAGCAGACGGCGACGCGGGTTGGTGGTGGCCCTGGCCGCCGTGGTGGCCGCCGCGGGTGTGGGTGTCGGCGTCGCGGTGGCCGTGGGTTCGTCACAGGGCTCCGCCGAGTCGGTCGTCCTGCTGGTCCCTGGCTACGGCGGTTCCCAGGAGGCACTGTCCACCCTGGCGTCGCGGTTGCGCGACGCCGGCCGGGACGCCCGCGTGGTGCCCTTGCCGGGCGACGGCACGGGCGACCTCAACGCCCAGGCCCGCGCGTTGGACGACGCGGCCGCCGGTGCGTCGTCGGTGGACGTGATCGGCTACTCGGCGGGCGGGGTGGTGGCCCGGCTGTGGGTCAACGGCGCCGGCGGCTCGGTCGTGCGCCGGGTGGTGACCCTGGGGTCGCCCCTGCACGGCACGGACATCGCCGCGGCGGGCGGGGTCCTCGCGCCGGGGGCGTGCCCGGTCGCGTGCCAGCAGATGAGCCCGGGAAGCGCGCTGCTCAACGCCGCCAACCGCGAACCCTTGGCCGTGCCGTGGATGTCCATCTGGACGGAGAACGACGAGACCGTCGTCCCCCCGACCTCGGCCCGCCTGGCGGGTGCGGTGAACGTGTCAGTGCAGTCGGTCTGCCCGAGCGCGGTCGTGGCGCACTCCCAGCTGCCGACGGCCCCGCTGGTCGTCCGCATCGTCCTGGGTGCGTTGAACGGGGACGAGCTGACGGCCCCGCCTGCGGGGTGCGACTGAGCCCGTCAGGCACATGGGTTGAAGTCGACGGCCTGGCCGTGCGCCTGCACGCCGGTGAAGATGACTCCGGCCACGCCGACCCGCGAGATGCTGGCGTACAGGTGGTAGGTGTGGCATCTCGTGACCGTCCGGGCGGGGCCGTAGGTGCTGGCGAAGCCGTCGCTGCCCGTGTTCGGGTTGGTGTTCGACC
>Ga0081539_10007142_pt1 | contig 10307 bp, 12 predicted proteins | sample TabmetS4T2R2_FD_71023 | JGI IMG/M metagenome (GOLD analysis project Ga0081539, IMG submission 71023) | Tabebuia heterophylla rhizosphere microbial communities from the University of Puerto Rico - S4T2R2 | ecosystem: Host-associated > Plants > Roots > Rhizosphere ... | reverse complement strand
CCTACGACTCCGACTACTACGGCGAGGAGCTGCCCTTCTGGCAGACGGTCGAAGGCAAGCCGCACCTCATCGTGCCCTACTCGCTCACCAACAACGACGGCAAGTACGCCGCGGGCATGACGCATGCCGACCAGTGGTTCACCCTGCTGCGCGACGCCTTCGACGTGCTCTATCACGAAGGCGCGCGCATGCCGAAGATGATGTCGGTCGGCATGCACATGCGCCTGATCGGCCATCCCGGCCGCATTGCCGGCCTGTGGCGGCTGCTCGACCACATCCAGAAGCATCGAGATGTCTGGGTGACGCGCCGCCTGGACATCGCCAACCACTGGCGCGGCACGCATCCCTATACGGGCAAGGGCCTCAACGAATGAGGTCTCACCGGCGCTCGGCGCGCCCTGCGACGGCGCGCACCTTGCCCGGCGAGGCGCGCCAGATGGCGATCGCGGCCACCGCACAAAGCGCAATGCACAGCCAGAACGCCGCGCGGTAGTCGCCGGTGCGGTCGTAGAGCAGACCGGCGACGGCAGGCCCGGCGGCGCCACCGGCGATCAATGGCACCGTGATCAGGCCGAAGATCGACCCGTAGTGCGGGCCCTCGAAGATCTCCGCCACCACCGGACCCATGATGGACGTCACCGCGTAGCCCAGCAGGCCCTGCGACAGGACCATGACATAGAGCAGGACAGGCGATGGTCCTTCGGCAAGCGCGAGCAGGGCTGCATAGCAGATCGCAAAGCCAACGCAGGTGATGGTCCACACCGCCTCGCGGCCGATGCGGTCGCTGAGCGCGCCAAGCAGGATCTGTCCCGGGATCCCGGCCAGGGCGACAAGGCCCAGCGCCCACGCCGCCTGCATCGGGCCGAAGCCGACATCGACCAGGTACTTCGTCTGATGGACCTGCACGGCGTACCAGATGAAACCGCCGCAAAAGTAGCCCAGCGCGATCCACCAGAAGCGCGCCGTGCGAACGGCGCGCGCGACGGTCCACTCCACGGCCGCCCACTCGGCATCGACGATGTTGGAATGCCTCGCCGCGGCGGTCGCGTGTCCACCGCCGTCGGGCTGCAGGCCCATGTCCTCGGGTCGCTTGGCCACCAGAAGATTGATCGGTGCCAGCAGGACGAGGACGACGATGCCCAGTGTCCAACACGCCGTTCGCCATCCCTCGCTCAGGATCAGCGTCTGGATCCACGGCAGCACGACGAGCGCGCCGACGCCGACGCCCGAGAAGGCGATGCCGATGGCGAGCGCCCGCCAGCGCACGAACCAGTTCGGCAGATATTGCGACTGCACGGTATAGGTCATGCAGTTGGCGCCGCCGCCGACCAGCACGCCGAGATAAAGGTAGAGCTGCCACGGCGTCTGGATGGTTGTCGCGGCCAGCAGCCCGGCGGCGAGCACGACGACGCCGAGTTCGATGACGAAGCGCGGACCGCGCTTGTCCATCAAGCGCCCGACGAACGGGCTGATCGCCGCCGACACCAGAAAGCCGAAGGAGAAGGCGCCCGCCGCCAGCCCGCGGTTCCAACCGAATTCGTCGACGATCGGCGGAAACATCAGCGAGAACGCGGTGCGCGCCGTGACGCCCAGGCCCGCCGTCACGAAGGCGATGGCAATGATGATCCAGCCATAGAAGAACGGCAGTCGGGTTCCCAACGTGGCACGCGCGCTATCGGACATCGCTTCCCCTCGTTTCGCCTTTCGGGTTCACGTCGCTGGTGAACCTTGTCGCACATCGCGATGACGGCAATGACCTTGTCGGTAATTGCGCGGCCCAGGACTTGAACCCAAAAGCCTCGCCCGCTATCACCGGCGCCGCTTTGGGCGAAGAACGCGTTGGGAGCAGGCGATGAAGATCACCCGGACCGTCAAGAGGATCCTGGACAACTACGAGAGCGACAATCCGGGCACCAAGTCCAACCTCGCCCGCATCCTGATGCATGGCCGCCTCGGCGGTTCGGGCAAGATGGTGATCCTGCCGGTCGACCAGGGCTTCGAGCACGGACCCGATCGGTCTTTCGCTCCCAATCCCGACGCCTACGATCCGCACTATCACTACCAGCTCGCCATCGATGCGGGCTTGAACGCCTACGCCGCCCCGCTCGGGCCGCTCGAGGCCGGCGCCGACACTTTCGCCGGTGCCATTCCGACCATTCTCAAGCTCAACTCGGCGAACTCGCTGTCGACCAACAAGGACCAGGCGGTCACCGGCTCGGTGAAGGACGCGCTGCGCATCGGCTGCGCGGCGATCGGCTTCACGATCTATCCGGGCTCGGAGGACCAGTACGCGATGATGGAGGAGATCCGCGCGCTCGCTGAAGAGGCCAAGTCATACGGCCTCGCCGTCGTGATCTGGTCGTACCCGCGCGGCGGCAAGCTCGACAAGGCCGGCGAGACGGCGCTGGACGTGTGCGCCTACGCCGCTCACATGGCGGCGCTGCTGGGCGCTCACATCATCAAGGTCAAGCCGCCCACCAACGTGCTCTGGCAGCCCGAGGCCAAGGCCGCGATCGAGAAGGCCAATGTCGACATCGCGTCGCTGGCGGCGCGCGTCAAGCACGTGATGCAGGCTGCCTTCGCCGGCCGCCGCGTCGTCGTGTTTTCCGGCGGCGAGGCCAAGGACCTCGAAGGCCTCTACTCCGAGATTCGCTCGCTGCGCGACGGCGGCGCCAACGGCTCGATCATCGGCCGCAACACTTTCCAGCGGCCGCGCGACCAGGCGCTCGACATGCTCGACAAGATCATCGGCATCTACCAGGGCAAGATGTAAGAGGTCCCGTAACCACGGGCATTTTTACGCCGTTCGTTAAACCTTCTTGCCAACCCCGGTGCCGGCGCGCCCTGGAAGGGTGGTCGGACCTGCTCGACGCAATCGCCGGGACGGGTGAGTAGTACCCCGGCCCGATGACCGCCGCGCGGGCGCGCTTCGCCAACGGGGAACCTTCTAGTCCTGGAGGATGTCACGCAAGTATGGGAAGAACGTATTGCGATTGAATACGATATCGGCGTTGTTAGGATTGGTTTTGGACGCCGCATTTGGCGAACTGTCGCCAACGACGAAGTAGTAATCGAAATCAAGATGACTTGCGATTCGCATGAAACATTGAATTGTGAAGCCCGCCGCGTGGAAAGATTTCGACAAGCGTCAAACCGGGCTGGCAGAAGACAAGGTTCGCCAACGCCGCACCGTGCGGTGCCACGATGACCTTGGCGTTGCGGAATTTCTCGATTTGAGTGGAGAGCGGCAAGTTGCCTGGCCGTATGATCTCGAAGCCGAGATCGCGCAACCCAGGGGTCACGTCGTCCTCGTTGAGGACTCGTCGCATGCGGGCTTCATTGCGGGACACGTAAACGCGCTCGCTGGCTTCGCTGGAAGATGCCGGTCGGGAAGTGGCAACGTCGAGGTATCTGGCGAAATCGCGCACCACGCTTCCCACATTTTGCTGCCGCTCGAAAACGACGCCACTGGAGTTGATACAACTGCCCTGAAGCAGTTTTGATTTTGTGGCTGTCCAGACCGGACCTGGCGTGAGGAGATCGATCGCCTCACGCTGAAACGGCAGCTTGAGCTTGGGGGCGACAATGCTTTGAGCGCCAGACGCGAATAGTTTGCGGACGGTCGGAGATCGATCGACAACGAATATCTTGCCAATGGAATCCAGCCAGAAATGGCAGTAATTCTGCATCCTGGCGGAGGCCAGCGGGAGAACGATCTGGTCGCGGTTCAAAGTTTGGGCCGATCGGTAGTCAAGGGCGCTTGGAAGTTCGTATCGATAAACGACGTTCCGTGCGACCACGGACTCGAACAGCACTTTTTCATCGATGATCGTGGTGCCGGTCAGCACATCGACGTAGCTATCGGCGCAGAACAACGAGAAGATCGGTCCGGCGGCAAAGCCCGATTCGATGATCTCTCCTGATGGAAGAGAGCCACGAATGTGGGTATGGGATTTCCAAGACCGCTCTTCGATCACTTCAAGGTGGACACCTTTGGCGACCTCTTCGCAACCCTTCCTGACTTCGCCGGGGGAGATTATCAGTCGTATGACTGTTGCTCGCGTCGCGACGGCGTTCATGACGGGCGCGCCAGCGCGCATTGGCAGTTGCCGCAGGCGTTTGGCAGGGCGTGGACAGCTCGCATACTGCTGCGCGATGACTCACGGAGAGCCATGATCTCATCCCCCCTGAGAATGCATGGCCCATGTTGGCTGTCGCGAGAGAAGGCGCCATCGCCAAGGTCGCGAGTCTGCAATGCAACGCCCTCGACCCCTCGACTAGGCGGTCGGTCTTGCCGCGTCAGCGTCGACGGACGGTTACCGGTGGTCGAGGGGCGCGTGCAACACAGCAGACTGCACCTTCGCGCCCCTATCTGATGAACCTTACGGACCCGTCCCCGAAAACGAAGTTCGCCCCGCCCGGATGCGCTGGAGCGTCGCCCATGCTCATCAGAGTCGATACCGCGATGTGCGAGACATCGGGAGACGACGCCGGCAGGTTTGCGAAGGTCATCTTCTGGTAATGGAGTCGAAATCGATCGACTGCGTTTCCGCCGCCGCTCGACGCGACCGTTTTATCTCTTTCCATGACGGCTCCGTGGAGCGCCACGCCCAGTTCCGTCGTCTCGCCGCCCTTGCCATCGGTGCGCGTGAAGTTGAGCTTCACGACTATTGGCGAATAATGGCTACCTTGACTGCAACTTAAATAGAGCTTGGCCGAAACGAGATCGGTACGCTGGACGTCTATGACCGCTTCATACGTCTGCCCGGGGCCTTGGGCGGGCGCCGCTCCCGGGCTGCCTGATTGTGATGAAACAAAACTGAGCCCTGCGAGCTTCGTCCATCCTGCGTGGCGGCCAACCGTCACGCCGCCGACGAACCCACCTCCGTCCAGGAACTGCGCATATACCGGCATCTCAGCCTCCTGTGTAACCTTGGGACTGCCGACGCAGGATCGGCACGATCGTGCGTCCGCGGCAGAGACTGTCAGAGCTCAACCACGAAGGAGACCTGTCTCGTCGTCTCGAGAGCAGCGAACAGGGAATCCCATCCTTGCGCGATCACGATGCAGCGCGAAGCACCGCAAGGAGGTGCGCCATGAATGGAGAATTCCTGGCCACGTGCCGATTTGACCAGGGCGACTCGAGCGTGATGCCGGTGATTGGACCGTCCGGCACCGACTTTGGTGTCGTCGAAGCGCTGAGCGTACCGTCCCGGCCAGTCGTAGAGCTCGAACTTATCGGTGGTCTGTGTCTGTCCCGCCGCTGCCACCGGCACCCCGACGGTGCGGAATTCTTGCTGCGTATCCCACAGGGTCACGCGCTGCGCGACGATTCCGCCCAACCGGGCAACATCGCGCCAAACGTCCAACGCCAGGCCGATTTGGTTTGACAGAGTTGGCAACCGGATCGGCCTGCCGGCAACGTCGCCGAAGACGATTCCCTCGCGTGGTCGATAAGTGAGGTGAGAGCTCATTGCCGCTCCGCTCCTCCATCCCTCGGCATCTGCCAAATCATGAAGAGCGGGAAAAAGTATACTCCTTTTCTACCCCCACGAACAGTTCCTCCGGTGCCATTCCCCGGGGCTTTCTTCCGGCACTGCTGATGGCACCGCACGCCGCATCGCCAGCCTCAGGCGATGGCTATCCCCGCATCCGCGCCCTGGATGCAAGTATTCCCTTAGCGGCCCGCGAAGGCTTGGTTGAGAATGTTGTAGCTGCAGGCGCTCACGAACTGCTCGCGGGTGATGCGCCCGTCCACCGGCGCCGATGACACGCGCACGCGATAGTACGCGAAATAGCGGTCGTCCTCGGGGCCGCTCAGCACGCCGTCATTGTTGGCATCGGCAGTTTTCCACGACTGCTCGCAGGCCTGTTCCGGCACGGCACAGGCTGCGAGGCCGGCCGCGCTGCCGCAGACGGCGATGACCGTGAACAGCAATCCAGGTTTCATGTGCTTTCCCCCGTAGTCTCGGATGCGTGAACAACGGTCGCGCAGGGAAGTCGTTGCACAACCATGCGCCCAACTTTGACACTGGCCGCGCCCCGCGCACCGCACGTACCATCGTTTGATTGACGCTCAACGTGTGGGAGGACACTCATGCGCCTGCTCGCTGCGTTCGCGATCGTCCTGCTGCCGGCGGCTGTTTTCGCACAGACTGCAACGTCCAATGGCGGCCCTTCCTACCAAGGCGGCTCGGCCTACGGCACAGGCAGTTCCGGTTACGACGGTCCCTCGATCGATCGCCCCGCGCCCACGCCGTCCGACGAGACGCGGGCACCGCAACCGGGCCTTGGCGGCAACTACGGGTACCAGGACAAATCCAAGCGGCCGACGCGTTAGGCTTGCCTTCGGCGCCGGCGGCTCGATCGAATCACCGTATTGACGGCCCGTGGGCGGGGGCCGCACACAGGCGGGCATTGAGCGAGCAGACTGGATGCCTTCCGAATCATCGCAAACGCCAACCGATACCGGACGAGACTCGGGCATCGCGGCCGGCCCGTCCGCCTGCCGGCTGTACCTTATATCTCCGGAGCGCATCGACCATCCGGCGCTGTTCGCCGACGACCTGCGCGCGGCGCTCGACGGCGGCGACGTCGCCGCCTTCCAGCTGCGGCTGAAGGACGTCGACGACAGCGCCATTGCCCGCGCCGCCGACACGCTGCGGCCCATCTGCCAACATCGCGACGTGGCCTTCATCATGAACGACCGGCCTGATCTTGCTGTGAAGCTCGATTGCGACGGCGTGCATATCGGGCAGGACGACGTGCCGTACGCCGAGGCGCGGCGCATCGTCGGGCGCGACCGCCAGGTCGGCGTCACCTGCAAGGCCTCGCGGCATCTCGCCATGGAAGCGGCCGAGGCCGGTGCCGACTACGTCGCCTTCGGAGCCTTCTTTCCGTCGACGACCAAGGCCGTCACGACGCCGGCCGATCTCCAAATCCTGCAGTGGTGGAGCGGGCTCATGGAAGTGCCGTGCGTGGCCATCGGCGGCATTACGATCGACAACTGTCGCCCCGTGATCGCCGCCGGCGCCGACTTCCTCGCCGTCGCCGGCGGCGTGTGGAACTGCAAGGACGGTCCGCAAGCGGCCGTGCGCGCCTTCAACGAGATTTTTGCCTCCTTGTCATCCTGAGCGCAGCGAAGGATCCTTGGGGCTGCCGGAAAGGTCCTTCGCTTCGCTTGGGATGACAAGCCCCTCACCGCACCGGCAGCCACAGCACGTCCTCGATGCGGTCGGCGCCGGTTGCCAGCATCACGAGCCGGTCGAAGCCCAGCGCCACGCCGGCGCAAGGCGGCAGTCCATGATCGAGGGCGGCCAGGAAGTCCTCGTCGATTGGCCACCGCACGCCGTACAATCGCTCCTTCTGGTCCATGTCGGCCCGCAGGCGGGCCCGCTGGATGGCCGTATCGGTGAGTTCGCTGAAGGCGTTGGCGAGCTCAACGCCGCAGGCATAGAGCTCGAAGCGTTCGGCGACGCGCGGATCGCCGGGCTTGGCGCGGGCCAGCGCCGCCATCGAGATCGGATACTCGCAAAGGATCGTCGGCCGCCCCATGCCGAGCCGCGGTTCGATGGACTCGAACATGATGCGGAAGAAGACGTCCTCCCAGCTGTCGCCGGCATGCATGGCGATGCCGGACAAGTGGGCCAGCCGCTCGGCGTTGCCGATGGTGACGAACAGGTCGACGCCGGCGTAGCGATCGAACGCCTCGGCGACGGTGAGCCGCTCGGGTGCGGCGGTGGGGTTGCAAACATGCGTGCCCCAGCGCAGCTGCTCGACGCCCGACAGAGCCAGCACTGTCGCGCAGTCCGTCATGATGGCTTCATAGTCGGTTCCCGCGCGATACCATTCGAGCATGGTGAACTCGGGATGATGCAGCGCCGATCCCTCGGCATTGCGAAACACCCGGGCGAACTGGAAGAGCCGCGGCACGCCACCCGCCAGCAGCTTCTTCATGGCGAGTTCGGGCGAGGTGTGCAGCCAGCGCTCGCGTTCTTCCCCGTCCGGCAGTTCCCACTCGGTCGCAAAGCCGGCGAGATGGACCTCGGCACCTGGCGCCGTCTGCAGGATGGGCGTTTCCACCTCGACGAAGTCCTGCGCGGCAAACCACTGCCGGATCGCCGCCTGCAGGCGCGCCCGCGCTTGCAGGTTCGGCAGACGCCGCGCGAGCTTGTCGGGCCGCCAATCGGTCATGCCCGACCATCGCATGCGAGGCCCATCGCAGGCGAGACCACACCCGTGTAGGGTCGCCGCATGACCTCCCAGGCCATGAACTCCAAGCAGATCGACCGATTCTGCGCGTCCTTGCCCGCCGCCACTCGCCAGGTGCAGTGGGAAGGTGTCATCGTCTTCAAGGTCGGCGGCAAGATGTTCTGCCTGATCGCGCCGCCCGATCATTCGATCGCTCGCATCTCTTTCAAGTGTCCGGCCGCGCATTATGAGGCGCTGTCGCGCTCCGATGGGTTCCGGCCTGCCCCCTACCTGGCGCGCGCGAAATGGGTGGCGTTGGACGACCCGGCCGTGCTCTCGCCGGCCGAGTTGAAGGCCTATATCCGGCGCGCCCACGCCGTCATCGCCGCCGCGCTGCCGCGCAAGAAGCAAACCGAGCTGGGGCTCCGGGCACTGGTTGCGGCGCCTTCCGGCCTTTGATAGAAGGCCGCCGCCGGCCTCGCCCCGCGCCCTCATCTCCAGAGACGCGGACGAGGCCGAACTCCATTCTGTCGAATCGAACGGTAAGCCCATGAAAGTGCCCGTCAATTCCATTCGCGCCGGCAATGTCGTCGAATACAACGGCCGGCTCTACGTAGCCTCCAAGGTGCAGCACATCTCGCCGGGCAAGGGCGGCGCCTTCGTGCAATTCGAGGCCAAGGCGCTGCGTGAGGGCAACAAGCTGCAGGAGCGCTTTCGCTCCGGCGAGACGATCGAGCGCGTGCACATCGACGAGCGCGACTGCACCTATCTCTACCAGGACGACACCGGCTACACTTTCATGGACAAGGAGACGTTCGAGCAGCTGACCGTGCCGCTCGACGTGCTGGACGCAGACCAGGCGCGCTTCCTGCAGGACGGCATGGAAGTCGCCGTCTCCCTCTACGAGGGCACGCCGGTGGGCGCCGAGCTGCCCAAGACGGTGACGCTCGCGGTGACCGAGGCCGACGCCGTGGTCCGCGGCCAGACCGCCTCCTCGTCCTACAAGCCGGCGATCGTCGAGGGCGGCATCAAGGTCATGGTCCCGCCGCACATCGGGGTCGGCACCAAGCTGGTGATCAGCACGGAGGACGGCAGCTACCTCGAGCGCGCCAAGGATTGATGGCCCGCGCGCCCATCTCCAGGCAGGGGGACCAGCCCGCCGCCCGCATCGGTCGCGCACCGCTCAGCCCGGGCCGCGAGCGCTCGGGCCCGCCCGAGCGCCGGTCGCTGGCGCCACGCTCGGCCACCATCACCGTGATGATCCGCGCCGCCTTCGCCGCGGCCAAGGCGCTGAAGCGCGACTTCGGCGAGGTCGAGAACCTGCAGGTGTCCGAAAAGGGACCGGGCGACTTCGTGAGCCACGCCGACATCAAGGCGGAGCGCACCTTGCGCGCCGAGCTCGCCCGCACGCGCCCGGACTACGGCTTCCTCGGCGAGGAAGGCGGCGAGACCACGGGCGACGGCCGCAACCGCTGGATCGTCGATCCGATCGACGGCACGCTGAACTTCCTGCACGGTGTGCCGCACTTCGCCATCTCGATCGGTCTCGAACGCGAGGGCGAGATCATTGCCGGGGTCATCTACCAGCCGATTTCCGACGAGCTGTTCTGGGGCGAGAAGGGCAACGGCGCCTTCATCGACACGCCCAGCGCCCGCTCACGCCGCCTGCGCGTGTCAGGCCGCAAGGATGCGGCGCGCGCGCTGATCGCGACCGGCATTCCCAACATCGGCAAGAACGACCCCGGCTACCATGCCAAGCTTGCCAACGTCAGCGCCCGCACCGCCGGCGTTCGCCGCTGGGGCGCCGCCTCGCTCGATCTCGCCTTCGTGGCGGCCGGCCGCTACGACGCCTTCTTCGAGTTCGGCCTGAAGCCATGGGATGTCGCGGCCGGCCTCGTGCTGGTGCGCGAGGCGGGCGGCGTGGTGTGCGACATCGCCGGCAAGGCCTACGATCTGGGCGGACCTTCGCTGCTCGCCAGCAATTTCGGCCTGCGCGACCCGATGGTGGAGATTCTGGCGGCTTAGGTCTCATGCGGAGCGCGGACCTCCAGGTCCGCATCATGCTTATTAGCCGACCTGGAGGTCCCCGCCCCAATAAGAGAGCGCCCAGAAATCGT
>Ga0081539_10007141_pt1 | contig 10308 bp, 11 predicted proteins | sample TabmetS4T2R2_FD_71023 | JGI IMG/M metagenome (GOLD analysis project Ga0081539, IMG submission 71023) | Tabebuia heterophylla rhizosphere microbial communities from the University of Puerto Rico - S4T2R2 | ecosystem: Host-associated > Plants > Roots > Rhizosphere ... | reverse complement strand
GAGCTACGGTGGACACCCTTCGCCTGGATCACGATCGAAGGTTGGTACCGGTACGGGGATTCGAACCCCGGTTTGATGGCTGAGAACCACCCGTCCTAACCCCTAGACGATACCGGCACGTCAGGCGGGAACCTACGAATTCTACGAGACGACCGAGGCAGAGTAAAGCGCGAGAACGCTCTGCTATCGCGTGCTGTTGCGATAGCCGTCGTCGTAGCCTTGCCGGAATCCCGTGCGGTAGTTGTTGCGGTAAGCGTCCTTCGATCCGTAGCTGACGACGTATCCCTGATCGGCCTGACGGTAGTCCTTGTGGCGCACGGGGTCGTAGCGCTCGCGCGCTTTGCCGTCGGCCAGACCCTTCGCGTAGCCCTCGTCGTACCCGCGCGCGAAGGCCGGCTCCTGGTAGCCGCGCGGAATCCGCCGCCCGGGACGATCGTCGGAGCGGAGATTCTGGCGCCAGCCGCGCTGCTCAGGCATGGACGGACCGCCGGCGACGGGAGTCGCGAGCGCCGCGCATGCGACCACGACGGCGAGCAGTCGTGTCCAGTTTCGTGAACCCATGGCTCGTACCCTTTGGGCTGGCAGGCCCAAAGGTGCAAAGGATGAGCCATTTAGCGGTGATACGCCCTACTGACCCAAGGCCGCGCGGCGGCCGCGCCGATCGGGTCGTTGTCCTGTTCGCACAATTGGACGGCGGTGGTGAAGCGCATCCGCGCAGCAGTTCGATCCCCGCGCAGGTCGGCAATTCGGCCGAGCTCGAGCTGCGCTCGACCGGCGACCCATTTGCGCGCTTCCAGCATCGCCACACGCGTCAGATCGCGTTCGGCTTCGTCCAGCCGATTGAGGGCGACCAGCGCCGCGCCACGCTTCTGCAGCCAGAGCGCTTCCTCTCCGTACATTCGTGGTCGGGTGTCGGCCGCGAGCATGCGAAGGCCCGTCGACAGCTGTCGCTCGGCTTCGTCCGCACGACCGCCGCGCAGCGACGTCGCCCCTGCTTCCAGCCACACGATTCGATTGCGGGGAAACTCGCGCTGCAGCTCGGCGATCACGCGCATCGCGTCCGCATACCGCCGCTCGCGGTTGTAGAGCAGCACCAGCGCGAACCGCGCATCGGTGCGCGCTTCGCCACCGCGCATCGCAGCGGTCTCGATCAGCTCGAGGCCCTTCTCCTTACCACCGCCGAATCCCGCCACGTAGGCCATCATCCGTACCGGCAGGGACATGATGCTGACGATGTAGCGATAGGTGCCGACGACGAGACCCGCGTCGGCGCGTTCGGGTTGCAACCCGATGACTTGTTCGTGCAAATCGTATGCACGGCGCGCCGTTCTGAACGCGCCGAGCACGCGGCCTTCGACGGTGGCGACGTACGACGATTGCAGGGCGACGGTGGCGCCGAGCTCATAGAGAGCGTCGGCATCTTTCGGGTTCGATTGCACGCGCGCCTCCGCCATCTGCAGTGCGCGCGTGACGTGCTGCGTAAACAGCATCGCGAGATCGGCGGGAGGCTGTCGCAGGGCGACCTGCTGCCGCGACAAGCCACCGAGGTAGTCGTCGACGGTCACCGCGCCGCGGCGGAAGACCATCTCCAGCCACGGAATCACGGCGAGGCCTCGCTCTGCCGCCACATCCTTCGGGTCCGCGGCGACCGCCGCCTGCATCTCGCGCGTCGCTTCCGGGTAATCGAGGTTGTAGGCAAATTCGTAGGCGCGCGCGCGCAACCGCGCGGATTCCGTGTTGGCCGAAGCCGCGTGCGGCGCGACGAGCAGAATCGCGACGATCAAATTTCCAGCTAATCGCGCGCGAATTCGATGCGAAGGACGAACAATTCGCCTACAATTTCGCCGCAGATCACGATGCGACTTGTCCTCGCCAACCGGCCTCGCGTGTGTCGAACGATCGGAGCGCTCACGCTCCTCCTGCTGTCGTCCACGGCGCTCGCCCATCATTCGTTCGCGATGTTCGACTCGGTCAACAAGGCGACGATCACCGGCACGGTGACCCGATTCGAGTGGACCAATCCTCACGTGTTCATCGAGATCGACGTGGCGGGCGAGAACGGCGCGGTCAAGCATTGGAGCGTGGAGCTTGGCAGTCCCAGCATTCTGCTCCGCGGCGGTTGGAAGTTCAGCGACGTGAAGCCGGGGGACAAAGTCACGACGATCGTCAACCCGTTGCGGGACGGACGCCCGGGCGGCATGCTGTATCGCATCACGCTCGCCGATGGACGGATGCTGGGCAACGGAGGACCGCCTCCGCCAGACCCGGCAACCCGATGAATCCTGACCGGCCATGGTTCGTGCCTCGATAATCATCTCGCTCGGCTCGCTTATTGTGGCAACGACGGTCGTGGCGCGCGCGCAGACCGCCCCGATTCCCGATCCTCGCAATCTGAGCGGGGCGTGGGAACCGATGAGAGTGGGCCGCGGTACCGACCCGCGGCTGGCGCCGCCTCCGGCTGGACCGATCCTGCCGAAGCCCCCATATGCAGATGCGTGGAAAGCGCGTCGGGCGGCTCAGGAGGAAGCGACGCGCAAGGGCGAGCCGCTGGCGACCGGCGGCTCCCAGTGCATTCCGTATGGCATGCCGACGATGATGTCGATCGCCACATATCCGATGGAGATTCTGCAAACGCCAGGGCAGGTGACGATCATCGGCGAAGCGTTCACCGAGGTGCGGCGCGTGTACCTGGATCGCCCGCAGATGAAGATCGAGGAAGTGCCTCCAGGGTATTACGGCCGGTCAGTGGGCAGGTGGGAAGCCGACACGCTCGTGATCGATACGATTGGCATCGCGACCAACGTCAACGGCTATCAGGGGCTGCCGCACAGTAATCAGCTGCGGATCACGGAGCGCATCCGGCTGATGGCGGCCGATGTGCTCCACGATCAGATCACGCTCGACGATCCAGTGGTGCTCGAGAAGCCGGTCACCTACACGCTGGCGTATCGACGTCTGCCGAAGTACGAAATGGTGGAGTTCGTCTGCGACAACAATCGCGAGTACGTGGACGACAAGGGCGTGGTTCGGATGAAGCTGCCGGAGAAATGATTGTGGGGGCCGCCTTCAGGCGGCCCTGGGTGACGAAATGAAAACGCATCAACTGGTGCTCGCGCTCGCGGTGGCGCTCCTGATCAGTACGCCGGCGATGGCACAGGCCCCACGTCCAGCCGCACCGCCCGCCGAGCCCGAGCCGCTCGGCGCGCTTGCGCGCGCCAACATCGCCAAGCCGCGTCCGAAACCACCGTTCGATCTCACCGGCACCTGGTTCATCGATCAGCGCAATTCGCAAAACACCTGGCGTTTCGGACCGACGGGACCCTTCAAGCTCACGCCGGAGGCGCAGGTCCATTACGACGCGGCCAAGAAGGCGCAGGCCGAAGGCAAGGTGTATCGCGATGACATCGGGCAGTGCTGGCCGGCGGGTCTCCCGATCATCATGACGCGCGTGTGGCCGATCGCGATGATTCAAGTGCCGACCGCCGTCTACATGGTCAGCGGCTTCATGAACAGCCTCCGTACCGTGTATCTCGACGGCCGGCCGCACACCGATCCCGACGTCGTCGTGCCCAGCTTCAACGGCGAGTCGATCGGCCGATGGGAAGGCGACACGCTGGTCGTCGACACGAAGTACTTCGTCAACGACCATCACTGGATCGACAGCGGCATCCCCGCCAGCGACCAGCTCCACATCGTCGAGCGCATGAAGCTCGTGAACAACGGGAACACGCTCGAGATCGAGTACACGATGGCCGATCCGAAGGGCTGGGAAGGCGAGTGGAAGGTGACCAAGCGCTGGAATCGTGTCGAGGACATGGACATCGCGGAGGTGTCGTGTCTGCCGGACCTGAATCAACACATGCCCAGCACGCAGTCGAAGGAGAACGTCCGATGAAGGCTCTGCTCGTTGGCTTCGCCGGCGCGGTCGTCATTCTGACGGCGGGCGCAAGCTTCGCTCACCATTCGGCTGCCGGCATCGATCAAACGCGAACGGTGACCATCGTCGGCGTGCTCAAGGAGTTCAAGTGGGCCAATCCACACTCGTGGATGGACATCGACGTGGCCGACGACAAGGGCGAGACGAAAGTGTGGTCGGTCGAGATGACGTCGCCGACGTATCTGGCGCGCGCGGGGTGGAAATCGAATACGGTCAAGCCAGGGGACAAGGTGACGGTCACCGTCCGGCCGCTGCGCAGCGGCGATCCAGGCGGCCTGTTCGTCTCGATCACGCTGCCCGACGGTCGCGTGCTCGGCCAGGCACCCGCCGCACCGCGCGCGCCCAGCCAATAACCCGCTGATGCGGCGCGGACCTTTATAGATGCGGCGCGGACCTTTATGGTCCGCGATCCATCCACCCTGTAAAATCAGGCAGCTCATGGCCGGAATGATCCGTGTGGCTGTCGTCGTCCTGATCGTCGCCGCCGCTGCGCCCGCGTGGGCGCACCCCGCCCCATTCAGCTATCTCGACGTCGTGTTCCGGGACGGACGGATCGACGGGACGCTCGTCATCCATATCATCGACGCGGCTCACGAGCTGGGGATCGTGCCGCCGGAGCGGCTGCTCGAGAACGCCGTCGCCGAACGCGAACGGCAGCGGCTCGCCGACATCCTCACGCCACGTTTGCAGCTCGAGACCGATCGCCGGCTCATTCCGCAGTGGTCCAGCCTCGAGCCGCTTCCCAAGGATGCCGCGCTGAAGCTGAAGTTCACGGTTCCGACCGAGGAATCCGGTTCGCTGACGGTCGACGCGAATCTGTTTCCCTACGATCCGATGCACCAGACGTTCGTGAACGTCTACGAGCGCGACCAGCTTCGCCAGCAGGTGATCTTCAACGCCGGGAGCGACGCGCACACCTATTACCTGGGCACGACGCAGGGCGCGATCGCCGTCATGCGGACGTTCATCCCGTCCGGCATTCAACACATCCTCATCGGCCCGGATCACATCCTGTTCCTCGTCGGGCTGTTACTGCTCGGCGGCTCCTGGATGGCGCTGCTCAAGATCGTTACGGCCTTCACCATCGGGCACAGCATCACGCTGTCGCTCGCCGCGCTGAACATCGTGACGCCCCCGGCGACGGTGATCGAGCCGACGATCGCCTTGAGCATCGTCTTTGTCGGCGCGGACAACCTGGTTCGCGGGAATGGCCGCGACCTCCGCGCATGGGCCGCCGCCGTGTTCGGCCTCGTGCACGGCTTCGGATTTGCCAACGTCCTGCGCGAGTTCGGGCTGCCGCGCGAGGCGCTCGGGTGGTCGCTCTTTTCGTTCAACGTCGGCGTGGAAATCGGACAGCTCGGGATCGTCGTTCTCGTCGCCTCGGCGCTGGCCGCGATTCGCCGACGCAGCGACACGGTTGGACATCGGGTCGCCTACGCCGGATCGGTTGTCGTGATTGCCGCGGGGACCTACTGGTTCGTGCAACGGGTGTTCTTCCCGGGAGCTGCGTGATGCGACGCGCGGCCGTGCTTTCGGCGATCGCGATTGCGGGGATCCTCGCGGCGGTGATCGCGGACGCGCAGGAGTCGGACGAGATCGGGGCCCTGCAGAAAGTTCGCAACAATCTGTTCGTGATCCCAGGGCAAGGCGGTAACACGGCCGTCTTCGTGATGCGCACGGGCGTCGTGCTTGTCGACACGAAGAACGCCGGCAACGGTCAGGCACTTCTGGATCGCGTCGCCGCCGTGAGCGACGAGCCCGTCTCGATGATCATCAACACGCACAGCCACAGCGATCATGTCGGCAGCAACGAGTTCTTCGATTCGTCGGTACAAATCGTCACCCAGGAGAACACGCGCGAGAACATGGACAGGACGCCGGGGATCGGCGACAAACCCGATGCGATGCCGGACCACACCTTCCAGACGCGGTTGACGATCAACAGCGGTCAGGATCGCATCGAGCTGTACTACTTCGGCCCGGCGCACACCGATGGGGACACGTTCGTGGTGTTTCCTGCCGTGCGCGCGATGCACGCCGGAGACGTATTCGCGTCCAAGAACCCTCCGCTCATCGACACCGTCAACGGTGGCAGCGCCGCCGAGTATGCGAACACATTGGACAAGGCCGTCGCCGGCATACGCGGCGTGGACACCGTTATCCCAGGCCACAGCGCGGTCACGACGTGGGGCGAGTTTGCGGCGTACGCGCGGTACGTGCGCCAGACAATGGCAGGCAGGTAGAAAGCCGCTCCGTGGTTTGTTTTGGCTGAAGGTCAGGCGATGGCTGGATTGCTGTTCACATTGATGGCGCTGGCTGCTGTGTCTCCGTCAGATGATCCAGGCGGCGGCATCTCCGAGGCCCTCGCGCGTGAGCGCGCGGCCGCGATTGGCAACCTTCGGTACGAGCTGGCGTTCTCGATTCCGTCCGAAAGACGCGAGCCGGTGCTGGGGCGCGCGGTCGTGCGTTTTGCCTTGCGGCAACCGGCGCGCGTCGTGTTCGACTTCGCCCGGTCGCGCGAGCGCGTCCGCGAGATTCGCATCGGCGGCCGATCGGTCGACGCCACCTTCACCGACGACCATATCGTGATACCTGCGGCCGCCACGCGTACCGGCGAGAACGAGATCGAAATCCAGTTCACTGCGGGTGACGAGGCGCTCAATCGCAACGACGAGTTCCTCTACACGCTGTTCGTGCCGGCGCGTGCGCATCTCGCATTTCCGTGTTTCGACCAGCCCGACCTGAAGGCGCGCTATCGGCTGTCGCTCGTCATTCCCGACGGCTGGCAGGTGGTGGCCAACGCTACCGAAGCGCTGCAGCGCGAAATGGTGCCTGGCCGAAAGCCGGGGACGTGGAACGACAACGTCCCGTTTACGGAGACGCAGCCGATTCCCACCTACCTCTTTGCGTTTGCCGCCGGAAAGTTCTCGATCGAAACGGGGACGCGCAACGGTCGTCAGTTCCGCATGTTCCACCGCGAGACCGACGCCGCCAAGGTCGCGCGCAACCGCGATCCCATCTTCGACCTGCACGCCTCGGCGCTGGCCTGGCTCGAGAGCTACACCGGCATCCCGTATCCGTTCGGGAAATTCGATTTCGTCCTGCTGCCAGCGTTTCAGTTCAGCGGGATGGAGCACCCCGGCGCGATCTTCTACACCGCCTCGCTGCTGCTCGACGAAGCCGCCACGCAGAACCAGCTGCTCGATCGCGCGAACACGATCGCGCACGAGACGGCGCACATGTGGTTCGGCGACCTGGTGACGATGCGGTGGTTCAACGACGTGTGGATGAAAGAGGTGTTCGCCAACTTCATGGCGGGCAAGATCGTCAACCCGTCGTTCCCGCGCCTGAACCACGATCTGCGGTTCCTGATGTCGAACTATCCCGCGGCCTACCAGGTCGATCGGACGGCGGGGACCAATCCGATCCGGCAGACGCTCGCCAATCTGAACGAAGCGGGCCAGATGTACGGCGCCATCATCTATCAGAAGGCACCGGTCGTGATGCGGCAGCTGGAGATGATCGTCGGCGAGGAGCGTTTTCGTGACGGCTTGCGCGAATACCTGAAGCAGTACTCGTTCGGCAATGCGACATGGCTGGATCTGGTGACGATCCTCGATCGCCGCACGCCGGACGATCTCGCCACGTGGAGTCGCGCCTGGGTCGAGGAACGCGGTCGGCCGACGTTCACGACGGACCTCGAGGTGGATGCCTCCGGTCGCATCGCGGCGCTGGCGCTGACCGCCGCCGATCCATTCAATCGTCGTCTCGTGTGGCCCCAGCGGCTGCGCGTGGCGCTCGGCTATCACGGCGCGGTCAAGGAGCTCGTCGTCGACGTGAAGGGTGCGACGGTTCGAGTGCCGGGAGCCAAAGGGCTGCCGAAGCCGGATTACGTGCTGCTGAACGGTCACGGTCTCGGTTACGGATTGTTCATGCTGGACGAGGCGAGCCGCGCGTATCTGCTGGCGCATATCGAGGAGATCCCCGACGCCCTGACCCGCGGCAGCGCGTGGGTGACGTTGTGGGACAACCTGCTCGAGCGTCGCGTCACGCCCGGCGTTTTCCTCGACACCGCGGTGCGCGCGCTGCCGCGCGAAAGCGACGAACAGAACGCGCAGCGCATCCTCAGCTATCTGGTGCGCGCATTCTGGCGGTGGTTGCCTGCGGACGAACGGCTCGCGCGCGCGCGGGTGCTCGAGCCGCTGCTGCGCCAGGGAATCGCACGCGCACCGACGGCAAGTCAGAAGGCCGCCACGTTCAACGTGTTTCGCGACATCGCGCTGACGCGCGATGGACTCGAGTGGCTCGAACGCGTGTGGCGGCGCGACGAGAAGATCCCTGGATTGCCGTTTGCCGAGACCGACGAGATCGCGATGGCGTTGGAGCTCGCTGTGCGCGAGGTTCCCAACGCGGCGGAGATCCTGCGCACGCAACTCGACCGCACGCAGAACCCGGATCGCAAGGCGCGGTTCGCGTTCGTGATGCCGGCGCTCTCCTCCGATGGCCCCGAACGCGAGCGCGCGTTCGAGCGCTTCCGTCTGGTCGAGAACCGCCGCCGCGAGCCCTGGGTCCTCGAGTCGCTCCAGTACTTGAATCACCCGCTGCGTGAGGCCCACGCGCGACGATTCGTCCGCCCCGCTCTCGAGCTGCTCCGTGAGATTCAGCAGACCGGGGACATCTTCTTTCCAACGCGCTGGATGGATTCGACGCTCAGCGGCCACCGGGCACCGGAGGTGGCCGAACAGGTCGAGGCATTCCTCGCCAGAGAGCTGCAGTATCCGCAGCGTCTGCGGTGGACAGTCCTCAGCACGGCAGATGAATTGTTCCGCGTAGCGTCGTCGTACAATCGCTAGTCATCATCAGACTGATGCGGCGCGGACCTTTATGGTCCGCGACATCGCATTCCGCGAGGAGGACAGATCGTGCGCAACGTCATCATTGGAATCGTCTTGATCGCGTGTAGTGCGGTCGTCGGGGCACAGCAACCGCCGCCCAACCGGCCGCTGAGCCCGCCGGGATCGACGCAGGCGCAGGTGCTCGGCCGCTGGGTGAAAGGCGATCGCCCGTCGTTTGCGGTGGGGCAGGAACGCTACGTCGACGGCAAATGGCTGGAGATCACATACGGCCGCCCCGCGCTGCGCGGCCGCGACGTGTTCGGCTCGGGCGCCAACTACGGCAAGGCGCTGATCGACCTGCCGCTCGGTGACTTCGGTCCGCCTCCCGTGTGGCGTGCCGGTGCGAACGTCTCGACGCGGCTCAACACCGAGGCGACGCTCACCTTCGGCGACAAGAAGGTCCCGCCGGGCGAGTACAGCCTGTTCATCGATGTGAAGGGACCGACCGACTGGACGCTCATCGTCTCCAGCTGGCCGGCGCTGCAGCGGTTCGACCAGACGAACAAGACCGCGCTGTGGGGCGCGTACGGCTACACGCCGGAGAAGGACGTCGCGCGCGTGGCGATGAAGGTCGAATCGATACCGTTCAGCGTCGAACAGCTCACGTGGTCATTTCTCGACATGACCACGGACAGCGGCCGCATCGCCATCGCGTGGGCCAAGACCATGGCGTCGGTACCGTTCAAAGCGCAGCTGCCGTGATGGTGAGGAAACGATCCAGGGCAGACCACTGCAGCGCGACGGGTGCTGTCGCCGGGTTGCTCCACCGGCCGCTGCCGGTCGCGCTTCCTCGTTCCGTCAAAGTCAAAGCGGATTAGGGATGGGCCGAGTCAGAGAAGCCATCGAGGTCGACGGTCGCCGGTGCTGGACGCTGTTCGACACGGGCGCGCGAAATACGTACGTGACCGAAGCCGTAGCGCAGATGCTTGCGACGTCGACAACCCCGCAGCCAATCCGGAGTGCGCTTGGCGGCTCCGTGAGAGAAACGCAAACCGCCGCTCTGCTGGAAGGGCGGATTCAGGGCCGTCCGTTCTCGACGCACGCCCTCGTGCTCGAACAGATCGGCATCGACGAGGACGGCAAGCCGATCGAGATTCTCTTCGGTGCCCTCGCAATGCAGCAGTGGGGAATCCGACCCGTTCCCGATGAGGAACGGCTCGATCTCTCGCACTACCCACAGGAGTTCACCGAGTTCTAGCGCCTCACTGGGTGCTTGAAACTTTGGCCCCAGTGGTTCCCCCACTTTCTCAGCTCTGCACCCACAGCTTCGGCTTCCCCGTCCCATCGTCCGTCCCTTTGATGTACCAGTTCTTGCCGAGCGGATCGTGGTCCATCGTCGTGACGAAGTCGAACGGGGCCTGGAACTCGATGTAATCGAAGCCGGTCTCCGACGCCACGAGCTGGTGCCACTCGCCCGCCGGAATCAGCACCAGGTTGCCGGGACCGATTGGCAGCGTCCCGGTATCGTGCTTGACC
>Ga0081539_10007140_pt1 | contig 10309 bp, 12 predicted proteins | sample TabmetS4T2R2_FD_71023 | JGI IMG/M metagenome (GOLD analysis project Ga0081539, IMG submission 71023) | Tabebuia heterophylla rhizosphere microbial communities from the University of Puerto Rico - S4T2R2 | ecosystem: Host-associated > Plants > Roots > Rhizosphere ... | reverse complement strand
CCCCGGTGTCGATCACGCGAGCACGTTGAAAAAGCGACAGCATCGCTGTAGCCTCCTAGTCCGTTGTAGGGGAACGGGCCGGGCGAACGACCGGCCCCAACGGACTAGGTAAAAGGCCGGCCGCCGCCAAGCGGCCCGAACCGGCAAGCATGCACGATAACCGGCGTTATGTCAAGTTGGAGTCCGGCTGACCTCCGCCGTACCCCGCGAGTGCATCCCCCAGGTCGAAGAGCGCGCCGAAGCGCCGCTCCTCCCGGCGGTGCGAGTCGAAGATGCCGACCTGCCGCTCGTCCGGATAGACGGAGACGTTCGGGCCGGTCTGCTCGCTGATCATCAACACGCGCGCGACGCCGTCGCCGCCGTTCTCGAAGCCGTGGGCGCCCGTCTCGCCGCGCGGGAACGCGACGACGTCGCCCTCGGCGAGCTCGCGGCGTCCCGACGGCGTCCGGACGACGACGCCCTGCGTGAGCGCGACCAGCAGCTCCTCGCGCCCGAGGTGGTAGTGGTAGTGCATCGACTCGCCGGGCTCGAGCTCGTACACGCTCATCCCGAGGTGGTCGCCGCCCGCCTCGGTCGCCAGACGCGAGACGCGAAGCCCGTCCGCCCGCTGCCGCCCCGGCTCGAAGATGTTGGGCACGCGGCGAGACTATCCTGGCCGGCGTGACGAGAGCGGCGCTCCTCGTCGTCGTGCTCGCGCTCGCCGCGCCGGCCGTCGCACGCGCGGAGCTCGTCGCCACCGGCGTCGCCTCGGGTGCGCTGGCGGTCGAGCCCGATGGGACTGCGCGCGTCGCGTACGTGGTCGGCTCGGCGCTCGTGCTGGCGACTCGCACACCGACCGGCTGGACGAGCGGGCGCGTGGCGAGGCTGCCCGGAACCGGCGGGGTCGTGGCGGGGATCGCGGTCTCGCCGGCGGGACGGGTCGCCGTCCTCGCCGAGGCCTCGAACGGCCGCTGGCTCGTGCTCTGGGAGCGGACGCGCGCCCTGCGGTCACTCCTGCCGCGCCTTCCCGCGGGCGCTCGCATCGGTCGCGCCGGGCTCGCCCTCAATCGCAGCGGGCTGCCGGTCGTCGCGTATGCCGAGTGGCGGCCGTCGAAGCGCACGTTTCTCCGGGTCGTTCGCTTCTCGCGCGGCCGGTACCGGACGAGCGGCGTCACGCGCGGCGGCTTCCCGCCGAGCGACGTCGCGCCGGCGGCGACGCCGGTCCTGCTCCCGAACGGAGCCGTGCGCGTCGTCGAGGCCTACCAGAGCGGCGGCTCGGCCGCGATCGACTGGATGCCGCAGCGGCACGACTGGCTCGGCCAGTTCCTGTACACGAGCCCGATCGCGTCGCTCGTCGGCGCCGGGATCTGGGCGGCGGCGTCGCCGGCGGGCGTCTACGCCGCGTGGACGGTCGGGTTCCCGCAGCTCGGGACGATCGCCGTCGTCCTCGCGCACCACGGGACGCCCGTCGAGAGCGAGCTGGCGTTCGACGACGCAGTGCTCGCGGGCCTCGCGCTCGGCGCCGACGGGCCGACGCTCGCCGCGACTGCGCTCGTGGGCGACGGCCTCCGCGCCGCGCTCGTGCGCGGCGCGGACGGCAGCACCGTCGAGCTGGACGGCACCGCCGCGGCGATCGCCCCCGGTCCCCAGATCCTCCTCGCGCGCGACGGCGGCCTCGAGTGGTACGCCCTGCCGTCCGCGCTTCCGCACGTGAGCCTGACCGCGACGCCCGTACCCGGCGGCGTCGCGCTCGCCGGCAGCGTCGCCGGCGTGACGGGCGGCTCCGTCACGCTCTATCGCGAGAGCCGCGGCGAGCGCGTCGCGATCGCCTCCGCCTCGCTCTCGCCCGACGGCTCGTTCGGGCCGATCGACGACATGCCGTCCGGCCCCGCGTTCTACCGCGCCGTCTACGTCGACCCGGCATCGGGCGTCCCGATCGCCATGCTCCTGCGCTCTGCTGTTGCCCCGGGTTGAGTTTCCACAGGCTGCACGATCTGCTGTGGAAATGTTGATAGTTGAAAAGGTCGCAAATAGCGGCCAGGACGTTCCGGGACCCATTGAAATGCCCCTTGCGGCTCCCCTAGTGTGCCGCTTGCGCCGAGCACGGAGCGCGAGTAGGTCGAAGTCACAGTCGAAGGCCGTACGAAGAGGTCGCAAGACCGAGGCGGAAAGTCAGCGGGTGTGATGGACGAAAGCGAGACCGGCTCGGCGAGTCTTTGGACCGAGGCCCGCGCTGGCGCGGGCCTCGGTCCTTCTTTGCACTAGCATCCTCGCCGATGCACCTCCGCGTCCCCTCGATCGCGCCGGGCGTCAAGGCCTTTCTCTGGGCGTTCTTCCTCGCCGCCTACATCTTCCTCGGCCTACGCTCGATCAACTTCCTCGACCGCGGGACCGACTTCATCCTCGCGGCGCTCGCCTTCTGCGCGATCTTCCTCTTCGTGCGGCTCTTCGGCAGGGAGCTTCCGGACTAGCAGACGGCCCGAAGAAGCATCCGGTGGTCGCGCGTGAGGCCGCCGACGAGCAGGGTCGCGAGCTTGTCGCCGACGGCGCGCTCGAGGCGCGAGCGGGCGCTCGGGCGCCGCTCGTCGACGTCGAGAGCGGCGCAGTGCTCGAGGAGGAGCGTCGCTCCTCGGGCGGTGGGATGGGCGTTGGCGAGAGGCAACACGAGCAATTCTCCTATCGACCGGCCCGTCGCAGCCCCTTCATCCCTGATCCGAGCGAGCCGCCCCGCAGAGGGAGCGGCTCGCTCGAGGAGGGCGATGAGCTACTCGGGCGGGCGAGCGCGCGGCGGAGCCTCGGGCGGAGGCTCTGCGGGCGCCGCAGGTGTCGTCGTCCGTGCGTAGTCGCCGTCACGTGTGGTCGCCGGGACGGCGCCGCGCTCGGCCGTGAGCGGCTCGTCCGCGGCCACGCGGTCCTCGACGGGCACCGGCCGAGCGGTCTCGTCCGTCACGGCGGGCCCGCGGCGCACCACGGGGCCGCTCGTGTCGAAGGCGAAGCCGAAGACGAGCCCGCCGCCGAACGCGAGCACCGGGATGAAGTGGACGAGGTCGCTGACGAACCCGCGAATCCCGATGTCGCCCGACCAGCTCGCGACGTGCCGCGAGAGCCACGTCTCGACCGGCTGCCCGGCGAGGATGACCCACAGGCACACGATCGCGACGGGCACGAACGCGATCAGCAGCACTTCCAGCGAGATGCGAGGCCAGCCCCACTTGGTCCAGCCGCCGAGGAGCTGCGACAGCGCCATCACGAGCCCGGCGCCGGCGACGAGCCCGATCCGCGTCCAGTAGCCGCCTAGCGTGTCGTTCGAGAACTGCGTCGCCAGCCAGATCAGGAGCCCCGCGACGGCTGCGCCGAGGAGCGTCGTCGTGGCGCGTGTAAGTCCGTACATTCGATCACCTCTTCCGTTAGCGCGAGGGTCCTACCCTCTAGTCCGCAAACGCGAACGGGTGGAAAAGCGTTACTCCAGGCCGAGGCGGCGAGCGTCGAAGCGGCTCGAGTAGAGCTCCTCGCGAAAGGCCTCGACGGTGCGCGCCATGTCCTCGGCGAACACGTGCTCGACGACCCCCACCTCCGGATCGTTCCAGAACGGGAGGTCGAGGTGGCTCGTCGAGACCAGGTTCACGGACGTGCGCGCGCAGGCGGGGCAGCGGACGGCGACGCCGACCGAGCCGTCTCCGGGCGCGAGGACGAGGAACGACGACGGGAAGACCGGCCGCGGCCGCTCCTCCGGGTAGCAGAAGAAGCTCCACGGCCACTCTCCTGCCTGGATCCGGCGGAGCGCCAAGTCGGCGAGCTCGCCCGCGACGTCGTCGAGCCGGCCGGTCATGAGGTTGAGGTAGACGCCGTCGGAGAGGCCGAGCGGCGCCCAGTCGAGCTCGTCGTCCGCGACGAGGCCGACGTGGTCTCCCCCGCACCCGCAGGCGAAGCGGACGCGGTAGACAGCCGGGTGAGCGGCGCCGGGCAAGCGCTCGAGCTCGCGGAAGGCCGACAGCGTGACGCGCGCCTCGCCGCGGACGGGACAGGAAAAGGTGTACCGGCTCGTCAGGGCGTCGTACACGGTGCCGTTGTAATCGGTAGCGCGGACGGCGCCTAGATACCACTTAGAGGCATTCGTCGCGTGTTCGAACCTCGGGTTCACGCGCAAGAGGGTCGTCTGTCCGCACTCGAAGAGGTCGGCCCGGTTTCTGGCGGTTCTCGAGCATCCGCGGCGGGATGAGCAGCGCCTTCGGCCCACGCTCGAGCCCCTGGCGAAGCTCGACGTCGAACGGATCCTCGTCACACGCGGCGAGCCGGTCCTGCGCGACGGCGCCCATGCGCTGGCAGCGAGTCTTCGCGTCCGCCGTGGTTCGAGGTCATCGATGTAGTGCTTCGGAGGCGACTACGATCCGCCGCCGGAGCCGGGCTTTGCCCGGCGGGAGGCTTACGACGGAGAGCAACCTCGGCACAGGACGGCGAGACGGCGGCTCCGTCACCACCACGCGTCACCGATACGCCCGCAAGGAGGGGGCCCCGTGGGGGAACCAGGGTTCCCCCACGAAGCGACGTCAGTACGCGATCAGCGCGTGCAAGTCGTACTTCGAGAGCTTCTCGCGGCCGCTCAAGAACGTCAGCTCGATGATGAAGCAGCAGCCGACGACCTCGCCGCCGAGCCGCTCGACGAGCTGCGCGACCGCCTCGACGGTGCCGCCCGTGGCCAGCACGTCGTCGTGGATCAGCACGCGCGAGCCGGCGCCGATCAGGTCGGGGTGGAGCTCGAGCGAGTTCTGGCCGTACTCGAGCGCGTAGGTCGCGCCGACGGTCTCCGGCGGGAGCTTCCCCGGCCGGCGGGCGGCGACGAAGCCGCAGCCGATCTCGTACGCGATCGCGGCGCCGAGGATGAAGCCGCGGGCCTCGGCGCCGAGGATCAGGTCGGGCTGCTTCTCCCGCGCCCAGCTCGACAGCCCGTCGACGGTCTGGCGGAGCGCGTCCGGGTCCGCGAGCAGCGGCATGACGTCCCTGAAGACGACGCCGGGCTGGGGGAAGTCCGGTACGTCCCGGACCTTCGAGCGGAGGTCGACGGCGGCCATAGCGCTACGAGCCCGCGAGCTGCCTCAGCTCGCGCCGGAAGAGCAGCTGCGACAGCTCCTGCGACAGCTCCGCCAGATCCTCGAGGTCGTCCATGCCGCCCTTCCGCCGCTCGGGGTTCCGCGAGCGGAGCGCCGGCGCGAGGAGCTGCTCGAGGAGCGACGCCTCTCGGTTCGCGGCCGAGCGGAACGCGCGCAGGTGCCGCGCCTCGACCCCGTACCGCGCGAGGCTCGCACAGGTGACGGCGATGTCGGCGTCGCCTTCCGCGAAGAGCTTCTCGCCGTCCTCGACCCGCGGCTCGAGCAGGCCGAAGTCCTCGAGCTCCCGAGCGAGCTCGGGCGTGATCCCGGCGCGCCGGCACAGTTCGCCGAGGTCGAGCTCGTCCTCGTGGCCGCCGATCGAGAGCGGCCTCCCGCGGCGGCGGTCCTTGCTCGACGGCGAAGCCAGCTCCTGCCGGATCACCCGTAGCGGCAAGAACTCGTCGCGCTGGAGCCGCAGGATCGTCTCGAGCCGCTCGACGTCCTCGTCGCTGAACAGCCGGTAACCGCCCTGCGTCCGCTGCGGCGAGAGCAGCCCCTGGTCCTCGAGGTAGCGGATCTTCGAGATCGAGATGTCCGGGAACTCCTCCTTGAGCCGCGCGCACACCGCGCCGATCGTGAGCAGGCGCTCGGACGACGGGCTCTCGATCGTGGTCGCGCTCACTTCAGCAGGAAGGTCAGCCGGTACTTGCCGATCTGGAGCTCGTCGCCGTCCGCGAGCTCACCGGACTCGATCCGCCGGCGGTTGAGGAACGTGCCGTTCAGGCTGCCGAGGTCCTCGACGAGGAACCTGCCGTCGCGCTGCAGGAGCACGGCGTGCTTGCGCGAGACGGTGACGTCGTCGAGGAAGATCTCGCAGTCGGGCGAGCGGCCGATCGTGGTTCGCTCGCCCTGTGGATAGAAGGTCTCGCCCGAGCGCCCGCCGCCGGAGCGGACGATCAGCGCCGGCCCCTTGACCCCCAAGTCCTCGAGCGCCGCGGCCGCTTCCTCGTCGGCCTCCTCGGGCGTGTACTGCTGCGTCGTCTCGGTGCCGCTCTCGTCCTTCACGAGCAGGGCGCCGCACTTCGCGCAGTAGTTCGCGGTTTCCGGGTTCTGGAAGCCGCATTCGGGGCAGTAGACGTGACTCACGACGGCGGTGCGGCCTTCGACGTGAGGATGTCGGTGAGCGATTCGACGTCGACCTGGTCGAGGACGCTCTTGCCCCCGGTCTCCCGGAGGCGCGCGACGAGCTCTGTGCGGAGGATGTCGATCTTCCCGTGCAGGAGCCGGCGGCGGTACGACACCTCCTTCTCCTCGGCCGTCAGGTCGGCGATCAGCTGCTTCAGGTCGGCGTCGGAGAGCGTGGTGAGATCGGGGAACGGTTCCACGGGGGCCTTTCGCTCGGGTTTAGGCTGCCGACCCAGTAAAGCAGCAGCGCCGCGAAGGGGTCAACCTGAGCTTTAGGTTCGGGCCGCGACCGGCTCTCCCTCCATCGCCTCCTCGACCAAAGCCTCGAGCTCGGACTCGAGCTCCTCCGACTCCTCGGTCGTCCGGCCCTCGGCGTAGATGTGCACCAGCGGCTCGTCGGGGTCGGGCAGCACCTGCGCCCAGCCGCGCTCGTCGTACACCTTGATCCCGTCCAGGAGGTCGAGCTCGCGCCCCTTGAGCCGCTCGGTCAGGACGCGCATGACCAGGCCCTTCAGCGCCCACGGGCAGCGCACCTCGCGGCGGACGAGCGTCGGCTTCGGCAGCTCGGCGACGAGCTCCGACAGCGGCCGCTCGACCGGCGCGAGCAGCTCGAGGAGCTTGCAGAGCGCTGCGACGGCGTCGAACGTCGGCAGGAACTCGGGGAACGCGTAGCTCCCGTCGAGCGTGCCGGCGAAGATCACTCCCTCCTCCGCGGCCGCTCGAGTGAGCGCCGCGGGCGAGGCCGACGTCCGCACGACCTCGAGCTCGTCGCTGTCCTCGACGAGCGCGTCCACCTGGCTCGTGACGGTGATCGGGAACGCGAGCTTCCCGCTGCGGCCGGCCGAGGCGATCAGCCGCGGGAAGAGGAGGAGCGCCTGCTCCGGCGGGACCTCCCGGCCTTGCTCGTCGAGCAGCAACAGGCGCTCGGCGGCGCGGTCGAGGACGACGCCGAGGTCGGCGGCCACCGGGCCGACCAGTCGCCGCGCCTGGTCGACCGACTCGCGCACCATCTCGGGCGAGACGTCGCCGCGCGAGGCGAACCCGTGCGCCGTCACGGCTTCGATCTCGAGCGGCCCGAGCACGAGCGGCAGGACGAACGACGCGGCCGAATAGCCGTAGTCGACGACGACGCGGAACCGGCGGCGGCGGATCGCGTCGAGGTCGATCCCCGACAGCAGGTCCTGCGCGTAGCTCTCGCGGACGCGGGCCGGGTAGCTCACGGAGCCGATCGCGGCAGCGGCGACGCGCCGGAGCTCGAGGCGCGTGTAGTGCTTCTCGATCTCCTTGCGGAGCGCGCTCCCGATCCGGACTCCCGGCTGCTCGAAGAACCGGATCTGGAGCATCTCGGGCTCGGACGAGCTCGTCCCCACGTGGAAGCCGAGGTCGTAGCCGTGCGTCTTCAGCAGGTGCTGGCTCACGGCGGCCGGCAGGACGCGCAGGTCGGCGACGTCGATCCCCGCGGCGTTGAAGCCCGAGATCATCGCGCGCTTGATCATCCGGCACGCGCCCGTCGACTCGCGGCTCGCGACGACACGGCCGCCGCGGCGAAGCGCCGTCCCGGCGGCGGCCGCGAGCCGGAGCGCTGCGTCCGCGGTCAGGTCGACGTTCACGAGCCCGGAGACGCCGTCCTCGGAGAAGAGCCGCGCCGAGGCCCGCGACTCCCAGATCAGACTGTCGAAGATCTGCGAGCCGGACTCGACCTCCTTGTACGGGTAGATCCGCACGTTCGGGGCGATCGCGCTCTCCGCCCCGATCTGCACCTCGTCGCCGATCGCGACGCCCTCCTGGATTCGCACGTGCGGGCGGACGTCGCAGTGGCGGCCGAGGATCGCGCCCTCGATCGTCGCGCTGCGGCCGATGTAGGTCGACGCGTCGACGACCGACCGGACGATGCGCGCGCCCTCGCGCAACGTCACGCTCGTGGCGAGCACCGTGTGCGCGCCGACGGACGCCTCGGGCGAGATCCGGCAGTAGTTGCCGATGAACGCCGGGCCTTCGATCCGCGCGAGCTCCTCGATGTCGACGCCCTCGCCGACCCAGATGTTCCCGCGCAGGCGGATCCCCTCGATGTTCAGGCGAACGCGCTCGTCGAGGGCGTCGAAGTTCGCCTGCCGGTACTGGTCCAGGTTGCCGATGTCCTGCCAGTAGCCCTCGCAGACGTGGCCGTAGATGGGCCGGCCCATCTCGAGGAGGAGCGGGAAGAGCTCCTTCGAGAAGTCGTACGGCCGGTCGGTCGGGACGTGCCGCAGCACCTCCGGCTCGAGCACGTAGATGCCCGTGTTGATCGTGTCCGAGAAGACCTGACCCCAGGACGGCTTCTCGAGGAAGCGCTCCACGCGTCCCTCTTCGTCGGTGACGACGATCCCGAACTCGAGCGGGTTGTCGACCGACTTCAGGGCGATCGTGACAGCGGCCTCCTTCTCGCGATGGAAGTCGACGAGCCGCTCGAGGTCGATGTCGCAGAGCGCGTCGCCCGAGATGACGAGGAACGTGTCGTCGAGCTTCCCGCTCGCGAGGCGGACCGATCCGGCGGTGCCGAGCGGGGTCTCCTCGACCGAGTACTCGATGTTGAGCCCGAGGCTCTCGCCGGTGCCGAAGTAGCTCCGGATCGCCTGCGGCAGGAACGCGACGGTCACGATCACGTCCTCGAAGCCGTGCTCGCGAATCAGTTCGAGGATGTGCTCCATGCACGGCTTGCCGACGATCGGGACCATCGGCTTCGGCTGGTTCGAGGTCAGGGGCCGGAGCCGGGTCCCCTCCCCTCCGGCCATGACCACCGCCTTCACGTCGCCACCTCGCGGCGCGCCTTGAGCGCGTAGCCGGCCATGGCCGCGAGGGCGAGACCTACTCCGGCCCAGAAGATCCAGAGCGGCCAGTCCGCGCCGTCGTGGGTGACCATCACGAACGCGAGCGACGCGTAGAGGAACCAGGTCGCGACCTTGCCGAGGAAGTTGACCGAGAAGTCGTAGCCGCGCTCGGCGACGAACGGCCATACGACGAGCATGAGGAGGTCTCGGGCCGGAATGGCCAGGGCGATCCACGGCAGGCGGCCCGCGTGCCAGAGCAAGAGCACGGCTGCGTCGATCATCAGCCGGTCGGCGACGGGGTCGGCGATCTTCCCGAACGGGCTCTCGACGTGCCAGCGCCGCGCGAGGAACCCGTCGATCTGGTCGGTCACGCCGGCGACGCCGAAGACGATCGCCGCGGGCCAGCTTCGCCCGCCGTCGGCGGCGAGCAGGAGCGCGACGAAGACCGGGATCAGGACGAGCCGGAAGACGGTCAGCGCATTCGGGAGCTGCGCGAGGGGGGCCGGGACCGCGCGCGTCGCCATGGGGACAGGATAGTCGCGGGCTTCGCCTCAGCCTGCGAACGGATCGTTCGGCCACGTCGACTTGGGGTACTTGCCGTTGCAGCTCAACGCGATCACGAACGGCATCTCGACCTGCACCGTGCGGGTGAAGAAGTGCGCGTAGCGGATCCTGAGCGGGAGGCGGTCGCTAGAGACGACGGCGTCACCGTTGCTGAAGCGGCATGGTTCGGCGCGGAAGCCGATGACGAGGTGCCGGAACCGATGGCTACGGATAGTCGGGTGCCCCGCCGCGACTGAGGCATCGAACGTCTCGTCGTTCGGTTTCCGGTTCACGCGTAGGTCGACCGCGGCGAAGTCGACGGGATACCCGACGTGCGCGATGCCGAGGATCGTGACGTCGAGCGGCCCGGTGTTCGTCACGTCGAAGGCCGCGTGGTAGACGCGACCGCGGCCGAGGCGCGGATAGAAGACGGTCTTGCCGCCCGAGACGCCGTCCGGCCTGACGATCGAGCCGGGATCGCGGGCGTCGGGGCCGAAGCCGCCGCCCTGGAAGCTGAGCGGTGAGTAGTGCTTCAGCCAGACGATCGCTCCGATCGCGCTTCCAATCAGCGCGACCGCGACCAGCGCAGCTGCCAGCACGAGCACGCGCCGCCATGTGATCCGACGAGTCGGACGCGCCTCGCCGACCGCAATCGATGGCCCGATCGTCATGGCGCCGGGCCGGCTCGCCAGGTCGGGACGTCGCTCA
>Ga0081539_10007139_pt1 | contig 10309 bp, 6 predicted proteins | sample TabmetS4T2R2_FD_71023 | JGI IMG/M metagenome (GOLD analysis project Ga0081539, IMG submission 71023) | Tabebuia heterophylla rhizosphere microbial communities from the University of Puerto Rico - S4T2R2 | ecosystem: Host-associated > Plants > Roots > Rhizosphere ... | reverse complement strand
GTAACGGCGCGCGTCCTCGCCGCCTTCGCCGGTGTTCGACTTGCCGCCGATGCGATTCATGGCGACCGCGAGGGTGGTGTGCGCCTCCGTCGAGATGGAGCCGAGGCTCATGGCGCCCGTCGAGAACCGCTTGACGATCTCCGCCGCAGGCTCGACTTCCTCGAGCGGCACCGCTTCCGCCGCCTCGTGGATCGTGAACAGGCCGCGGAGCGTGAGCATGCGCTCCGACTGGTCGTTGATGAGCTTCGCGTAGTCCTTGTACGTCGCGTAGCTGTTCGCGCGGGACGCGTGCTGCAGCTTGGCGATGGTGTCCGGCGTCCACATGTGGTCTTCGCCGCGGATGCGGAACTGATACTCGCCGCCTTCGTCGAGCTGCTGGCGCAGGAGCGGGTTGTCGCCGAACGCGAGCTCGTGCAGTCGCGCGGCCTCCTCCGCGATCTCGAACAGCCCGACGCCTTCGATGTTGCTCGCCGTACCGGTGAAGTACTTGTCGACGAATTCCTTCTGCAGTCCGACGGCCTCGAATATCTGCGCGCCGCAATACGACTGGTACGTCGAGATGCCCATCTTGGACATCACCTTGTACAGCCCCTTGCAGATCGCCTTGACGTAGCGCTTGGCCGATTCGTACTGCGAGATCTCCGGCGAAACGGTGTTGAGATCGGCGAGCGTCTCGAGCGCGAGATACGGATGGATCGCCTCGGCGCCATAGCCCGCGAGCAGCGCGAACTGATGCACTTCGCGCGCCGAGCCGGTCTCGCACACGAGTCCGGTGCTCGTGCGCAGGCCCTTGCGCACGAGATGCTGGTGGATCGCGCCGGTCGCGAGCAGCGCCGGGATCGGCATCAGGTCCTTCGACACCTTGCGATCGGAGACGATCAGGATGTTGTAGCCGAGGTTGATCGCGTCTTCGGCTTCCGCGGAGAGCGACGCGAGCGCCGCTTCCATGCCGTTCGCGCCCCACGCGGCGGGGTAGCAGATGTCGAGCTCGTACGCCTTGAATGCGCCGCCGGTGAAGAGATCGATGTGGCGGATCCTCTCCATCGTGTCCGCGGTGAGGATCGGATGCGGCGCCTCGAGACGCATGGGTACGTCGTCGCGATCGTCGAGATGCACCGCGAGCAGATTCGGGCGCGGCCCGATGAACGTCACGAGCGACATCACCAGCTCTTCGCGGATCGGATCGATTGGCGGGTTCGTGACCTGCGCGAAGAGCTGCTTGAAATAGCTGTACAGGATCTTCGGACGCGTCGAGAGGACCGGCAGCGCGGCATCGTTGCCCATCGATCCCACGGCTTCCTCGCCGCCCTGCGCCATCGGCGCGAGGATGATCTTGAGGTCTTCCTGCGTGTACCCGAACGCCTGCTGACGATCGAGCAGGGGGACCTCGGATTGCTGCGCGGGCGCAGGCTCCGGCAATGCGTCCAGCGACACCCGCGACTTCTGGATCCATTCGCGGTAGGGACGCGCGGTGGCGAGGGTGCGCTTCAACTCCTCGTCCTCGATGATGCGCCCCTGCTCGAGATCGACGAGCAGCATCTTGCCCGGCTGCAGGCGCCACTTCTTGACGATGCGCCGCTCGGGAATGTCGAGCACGCCGACTTCCGAGGCCATCACCACGTAATCGTCGTCGGTCACGATGAAGCGCGCGGGACGCAGGCCGTTGCGGTCGAGCGTCGCGCCGATCTGCCGGCCGTTGGTGAACGCCATCGCCGCCGGACCGTCCCACGGTTCCATCAACGCCGCGTGATACTCGTAGAACGAGCGACGATCCTCGTCCATGAGCGGATTGCCGGCCCACGCTTCGGGAATCATCAGCATCATCGCGTGCGCGAGCGAATACCCGCCCATCACCAGCAATTCGAGGGCGTTGTCGAACGATGCGGAATCGGATTGCCCGTCGTAGATGAGCGGCCAGATCTTGTCCAAGTCCTCGCCGAGCACCTCCGACGAGATCGCCTGCTGCCGCGCGCGGATCCAGTTGACGTTGCCGCGCAAGGTGTTGATCTCGCCGTTGTGGCAGACGAGGCGGAACGGGTGCGCCAAGTCCCACGTGGGAAACGTGTTGGTGGAGAAACGCTGGTGCACCATCGCGAGCGCCGACACCATCGACTCGTCCTTGAGATCGACGTAGTACTCGCCGACCTGGTGCGCGAGCAGCATGCCCTTGTAGACGAGCGTGCGCGTCGACATCGACGGCACGTAGAACTCCTTGCCGTGACGGAGCTTCAACGCCTGGATCGCGTGTCCGGACTTCTTGCGGATGATGTAGAGCTTGCGCTCGAGCGCGTCCTGGTCCATCGAGGTCGATCCGCGCGCGATGAACACCTGGCGGATGACGGGCTCGACTTCCTTGGTGCGCACCGACAGACCTTCGTTGTTCGTTGGCACGTCGCGCCAGCCGAGCAGCATCTGGCCTTCACTTGCGATCGCGCGCTCGATCTCCTGCTCGCAGGCGCGGCGCGATGCCGGCTCCTTCGGCAGGAACACCATGCCGACGCCGTACTGCCCTGCGGCCGGGAGCGTGAGGCCCTCGCGGCCACAGGCGCGACGCAGGAATGCATCGGGCACCTGGATGAGGATTCCCGCACCGTCGCCCTGCAGCGAGTCGGCGCCGGTTGCCCCGCGGTGAGTCAGATTTTTTAGGATCTGCAGCGCCTGCGCGATGATCGCGTGGCTTTTCTGGCCCTTGATGTGGGCGATGAAGCCCAGGCCACACGCATCGTGCTCGTTGGCGGGATCGTAGAGACCCTGGCGCTGCGGAACGGAAGGAAACCGAGGCAATCGAGGGGCCTGCGCGTCCACTGTGATCCTCACACTTCGAAAAGAGCTCGCAGGCGGCTTGCCGCGGCGTCGAAATGCACGATACCGCGAAAACGCCCGGATTCGGGGGCGAAACCCACCGATTCTACTGACGATGCTGCATTGCGGCAAGACAGGTCGGACCCGCGCGAGCGGGTGCGGTCCGCCGGTTCCTCGGCTGCACGACGTAATACGCCGGCTGCAACAAACCCGCTGAACGACACAGTTCGACCGAGCAAAAGGCTTGCAACGCGGGCGCGCTTAGGCTTAATCTCAAGAAGATGGCGTAGATGCTTGTGAATTCATTCAAAACAGCATCGACACTTCGCCGGACCGCCCGCCGATTTAGGACAACATCATTGGATTCGAACATGGCCTGTCACCCTCTCATCGCCATCTGGCTCCGCCGCTTTGCCGGCCTCTTCGCCCTGGCCGGCGTGCTCGCGCTCTCCGCCTGCGGCGGCGGCAGCGGTGCCCCGAATAATCCGTTCGCCCCCGGGCCCACGCCCGTGCCCGCGCTGTCGGTGCTGCCCCCCAGCACGACGGTGTATTCGGGCGTTCCAGTGGTTTTGACCATCAACGGAGGCGCTCCTCCTTACCGCGCGTTCTCGAGCAACGGCACGGTGCTGCCCGTGGCCGCCACGATCGCCGGCAACAGCCTCGTGCTCCTCGCCAACCCGGTCGCCGGCGACACCTCGGTCACGATCACGGTCCAGGACGCCGCGAACCAGACGGCGCCGGTGAGCGTCACCGTCAAGGCCGCGACGCTCCTCAACACGTTCGCCGTGACGCCCAATCGCAACGAGTGCGGTGCGACGGCGCTCTGCTCCGGCCAGACCGGCACCGCGTCGGTGACGGTGCTCGGTCCCGGCGGCGCCCCGCAGGCGGGACGGCAGGTGCGCTTCGACGTCGTGTCGGGCCCGTACGCGATCGTCACCAACAATCCCTCGGCACCGACGACATCGTCCGCGACGGTCGTCTCGGATGCGAACGGCGTCGCTCAGGTGGTCCTCCAGGCGAATGTCAATGCGCCGACGCAGCCCGCGCAGCTTCGCGCGACCGATCTCACCTCGGGCCAGCAGGTGACGAGCAACTTCACGGTCGTGCAGAACACCAACGGCTCGTCCATCCTGACGGTGGTGCCGGGTGACGCGACCATCACCGGCGTGTACCAGAACGAGTGCTCGTCGGGCGCACGCGCCGACTACTACATCTTCGGAGGAACGCCGCCGTACCGCATCACGCCGTCCTTCCCCGATGCAGTGACGATCCTCAATTCCACCGTGACCACCGCCGGCGGATTCTTCGAGGCGGTCACCAACGGCACCTGCGTGCAGCCGCTCACGTTCTCCGTGCTCGATGCCACCGGCCGCCAGACCACCGCCACGCTCAACAACGTGCCGGGGCAGCTGCAGCGACCCACCACCACGCTGCCACCGGTGGCGATCACGCCCAACCAGATCACCACCGCGGCCGGTGCGTGCAAGGATGGAGCGACCTTCCGCTTCGCCGTGACCGGCGGCAGCGGCAGCTACAACGTGTTCGTGACGCCGCAGACCTCGCCGGCGATCCAGATCACCTCGCCCGGGTCGAACCTGTACGACGTGGTGTTCAAGGGCACCGTGACGGGCACCTTCACCGTCACCGCGCTCGACGTCGGCACGAAGAGCACAGTCACGGCGACCATCAACTGCACCTGATCGGCAACACCGCCGCCCGGAAGGTTCGCGCCTTCCGGGCGGCGCGTCCCGCAAGTCCGCAGCGCGATCAGGTCAGCACGGCATCGAGGTCGCGGTCGGCAACGTCGGCCGCCACGTACGCGCGGCCGAGCCCCTTCAGCAGGATGAAACGGATCGAGCCCGCGACCACTTTCTTGTCGCGCAGCATGAGCTCGCGATAGCGCGCTCGGCCCAGTGCCGGCGCATCGACCGGCAGACGTGCGCGAGCAAGCAGCGCCCGCAATCGCGCGACGTCCTCCCGCGACAACTCACCACGGCGCAGCGACAGTTCCGCGGCCATCACCATGCCCGCGGAAACCGCTTCGCCGTGCAGCCACTCGCCAAGTCCGACGCCGGTTTCGATCGCGTGGCCGAAGGTATGGCCGAAATTGAGGAGCGCGCGATCGCCGGTCTCACGCTCGTCGCGCGCGACGACCTGCGCTTTGAGCGCGCAACTCTGCGCAATGGCGTGCGTCATTGCATCGGCATCGCGCGCCATCAATGCGTCGATGTTCGTTTCGAGCCAGGCGAAGAACGAGGCATCCATGATGGCGCCGTACTTGATCACCTCCGCCATGCCTGCCGCGAGCTCGCGATCGGGCAGCGTATCGAGGCACCGCGTGTCGGCGAGCACGGCGAGCGGCTGATGGAACGCGCCGATCATGTTCTTGCCAAGAGGGTGGTTGATCGCGGTCTTGCCGCCGACCGACGAATCCACCTGCGCGAGAAGCGTCGTCGGCACCTGCACGAAGGGCACGCCGCGCTGGTAGATGGCTGCGGCGAATCCCGCGAGATCGCCGACCACGCCGCCCCCGAGGGCGACGACGGGGGTCGATCGCTCGGCGTGCAGCTCCAGCAGGCGCGTCAAGACGTGCTCCAGCGTGCTCATGCTCTTGTGGGTCTCGCCGTCCGGCACGATCAACGCCTCGGCGGCGACACCGGCAGCGCGCAGCGAGTCCTGCAGCGGCGCGAGCCAGTGCGCGCTCACCACCGGATTGGTGACGATCACGACGCGCGACGAGGCAAGCGTCTCGCGCAGCAGCGTGCCGGCCTCCGGCAGGACACCGGGACCGATATGGATCGGGTAGCTGCGCGCACCGAGCGCGACGTCGACCCGACGCGCCGTCGATGCGGCGGAGCGCATGTGCGCCATCAGGCGCCGAGGACCCTGCGCAGCTCCTGCTCGAGTCCGGCGGCGAACCGCGCGACATGCTCCCGCTCGGATTCGATCACCCAGTCAGCGATCGAGCGATACAGCGGGTCGCGCTGATCGTAGAGCTCCGACAGCCGCGCGAGCGGGTCGTGCGTGTTGAGGAGCGGGCGATGGCGGTTGTGGCGCACGCGCTGCCACAGCGTGTTCGGCGTGGCGTGCAGGTAGAGCACGCTGCCGTTGGCGGCAAGACATTCGCGGTTGGCTTCGCGCAGCACGGCGCCGCCGCCCGTGCCGAGGACCACGCCGGTGCGCACGGTGAGCTCCGCAAGGAGCGCCGTCTCGCGATCGCGAAAGGAAGCCTCGCCTTCGACTTCGAAAATCGTCGGAATGGAAACGCCGAGCCTGGCCTCGAGCTCGAGATCGGCATCGACGAAGGGCTTGCCGAAGCGGCGCGCGAGCTGCCGTCCCAGGGTCGTCTTACCCGACCCGGGAAGCCCCACGAGAAAGAGATTGCCGCGATGGAGCTGCATTTCAGCTTTCGGCTATCCGATGTCCGCTTTCAGCGAAGACATCGCCGCATGCTAGCACGTAGGCGAACCTTGAAAACAAACGCCAGCGGCGATGCCACTGGCGCGAGTTTGCTGAAAGCCGAGAGCGGACAGCTGACAGCTGCTATTTCACCGCGTTGACCGTGTCCTTGATCACGCGCGGCGTGAGGAAGATGAGAAGCTCGGTCTTGTTCGCGTGCCGGTCGGTCGTCTTGAACACGTGTCCGATGAGGGGAACGTCACCGAGCAACGGCACCTTGGTCACGTCGTTGCGCACTTCCTCTTCGTAGATGCCGCCGATCACCGCCGTCTCGCCGTTGTTCACGGCGATCTGCGTGGTCACGTTCTTGGTGTCGATCGACGGCACGCTGCCGCCGCCCTGCACCGGCACGAACGCACCCACCGAGTCCTTGCGGATCTCGATCGTCATGATGATGCGATTGTCGGGCGTGATCTGCGGCGTGACGTCGAGACGCATCACCGCCTTCTTGAATTGCACCGTCGGCGGCGAGTTGCCGGAGCCGGGCGTGACGTACGGGATTTCCGTGCCCTGCTCGATGGACGCCTTCTGGTTGTCGGCCGTGACCACGCGCGGACTCGATACCACCTTGCCGCGGTTCTCCGATTCCATCGCGGAGAGCTCGAGATTGATCAGGTTGCCGCTGCCGAGATTGATGAGCGTGAGCGCGAGCTGTCCGGCGGGATTGGTCACCGGCAGATTGACGTTGAGCTGCTGCGGCGTCGAATAGCCGGCCGTGGCGATGCCGGAGGCGAGCTCGTACGGCGTCTGCGTGCGCGTCTCGCGGGTGACCGTGCCGCCCTGCAGCGACACGACCGGCTGCGTCGCGAGGCTGCCGCCCTGGCCGACGGCGTAGCGCGTACCGATCGTGAACCCGGTCTGCGAGCCGAAGCGCGCGCCGAGCTGACGACCCCACTTGTCGTCGGCGATGACGATGCGGGCCTCGATCACCACCTGACGCACGGTGATGTCGATCTGACGGATCAGGCGGCGAATCTCATCCAGGCGCGATGCGGTGTCCTGCACGAAGAGAATGTTCGTGCGCGGGTCGACCACCGCGCTGCCACGCTTCGACAGGAACTTCTGCTGCTGGTCGCTGATGAGCTTCTGGACGTCCGCGGCCTTCTGGTAATTGAGCTGGAACATCTCGGTCTGCAGGGGCTCGAGGTCGCTGATCTGCTGCTGCGATTCGAGCGCCTGCTTTTCCTTCAGCGCCAGTTCCTCGCGCGGCGCGATGAGCACGACATTGCCGTTCTTGCGCATGTCGAGGCCCTTCGTCTGCATGATGATGTCGAGCGCCTGGTCCCACGGAATGTCCTTGAGGCGCAGCGTGAGGCTGCCCTGCACCGTGTCGCTCGTGATGATGTTGAGGCCGGTGAAGTCGGCGATGACCTGCAGCACCGCGCGCACTTCCACGTTCTGGAAGTTGAGCGACAGCTTCTCGCCCTTGTAGCCCTGGCGCGTGCCCTGCGTGAGCTTGTTCGGATCCTCCTGGATCGCCTTCACCTCGAGGATGAACTTGTTCTCCGCCTGATACGCCGAGTGCTCCCACAGGCCCTTCGGCTCGATCACCATGCGCGCGTTGCCGCCCTGGTTGAACGTGTCGACGGTGACGACCGGGGTGCCGAAATCGCCTACATCGAGACGGCGCTCCAGATTGCGCGGCACCGAGGTGCGCAGGAAATCGACGATCAGCTGCGAGCCCTGCTGGCGGATGTCGATCCCCGTCGTGTTGTCGGACAGGTCGACGATGATCCGTCCCTCGCCGCTCTTGCCGCGGCGGAAGTCGACGTCGCGCAGCGCGTGCTGCACGTCGGCCTGACGCGCTTCGGCGAATCGCTGCACCTGCGGCGTCTGCACGTCCGCCGTGCTGCCGGCCTGGTCGAGCAGCGTGACGAGCACCGTGTTGCCTTCCACTTGCGTCTCGAAATTCTGCGCGCGGTTCAGGTTGAACACCACGCGCGTGCGATTGCCTGCCTGGATCACGTTGAGGCTGCGCAACGCGCCATCCTCGATCGCGCGCTGGGCAGCGCCGAGATTGTTGGCGGTGTCCAGGAAATCGAGGGCGATCCGCGGCGGACTGGCAATGGCGAACCCTGCCGGCGGATTGGCCGGCGGCTGCTTCAGCGTGAAGCGCACGACGGTGCGGCCGGAGCTTCCCTTGGCGACGGACACCGCCTCGAGACTGTTGCCGCCGGCCGAAGCCGGCGCCGTTTGCGCCTGCGCTGCGCAGGCGAGCGCGAGCATGGCGGCGACCGCGGCGAAGCGCGCGGCCCACGAGCGGGTGCGCACGAGAGCGCGCGCGAGCGGGATAATGGCGGTCATCGTTATTTTCGCTCCTGAGGCTGAAGGAGCTGCAGCGTGCTGGATCTTTCGGTCCAGTCACCCGCGCCGTCCTGGATGAGCTCCTTCAGCTTGATCTCGCTGTCGCTGACGCCGAGGATCACGCCGTAGTTCTGGCCCAGGTGATTGCCGGGCCTGACCTGGTAGAGATCCTTGTCGGGAGTGCGCACCAGCGCGTAGACCTGGTTGTCCTTCTGCAGCGTGCCTACCATGTTGAGCGACTCGAGGGGGTACGCCTCGAGCGGCTCCTTGCGCCGGGTGAGATCCGGCGAGAGCTTGCTGTTGCCCTTCGCCGGCTCGATCTTGCGCGGCTTGAACGGATCGGGAAGATCGAAGGCGTTGTACGCGAACGGCTCGTACGGCTTCACCTGCGGCAGGGGGTCGAGCTTGCCCTTGGCGCCCTTGCCCTGATCGGCCATCCAGTTGCGCAGGTCCTGATGCGTCTGGCCGCCGCAGCCGGCGAGCGCAAGGGATGCGGCGATCATCAGGGCGAAGGACGCTCTCATGGCTTCTTGCCCTTGTCCTTCGCTTCCTTGGCGAGCTTGCGCTGGCGCGCCATCTCGTCCTCGTCTAGATAACGGAAGGTCTTCGCGACGGCCTCCATCGCGAGCACGCCCTTGTCGTTGGTGATCGCGACATCGTTGAGGGTCACGATGCGCGGCAGTTGCGAGACGTCGCTCGCGAACGCGCCCATGTCGTGATACGTGCCGGTGACCTTGAGCTCGATCGGAAGCTCGGCGTAGAACTCCGCCATCTTCTCCTGCGCCGCCGGCTTGAAGAGCTCGAACGCGAGGCCGCGGCCGAGGCCGGCCTGATTGATGTCGGTGAGGAGCGCGTCCATCTCGGAGCGATTCGGCAGTTGCTTGAGCAGTGCGCCGAACGACTGCTCGATCTCCTTCAACTGCTGCACGTAGAGCTCGTAGTTGATCGCCTTCGCCTTCTTCTCGCTGTACTGCGTGCGCAGCGTGGTTTCTTCCTGCGTCGCCTTGTCGAGCGCGTCGTACTGGTCTTTCCAGTCGAACCCGGCGCCGAGCGCCACGATCACGAGGAAGAGCGCCGCGAGCACGCCGGCCTTCGGCAGCGCCGGCCAGTTGCCGATGTCGCGGAAATTCAGCCGGCGGATGTCGTCGAGTGTCATGACTTGCCCTTCGCCGCCACCTGGTTGGCGGCCGCCGCGCCGCCGATCAGCTCCGCGGCGGGCTGCGCGCGCTTCATCTGGAAATTGAGGATGAACTCGTTGATGCGCGCCTCTTTCGAGCCCGGCACCGGGACGGCCTTGATCTCCACCAGCTCCGGCTGCTGGAGCCACGGCGACGATTCGATGTTGCGCATCAGGGTCGACACGCGGGCGTTCGACTGCGCATAACCGACGATGGTGACTTTCGCGGCCTGCTGCTTGAGCGACTTGAGATAGATGCCGTCCGGCAGCTGACGCACCATCTGGTCGAGCAGGTGCACGGCTTCGGTACGGTTCGACTGCAGCGTCTCGACGACCTGCTTGCGCGAGAGCAGCGCCTGCGTCTGCTCGCGCAGCTTGTCGATCTCCTTGATCTGCTCGTCGAGCTTGGCGATCTCGGTCTTGAGAAGCTTGTTGCGGCTTTCCTGCTCCTCGATCTTCGAGGCGAGCACGAAGTGCACGAGACCGACGGTCGCGAGCGCGAACACGGCGAGCGACACCGCGAGCCCGACGAACTGGCGCTGGCGCGCCGCGCGCTTCTGCTCGCGG
>Ga0081539_10007138_pt1 | contig 10310 bp, 7 predicted proteins | sample TabmetS4T2R2_FD_71023 | JGI IMG/M metagenome (GOLD analysis project Ga0081539, IMG submission 71023) | Tabebuia heterophylla rhizosphere microbial communities from the University of Puerto Rico - S4T2R2 | ecosystem: Host-associated > Plants > Roots > Rhizosphere ... | reverse complement strand
AAGACACAATTTTATACAACTTGGGCATTCGCATTGACCACACAGCTATGGTCGATTTCAGCGGCTTTAGTCAAATCGTGGATACCCTCGGCGGCGTGGATGTGCCTGTTTCATGCGCTTATACAGACTGGCGATTGATCGATCCCAGTTACGACCCATACAATGAAAACAACTGGCATCTGTATACAACTGGTCCCGGTCTGATTCACATGGATGGTGATCTCGCACTCTGGTACGCGCGCTCACGTCAGAAATCCAGTGACTTCGACCGCGGCCGCCGCCAGCAGGAAGTTCTGCGCGCGTTGTTCTCACAGGCGTTGCAGACGGGCACACTTGCTCGTATTCCAGAGTTATACAACAATCTGAGCAGCACAGTGGAAACCGATCTGGGGCTTGTTGACCTTTTGCAGCTTGCAGTCTACGCGCCCAAGATGACCAGTGCGGACATCCGCAGTTACTACATCCGGCCACCTCTGGTAAGTTCATGGATCACCAATGCTGGCGCCTATGTTTTGCTTCCCAATGAGGCAGAGCTTCAGCAAATGTTAACTGAAGCGTTATCTCCCTCGACAAAGACTCCCGAAAAGCAGGCCGTGATTATTGATGTAATGAACGGCACATCTGTCCCTGGCTATGAAGCGCTCGCGGCATCGCGTCTCAGTTATGCAGGTTACGAGACTCATATTGTCCCCTCCGACAGGCAAGATTATGCCTATTCCGTACTGATCGACAAGACCGTTTTGCAGGATCGTTCCCTCAGCGACCCCATCCTGAACGTAATGGGCATGTTGCCAGGAAGCGTAATCTCTGGACCAGACCCAAACAGCACCTCACATTTTCTCTTGATTTTGGGCTACGATTACGAACCATGCTTTAGTCCGGAGATTTTGGGGCAATGAATCCAATATGATTACTTAGGAAGGTTAATAGTATAATATTTCATAATATCCAGATTTAATTTGTGGACAGGGAGCCAAAACCACTTACAAAGTGGGATAACTGAGATATGTAAGCAACTGTAAAGCTTTTTTCAATAAGTAGGAACAGGGAGCTTTGAATCATTATGGCAGAGAACTTATCAGGTTCTCACGTATTTGCAGGTCGCTACCATTTTGAACCTATAGAAGATGATTGGGATACTGGCCGTACAGGGTTTACCCAACCTGCCTTTGATACAGTTGAAAATCGTCACGTAGTAATAAAGCGGACTGACGTTGCTTCGCCTCAAGCAAGGCAACATGAATATAGCCTTCAAAACGAATCAAAAGCATTAGACAAATTGAAAGGTTTAGGGGTACCTGAATTATTAATGGTCAGTGAGGCTATGTATGGAGAACAAAAATTCACATATCTTGTAATGGAATATCTTGAGGGGATTCGAGTCGAAAAAGAAGTCCTATCCCTGGAGCCAATAGAACGAGCCAGAATAATATTCGAACTTTTCCGTCTTATCGCAAAAGCTCATAATCGTGGAATCGCAAATGGCGATATAGATATCAAACATTTATTCTGGTTCAAGAAAGAACAAAAATTGAGCATCATCGATTGGGGAAATGCAAGCATAACAAGATCACAAAGAAGTCACCAATTCTCTTTCGACATGGCACGTTCAGCTGAAATTATTTACGCTCTTGTGACTAAAGAAGGCGCTGCTCCTGTAACAGGTCTTTTAACTTTGCCTGCAAACGATAAACTCCTTTCGAGTTTATTACCTTTACCAGAAGAATTCTATAAGTTATGTAAATGGGCTCCACGAAATCCATCAGAGGAAATGCAACCACCATATTCAGTTTTGGAGATGTATGCTGTCACGAAGAAATGGCTTTCGAAGCTGGATCCTGATGGTTTGTATTACGATACCGAACTTGAAGAGTTAATCAAGATAAGGCCTCAACCACCAAATTCAATCTGGAAGAAATTTGTTCTAATAGGCTCTCTGATAACAGCCTTAGTTGTAATTGCTTCTATAGCATTTGCTCTAATTTCTTCTGGGTCAAACAGCAACGTAACACCATCTATTGCTCCATCTGAGAGTATTCAAGCAACATTACCACCCGTTTCCTCTTTACAAGCGCCAACTTCCACAAGTGCAATTGCAACATCAGTACCGACTGAAACACAGAATACGCCTCAAACTTCGGCTGCCACATTATCACCAGTAGTAAAACAATATACAAAATTGCTGGGGTTTGACAAAAATTTTAATCCAACGCCATGCTGGATAACAAGTTCTGGGCTTGACAATCTTAATAACAAAGCATTCCAAGGAAATTGGCAGTTTCTGGTCAGCAAAACTTATGAACTTTCAGATCCAATCAAAGTAGGTTTCGAAAAGTGTCTTGACAATAAACAGGTTTCGGCAATTGGTTTGAATTTTTGGTCGCAGCGGCTTGGTATCAATAGCGATTTCGGTTTATATGTAGAATACAGTGACGGATTAAGAAGAGAGTACTTTCTGCGAACTGAATCAAGAGACAATACATTACACCTGATCATCAAAGATACAGATGGCAGTGCAATCGACTACATTCAATTAGGTATTAAGCCGAAACTAGAAGGAAAGACATCCCTGACGCCATATTATCAATTCTCAACTAAATTACTTTTAGAGTTGAATAATCAAGGATCTGATCTTATTTCTCTCTCTCCCGGCTCTGACCTAAGTCCTTTAATAGCAGATGATATGAGTCTGAAAGATATGAAAAGAGTAGCTGTACGCCCATCTTTAAGTAACATTCAAAGTATTGGCTTAATTGGCCATGGTCCGGATATACAAATATTTTTGTGGCCTCTGGTCTTCTATGAAGATACTCAAAATTAAATATGTGACGAAAGGCCTGATACATGACCAAATTAGGTGATTTATTTGCCGATTTCTCACGGATTGATTTGGACGCCCGAGGCGGATATGCGCGAGTTGCCGAGGTAAAAGTAATGGATCGAAAGGATGGCACTCCTTCAGAATGTGCCTTTAAACTCATGCGTCATGAGATCGAATATGAAAAAGGTATGGAAAGATTTGAAGGCGAACTGCGCTTGTTAAAAGACATACAGTCAAATGTTCAAGCACCACTGCCCATTACAAAGATTTATAACAGTGGCTTTTCATCTGTAGAGTTATCTTCGGCTCTTCACCATAGGGATACCCCAGACCTCCGACAGACTATCTACCCAACAGGCACAGATATCGATAAGTTCATATCCACTGGTCGTGATTTACAAAATAAAGACCCTGGGCGTTGGATACCTTACTTAATTATCGAATTAGCATCCTATAACGACAGCTTACTGCGCCAGATTCAACACCAACCCCAAGACGACTTAGCAGGACTGTATCGTCTCCCCACAGGGGAAGTAATCTTAATGGCACTCCAGTTGCTTGAGGTAGTGGACTATCTGCACAAAAAACACAATCGAGCCTATATGGATTGGAAGCCGGAGCACCTGTATTGGAGTGGTTCAAGGAAAAGTGTCAAGCTGATAGATTGGAACGTCACAACATCTCTAGATGACGGTCCTGGAAGGAAACAAAATATACGGGATGACATCCGTCTCTTTTGCGGGGCGGCTTTATATATAGGATTAACATTTGTAGATCCCGATGATCCAACAAGAAAAATCGGTCCCCGTCCTACAACAGAACTAACCTCGCCCGTGCCCGAGATTCGAAGGCGTTATTGGACGGATCGACCGGAGTTTTATCAGCGCGGTTCCACTCTTGATGACCATATCAAAGAAATCATCCGAAAAGGGCTGGATCCCCGACAAGGCTTTGAATCTCCTGAAGAGTTGCGACAAACTTTGATCAGGTATGCCAATAATGAATTAGGCGTGCCAAAAGAGGACCTATCTCCCTCTGTGAATCCCTCAAGTGATTATTTCAAGGCGCTTTCTGAAATTCGTTTGGCTCAGAGCCAGCTTTTGCAGGCACAAAGACACTTGATCGACGCTACAGAAGTGCACGGTGAAAGAACTGAGTTTACCCGTGTGTTTGACACAATTAAGAATGCCCTGAGGAATTTTCCACTTTCATAAAAATAACGATCAACTAACAAATAGAGGTGGTTCATGGATCATAACAGTTCTGATGTCCCGGATAAACCCAACCAACCCGTAGGAAAGGAAAGGCGTCTGGGTGCTATAAAAATCCAACTGAATAGTCAACTACCCAGTGACGTCCGGCGTGGCACCGAACAGGCAGGTAAGTTGCTACGGGAAGATCCCTCAAACCAGGAAATCTACCATTTGCTTTTAGGGGTTGCCAGAGAATTTCCAAGTCAACGGGAGGAAATCAAGAAATTATTTCAAAGTCTGATTCTTAAGGATGAAAGCCAAGCAAAAGAAGCCCTTAAGCAATTAGAAAGTATTGCAAATCCAAATCCTTCAGAATCAAATTCAGGTGAAAAGCACACCGCTACTGAGACCAAACCACCTGCACGCACCATAATTGACGATGCCGATGATGCCTACTATGCCGGCGAGTTCGATAAAGCCATTAATTTATATAGCAAGGTATTACAACATGAGCCAGATAACAAAAGAGCGCAAATGCAACTGGAAAAGGCGGAGTTAAATCGCATTGGACAACAACCCAATCGCAAGTTATCACGTGATGCCATGCAGAATTATCGGCGTGCCCGCTCCTTTATTGCCGCCAGGGATATTAATTCTGCTATCGGTATGTTGAATGCTGCCATTGAGGAAGCACAAGAGCAAGGCTTGAGATTCCAGGAGGCAGAAGAATTATTGGGAAGCCAGTTGGGTCTTCAGATCGCGGCCCAATACAAAGATCAAGCAATCAAATTGGTACAGGATGGAAATTGGGACGATGCCATAGAAAAGTACGATCAAATTCTAAAACTAGACCCAACCGACGATGCAAGTCAATCTATGCGCGAAAAGTTAAATAATCTAACTGGAAGCGAGGCGATTCTAGTCACCTTATCAGACTCTTTGGATACCGATTCAGATCGAAAAGCAAAACTGGATAACATCGCCTCGTCTATCAAGGCGGGAGAAGGCATCTTGAAATTAGCCAGTACACAACGCTTCAAATCCATTCGAGCAAGGTATGGATTATATCGAGCTGAGTCTGACCTGCATAGTTGGGGAGCTTTGACAGTTCTAGCGCCACAAGGCCGGTTAATCGAGATACAACGAGCAGCAAAAGATGTTTTAGAGCCTAGAGACCCTGCCGTGAGGTATGTGGAAGATCAGCTTCGCCGCTTCAGATCCGTACGGCTGTTCTTGCTTCTGCTCTTGGCCGCTATCATCATAATCGCGTTTCAGTTCCTGAGTGGAAAATTCACCGTTACCCCTCCTATTGTTAGCTTGACATTGACACCAACCATGACTCCGGCATTCACAAAAACAATTCGAGCCACTACCACGATAGCAACTATTTCAACTGGGACAACCCCAATTACATCCACCCCAACTTTAACGGAGACAGCAATCCCTGCCTCTCAACAACTTTTAGATACAGGATATATCGGCGTCCTTCTAATTCATCCGCAGGACAAGCCCAATGGCAAATGGGTTGGCGAGCTACGAAAGTATCAACCTGTCTCTGTGCTTCAACAGAAAATATCAAGTGGTGATGCTTGGTACTTCTGTGAATGGACTATCAACGGTGTCACACAACAAGGCTGGATTCTCGCCCAGTATATTACTATCGGGCCAACACCGACACCAAGGCCGTAACAAAACAGGGGCGAAAGGGAGATTGTGAAATGACAGTAGATCAGCCAGGCACTCAGAATAGCAACCGGGAAAATCAATTTAGCGTTGTTCGCAAAAAGCTTCTCAGTCTCCTGCCAAGTGACATCAAGCAGGGCATTGAGCAAATCAGACAATGGCTGATAGAAGATCCCGAAGATCAGGATACTTACAACCTCGTCGTGGGGATAGCAAAGGAGTCGCCGGCTCTTAATGATGAGATCTATAATTTGCTACAAGGGATGGCGTCAAAGGGCCATGTTGCGGCAAAAGAAGCACTTGAAACTTTGGATAGCATGAGAGAAACGCCAAATCCAAATTTCGGCGCAAGGGATGGTTCACAAAATCAAACAAATACCCAAATCCCCCATGAACAAATATTGATGAACGAGGCTGATAATGCCTATTACGCGGCGGAATACGAAACGGCAATTCCTCTATATCAACAAATACTTCAATTACAACCTGATAATCAACGTGCCAGACAGCAATTAGACAAGGCAGAACTCAATAGATTCACAGGAAAGCCCAGATCTGATATACCCCGGGATGCGATTAGGTATTATCGACAAGCTCGCTCTTTTATTGCGGCAAAAGACTTCAACGCAGCTATTAACCTATTAAGCGCTGCAGTAGAGGAGGCGCACAACAAAGGGGTTGAATTTCGAGAAGCGAATATCGCACTAAATAGGTTGCAAGATCTATTAACAAATGTCCAATATATAACAAAAGCCGAAATTTTCGTACAGAGTGGGGATTGGGAAAATGCCCTTGATCAATACAAAAAAGCACTAAACCTTGACCCATCAGATGAATCAATTACCAAAATGCGAGACGGGCTTCAAGGACTATTAAGTGCAGAGGCGTTGCTTGATCCGCGTGGAATTCAACTAAGCGTGCAAAAAAAGGAGAAACTAGAGGCTATTGGATTGTTCATTAAAGATACTGAAAATGTGAAAGATATCGTAAACACAGAACGATATCAAAAAATCCTGGCGAAGCACGCTCTTTATCAAGCTGAGTCAGACTTGCATAATTGGGGATTCTTTACAGCGCTAGCCCCACAAAGCAGATTACTTGAGATTCTACAACAATCAAAAAGTGTTTTAGGCGCCAAAGACCCAGCAATAACATATGTGGAAGAGCAGCTTCGCCGTTATAGACCTGTGCAGATTCTCTTTTTTGTGCTCCTAGCAGTTATCATCATCCTAATAGTATTTCAACTACTAAATGGGAAACTGAATGCTACGCCTCCGATTGTCAGCCTGACGTTGACTACGACCCTAACTCCTGCATTCACAGAAACCACACGACCTACTAATACAATAACAACTACTCGGACATCGACAGAAACAATTACGCTTACGCCAACCTTAACGGCTACCGGCATCTCGACACAATCTTTTTTAGATGTTGGATATGTCAATAAACTGCTAATTCATTATCAAGATAATCCCAACGGCAAATGGCTCGGAGAACTGCACTCGCCTCAATCTGTAACCATTCTCAGGCAGCAATTTGTTGTAGGAGACCAATGGTTCTTCTGCGAATGGAGCATCAACGGCATCACACAACAAGGTTGGATCCTCGCTGAATATATTACGATTACAAATGAAACTTTAACTCCCATATCAACACCAAGAGCAACCAACACTTCAACCGCCCAACCGTTATTAGATGTAGGATTTGTCAACACAGGTTTAATTCATCCACAGGACAAACCCAATGGCAAATGGGTTGGCGAGTTAAGAAGATTTCAGGCTGTCTCGGTTCTCAAACTACAGATATCAAGTGGCTCTCAATGGTATTTTTGCGAATGGAATACTAACGGCACAGTGGAACAAGGTTGGATTCTTGCCGAGTATATTACTATCGGGTCAACACCAACACCAAAGCCAACATTGACTCCTTAGAAGAATTAACTCTTAACAATTAATGAGGATGCTTTATGACAACCAATGACAACACAAACAATCCTTCAGCAACAAGTCGATCTAGACGATTTTCCGCTGTGAAAAGTCAATTATCAAGTACCGAGCCTGACGAGTTTAGACAAGGAATTGAGCACTTGAGAAGGTGGCTTCAAGGTAGCCCTGATGATCAAGAAATTTATACATTCATGGTAAATACGTCTCGCGAATTTCCAACTGTACTGAATGCCATTCTAGATTTGCTTCGTGAAATGAAGGATAGGGGTTCCAAAATTGCAGCTGCCACACTCTCTGAACTGAGTACGAGTGAACAAGATTTAATGGATGAAGCGGATGATGCTTATTATGCCGCAGAATTTGATAAAGCTATCAATTTATACCAAAAGATTCTGGAGTTGGAGCCAAATAACCATCAAGCACGGGATCATCTGGTCAAGGCAGAAGCCAACAAAATTGACGGGGTTAGGGAAAGATCAAATCAGAAACCACCGCGAGAAGCTATACAATGGTTTAGGCAGGCACGTTCATACATTGCAGCAAGTGATTTTAAGGCAGCTATAATATACTTGGGAGCCGCAGTCGAAGAAGCTCGCGCGAAAGAAATATACTTCTCCGACGCGGAGTTACTTCTAAACCGGATAGAAAATCTGTTTGACGCAGCTAGTAGTAACCTGAATGAGCATATTTCGTCCAAGTATGATGCTTTTATCAGCTACAGTCATAAAGACGAAATTTGGGTAAAAAATCAACTGCTGACGTTTTTAGAATCTAAGAAAATCATTGCATGTATAGATTTTCGAGATTTTCAGGTAGGTGCACCAAGTATCACCGAAATGGAACGTGCTGTCATTCAGAGCCGTAAGACTATTCTTATACTTACTCCTGATTATGTAAAAAGCGCGTGGGCAGAATTTGAGAATATACTAGCACAAACTCTGGATCCAGCAGCACACAGTAGAACTTTACTCCCCGTTCTTTTAAAACCTTGTGATTTGCCTTTGAGAATAAAGGCGCTCACGTATCTAGACCTTTCCCAGCCTGACAAACTTACCTCCCAGCTAGAACGATTGGTAAACGCGATAAAGCAGTAAGTAAACAAAACATTAAGCTCCATCAAATAGTGCGTCACTGTTGACACCACTCCTGTTTCCCGTTAAACTATACGCAAGAAGAGAACAGGAGATGTCATGCCTGATACGAAGTTAACCTCACATCTCACGCCGCAAACGCCGCTGGCCTCCGCGATCAAGTCTTGGGAGGTGTTCCTGGCAGATCAGGGGCGCTCGCCGAATACGATCAAAGCCTTCCTTTCGGATGTGCGCCTGCTCACAACATTCTTGCCCGAAGATACGACACTAGCCAAAGTCACCACGAAAGACCTCAATCGCTATTTCGAGTGGATGGAAAAGGAGCGAGCTGTTCCTTGCAGTCCGAAGACGCTGGCTCGGCGTATTACGGCTACCAAATCCCTGTTCCGCTGGCTGCACCAGTATGGTGTGCTCGTCGTTGACCCGGCTGAGAAGGTCGCTCAGCGCTCCGCTATTAGTCCCCTCCCCACAGTATTGACCCGAGAGGAGTATGATGCGGTTCTTTTGGCTGCAGATCGACACCGCCGCGATCGAAAACCTGACGCGCGTCCTTATGCACTTGTTTATCTCTTGTTGACAACGGGGATCAAAAAGAGTGAGACCCTGGGAATCAAGCTCGAGCATGTCGAACTGGATGCACCGAATGGTCCCCAAATTTTCATCAAATATGCGAGCCCTGCGAATCGATACAAGGAGCGGAAGCTGACGTTGCCCGATGACTGGATCGCCGCCTATAACGAGTACCGCGCGCAATACCAGCCAAAGGAGCAACTTTTCCCCTGGTCCCCTCGGCGGCTGGAATATTTGCTGGAGGATATCGGCAACGAAGCAGGATTGACAAAGCATCTCTCCTTCGATATGTGTCGCTGGACTTGCGCACTGATGGACTATCGCGCGGGTGAAGAACCTGACAAGATCCGCCAGAAATTAGGAGTATCGAAAATTCAATGGCGGGAGTTGTATATTAAGTTGAAGCAGTTGGCGGGGAGTAGGGAATAACAACTGTCGTTGCGAGGGCGTTAGCCCGAAGCAATCCCCGTATTATGAGGAGATTGCTTCGTCGGGAGGACCACCCTCCTCGCAATGACATCACCCTCGTGTCATCGAAAAATATAAAGCCTGGCGTGTGGATTCAGTCAATCGAAATGGATGCGCGGGACGGTAGCCTGGCACCCAGACCACTTTCTCTCCCATACAGAGCAGAGGCCAGCGGTCACGCGCTCGCAGCGGCAATTTTACGTTGATAAAGAAATCAGAGATCTTCATCTCATGACCATCCATGCCGAGCGGTTGAAAACGGTCACCATCTTGGCGGACTCTTAACTCGAGCGCGTCTGAGATTCCTCTTGCATCCAGCCACACCTGGAAGGGGTCCTCATTCGAACGGGCCTCATCCAATGCCAGTGATGCCATATTCCAACGCTCACAACTTAGTTTCCATCCACCAGACAACGTGACCTGACCTGGGATTTTCAATGGGCAGATATCGACATCATCCGGCAATTGCGGCCAGCGCTCGATTGGCAAAGTCACATCTCCCGCAACCACATAGATCATCGAACCCTCGCGGAGC
>Ga0081539_10007137_pt1 | contig 10310 bp, 10 predicted proteins | sample TabmetS4T2R2_FD_71023 | JGI IMG/M metagenome (GOLD analysis project Ga0081539, IMG submission 71023) | Tabebuia heterophylla rhizosphere microbial communities from the University of Puerto Rico - S4T2R2 | ecosystem: Host-associated > Plants > Roots > Rhizosphere ... | reverse complement strand
AGGAATTCATAGACCGGCGTTTCTACAGACGTAAGTACGACGCAGCGAAGACATTGGAAGGCTTCTCCGGCAAACTGCGCGACGAGGTCGACCTCAATGGCCTTGCCGACGATCTCGTGGCCGTGGTTAGGCAGACGGTGCAGCCTGCCCACGTCAGCCTGTGGCTGCGTCCTCCGGTAGCGGCCGAAACGTCGAAGACACAGGGGCGGGACCGATGAAACCGCGCGCGGCATCCGGGCTCGCCTGGACGCTCTGGGGCTTCGCGCTCTGCTTCGCCGTAGCCGGCCTCCTCCTCGGAGTTCTCTCGCTTCCGGCGGAGTTACCGGAGGGGAGGGAGCCCTTCCTGGCGTCCATCGTGGTCCTGGACGTGTTGCTCGTTCTCTACGGCACCCTCGGCGCGTTGATCGCCTCCCGGCGGGGGCGGAACGTGATCGGCTGGATCTTCTGCTTCGTGGCGGTTTCGCTGGGTGTACTCTCCTTCACCTCCGGCTACGCGGACTATGCGCTGTACGTGAGAGAGAATCCTCTGCCTGGCGCCGTTCTGGCGGCCTGGGTGCCGAACTGGCTGTTCATACCCGCGGTGTACGTCTCGATGTGCTACCTGTTCTTCCTTTTCCCCAATGGGCGTCCGGCCTCTCCGAGGTGGCGGCCGGTGATCTGGGCCGCGACCATCGTCGCTGCTGTCGCGACCCTCGCCAGCGCCCTCGAGCCAGGAAGGCTATTCTCGTTCCCGACCGTGGAGAACCCGTTCGGCCTGGCAGAACCCTTCGGCAGGGTCGCCATCGTCGCCAACGAAGTCACGAACCTCGCCGCGATGCTCGTCTTCCTCGTCTCGCTGGCCTCGATAGTCGCGCGTCTGCGGCGCGCACGGGGCCGGGAGCGCCAGCAACTCAAGTGGATCACCTACGCCGCCGCGCTCACGGCGACGAGCTTCGCCATCTCGTTTCTGGCCGGCTCCCTCGGGCAGGGCTGGCGGACCGCCTCGGACGCCTTCTTCGTGCTTGGCGTGGCCGGCTTCGCCGGTATCCCCGTCGCCGCTGGCATCGCCATCCTGAGATACCGCCTCTACGACATAGACGTGATCGTCAACCGCACCCTCGTCTACGGTTCGCTGACGATCACTCTCGTTCTGGTCTACGTGGGGAGCGTGGCCACGTTACAGTACGTATTTCGAGCGCTAACAGGGGGCGACTCGCAACTGGTGATCGTGGCCTCCACCCTCGCCATAGCCGCCCTCTTCAATCCGTTGCGCCGCAGGCTCCAATCGTTCATAGATAGGCGCTTCTACCGCAGGAAGTACGACGCGGCCAAGACCCTCGAGGCTTTCGGCCTCAGGTTGCGAGACGAGGTGGATCTGGAGCACCTGACTGGCGAGTTCTTGGCCGTGGTCGAACGGACCGTACAACCCTCGCACACGTCGCTGTGGTTGCGAGGATTGGCGGCGGTACCTCGCAGACCGGAGCCCGGCGAAGAGCGGGAGGGTGGATGAGCGGGAAGTCCTCTGTGAGCTTCTGGCTCGCCTGGTCGCTGTGGATGCTAACGATCCTGCTCATGGCGCTCACCGTCGTGTTCACGGCGATCTATCCTTTGTACAGGGATGCTCTCAGCAACGCCGTCAACTTCGGCATCGCGATCCTGTTCGTGGCGACGTTCCAGACGGTGGGAGCCCTGATCTCCTCCCGCCGGCCTGAGAACCCCATCGGCTGGGTCTTCTGCGGCATGGGCCTGGCCCTGGTGGCCGCCGTATTCTTCGGGAACTACGCGGAGTACTCCCTCGTGATCGAGCCGGGAGCCCTGCCCGGGGCCAGGACGGCAGCGTGGGTGGGGAACTGGATCTGGCTCGTCGCGCTGAGCCCGCTCGGGTTCTTTTTGCTCCTCTTCCCAGACGGCCACCCGCCGTCCCGGCGCTGGCGTCCTGTGGCCTGGCTCCAGGGGGCCGCGCTCGCCTGCTGGTTCGTCTCGCAGGCGTTGGCGCCGGGACCGATGGTCAATGCCGGCTACGAATCCATAGACAATCCCTACGGGATCGAAGCGTTCGGCGGTCTCCTCAAGGCAACCGGGGCCGTCTCCGCTTTCGTGCTTCTTCTGACCGTGCTCGCTTCGGTCTTCTCCGTCGTCGTCAGGTTCCGCCGCTCGCGGGGAGACGAACGAAGGCAGATCAAATGGGTCGCCTACGCCGGGGCGGTGGTCGCACTCGTCCTCCTACTGCAACTCGCCGTCGAGACGGCATTGCCCGAGACCGAGTTGTTGGTCGAGGTCCTCAACCTCGGCCTCGTCGTCGCGTTCATCGGCGTGCCCATAGCAGCTGGAATCGCCATCTTGAAGTACCGCCTCTACGAGATCGACACGATCATCAACCGCACCCTCGTCTACGGAGTACTGACCGCGTTACTCGCGCTGGTGTACGTCGGGAGCGTGGTCGCCTTGCAATACGCCTTCCGCACCCTCACAGGAGGAGGGTCTTCGCTGGCGGTCGTCGCCTCGACGCTGGCTATAGCGGCGCTTTTCAATCCCTTGAGACGGCGCGTACAGGCTCTGGTAGACCATCGTTTCTACAGACGCAAGTACGATGCCACAAAGACGCTTTCTGCCTTCTCGGCCAGGCTGCGCGACGAGACGGATCTGGACGCCCTGAGCGGTGAGCTCGTGACTATCGTAAGGGAGACCGTGCAGCCCGCCCGCGTCTCTCTGTGGCTGCGCCCGCAGGGTGAGGACGAAGAGAGGGAGAGGTGAGACAATTACCGGAGAGATTACCGAAGGAGCAGGTTTCGTAACGCTTTTCGTAACGTCTGGGAGACGTTCGCCAAATAGAATACGAGTCGAGGAGGTCAGATGACGACGCAGGAGAAAAAAAGGCAGGGTTTCTGGCAGAGCCTCTTCGGGGGCGAGGGGCGAGAGCCCGAGAAGGAGATGCCCGAGCCCACGGTCGAGGCCCCGCGCCAGGAGGGCGTACCTGAGCTGGATATAGCGCCCAACGACCCCATCGTGGCGTACTTCGCCAGCGCCTCGGGGGTGGTCGAGATAGAGAAGCTCGACCTCGATTCGCCCGCTCTCAGGGCGATGAAGGCCGCGGACATCAAGGTGGTGGTGCCGCTCGTGAGCCAGGGGGAGTTGATCGGGCTACTCAACCTTGGGCCGCGCCTCTCCCAGCAGGAGTACTCGGCCGACGACAGGAAGCTACTGAACGACCTGGCGACCCAGACGGCCCCGGCCGTGCAGGTCGCACAACTCGTCCGCCAGCAGCAGCAACAGGCCCAGGAGCGCGAGCGCATCGAGCAGGAGCTAAGGGTCGCGCGCCTGATCCAACAGACCCTCCTCCCCAAGCAGCTGCCGGATCTGCCCGGCTACCAGCTCGCGGCCTACTACCAGCCGGCGCGCGAGGTGGGGGGCGACTTCTACGATTTCCTGGAGCTCGACGACGGCCGCTTCGGTCTCGTCGTCGGCGACGTGACGGACAAGGGCGTGCCGGCGGCCCTGGTGATGGCGACGACCCGCACCATGCTGCGCGCCTCTGCCCAGCGGCTCGACTCGCCCGGGCAGGTGCTCGAGAGGGTAAACGAAGTGATGGTCCCCGACATACCGCCCAACATGTTCGTGACCTGCCTCTACGCCATCCTCGACCCGGCGACGGGCCGTCTCACGTACGCCAACGCAGGCCACGACCTGCCCTACAGGCGGAAGGCTTCCGGCAGCGCGGGCGGCGCGGAGGAGCTCAGGGCCACGGGGATGCCGCTCGGGCTCTTGCCGGGCATGGGCTACGAGGAGAAGGAGATAGTGCTGGAGAGGGGCGAGAGCGTGCTGTTCTACAGCGACGGGCTGGTCGAGGCCCACGACCCGCAGAGGGAGATGTTCGGCTTCCCGCGCCTGCAGGGGCTCGTCGGGACGCACCGCTCGGGAGGACAGGCGCTGGTGAACTTCCTCCTCTCCGAACTCGCGCGCTTTACCGGCGAGGAATGGGAACAGGAGGACGACATCACCCTTGTTACCCTGGAGAGATCGGAGACGGCATGACCGACCCGAAACCCGCCCGGACTAACGCCGGACCGCGGCGGACCCTGGCGGACTTCTCCGTGCCGAGCGAGCCCGGAAACGAGCGGCTGGCGATGGAGACGGTCGCCGAGGCGGTCAGGCCCTTCGACATCTCCGGGGAGAACCTGGAGCGGCTAAAGACCGCCGTTGCCGAGGCGACGATGAACGCCATGGAGCACGGCAACAAGTACAGAGCGGAGGTGCCGGCGGAGATACAGGTCCTCGTCATGGACAGGGATCTCGTAGTGCGCATCACGGATAGAGGGAGCGGCCCACCGCCGCCCAGGGACGGGGATACCCCTGACCTGGAGGCGAAGCTGGAAGGCATGCAGACGGCCCGAGGATGGGGACTCTTCCTCATCAAGAGCATGGTCGACGAGATGAACATCACCGGCGACGAAGGACACCACACGGTAGAGCTGGTCGTTCACCTCGAACCGGAAGGAGGTAAGTGATGGCCGTGCGCCACCTAAACGTAGAGGTCCGTCGAGAAGGCGGCGTCGCCGTGCTCGACCTTGTGGGTGAGATCAACGGCTTCGCCGAGGAGGGCTTGAACGCCGCCTACTCGGAGGCCGAGGCCCAGGACCCGAAGACGATCCTGCTCAACTTCGAGGGTGTTGACTACATCAACTCGACCGGGATCGCCCTGATAGTCGGCCTGCTCGCCAGGGCACGCGCCTCGCATCGTAGTCTTCTGGCCTGCAACCTGAGCGAGCACTACGTTGAGATCTTCAACATCACGCGCCTCTCGGACTTCATGAGCGTCTTCCCCGACGAGGAGAGCGCCGTGGCCGAAGCGTCGGTCTCCTGAGATGAGAGAGGAAGCACTCGACGCTGCTCTTCATATACTGCGCGGCGAGTACGAGGGTACGAGAGAGATAATCCGGACAAGGAGGAGAGAGATGCCCCAGGCCCAGGTAAAGATGAACGTCCGGGATGCCGGCGAGAGCGCCAGCATCATAGACGTGGAAGGGGAACTGACCGCGTTCGCCGAGGCCGTCCTGATGGACGCCTACAATCAGGCAAGCGACGGGCAGGTACGCGCGATCATCCTGAACTTCGAGAACCTCGAGTACATGAACAGTAGCGGCATAGGACTTCTCGTCACGTTGCTGATCCGCGTCAACCGTGAGAGGCAGCAGCTCCTGACCTACGGCCTCAGCGAACACTACAGGAGCATCTTCCAGATCACACGCCTCGACGACGCCATCGCCATCCACGACTCCGAGGAGGAGGCCGTCAGGGCCGCGAACTCGATGTGAAGAGCGCCTAGCCCGTCAAAAAGGACCTTCGGAGAGGAGGCACACGATGACCGAGCAAGACGAGACGAGGGAGAAGCAAGAGCGCGAGCCCCGCGACGCCGCCTACTGGGCCAGGTACGCAGAGACGCTCAAGGTTAGCGGCGTGGCCGAGGGTGCGACGAACATCAACGTCGAGGGACGCAGGGCCGTCGGTCCTCTGCAGGGCTTCGGGAAGATGTGGCAGAAGACCTACAGGGTCCGCCTGAAGGGCGCCGAGGTCACCCCGAAAGAGGTCATCAGGACCTGGAAAGAGAATTACAAGGACTTCTGGCCCGAGGGCAACCGCTTCTACGCGCCGCTCTCCGGCATCGCGCCAGGCGAGGTCGCCCTGATCAGCGGTTCGCTGCCTGGCGGCGTAACCCTTTCGACCGGGGTAATGGTGCTCTACGCCGACGACGAGTCCTTCACCCTGATGACGCCGCAGGGCCATCCTTTTTCGGGTTGGATCACCTTCAGCTCATTCGAGGAGGGCGACGCAACCGTCGCCCAGGCCCAGGTCCTGATGCGGGCCAACGACCCCCTCTACGAGCTTGGCCTCAGCATGGGAGGGCACAAGATGGAGGACGGGATGTGGCAGCAGACGCTCCGCAACCTCGCCGCCCACTTCGGCGTTCGCGAGACGGTCGAGACGGACGTCGTGTGCGTAGATCCCAGGCGCCAGTGGAGAGAGTACCGCAACGTATGGCACAACGCCGGCATCCGCTCCGCCCTCTACTCGATAACGACCCCTCTGCGCCGGCGCGGCAACGGTCCACCAGCGCACTGATGTCACGGAAGGAGGGTCATGAGCGAGTCTTCTACACCGCCTGAGGATCTGAAGCACCGACGGAGCCCGCGTGATGTGGGCTCCTGGGCGAAGGGACGTAACGTCTTGCGCGTCTCTGACGTGCCTGCCGGAGCCGTCAACCTGAACGTCGAGGGAAGGCGGGTCATCGGGGCCCTGCAGGGCTTCGGACAACTCTGGCAGAAGACCTACACCGTTCGCCTCACAGGCGCAGACGTCACCCCGGAAGAGGTGGTGAAGATCTGGAAGCAGGAGTTCCCTGACTTCCACCCACCGCAGAGCCGCTTCTACCCGTCGCTCGACGGCGTGGCGCCCGGCGAGGTCATGCTCATCAACGCCTCGGTGCAGGGCATGCCCGTGTACACGGGGGTTATGGTTCTCTACTCTGACGAGGTCTCCTTTACGGTGATGACGGCCGAAGGTCTCCCCGAGGCCGGTTGGAACACCTTCTCCGCCTACGAGGAGGGCGGCACGACGGTCGTCCAGATACAGTCGCTCGCCCGTGCGAGCGACCCGATCTACGAGGTCGGGTTCCGCCTGTTCGGATCGACGCAGCAGGAGAGGATCTGGGCGCACGTACTCACGAGTCTGGCCGAGCGCTTCGGCGTGCGCGAGCGGGTTCGCCTGGAGAAGGCCTGCGTCGACCCGAAGCTGCAGTGGTTCAGGGTCGGAAACCTCTGGCACAACGCGAGCCTGCGGTCTGTGATCTACGCCGCAGCCACCCAGGGCCGGTGGGTTCGTGATCTGATCCGCCGTAAGAGCTAGAGCGGGGGTCTACAATCCGAGTATGAATGGACCGGGGACATACGATGCCGTAATCGTCGGCTCGGGGCCGAACGGGCTCGCAGCCGCCGTAGAGCTGGCCCGCAACGGGCAGCGCGTGGCCGTGCTCGAGGCCAGAAGCACCATAGGCGGAGGCGCTCGTTCCGCAGAGATCACACTTCCAGACTTCGCCCACGACCTAGGCTCCGCGATACATCCCCTCGGCTACGCCTCGCCGTTCTTCCGCTCGCTGCCGCTCGAAGAGCACGGCCTGGAATGGGTCCACCCGCACAACCTGCTCGCCCATCCTTTCGACGGCGGGACGGCAGCGGTGCTCGAACGTTCGATCGAAGCGACGGCGGCCACGCTCGGCCCCGACTCAGATACTTACCGCCGGTTGATGGAACCCATCTCGGCGGACGCCAGCAGGATAGCGAACTTCTTCGTCGGCAGGCCGAGCGTGCTGCGGCATCCCCTGGCGCTGGCCACGGCTGGTTTGAGATCCCTGCGCGACGCCCGCAGCCTGGCCGAGGACCTTTTCGAGACCGAGAAGGCTAAAGGGTTCTTCGCGGGTAACGCGGCGCATTCGTTCCTGCCTCTGGAGCAGTCGCCGAGCGCCATGTTCGGGCTGCTGCTGAGTACGCTGGGCCACGCCTTCGGCTGGCCTTTCCCGAAGGGCGGATCGCAGAAGCTCGCCGACGCCCTCGCGTCATACCTCTACTCGCTGGGCGGTGAAATCTACACGGATTCACCCGTCGGATCGGTCGAAGACGTGCCGCGGACCCGCGCGGTCCTCTTCGACGTGACGCCACGCCAGCTCCTCGACATCGCCGGGGAGCACTTTACAGAGGGCTACAGGAGCGGTCTCAAGCGCTACCGTTACGGCCCCGGCATCTTCAAGATGGATTTCGCGCTCGACGGGCCCGTTCCATGGGGGGCCGAGCAGTGCAGACGCGCTGGCACCGTCCACCTCGGAGGCACGCTCGAAGAGATCTCGGCGGGAGAGAGGGCCGTGGCACGCGGGGAGCACCCCGAGAGTCCGTTCATCCTGCTCGCGCAGCATAGCCTCTTCGACAGGACACGCTCCCCCGAGGGCAAGCACACCGTCTGGGCCTACTGCCACGTTCCGAACGGCTCGACCTTCGACATGACCGAGAGGATCGAAGCCCAGATAGAGCGCTTCGCACCGGGCTTCAAGGACCTGATTCTCGCCAAGAGCATCGCAGGGACGGCGGATCTCGAACGGTGGAACCCCAACCTCGTCGGCGGCGACATCATCGGCGGGTACATGGACCTGAGACAACTCTTCACCAGGCCGATGCCCCGTCTCAACCCGTACTCGACCCCGGCCCGTGGCCTCTACATCTGCTCCGCTTCAACGCCGCCGGGCGGTGGCGTGCACGGCATGTGCGGATACCTGGCGGCAAAGGCAGCCCTGCGCTACCTCGAGTAACAGAGCGGGAAGGAGGTCCCGACGGAGACCCGCAACACACCCGCCCGGACCACGGGGAGACAGGAGCCCTCACACCCCAGGCTCTTCGGTCGCCGGCTCCTCTTCGCGCGTGTGGCGTGGATGGCGGTCGTTCTATCGACGGTGCTTATCTTCGCAGCCAGCATCCCCGCTCATTACCAGGCCATCCACGAGACGTGCTCTGCCGGTCCTTGCGTCGCCGGGCAGCTCGCGCCGGGAGAAGCTCGCGCCCTCGACGATCTCGGTATCTCGATCGACCTGTACGCCGCTTACGTACTGGCGCTGGACCTCGTCGTCGCGCTCGGCTTCTGCGCCGTCGGCGCCGTCATCTTCTGGCGCAGGTCGCAGGAGCGGGGTGCCCTTTTCGCCTCCTTCGCGCTCATGGTCTTCGGGCTGACGTGGCCCGACACCTTCGACACCGCCCGAGTCCATCCTGTGTGGGGCGGCCCGGCCGGGTTCCTGACCCAGCTCGGGCTCGCCTCTTTGTTCGTGTTCTTCTTTATCTTCCCTGATGGCCGCTTTGTGCCGCGCTGGACCAGGTGGGTGGTCCCGCTCGTCTTCGTGTTGCCGGTACTGTACGTCTTGTTACCGGGCTCGCGCCTCGTCGAGCCACCCGAACCGTTCAATATTTCGATCTTCCTCGGCCTCTGGGCCAGTGCCTTGCTCGCGCAGGTCTACCGATACAGGAGGGTGTCGGGGCCGGTGGAGCGCCAGCAGACCAAGTGGGTCGTGTTCGGCGCCACGGCCCTGGTCGTGTTGCTAATCGGGTTTCTGTCGCCGCTCATCTTCTTCCCGGAACTCGACAGGCCAGGCGCGCTCTCGCTGTCATATAACCTCGTCGGTCTGACGGTCGGGGGTTCCTTCGGATTTCTGCTCATCCCCCTCTCCATAGGCGCCGCGATACTCCGCTACCGCCTCTTCGACATAGACGTGATCATCAACCGCGCCCTCGTCTACGGCTCGCTCACGCTGATGCTCGCGCTCACGTACTTCGGTAGCGTAGCGCTGCTACAGTACCTCTTCCGTTCGTTGACCGGACAGGAGACACAACTGACGATCGTCGCCTCCACCCTGGCCATAGCCGCGCTCTTCCAGCCTCTGCGCAGGCGTCTACAGAACGTCATCGACAGGCGTTTCTACCGGAAGAAGTACGATGCGGCAAGGACGCTCGAAGCGTTCTCAGACAGGCTGCGCCACAAGACCGATCTGGAGCACCTGAGAGTCGAGTTGCTCTCGCTGGTCAGTGAGACGATGCAGCCTTCCCACGTCTCGCTCTGGCTGAAACCCGCCGGGACTGGTTCTGGGGCGGAGCAGCCCCACCGGTGGGCGCCGTGAGGGGCCGGAGAGCCGGAGGTCCGTGGTTTCGGTTCTTCGCGCGGGGGGTGGCGTGGCTGGTCGTTGTCGTCTACATCACCGGCACGGGCGCGAACATCTGGTTCCAGAACCGTCTCCACGTGCAAGGAGATCGAGCGTGGGAGGACGTGTTGCTGCTCGTCGGGTTCGGAGCCTTCGCAGCGGTCGGAGCGCTACTGGTAGCCAGGGTGCCCACCAACCTGGTCGGCTGGATCCTGGCCGCCGTCGGGATCATGGCCGGTCTCTTCCCTACGGGCGACTCTTACGCCGCCTACGTGATGACCACCCGTGGGCACCCCGACGCTCTGGCGATCATCGGCGCGTGGATCCAGAGCTGGTACTGGTTCCTGCTCGTCGCCCTTTTCCTTATCTACTTGCCCCTCCTCTTCCCCGACGGACGTCTGCCTTCCCGGCGCTGGCTCCCGCCCGCCATCTTGATAGGGATCGGAACGCTGGTCGCGGTCGTCCTTGGGGCCCTCACCGACACCCTGACCGGCCAGGACGTCGATTACAAGATCGAGAACCCGATCGGGGTCGAGGGCCTTGGCCCGGTCGAGTCACTACCGGGGTTCGGCGGCCTGAGGGTCTTCCTGGGCGGCGGGCCATTGGT
>Ga0081539_10007136_pt1 | contig 10313 bp, 12 predicted proteins | sample TabmetS4T2R2_FD_71023 | JGI IMG/M metagenome (GOLD analysis project Ga0081539, IMG submission 71023) | Tabebuia heterophylla rhizosphere microbial communities from the University of Puerto Rico - S4T2R2 | ecosystem: Host-associated > Plants > Roots > Rhizosphere ... | reverse complement strand
CGGGGTCCGCTCGGTCGACCGCGACGTCCGCGAGGCCGCCGAGGGCATGGGCATGCGCGGCCGCCAGGTCCTGTGGCAGGTGGAGCTGCCGGTGGCCACGCCCCTGATCATGGCCGGCATCCGTACCTCGGCGGTCCAGGTGGTGGCCACCGCCACCCTGGCCGCCTACGTCGGCCTGGGCGGGCTCGGCCGCTACCTGATCGACGGGCTCTCCCAGCGTGACCTTCCCCAGGTGGTCGGCGGCGCCATCCTGGTCGCGTTGCTGTCGCTGCTCACCGAGTTTGTGCTCGGCCGCGTGCAGACCCTGGTGGTGCCGCGGGGCCTGGCCGGGCAGAGCGCGGATGCGGCCGTCCGCGCCAAGGTTGAAAAGGCCGCATAGTCAAGGGACGACACGGTCCCAGCTCCCACGGAAAGGAAGATCGTCGATGCGAAGGATCCGGCTTGGCGGTGCCGCGGTCGCGACCTGCCTTGCGCTGGTGCTCGCCGCCTGCGGCGGCGGGGGGAACGACGCGCTGGAGGGAGGCAGCCAGCAGAACGGCGGGTCGACCGTCACCGTGGGCTCGACCAACTTCTCCGAGCAGCTCATCCTGGCCGAGATGTACGCCGCCGTGCTCAAGAAGGCCGGCGTCAACGTGGACACCAGGCTGAACCTCGGGGCCCGGGAGGTTGTCTTCCCGGCCCTGGAGAAGGGTGACATCGACCTGCTGCCCGAGTACAACGGGTCGGTGCTGTCCTTCCTCGACCCGGAGGCGACCCAGACCACCTCCGAGGAGGTCAACACCGCCCTGGCGCCGAAGCTCGACGCCAAGGGCCTGGTCGCCCTCGACCAGAGCCCGGCCGAGGACAAGGACGGCTGGGCCGTCACCAAGGAGACCGCCGACAAGCTCGGCCTGGCCAAGATCTCCGACCTCAAGGGCAAGGCCAGCCAGATGGTCGTCGGCGGCCCGCCCGAGCTCAAGACCCGCCCGGCCGGTCTCCCCGGCCTGAAGAAGGTCTACGGCATCGAGGACTTCAAGGAGTTCAAGGCCCTGGACGCCGGCGGCCCCCTGACGACCTCGGCCCTCAACAAGGGCGACATCGACGTCGGCCGGGTCTTCACCACCCAGGGCGCCATCGCCCAGTACGGCTGGGTGGTCCTGGAGGAGGACAAGCCGCTCGAGCCGGCGCAGAACATCGTCCCCATCGGCCGCAAGGACGCCATGACCGACCAGGTCAAGAGCGCCCTGAACGCCATCTCGGGCAAGATCACCACCGAGGAGCTGACCAAGCTCAACAAGCTGGTCGACGTGGACAAGCAGGACCCGGAGAAGGTCGCCAACGATTGGCTGACCCAGCAGGGCCTGCTCTGACCTTCCGCTTCGTCGGGGGACCGGACGTCGACGCCCTCGACGTCGGCCGGGCCGAGATCCTGGCCGCCGTCGAGGGCGCCGTCCGGGCCCAGGGCGAAGGCAGGGTCGTGCTCGAGCCGAGAGTCCACCTGGCGCCCCCCAACGGGGGCGCCGGGCATTTCAACGTCCTGCGCGGCCACCTCGGCCCCGAGCACGTCAGCGGGGTCAAGGTGGTCGGCGACTTCGTCGGCAACTGGCGCCTGGGGCTGCCCAGCGAGCTCGCCCTGGTGCTGCTGCTCGACCCCGACACCGGCATGCCGCTCGGGATCGTCGACGGGACGCTGCTGACCGCGGCCCGTACCGGTGCCCTGACCGCGCTCGGGGCCCGCTACCTGGCCAGGCCGGGCTCCCGGGTGCTGGGCCATCTCGGCGCCCGCGGGTCGGCCTGGTGGAACGTGACCATGCTGGACGACCTGTTCGGCTTCGAGGAGATCCGGGTGACCAGCCGCCGGGCCTCCTCCCGGGAGGCGTTCGCGGCCGCCCTGGCCGAGCACCTGGGCAAGCCGGTCCGGGCCGTGGCCAGCCCGGCCGAGGCCCTTCGCGGGGCCGACATCATGGTCGAGGCGACCCGGCTCACCGAGCCCCGGGTCCTGCTGGAGACCGGCTGGGTCACCCCCGGGACCTGCGTGATCCCCTACGGCACGGTCAGCGCCGTCGACCTCGACCTGGTCGACGTCATCGACAAGGTGGTGGTCGACGACTGGGGCCAGGCGACGGTGGGGCCACTCGGGGCCCTGCGCCGCCACGTCGACTCCGGCCGGCTCGGCCCCCACAACCTCCACGCCGAGCTGGGCGAGCTCGTCGCCGGCAGGAAGCCGGGGCGCGAACGCCCCGAGGAGCGGACCCTGTTCTGGCACCGCGGCCTGGCCACCACCGACCTGGCGGTGGCCCGGCTGTTCCTCGACCGGGCCGCCGCCGCCGGCCTCGGTACCCTCCTGCGCTACCGCTGACCTGCCCATTCCGTGCGGGTGGCTTTGCGCCGTCCGGGACGAGGTGGCAGACTTTGAGGTCGTCGCCACGGCGGCCGGGGCGGTGAGCCGCGCCCGGCAGAGGATTGGGGATTCTCCATGAGCTCCAAGGGACGCGCAGTACAGGGCGCCCGAACCCACTCCGGATCCGGTAAGGGCGGGCAGAAGAGCTTCCCGCTCGGCCGCGTCTGCGGCCAGTGCGGCGATCCGCTATCCCAGTACAACCCGGGCCCCAACTGCTGGAACCACACCATCGAGTTCCCGTGGCGCGGCCCGACCGCCAAACCCAGGTCCTAGGGCGTCAGGCCTTCTCCGCCCTGGGTGGGCGGGTCGCCCCCGCGTAGCCGGAGGGGCGCAGCGCGTCCACCCGGACCAGGGCCCCGGTGTGCGGGGCATGGACCATCAGGCCCTGGCCGACGTACATGCCGACGTGGTGGATGGACGAGGGGTCGGCCGGGTCGTGGGCCCAGAACACCAGGTCGCCGGGGCGCAGCCCCTCGACCTCGACGTGCCTGCCGGCTGACCACTGCTGGCGTGAGGTCCGGGGCAGGGTCAGGCCGGCGTGGGCGTAGGCGAAGCGGGTCAGCCCCGAGCAGTCGAACGACGCCGGGCCGGTCGCACCCCAGCGGTAGGGCTTGCCGACCTGGCCGAGGGCGGCCCGGACGGCCGCGGCGGCGGTGGCGTTCGGGGCCGGGGTGTCGGCGAGGGCGGCGAACCCGAGCGCCCGGGCCCGGGCCGAGGCCGCCGCCACCATGGCCCGCCGGGCCGCCTCCTGGCGGGCCTGCTCGGCCCGGACCTGGGCCCGCACCTCGGCCCTGGCGGTGGCCAGCATGGCCGTGCGGTCGGCCAGCAGCCGGCCGATGGCGGCCTCCTGGCCGGCCAGGCGCTGGCGCAGGGCCAGGGTCTCGGCCTGGGTCGCGTCCAGCTCGGTGACCTTGGCGCGGACCGTCCCGGTGGCCAGCCCGACCTCGGCCAGGGCCCGCTGGTCCCGGTCGAGCACCCCGCCGGCGACCCCGGTGGCCACGGCCAGCTCGTGGAGGTCGCCGGCGGCCAGCAGCAGCTCGAGCGGGGCCAGGGGCCCGCGAGCGTACAGGTCGCGGACGTCGCCGGCGTACTCGTCCTTGGTCGTCTGGAGGGCGAGCTCGGACTGCTCCAGCTCGGCCTGGTGGCGGTGGGCGGTCTGGATGAGCCCGTCCAGGCGGGCCTGGGCGGCGCTGTGGGCCTCGGCCAGGGTCTCGACCTTGACGTCGAGGGAGTCCACCTCGTGCTGGAGGCGCGCCGCCTCGGCCCGGGCCGCGGCCAGGGCCTCCGGGCCGGACCGCCGCGGGCCCGGAGGCTGCGGGGCGGCGAGGGCGGCAGGCATGGGCAGCACGGCGGTGAGCGCGGCCAGGACGAGCGCGACCACGGCGGGTCGCGCCCAGCGCCGGCCAGGCCTGCACGGGTTCATGGAACCGTTGTCGACCTGCGCGAACCCCATCTTGACGGCCACGTCGGCCTATCCTTGAGGGGAGGCGACCGACAAGGAGCGCGACGTGAGCGACCAGCACCCGACCGTGCCCACCTGGACACCGGAGCCGCCCCCGCCGCCGGCCGGGCGACGGCGGTTCGTGCCCGGCCTGGTGGCGGCGCTGATCGCCGTCGTGGTGCTGTTCGGCGGGGTGGGGCTGTTCGCCGCCCGCCAGACCGCCGCCACCGCCGAGGGCGCGGCCTCGCCCGAGGCGGCCGCCACCGGGCTGCTGACCGCCCTGGGCAGCCAGGACCTGGACCGGGCGGGCCGCTTCCTCGACGACGAGGAGGCGCTGCTGCTGCGGACCTACGGCGACCGGGTGACGGCGCTGCTGGCCGCGCGCATGACCGGCCCCACCGGCCAGCCCATGTCCGGGGTCGAGTTCACCGCCCGCGACCTGCGCTTCCAGCGGGTGGCTGGGCTCGGCGGGGCCGAGGTGGGCGTGGTCGAGCTGGCCGGCGGCACCGTGGGCGGCCGCGACGCCCGCGGGGCCAAGCTGGAGCTGCCCGCCGCCGAGCTCAACCGCCGCCTCTCCGACCAGTCAAAGGGAGCCATCAAGGCGCTGCGGCTCGTGACCGTCCGCTCCGGCGACCGCTGGCGGGTCTCCGTGGTCGCCTCGGTCGCCGAGTACGGCCGCCTGGCCGCCGGCGCCGGCGAGCCCGACTGGGACCGGCTCGCCGGCACCGGCCAGCAGGCCGCCCCCGGCGCGGCCTCCCCCGAGGCGGCCGTCACCGGCCTGGTCGACGCCGCCGGCCAGGGCCAGCAGGCCGTCCTGGAGCGGCTCTCGCCCGCCGAGCAGGGCGTCCTCGCCGCCTACGGGTCGCTCCTGGAGCGCAAGGGCGCGACCCCGCCCATGGGGACCGTGCGCGTCGAGGGCCTCAAGACCCGGACCGAGCCGCTCGGCGACGACGTGGCCAGGGTCGAGGCCACGGCCGGCCGCGTGGTCGGGCCCATGCTCCAGCGGTCGGTCCCGCTCGATCAGGCGGCCGCCAAGGGCCAGGCGCCCTCGGTGGTGGCCATCCGGCAGGACGGGACGTGGTATCCATCCCTGGTGTTCACCGCCACCGACTGGATGCTCACCCGAGCAGAAGGAACGCACCCGTGACCCAGATCCTGCTGGTCGCCGACGAGCCAGGCTTCCGCGACCGCCTCGGCCTCGCCCTGGAGCGCCTTGAGCTCAGCGGCGAGGAGGTCTCGTTCCTGGAGGCCGCCAACGGCAACGACGCCCTGGTCCTGGCCGAGGCCCGCCACCCCGACCTGGTCGTCGCCGACGTCTCGGTCACCCCCTACGGCGGCTTCGGCCTGACCCGGGACCTCAAGGCCAATCCCGAGACCGCCTGCCCGGTCGTCCTGGTCCTGGACCGCTACCAGGACGAATGGCTCGGCCGCTGGTCCGGCGCCGACGCCCTCGTCTACCGGCCGGTCGACCCGTTCGCCCTCGCCCAGGTGGCCAGCCGCCTGCTGGCGGCCGAGCAGGGCGAAGCCCCCCTCGAGGAGGCGACCCCATGAGCCTCCCCGCCCACTGCGGCTCGTGCCGCCGCGAGCTGCTCCTGTCCCAGCTCCTCGACCCGGTCGAGGGCTTTCGCTGCCCGTTCTGCGGGTTCGCGTTCGCTCCCTCGTACGCCACCGTCGCGCCGGCGGTCGCCGCGCGGATCCTGGCGAGCCACGGCGAGCTGGTCCGGGCGCTTGGGGAGCTGCAGTCGATGATCGACGGGCGGCTGCTGATCGACCGGTCGGCCGTGGTCAGCCCGGTCGCCGACACCCTGCCGTCGGAGCCGCAACCGGCCTGATCGCGAGGGTGGCCGGGGGCGCGCCGGTCGGAGCCCACGACGCGACGGCGCCCCCGGACCGGTCAGCGGTCCTCGTCCTCGGGTGGCAGGACCGCCCGGACCCGGCGGCGCAGGTCCGCCGCCTGGAGCAGGCACACCTCGCACAGGATGGCGAGGACCACCACCAGGCAGATGAGGACCGCCACAACCACCCGCACCGGTCCACCTCCTTGTCACAGCCGCCTGGTACGTTTCGCGCCCGCTCGAACGTTCGTCCGAGAACCTCCCGCCCCCTGGGGCGAATGTCCAGCGAATCGGTGCGAACGTTTTGCGAAGGTTTATTCCTGAGGAGGAATGCCCCAAATGCCCGCTTCCCGAGGGCCGGATCCGGCCAGGTCCCTCACGGCCTGCCTCGGCACCCTGCTGCGCCGCCTCCGCACCCTCCAGGGCCTCACCCAGGCCGACCTCGGCCGCTGCACCGGCTTTGACGGCTCCTATGTCGGCGCCACCGAACGCGCCGCCGTCCGCCCCTCCCGCACCCTCGTCGAACGCTGCGACCACACCCTCCGGGCTGGCGGCGCCCTCGTGACCCTCTGGCCCCTCGCCGACCGCGAGTGGGCCACCGGAACGGCCCAGTACCCTCCACCTCCGGCGCCCGCCCGCCCTTCCGACCCTGGTCCAACCGACCTGGCCGCCGACCCGGTCCTGGACGCGATGGAGCTGGCCAGGCAGGCCGAGGCGTCCCAGCTGGGGGAGGAGGCGATGGCCGGACTCGAACGGGTGGTGGAGCGCTTGCGACACGCCACCCTGGCTGGCCCTCCTGAGGAGCTCATCCCGGCCGTCCGGGCCCGGCGGCACTACGCCGGGCGCCTGCTGGAGGGGCGGCTGACGTTAGGACAGCACCGGCGGCTGCTGGTCGCCGCCGGGCGGCTGTCGCTGCTGCTGGCCCGCCTGCACGGCGACGCCGCCGACCGGGAGGCGGCCGAGGCCGACCGCGACACCGCCCTCCGCCTGGCCTGCCAGGCCGACCACGCCGAGCTGGCCGCCCAGGCGGTCGAGCTGCTGGCCTCCTGGGCGCTGGCCGATGGCCGCTTCGACGACGCCCTGACCCTGGCCCGCACCGGGCAGGACCTGGCCCCACCGGCCAGCACCATCGCCGTCCAGCTCGCCCTCGACGAGGCCGAGGCGCTGGCATCGCTCGGCCAGCGCGAAGCGGCCGCCGGCGCCGGCCACCTCGCCGCCCTCACCGGCGCCATGCTCCCGGGCGGCGGGGCCCAGCTGCGCCCGGTATTGCGCGGGTCGATTAGGCTTGCGCCGACAGCATCCGCCTGACCCTGGAGTTCGCCGTGTCGGACCCGTTCGCCTGGCCCGCTGTGCTCGGGCCCCTCCTGCGCCGCGAGGACCTCAGTGAGGAGCAGGCCGGCGCCGCCATGGGCTCGGTGCTGGCCGGGGAGGCCACACCGGCCCAGATCGCCGCCTTCGCGACCGGCCTTCGCATCAAGGGCGAGACCGCGACCGAGGTCACCGGGCTGGTCAGAGCCATGCTGGCCGCGGCCGCGCCGCTCCAGGTGCCGGGGCCGCTGCTCGACACCTGCGGCACCGGCGGGGACCGGGCGGGAACCTTCAACGTCTCCACCATGACCGCGCTGGTCGCCGTCGGGGCCGGCCAGCGGGTGGTCAAGCACGGCAACCGGGCCATGTCCGGCCGCTGTGGCAGCGCCGACCTGCTGGAGGCCCTCGGGATCGCCATCACCTTGCCTCCCGAGGGGGTGGCGGCCACCGTGGCCGAGGTCGGCATCGGCTTCTGCTTCGCCCCGGTGTTCCACCCGGCCATGCGCCACGCAACCAGCACCCGGCGCGAGCTGGGCGTGCCGACCGTGTTCAACTTCCTCGGCCCCCTGACCAACCCGGCCAGGGCCGCCCACCAGGCCCTCGGGGTGGCCGACCCGCGGATGGCCCCGATCATGGCCGAGGTCCTGCGGCGCACCGGCGTCCACCACGCCCTGGTCTTCTACGGCCACGACGGCCTGGACGAGCTGACCACCACGACCACCTCGACCCTGCTCGACGTCAGCACCGACGGCGTCCGGGAGCTGGTGCTCGACCCGGGCGAGCTCGGTCTGGCCGCCGCCGCCCCCGAGGACCTGCTCGGCGGCGACGTCGACCGCAACGTCGCCATCGCCAAGGAGGTGCTGGCCGGCCACGGCGGCCCGCCCCGCGACATCGTGCTGCTGAACACGGCCGCGGCCCTGGTCGCCGCCGACGCCACCATCAGCCTGGCCGATGGCCTGGAGGCGGCCGCCCGCTCGATCGACGAGGGCCAGGCCCGCGCCGCCCTCGACGCCTGGGCCGAGAGCTCCCGCCGCGCCGCCGCGACCGGCTAGCGCACCGGCTGCCGTGGAACGCTGGGGTCAGTCGGGCTGGCCGGACTCGAACCCGACCGAGAACATCTCGTCGAGGTCGTGGCGGGAGTAGGTGCGGAAGGCGATCAGGGTGCGGGTCGAGGCCACCCCGTGGACCTTGCGGATGTGCTCGGTCACGGTGGCGGCGAGGTCGTCGTGGCCGCCGACCCGGACGACCGCGACCAGATCCCAGTCGCCGGCCACCGAATAGACCTCGCTGACCCCGTCGAGGTCGGCCAGCGCCTGGGCGGTCTCAGGAGTCTGGTCGACCTCACAGGTGACGAGCACGATGGCGGTGACCACTCCGACCTCCTACCTCGGCGACCAGAGCCGGACCGTAACAGCCCGGCGGCGGCCCGGGCAATCGGCGGCCGGGCCGGTCAGTCGTCGACGCGCTCCAGGGCGACGGCCATGCCCTGGCCGCCGGAGATGCACAGGGTGGCCAGGCCGCGCCGCGCCTGCTGGCGCTGGAGCTGGTGGACCACGGCGCCGACGATTCGGGCGCCGGTCATGCCGATGGGGTGGCCGAGCGCGATGGCGCCGCCGTTGACGTTGGTCCGGTCCCAGTCGAACTTCAGCTCGCGGTCGCAGGCCAGGACCTGGGCGGCGAACGCCTCGTTGACCTCGACCACGTCGATCTCGGGGAGGGCCCAGCCGAGCTTGGCCAGGAGCTTCTGGGTGGCCGGGACCACGCCCCAGCCCATGATGTGGGGGTCGACCCCGGCGCTGGCCCAGCCGGCGATCCTGGCCAGCGGGCGGAGGCCGCGGGCCCTGGCCGTCTCCTCGGCCATCACCACCAGGGCGGCGGCGCCGTCGCAGATCCCCGAGGAGTTGCCGGCGGTGACGGTCCCCGGGGTGCGGAACACCGGCTTGAGCTTGGCCAAGCCCTCCAGGGTGGCGTCGGGCCGCGGCTGCTCGTCGCGGTCGACGGTGACCGTGCGCCGTCTGGCGTCGAACGTGTCAACCGGCACGACCTCCTCGGCGAACCGGCCCTCCTCCCAGGCCTCAGAGGCGCGGCGCTGGGACTGGAGGGCGAAGGCGTCCTGCTCCTCGCGGGTCACGTGGTACCGCTCGGCAAGGTTCTCGGCCGTCTCGCCCATGGCCTCGCCGGCCAGCGGGTCCATGAACCCGTCCGAGGACATCCCGTCCTCGATCACCGCCGGGCCCATCCGGTAGCCGGTGCGCATGCCCCGCAGCAGGTAGGGGGTGCGGGTCATGTTCTCCATCCCGACGACCAGCGCGACGTCGAGCTCGCCGAGGATGATCGACCCGGCGGCCAGGGTCAGGGCCTTGGAGCTGGACCCGCAGGCCTTGTTCACCGTGTAGGCGGGTACGGTCTCGGGGATGCCGGCCCTGACCGAGACCTGCCGGCCAGGGTTGGGACCGTTCCCGGCCTGGCGGCCGTGCCCGGCCACCGTCTCCTCGACCTCGCCAGGGTCGACCCCGGCGGCGTCGAGCGCCGCCCTGGCCGCGGCAATCCCGAGGTCGACCGCCGGCACGTCGCTGAACGCCCCCAGAAACCGCCCTATCGGGGTCCGCTTGGCGCCCACGATCACGACCGGCCGCTGCTCCATGACTCCTCCCAGCCCGGCCTCCAGGACCGGCACCCACGGATCTACCGTCGTCGGAGACCCGGGCCATTGTAGAAGCGCCCACCCGCCAGCCCGGGCCAGGGACCAGCCGGGACGGCCACCGGGCCGCTCCAGGGCGAGGGTGCGGTCCAGTGTGGGCCGCCCGGGGATGAGGGGCGCTGCGGCCGTTGGCCGTCCGTGGCCCTCGTCAGGTGCGGGCTCGTCAGGTGCGGGGCTTGCCCTCCCTGCCGGGCGCCTTGGCGGTGCGGGGCTTGCCGACCGGCTCCAGGCGCTGGGTGGCGTCCTGGTCGGAGGCGTGCTCACCACCGTCGGTGGGCTGGCCGGCATCGGCCGCGGCGGCCGGGACCGCCTCGGTGGTGGCGTCGGCCGTCCCGGTGGCCGCGATGGGCTGGGTGGCGTCCACCCCGCCGTTCACCGACCGGGCGCCCGCGTCGCCGGCGTCCGGGAGCGCCGGCTGCTGAGGCTCGGTGGTGACCGCGGCCAACCCCGAGGCGGCGGGAGCGGCGGCCGCGGAGGCCGGCGTCGCCGGCGGGGAAGAGGTGGCGGCGCCGGGAGTACTCGCGGCCGCCGACCCTGGGGCCGCCACGGTCGCCGAGCCTGAGGTCGCCGAGCCGGTCGTGGCCGTGGGCGTCGCGATCGCGGAGGTCGAGGCGCTCGGCGCGGTAGCGGTCGAGGAGGCGGACGCGG
>Ga0081539_10007135_pt1 | contig 10313 bp, 5 predicted proteins | sample TabmetS4T2R2_FD_71023 | JGI IMG/M metagenome (GOLD analysis project Ga0081539, IMG submission 71023) | Tabebuia heterophylla rhizosphere microbial communities from the University of Puerto Rico - S4T2R2 | ecosystem: Host-associated > Plants > Roots > Rhizosphere ... | reverse complement strand
TGGGTTGCCCAAACTCCGCAATGATCGATCTGATTGAACTTCGACGACCTGATTGAACTTGCTCGCGCAGCGGTCCGCCAGCCTGGTGAGTAAAGGGCGAGTTTGTTTTGGCAGAGGACACTTGGATCACATCAGCCGCGAAAGGCCAACAAGCACAGTCCGTTCGCCACCACGAGCAGCGTACTGCCTTCGTGTAGGATGATTGTCGCCCGCAAGCATAATGAAGAAAGGGAAAGCCGCGCGACAGCTATTGCCGCGCCTGCTCTCCGCGTACGCGCAAGACAACAAACGTCATGTCATCCTCTTGCGCCCGGCCAGCGCTCCATTCGTCACCGAGGCGCACGAGTTCGTTGATAATTTGCTCGGATGTGTGATGCGCAATGGCGGGCAAGGTCTGATGGATTCGCGCGTAATCCAACATCTCGCCATCGGCATTGAAGCGTTCGGGCAAGCCATCGCTCAGCAGCACGATGACATCCTCCGCCGCCATCATCAATTCCTGTTGCTGATATTGATACTTCGTCATTCCGCCCAGCGGCAGCGCCCGCATCGCAATCTCTTCGACGGTCTTGGAAGCTGCGCGATAGATCAAGGCCGACGGCATTCCGGCGATGCTCACGCTCAATTGATGCCCATTTACTTTCACCATCGTCATCGCCATAAACAGCCCGCGCAGCTTCATCTCTTTCAGCACCGCGCTGATTCGATGAAAAATGTGCGGAATGTCGGGATGATAGGCCAGCGAGACAAACAAACTCTTGACCGAAAACACGAGCGTACTGGCCTTCAAGCCGTGCCCCGTCGCATCACCCACCGCAATCGTCAACGTGCCGTCCTCGCCGAGATGAAAGTCGTAGTAATCGCCGCCGACTTCCGTCGCGGTTTTCATATACGCGGCGATGTCGAGATGCGGCAGCTGGGGCAATTTCCTCGGCAGCATCGAAAGCTGCAATTGGCGGGCTTCTTCCAGTTCTTTCGCGCGGCGGTCGTTCTCGGCTTTGACTTTTTCGTGTTCCAGCGCTTCGGTGGAGAGTTGTTTGACTTGCACGAGTTGCTCTTCGAGGGTTTCATTGGTGCGGGCGTACTCGCGCGCCAGATAGATCGTAAGTGCGAATATCAACCCGTAGAAAGAGATGACATCCAATACTACTAACCAACTCTCTGGAAACCTGAAAATAGGGTAGAGGAACGCTTGCAGATTATTAACAAGCCAAAGAAAGATTGCCGATCCGACAATCCATGCGCCATTGCGCTTTTGTCGAATTGCACCGAATGCGATTCGAAGGGCTTCAATGCTGATGACGAGTGCATAAATACCGCCCCCTGACTCCAGGAAGTTGGCCCATCCTAGAAGGCTTCCGATGGTGAGGAGGCCGGCGCTCGCCAGAAATAGCCAGACCAGGCCAGAGAACCTTGGCTTGAAGGCAGTGTATAAAAATGTCAGCCAAGCCACGGCTTGAAATACCGCTACAGCGGAAAATAAGTTCCAGTACGCATAGAATCCGGCCAACCCGTAATGCCACTTTATTAGGACAGCAAGCAAGAAAGCCATTAGTGCTATTCCTGACAGAAATAGACCGGAAAATAGATTGGATCGTTGACGCGAAAAGAAGGCAAATAATAGTAGGTGAAGAATCCCGAACGAGAGGAAAACTGTCCCCTGAAAAACGAGGTAGGTAAAGCTATTAAAAGTTGGGTAATAACCCTGATTCGTGCGAGCCCCCAGATGGCTGACACGGCTTCTAAGTCCGGTGCCGCCGATATTGAAGCTAGAGCCCAAAAACGGTGCCATTCCTTCTACCCATCGAGTCAGGAAAGAATCAGGATTGGCAGCTTGCTGGTTTGAATAACGGACGGCAATGACGTGTTCTGTTGCTCCCTGAAAAACCAGTCCCAACGGTTCGGCATTTGGGTTGTAGGCATGCTCCTCCGCTAGCGTTTTGCCTACGATGCCAAACTGCCGTCTTCGTATCCCGGCGAGATAAATCTCTGAGGCGCCGAGATGCCACAGTTCCAAATTTAAGGATACGGCGGACAATTCAGGAGGCACGCGCAGGTGCAGCCGGAACCAGCCCATGCCATGCCAACCACTATCGCTTTCATGCGGCATGGTTGAATCCTTAAGCGTCGCCCATGCACTGTCATCGAACTGCGGATCGGCAAAGCGCGGATCATCGTTCGGCGAATACCTCCACCCGAGTTTGTCGAGTTCGACGGCCTGCCCATTTTGCAATTGGTCAGCGGTCAAGACTGTTTGCGCCTGCACAGACATCACCATCAGCAACAGAAGTGTCGCAACCAACCAAGACCATCGCAGCGGATGGCATTTTCGTGTTTTACTATTCATCATTGGAATCATTGGCTTTCAGCATTAATACGATAACCGCCACGTCATCGTTTTGCGAACGGCCTTCACTTGCTCGCCGGGCAAACAGATCTTTCTTACATCTACAGTATGCGCTCATACCATACAAGCCTTTCGCTTCAGTCCGGATTTTTACTATTCCCGTTTTTGGGATCATGAGATCCCAGAATCGCACGCAAATGACGAGCTCAGAATAGAGGAGATTCATCAATTCTCACATGGTTGTTCGCGCGTCGGTCGCCCCCCTGAGCCTGGCCGAGGCGATCCGGCGGGCTGTTCAGACAGTCGATCCGGATCAGCCGGTCTCCAATGTCATGACAATGAGTCAGTTGCTTGATCAGGAGACTTCATCACGGCGACTGGGAATGGTTCTGTTGACAGCATTCGCAGGGATGGCTTTATTACTAGCCGCGCTGGGGATTTATCCTGGCTTGCTATATTCCGGCTCGCAAAGCGGCGAGAGTAGATCCGATCAGAGCTTTGAGATCTGAGTAACCCTTCCATCCTGAACCTTCCGTAAAGATGTCGATTGAGGCCGGTCCGGCCTCACCCCGCCGAAACAAAAACTTTTTCGACCACGCGCGTGAGGTCGTCAATCTCGCGCGCGACATACGAGGTGTAGGCCGGAGATCTGGAAAGACACTCGTCTTGACCCGGCCTATCTATTTTTACACTGAGGTCAGGACACATTCATCAGAATGGTCCAATTATGAGTTTGCCAATCTGTTCTGACCTCAGGTTGGTACCTTGATTTAAGATCTAATATGTCAAAGCTGGTCGATCGTTTTTTTCAGAACCGGAGCGATCAATTCCGGATAATCTTGATCATCTCATCGATTCTCTTATTTTCGAGCCTCTCTAAAGGCGGTTTGAGCGGATATGACGATGCTTTCTATGCTCATTACGGCAAGCAGATGATTCTCACCGGAGATTGGTGGAGTTTACGTCTGAACGGTAATCACAATTTCGAATTCCCGCCGATGTTTCCCTGGCTGGAAGCACTGTCGATGAAGGCATTCGGGATAACGGACTTTGCCGCCAAGTTTCCCGCGGCGCTACTCGGACTGCTTACCATTGTTTTAACTTATGGAGTAGCTAAGGAGTTATTCGATGATTTCTGGATTCCGACTCTGGCCATGGCGGTGATGGGCAGCACGCAATACTTCATCAAGTACGCGATGCACTCGATGACCGACGTGCCGTTCACATTCTTCTTCATGCTATCGGTCTACTTCTATCTGATAGGGATCAAAAGGCACGACTATTTCTGGCTCGCAGGAATGGCGATTGGAGCGGCAATCCTGACCCGCTCAGTGTTTGGACTTTTGCCACTGGGAATCATCTTTCTGCATCTGCTCGCGACCGGGAAGCTGTCGCTCATCCGGTCGAAAGATGTCATCGGCATGGTCATGCTCTCCCTGGCGCTTCCGATGGTCTGGTACAGTTCGCAGTACCGGTTACATGGAAGACAGTTTCTGGATGGGCATTTCTCCTTTATCGCAAGTAAGGTCCGAAATCCGGCGCCGGTGGCCGGTGATGAGAAGCTCCCGGCAGAGGAGATCGTTTGCCGAACTACTGAAGCGCAACGATCGTTGATCGCGAGCACGCTCGACGCGCCGGAGCGTTCGGACGAGAATCAGAGTAGCCGTCGAAGGATGGAAGGGCTGATCGAATACCCGAAACTGCTCATGCACTACTACTGGCCCTGGCTTCCGCTGATGTTGATTGGTTTGGTCGGGCAGATCAGCGCCTGGGTCCGCGCAGGTGACCATCGTGCCGCATTGCTGGTCATCTGGGTCGCGGGTGTGCTGGTCCCGCTCAGCATCCCGGAGGCCAAGGTGCTTCGATATATCATGCCCGTCTTCCCTGCCTTTGCGATTCTGTCGGCGATGGCTTTGAATCGGTGGGCCACTGCTGCCACCTTCGTACGTTGTCTCAAACTGGGATATCTGATCGTCCTGACGGTCTTGTTGCTGGCGGCCCTCTTTCCCAAGCCAAGATTGCGGGCGGAAGAGATGCGAGCGCTGGCGCCGATCGCCGAGGCCAACTCGAATCCGGCCCAGCGAGTGCTTCTCTATACTTACGGCGAGCTTCGTCACAATTATCTGAGTCAGTTCGTCTGGTATGCCGACCGCTATTGCGATTATCTCACTAGCCTGGACAGCCTGAAGGATACACTCGGCTCCCGCCAGGGTCTGGTGGCGATCATCGATAAAGAGGCATTCAGGCGAATCAGCGGCGACCTGGGACAGCGCCTGGTCGTGCTCGGTGAATCGGGGGGCTTCGTTTGCGTAAAGTAAAACGTGAAGAAGGCGCAAGACGCGAACCGGGCGGAGCACACATAAACAGCCTGATTTGCGCGCTCCGCCCGGTTCGCGTCTTGCGCCTTCTCTTAAAACTGGAGCCTCAACGCCATCTGGATCGATCGCGAGCCGCCCACCTGATAAACCGGACTCAAGCCTCCGTTAACACCACCGGTGCCGAGGCTGCGCCCGAACATCTGCGTCGATTCTCCAAAGAAAGGGCTGCTCAGATCTCCTGTCGGATCTCCAAAGTTGGGGTGATTGAAAAGATTGAATGACTCGGCCCGAACCTGAATCAGGAAACGGTCCGTGATGTGAAACTGGCGGCGGAAAGTGAGGTCGATTTGCGAGGCGCGAAATCCGCGCAGCGTATTGCGCCCCAGCGTCCCCTGCGAACTAATCAGGCTGGAGGCCGGGCCGGATTCGGCCGGGTCGAGTTCAGAAGGAATCTGGAACGCGTTGCGATTGATGCGCCGGCCGCCGGGCGCCGATCGATCCTCGAGATAGACCGGAATTCCGGGCTTAAGGTTGGGACGGATCGCGTTTCTCAATCCGAGACCGAACGGATCGTAGCCCAGCACGACATTGACCGGCGGCGCCGACCGCACTCTCAGAATGGCGTCCGCAGACCAGTTGCGCAGAACCGCGTTGATGATCGATCCGCGAGCCGGGGCCGGAAGATTGTAGGTGGCGGCTGCCGTCAGGGAGTGCCGAATATCGAAATCCGACGACCCACGCCCCTGTTCGATCAATGTTCTTCCGATCCGCAGATTGCCCGAAGAATCGCTCGATGCATTGTCGATCGAGTGTGACCATGTGTAAGCAGCCTGAGCCTGGAGCCCCCGTGAGAAGCGCCGCTGGAAGCCGAGTTGGAGCGCATGATAATCCGAGGACGCGCCGTTGTTGGTGACGAAGAGCGTAGTGAAGTTGGGATTGAGGATCTGATTGCTCGCCAGTCGCGGGTGGTTGGCGATCCAGGTCTCCTCCTGCAGCAACCGCCGGCCTAAAGCCGCGACATAGGACGCCGAAAGGACCTGGCTGGACCCGAGCGGCTGTTCCAGCGTGAGATTCCATTGAATGGTGTATGGCAATTTAAGATTCCGATCGAACGCGTTGATCTTCCCGTAGGGAGGATCAAGCGTGACGGGAGGAAACTCGAATTGCTGCAAATTCAAGGGGAAACTGACATTTTCCAACCGCTTGAACCGGGCATAGGGAAAAACATTGCCGAAGGCTTGAGCCGCATGGCCATTGCCCAGATCGTAGAAGAGACCGGCGCCGCCGCGAAAGACGGTGCCGCGCCGCGGGTCCAAACGATAAGCCACCCCAATTCGCGGGGCCAGATTGCGGTATGAAGCCTTCCAGAGCTGCGTTCCCTTCGGCCCCAGGGTCATGGTCGCCGGGTTCTCCAACCCGATCACGGTGATCGGAGGCTGAAGATCTGGATTGGTGGTGATATGAGGCGGAGGATTGTGGTCCCACCGCAGACCGTAGGTCAATGTCAACCTGGGCGTCACCTGCCACGTGTCCTGAGCGAAAGCGGAGATATTGGTAAAGATCGGAAACCATGAGGTGCCGTTGAATGTAAGTTGAACATCCCGCGCTATCGCGGTAGCCGCGGCTATTTGCGCTCCGGTCGGTCCGGTCGAGTTGGGGTCTCCGAAAATGACCGATTGATCGGTCCTGATCGGGCCGTATCGCGGGGCCAGCCGGCGATAATCCCCCCCGAGCTTGATCTGATGAGGTCCAGTCACAATCGAAAGCGTATCGACCGCGTTGACCTGCGTCTGCCAGTTGATCCCGCCGCCACCTTGGCCTACGCTGGAGCCGGCGCCGCCACCTCTGAGGATGATCTGGAACCCGCCTTCGATAACGGTAGCAAACCAGTAGCGCGGATCGGGGAGGTATCTCGGATCGACTTTGTCGATCGGCAGGAACTTTGCGCCGCCAAAGGTATCCATTTCGAAAATAGTAGATCCGGTCGAGAGACTGATATTGGTTCGCAGGTCATTGATCAGTTTCGATGTCAGCATGGCGGTGGCTCCGACGGTCAGCGTCGCGGTTTGCAGAGAGGTATAGCCAACGGTATTGAGGCTCTGACTTTCGAATCCTGGAATGTCTCCGCCTCCGCGTTGGGTGGTGCCCGAGCTGGCCTGGTTGAACCGGCCGAAAAGGACCACATGCTTACCGATGATCTGATCGAGGCGCCCGCTGTATGCGATCAAGGAGGACGGGTCGGAATAGCTGGCGGTGAATTCGGAAAAACCATTGCCGAGATCCGCGCCGTTCGGCCGCGGAAAAGCATCCAGGATCGGGCGGATCTGCGGCAGCGCCGTCAGCCGCAGATCCAAAGAAGGGACATGCGTCATGGCGACTCGCGGCTGAGTCAGCCGTAAATTTTCGTAGGAGCCAAAATAGAAGGTCCGATCCTTGAAGATATGGCCTCCGATGACACCACCCAGATCACTTTGACGCAGGCTCGAGCGGCCGTCTCCATGCCGATTCGCGAACCAGTCGTTGGCGTCGAGCGCCTGATGGCGCCAGTAGCTAAAGAGGCTCCCCCGATGTTGGTTGGTTCCGGAACGGGTCACGATCGAGACCTGGGCTCCGGCAGTCCGGCCGAACTCCGGGGCAAAGGACGAGGTCTGAATCCGGAACTCTTCAAGCGCTTCGAGCGAGACCAGGTTGTTGGTACCGCCGAAGACTGTCAGCGCGGGCAGCGAACCGCCCGCCGCTTGGCCGGGAACCGGACCGGCGCTGACCCCGACATTGGCGCTGACGCCGTCGACCATGAAGTAATTGGCGTTGGCGCGCTGCCCGTTGACGCTGAACTGTCCCTGGTTGATGAAACTGGTCCTTGTTAGCATCGTTCCCGGAACGAGTTCGAAGAGCGATTGAAAGCTCCGTCCGTTGAGCGGCAGGTTTTCGATCAACCGGCGGCCGATGACGGCGCCGAGAGTTGCGGAAGACAGCATTCCCGTGGCGCTCTCGATGATCGTCACCGATTCTCCGACGGAGCCGACCTTCAACCGCAGTTTGATCGCGAGTTGATCGTTAACGTTGAGCCCGAGGTCTCGGATCTCCATGGTCGCGAATCCATCGCGCCGGGCGACCAGGTTATAATGTCCGGGTGGCAGCAGCGGAACGACAAAGTAGCCGTCGCCATCGGTCCTGGTTTGCCGTTGCAGGGCAGTGCTCAGGTTGAGAATTGTAATCTCGGCGCCGGTGATGACCGCGCCGTGTTCGTCCACCACGATTCCGCTCAGCGATGCCGTCGCCGATTGCGCCCGGATCGCGGGTGCCATCAGTAAGAGAACGCTTCCGGCACCGACCAGAAAAATCATTGCGACGAGAGGGCCCAGCCGGCAGAAGGCCGAGCCGAATCTGCTTACAATCATGCTTTCCTCACTTCTGATACAGGCTCTGAATGTCGATCGCCAATCGCTCCGCCGTTTTCAGCGAGCGCCATGTCTGCGGCGATTTGATCCCGGTTCTGACCTCGGTCGAAAGGGTAAAGGCGGCCCGCATCAATTCATCGTGGGTATAGCTCAACCGGAGCAACTGCTCGACGAGCCGGGCCGGATCGGACTGATCGGCCCTTTCCGTTTCACCGCTCCCGTCTTCCAGCGCCTCCGCCGGAAAGAAGATGGGATGTAATTCCTGGCGGAGCCCCTTCAACTCTCGCCGGTATTCTTCGGCATGTCCGTTGATCATCGAACGATATTGCGTTTGCGCTTCCGGTTTCAGCCCCCGCACGGTTTCCGGCGAGAATCGTTTAACCAGCCGCGCGAGCGCCGAAGCGTGCAACAAGGCCTGGCGTGAATGGTTAATCATGCGGTTGGCGAACTGATTGATCTGCTCATCGATCGATTGCCCCCGACCGGGCTGCTGGGCCAGGTAACGACGCAGGTCGGGATCTGCCGGAATCGTTCCCTTCATGACCTCGATCTCGCGGAAAGGCGTCGCGCCGGTGGATGGTTTCTGGCGCTTCAGCGCCTCGGCCACGGTCTCGACTTCGATCTTGACCGCCGGATGATTGCTGAAGGGAGCCAGAACCCGCAGGACTTCCTGTTTGCGCTCTGCGGTCTCGACCAGGGCGTCGAGGCGCAATCTGCCCTCAGCCGTTCGAGTCAGGTTCACCTGTTCGCCGAGATCGGCTTTGATCTGGTTGAGCAGATAGGTGACCTCGACCTCCACCTCCGCAGAGGCGACCGCTCCCGCCTGAGCGTCTTGACTCGGCCGCTCCGATCCGGCGGACGCCTTGATCTGTTGTGTCCTGTCTCCGGATCTCTTCGCCTCGCCGATCAGCTCGGACTCCGGTTGAAACACGGTGGGCGCCACTGTCCCGGACTGGCGCCGTTCGAAGGTCTTCTCGGTGAAGTGATATTCGCGGATCTCGCCTCCGCGTTTGAGCACGAGGCTCTGTTCGATCGGATGAAGATCGTGCCGGTTCAGCTTCAAGGTAGCCTTCAGCAACCCGTCTCCGTCGAGCGAGCCGTTCGCATAGTCGATCTGATAAAGGCCGCCCTGCTCATTCACCATCGCGGTGGCAATCTGCACGACGATCGCGGCAAACTCTTGCGCCGATAGATCCACGAGCCAGAGATCGCCGGTCTCCATCAGTTCCCGCAGCGAACGGTCGCCGGCAGACGTCAGACGGCGCTGTTCGGCGTCACGGCGGTAGACGGTGCGTGAACCGTCGGACTTCATCCATTCGCCGGCGATCAGTCGATCCTTTTCGTCGTAGATGCGGCGTGCTTTGATGCCCTGGGCCGCGCTCCGCCAGGTCTCCACTTTGCGGCGAGTCACGACCTCGCCGTGGCCGACCATTCTCTCTTCGAAATCGATGATTCGGTGCTGGACCAGATCGGTTCTCGCGGCCAGTGCCTCATCAGAGACGGTCGAACGGCGCAGCAACTCCGCCGCCGAGACCCCGGGCGTCCACAGCCGCGTGATCAGCAGCGTGGCGATCAACGCCATCGAGACCAGCGCGGTGATGCCGGCGGGCCGCAGCCAGAATCGCAGGGAACATCGCCGCCAGAACCGCCAGTCTCGCTTATTCACATCAAACAATGGTGCATCAAATGATCGACCTTCGTTCGCAGGCGGATGGTTCGATGCCTCATTGAACGATGGCGCCGGAGCCTTTGCCACGGCATCGGCGGCGAGTAAGCCGATCCGGCCGATCTGGCCATCCTGATCGCCTTGCCATACCGAGTCGCCCATCTCCGCGTGATGCAGCCCGGCCAGGCCGGGTAAACTGGGCAAGCCGGGCTCGAGCGCCGGCTCGGTCTTCAGTAACGGATCGTGATAGATTACCTGCAAGGTCGGCCGCGGGCCGCCGAAATTCAAGATCATTTCGATCGTTCGCCCCTCGCTCAATTCGATCAACGCCGATTGTCGGTTCGCGCCGATCGGCGGCGGCGTGACATTGAGCATTAACAGGCGGATCTCCTGCTCGCTGAAGGCCTCGATGAAGTCGATCTTGTCGCCGGCGCCAAGGCTCAGCGTCAGTTCATTCATCTCCGCGCCGATCTTTTGCGAGACCACGCATTCGCCGTTGACTGAGATCTGAAGTTCCTGCGGCCGATGCTCGAAGACCTCTCGAGCATGACGACGTAATACAATAAGTGGCGTCTTCACAT
>Ga0081539_10007134_pt1 | contig 10315 bp, 3 predicted proteins | sample TabmetS4T2R2_FD_71023 | JGI IMG/M metagenome (GOLD analysis project Ga0081539, IMG submission 71023) | Tabebuia heterophylla rhizosphere microbial communities from the University of Puerto Rico - S4T2R2 | ecosystem: Host-associated > Plants > Roots > Rhizosphere ... | reverse complement strand
AAGCCACGAAATGAGACGGATCACACGGATCGTAATACTGATATTACTGGTTGCGCAGACGGCGGTCGGTCAATTGCCGTCGGCGCGCCCGGCGTCCGTCGCCGTGTCTTCGGCGCGGCTCGCGCAGCTGGACGCGGTCATCGATGCAGAGATCGCGCAGCATCATCTTCCCGGCGCGGTCGTGCTGGTCGGTCGCAAAGGTCGCATCATCTGGAACAAGAGTTACGGCTCTCGCGCCGTCGAACCGGCGCGAGAACCGATGACCGTCGACACGATCTTCGACCTCGCGAGTCTCACGAAAATCGTCGCGACCGCCACCAGCATCCTGATCCTCGTCGAACGCGGAAAAGTGCGTCTCGCCGCTCCGGTGTCGACCTACATTCCCGAGCTCAAAGGCGAGGGCAGGGAAACGATCACGATCGAACAGCTTCTGACTCATCGCTCCGGTTACGCGCCTGATTTCGATCTGCGCGAGCGTTGGACCGGTTACGACGAAGCCATTAAACGACTAATCAAAGAGCCGCTGCGCAATCCGCCCGGAACTCGTTTCGTTTACAGCGACATCGGTTTCATCACGCTCGGCGAGGTAGTGAAGCGCGTGAGTGGCCTGCCGCTCGATCAATTCGCGAAGCAAAACATTTTTCAGCCGCTCGGAATGCACGACACCGGCTTTCTTCCGGCGGCAAGCTTACGCGCGCGCATCGCGCCCACGGAAAAGCGACGCGGCCAGTTAAGCTATCTCGGCGACACGCCAACGAACCTCGGCGCCGAAGGCGACGTCTGGCTGCGCGGCCAGGTGCACGACCCAACTGCATATCGCATGAACGGCGTCGCCGGCCACGCCGGTCTTTTCTCCACCGCCAAAGACCTCGCCATCTACTGCCAAATGATTCTCAACGGCGGCTCCTACGGATCCGTCCGTCTTTTATCCCCATTATCCGTGGCGGAGATGACGCGGCCGCGGCTGGTTACGAATAACGGCGGCACGCGCGGGCTCGGTTGGGACATCAACACGAGCTTCTCCAGCAATCGTGGCGAACTCTTCCCGCTCGGTTCGTTTGGTCACACGGGTTTCACCGGCACGTCGATCTGGATCGATCCCGCGACCGAGATGTTCGTAATCTTTCTCAGCAATCGCGTACATCCTGACGGCAAGGGCGACGTCGGACCTTTGCGCGGCCGTGTTGCGACGATCGTTGCCGGCGCGATCACCGACGTTTCCGTCGCCCCGCACGCGCGCGAGCAGTCGGCGAACTACTACGCCGAAGTCTTGAAAGCACTGCAACAGTTCGCGCCACGAACAGATGACACCGGTACTTCGGTAAAAGTGCTGACCGGCATCGACGTGCTCGAGCGCGACAACTTCAAGCCGCTTGCCGGCCTGCGCCTCGGTCTCGTTACCAATCACACCGGACGCAATCGCGAAGGCCGGCAGACGATCGACGTTCTCAACAAAGCGCCCGGCGTGAAACTCGTCGCGCTCTTCTCGCCCGAGCACGGTATCCGTGGACTCGCCGACGACAAGGTGAGCGATTCAAAAGACGAAACCACCGGCTTGCCGATTTATTCGCTGTATGGCGAATCGCGCCGCCCGAAACCGGAACAACTCAAAGATCTCGACGCGCTCGTTTACGACATCCAGGACGTCGGCGCGCGCTTTTACACCTACATTTCAACGCTCGGCTACCTCCTCGAAGAAGCAGCAAAAGCGAAACTGCCCGTCTTCGTCCTCGATCGACCAAATCCGATCGACGGCGTCGACGTTGACGGTCCGACAGCCGACAGCGACAAACTCTCGTTCACTGCTTATCACACGATCCCGACGCGACACGGTTTGACGATCGGAGAGCTGGCCCAACTCTTCAACCGCCAGCGAAACATCGGCGCCGACCTGCGCGTGATCAAGATGGAAGGCTGGCGGCGTTCGATGTGGTTCGACGAGACAAACCTCACCTGGATCAATCCGTCGCCGAACATGCGCAGTCTCACCGAAGCGACGCTCTATCCCGGCGTCGGCCTGTTGGAAACGACCAATGTATCCGTCGGACGTGGGACTGACACGCCATTCGAGGTCGTTGGCGCGCCGTGGATTCAGGGCGACAAGCTGGCGGATTACCTGAATCAACGCGGCATTCCCGGCGTGCGTTTTGTGCCGCTGCGCTTCACGCCGAACGCATCAGTGTTCAAAGACGAGCAGTGTGGCGGCGTGAACATCATCATCACCGACCGCGCGGCGTTTCGACCGTTGCCGGCGGGGCTCGAGATCGCGCTGGCGCTGCATCATCTGTATCCGAACGACTGGAATGTTGATAAGTACCTGCGGCTGCTCGTTAATGCCGACACGCTGGCGCGCATCAAGCGCGGCGAAAGCGCGCGCGACATCGTGGCGTCGTGGAATGAGTCGCTACAGCAGTTTCGCCGGGCTCGCGCGGAGATCCTGCTTTATAACTGAGACTTATCAAAGAGATAACAAACTTTAGCTAGCGTTATTCCAGCAACGTCCCTATAATCCGTCGCGTTTTACCAACCCTGCTTCAACAAACCAACAGACTGAGAGGATGAGATGAGAAAAGCTCCCCTTCTATTTTTGCTTCTGACGTTCTGTCTCGTGACTGTCGCTAACGGTCAGGGAACGACTTCGCGCGTGACCGGCACGGTCAAAGATGCCAACGGCGCGGCCATCCCGGGCGCGTTGGTGACGCTGACCAACGAGGGCACCGGAGTTTCGTTCACCACCGAAACCAGCGACAGCGGCACGTACGCTTTCGATCTGGTCCAGGTCGGCAAGTACACAGTGTCGGTCGAGAAGCAGGGGTTCAAAAAATTCGTCAGCCAGTCAAACTCAATCAACGTCAATCTACCGACGACGGTGAATGCGACGCTCGAAGCAGGAGCGGTGCAGGAGACGGTGCTGGTGCCCGCGGGCGCTGAACAAGTGCAGGTGAGCACGTCGGGAAATCTCGGCAGCACGATCGAACAGCGCACGCTCGAGAGTCTTCCCATCGTCGGCACGCGCGGGCGCAATCCGCTTGACCTGTTGAACTTTCAACCCGGCGTTGTGTTCGGCGGCAACACCGGCGGCGGCGTCAACGTCAACGGCTCGCGCGATCGCTCTTTCAACTTCACGCTTGACGGCATCGATATCAACGAATCAACCGCGGGCGGTTCGAACTTCACGCCGCTCAGGCCGAATCCCGATTCGGTCGCCGAGTTTCAGGTCGTGACAAGCAACTTCACCGCGGAACTCGGACGCAGCAGCGGTGCGCAAGTCACACTCGTCACTCGCTCCGGTACGAATGACTTTCACGGCAACCTGTTTGAGTATTACCGCACGCCCGCGCTCGACGCGAAGAGTTATCCGACGACCATCGCCGGACTGCCGAAGGATCAGTTCGTACAGCACATCTTCGGCGGCAGTTTAGGCGGCCCGCTGTTCAATCCGGGTTTCGGCGAGGGCAGTCACACGGGCTGGTTGCGAGACAAGGCATTCTTCTTCGTCAACCTGCAACTGCTGCGCGCGTATGACACGGCGCTGGTGACGCGCACGGTTTACACGCAGCAAGCGCGACAAGGTCTGTTTCGTTACGTCGTTGGTCGACAAAACGCGCCGGCCGGTACAGCGACGGCCGCCGTCGACGCGAGTGGCGGCGCAATACTTCCGAATTGCAACGGCACACCGCCGACTAACTCGCCGTGCATCGCGTCGTACAACATCGCCGCCAATCCAACCGGCGTCGGCATCGATCCGTTTCTCGGCGGATTGATCAATGCGATGCCGCTGCCGAACAACTTCACGACCGGCGACGGCTTGAACACCGCGGGATTCAATTTCGGTTCGCCGCAACGCGAGCGGCAGTACGACTTCGTCAGCAAGTTTGATTTCAATCTGCGCGACAACAGTATGTTTTATGTTCGCTACGCGCAGGGCAGTCAAAGCACCTTCGGCGACTCAGCTAACGGCGGCCGCCCGATCTTTCCCGACTCGCCGAACTTCGTCGACACTGGCCGCACGCCGAAGAATCTCGCGGTCAACTGGCGCTGGTCGCCGACTGCGAACATGACGAACGAAGCCATCTTCGGTCTCAGCAAATACTTCTTCACGTTTGCGACGCCGTTCCCGGATCCCAACATTCCGTTCTCGTTCATCAACGTCGCGACCGCGAACACAAACTTCTCTTACAACGCGCGCGGCGTGCGCACCCTGCAATACATCGACAATCTGACGTTCATTCATGAATCGCACACGCTCAAGGGCGGCATCAATTTCCGCTTCAATCGTCACCGTGACGATCGTTCGAGCGTGGCGGGCGCGGCGATCGAGCCGACGGTTGCGATCAGCAGGACGGCGGCTAGTTTTACCGGCTTCAATCTGCCGGCCACCGGCAACATCGGCATCAATGCCAACGACCTGACCAGATTGCAAAGCACGATTGCCGACGAGCTCGGGCGCGTCGGTTCTGTGTCGCAGGCGTTTGTGTTGGATCCGGGTAACTCGTCTGCCTTCGCGCCGGCCGGCACGCGCTGGCTGAACGAAGCGAATTACACCGAGCTCGACTTTTACTTCCAGGACAACTGGCGCGTGCGCTCGAATCTGGTGCTTGATTTGGGTGTGCGTTGGGAACCGAAGCTGAGGCCGACCGTCAATGGCCGGCCGATCCTCGTGCCCAATCAGCCGGTGAAACTCGGCGCGCCGGCGTCGAATACTTTGAAGTGGGTGGAAGGCGATCTCTTCGACAGTGACTTCAGCAAGATTCTTCCGTCGGTCGGTTTCGCGTGGGATCCGTTTAATAGCGGCAAGACTTCGATTCGCGGCAACTACCGCATGGCGTCTGACAGGTTCGCGACGTTCCTGTTCGGTTCGTCGATCTTCCAGAGCACGCCGGGCAACAACACCGCGGCTACGAATTCGACGTTCGGCGCGTCTGGCGGTCTCTTCCGCAATGTTGGGCCGGTGATTGCGGCGTTGACTCCGACGCAAACTCCCGATCAGTTGCGGCAACCGCCCGCGTTCAGCACCAACTCGATCAGCGTTATCGATCCCGACTTGCAGTATCCGCAGGTTCACGAATGGTCGTTGAGTGTGCAAAGAGAAGTCGGCAACAACGTGCTCGAAGTGAATTACATCGGCAAGCATGCCGTGCACTTGCTCGGCGGGTACAACGTCAACCAGGTGAACATCTTTGCTTCGGTGCCGGGTGTCAGCGAAACCAGCTTCCTCGATGCTTTTAATAAGGTGAGGGCCAGCTCGTCGTACAACAGTCCGCTCATCAACCTGATCATGTCGGGCAATGCGGCGAACAATGGCGGCACCGCGCGCTTCCGCGCTCTCAACACGACCAACATTCCGCAAGGCAGTGTGGCGGCCGCGGCGCTGATCGTTTCGCAAAGGACCTGTGGCACGGATGATATCTCGGCCGGCATTTGTACCAGCGCGCAGAGTGGCCGCCGGCTGCTCGACTTGTATGGCTTTCCGTTCCTGCTGCAACCGTATCCGCAGTTCACCGGTGGTCTGAATGTGTTCGACAGTAACGACTATTCAAACTACCACGGGGTGCAGGCGATCTTCCGGCGGCGCATCAATGCGGGTCTCGGGTTCCAGTTCGCTTACACGCTGTCAAAGTCGAAAGACAATCGCTCGTGGGATCCGTCGCTGAGCACGATCTCGACCGGGTCGGTGCAGTCGGCGTCGAGCACGCCTTTCGATCTGCGCGATCGTAATTTGAACTACACTTGGTCCGACTTCGACCGGCGTCACGTGTTCCAGGGCACCTACGTTTACGACTTGCCGTTGGGCAGAGGACATCGCTTCTTCCGCGGCATGCCGAGCGTCGTGAATTACATCATCGGTGGTTGGGAGACCGCGGGTACGGTGGTGTGGGCGTCGGGCCGACCGTTCACGGTTTATTCCGGCATCAATACGGTCAGCAATGTGGTCCAGGCGACAGCGGATTGCAACGGCTGCACGAGGCACAGTGGTCACCTCGTGCTGGAGAGTGGCCGGAACTTCTGGTTTGACGCGAACACGCGCGCGCAGTTTGCGGCGCCGGTTCCCGGTTCGATTGGCAACACGGGCCGCAACTTCTTCCTCGCGCCGAACTACTTCCAGTGGGACGCGTCGTTATCGAAGAAATTCCGCATCACGGAGCGCGTAAACTTCGACCTGCGCTTCGACGCCCGCAACGTCCTGAACCACCCCTCCTTCGACAACCCCACGGCAGTGATCACGTCGACGATCTTCGGACGTATAAATGACAGTGTGACGAATAATGCGCGGAGGATTCAGGTGTCGGGTAAGCTGAGTTTTTAGGCCCCAGATTGGTTTCTAATTCAATCCACAGATTACACCGATCGATCCGTGTAATCCGTGGATTGTTGTTTCCTCGATCGTTGAGCTATATTGAATACGGAAGCATGAGCAGGCCAGCTGAAGCACTCACACATCTTTTTGATCCGGCACACCACCTTCCTGAAAATGTTGGCGAAATCGTAGACCATCAAACAGATCTTCCTCGAATCGCCAGAGATAAGAAGCTGATCACGGCCATTGAAGAGAAGCTGGAACAGTTACCTACGCGGCACGACCTGTACCACGCTGACGCGAGAAAAATGGGCTTCCTTACACCGGGGTCCGTACACCTGATTGTTACCTCGCCACCTTACTGGATACTAAAAGACTATAATGCTGGCGAGGGCCAACTCGGTTACATCACCAACTATGACGAATTTTTGGACGAGTTGGATAAGGTGTGGAAGATGTGCCTGGACGCCCTTGTGCCAGGAGGCCGTCTTGTTTGTGTAGTTGGCGATGTCTGTCTTTCACGACGGAAAAACAAGGGGCAGCACGTAGTTATGCCTTTGCACAGTTCCATCCAGGAGCGGTGCAGGATACTTGGTTTTAATAATTTGACACCAATTATTTGGCAGAAGATTGCGAATGCAGTTTACGAAGCTACAGGCAACGGAGGGGGGTTCCTCGGTAAACCTTACGAGCCAAATGCGGTTATAAAAAACGACATCGAATTCCTTCTTATGGAACGCAAGCCAGGTGGATACCGGAGTCCATCACTCGCGACCCGTATTTTGAGCGTGATACCCGCCGACCAGCATAAGATATGGTTCCAGCAAATCTGGACGGGAGTAACTGGCGCTTCAACCAGGGATCATCCGGCCCCGTATCCGCTTCAGCTCGCTGAGCGACTGATAAGAATGTTTAGTTTTGTAGGCGATACTGTTCTCGATCCTTTCATGGGAACAGGAACTACCAATGTAGCGGCGGCGAAATGGGGTCGTAACAGTATTGGCGTCGAAGTAGACGCGAAGTATTTCGAAATGGCTGCAAGTCGGATCCATAGAGAAACGCCCAAGTTGTTGGCAGTCGATCGGGTAATCAATCTTCACTAGTTCGATGCTGAACTACAAAAAAGAACTCGAAAAAGCAGTTCAGCACTTTTGGCGGACGCGCGGAAAACAGAAGAAGCGGCAAGGCGGTGACACCGGCGTGAAGGACACTGGCAATCGTGCGGCGGTGACTGGTGGCAAGCATGCCGATGGGTTTGTGAGGCTAATAGCGACGATTGTCAGAGATGCAGCCTTGACGAATGTCGAGATCAACGTCACAGAAAGAAAACCGAGAACGCTGCCCGGTTTTTACCGACCCTGCAAAGAATGGGACTTAGTTGTTCTCGCAGATAAGAGTCTTGTTGCGGTTGTTGAGGTCAAGTCGCAAGTAGGAAGCTTCGGTAATAATTTTAATAACCGAGTTGAAGAAGCCGTTGGTAACGCAACTGATTTTTGGGCCGCATACCGAGAGGGAGCATTCAAACCTTCGCAAAGGCCTTGGCTCGGCTATCTTTTCATGCTTGAAGAAACTCCGGCGTCTATGCGGTCAACCAAAAGAATCAACCTAAAGCCATACAATGTCGATGACGCGTTCCAAGAGCGAAGCTACGCGAAACGCTATGAGTTGGTGTGCGAAAGACTAGTTCGCGACCGCTTGTATGACGCGGCGTGTTTCTTTACCTCGAACGCCAATACTGGTAGGCGCGGTCAGTATCGCGAGCCGAATAGTGAGCTCAGCATTTCGAATTTTGCGATTTCGCTGCATGCAAAGGCCGCTGCCTTCGCCCAAGCTGGAAAAGAACTAAAGGTCCTCGAAAGCGAGGATCACGAAGCTACCTAATGCATACTGCCTTATTAGTTCTCTCATAGTTCTTGGCGCTGGAACGAAAAAAGAAAATCGCGTACCTGTTTGGAGCAGGAGCCACTCACGCGGAACTCCTTGCGCTTCCAGTGAAGACGATGCTCGGGAAGACGACTCGATTGAGAACGAACGAGCGAAAGGGTTGAGGAAGAGAGCCGAAGCGTTGCTAGAGAAAGTCGAAGCACTCGCAGAACGGATCTGTCAGGCTGGTGACGAACCGGCGGCTGCGTTGTTCGTGCTCATGGCAATGGTTGAGAGAGCGGAGCATCCCAAAGCGCTCGCGAACCTGACTAAGCACTTCGCTTTCACTCGCTGCGGCGAGTTGAATGTGTACGGCATGGTTGATGGTCAGGTTGCGGTGCTTGAGAGTGAGTTGTTCCGCGATCTTTAAGCTCGTTGAGGCGTGAGAATAGTGTTTTGAACTGGCCCGAGACTGACTGAGATCGGGGCGGGAGTGTTCAGAACCGAGGCGAGATTGACCAAGTTTGAGCTGGTCCAATGTAACTGCAGGGTGAATTTTATCTTTGAATTCGTTCAGAACAAGAAGGAATGCCTTCAGAACTAATAGCTATCGGTGCGGTTCAAAGACAGTCTGGCCCGACTTCCATCTTCTAGCCACCCGATTCGAGAAATGATCGGCGTTTTCTTAAAAGATAATCCGGTGCGAACGAGATAGTTCGCACCGGATTCTATTAGCAATCTGGTTACCTCACGGTTCCGGATCGCCCTGAACAAAAGGCGAAGAACCGAGTCAATCTCCCCTAAAACTGGAGCTTCAACGCGAACTGAATCACCCGCGCGGCTTCGCCGGTTTGCACGATCGTCTGGGTAGACGGTGGCGCCACCGCCGCGCAACACACCTGAGCAAACAGGCTCGAGCGAATGCTCGGCGAACCAACTGAGGCATCACGCGGGTTGTCGAAATTCGCGTGATTGAACGCATTGAACAGCTCCGTCCGGAACTGAAGTTTTACCCGTTCGGTGATCGGAAAAACTTTAATGAAACCCAAGTCCACGTTCCAGTAACCCGGCGCGGTGAAAATGTTTCGCCCGGCACCGTTAGTTCCCGGCGCCGGTAGACAGAAGATCTCATTCGGATTAACTCCACAGGTGAACGGATTTCCAGTTGCCGAATTGATCGTTACCGGATCGAAAAGCACCGGCCCGGCAAAAGTCTGGCCCGGCAGCTCATGCAGTTGAGGCTTCACTGGCCGTTGCACGCCGGCACGCGATTCGTGGCTTCCGTGTGCGGTAAATGAACCACTACGAACACTAAATGGCTCGCCGCTCATCACGTTGAAGATGGTATTGATGGACCAACCTCCAAGCGTCTGATTGACGAATCCATTGTTCGTATTGAGGAACCTACGACCACGGCCGAGCGGCACTTCCCAAACGGAGGCGCCGGTAAACACGTGCGTCCGATCGAAATCCGACCGCGCTCGTTCTTCACGGAAGTTGCGAATGTCAGTCGGTGTCCTCGAGTTCGTAGTCGACAGTCCACCGCCGGAAGAAGCTCCGACAGGATCGACCGACTGGTTGTCGATCGATTTGCCAAAGGTGTAAGCGACACTGAGACCCAGGCCGCTGCCGAAACGTTTGCGCAGCGTGAATTGCGCAGCGTGATAATTCGAGTCACCGCTGTTGTCGAGATAGGTGATCGAAGCAAACTGCTGATTCGGCCTGAGCTTCAACCCCAGCACCGTGTTTTCGATGCGCACGGCAAAGTTGCCGACGCTGTTGCGATTGAGATCGGTGGTGGTGTTGCCGGAGTTGAGGAAGTTAATCGCATTTGTGGTCGCTACCGGTTGCGTGTCCCCCCTCTGAACAAACGCGGCCGTCAGTTGGGCCAACAACGGTGGCGTGACGCCTCCGGTGCAGCCCGTGCCGGCCGAGGTACAACCTTTAGCGCGATTCTGCTGCATGATCAGGAACGATGGCACCAACGGATCAGCATTGACCTGATTGATGTCATACGCCATGAACAGATGCTCGCCGCGGCGGCCGATATAGGCTGCCTGGACCACCAGGCCCCAGGGCAACTCTCGCTGAATGCCAATGTTCCACTCGTGCACTGTCGGCAGCTTCATCTCCGGCGCGAACACCGTGATGTTT
>Ga0081539_10007133_pt1 | contig 10315 bp, 6 predicted proteins | sample TabmetS4T2R2_FD_71023 | JGI IMG/M metagenome (GOLD analysis project Ga0081539, IMG submission 71023) | Tabebuia heterophylla rhizosphere microbial communities from the University of Puerto Rico - S4T2R2 | ecosystem: Host-associated > Plants > Roots > Rhizosphere ... | reverse complement strand
AATGCTCGTCGGGCGTGAGAATAATGCCGCCACTACAGCGTTCGAGGGACTGCCGCAGCTTCTTTCAATCGAATGGCTGAGTCATGGAAAAAGCGCGCGGCGAGTGCGTTTGACCTTTGCTGTTGCGGCTGATGAGGCTTTTTTCGGGTTAGGGGAACGTTACAACGCGCTTGATCAGCGCGGCAACGTGATGGATGTGCGCGTGTACGAGCAGTATAAGAGCCAGGGCAAGCGCACCTATATGCCGATTCCGTTTCTGCTTTCGTCGAAGGGCTACGGCGTGTACGTCGAAAGCAGTCGCTGGATGCAGTTCGATCTTGCTGCAACTTCGCCGGATCGCTGGACGCTGGAAGCGGATTTGGGTGCAGACGAAACGCTGCGGCTGGTGTGGCTGACGGATGAAAATCCGTTGAGCATCATCGGGCGCTTTACGCAGATGACCGGACCTGCTGCGCTGCCGCCGGAATGGGCATTCGGCTTGTGGATGAGCAGCAACGAATGGAACTCGCAGGCGCGGGTTGTCTCTGAAGTGGAAGCCACCGAAACGCATGACATTCCGGCGTCGGTGATCGTTATTGAAGCGTGGAGCGACGAGACGACCTTTTACATCTGGAATGATGCCCAGTACGCGCCGAAGGCAGGCTCAGATGCGCCGCGCTACCACGACTTTATCTTTCCGCCCGACGGCAAATGGACAGACCCCAAAGGCATGGTGGACTGGTTGCACGCGCGAGGCATTCGAGTGCTGTTGTGGCAAATCCCGGTGCTGAAAATTCTGGAAGCACCGCACCCGCAGCATGAGGCTGACCGCGCCTATTTTGAGCAATCCAACTTTGGCGTTCACGAAGCAGATGGCAGTTTGCACACGGTTCGCCCGTTCTGGTTTCGCGGCGGCTATCTGTGGGACGTGACCAACCCGGCTGCGCGGGACTGGTGGTTGAACAAGCGCGCCTATTTGCTCGATGAAGTTGGCATCGACGGCTTTAAGACCGATGGCGGGGAGCATCTGTGGAGCACGCAGGTGCGCTTCGGCGATGGGCGAAGCGGTGATGACGTATGGAATGAGTACCCCCAGCGTTACAGCCAAGCCTATTATGATTTCGTGCGGGCGCGGCGTGACGGCTTGTGCTTCAGCCGCGCGGGGTTTACCGGGGCACAGCGCGCGCCTGCGCACTGGGCGGGGGATGAAAACTCGACCTGGGACGCTTACCGCCATTCGATTCTCGCGGGGCTGTCGGCGGGGATTTCGGGCATCCCGTTCTGGGGCTGGGATATTGGCGGCTTCAGCGGCGCGATCCCTTCCGCCGAGCTGTATTTGCGCAGCACGGCGATGGCGGCGTTTTGCCCAATCATGCAGTATCACTCGGAGTTCAACCAGCACCGCACGCCGAAGAATGACCGCACCCCCTGGAATCTACAGGAACGTACCGGAGATGAGCGCATCATCCCCACTTTTCGCTTCTTCGTCAACGTGCGCCACAACCTGATGCCGTACATCTGGCAGGAAGCGCAGCACGCCGCGCAAACCGGGCAGCCGATGATGCAGGCGCTCAAGCTCTGGCATTCACAGGCTATGGATTATCAGTATATGTTTGGGCGCGATCTGCTGGTATGCCCGGTTGTCGAGGAAGGGGCAACTGTCTGGGAAGGGTATGTTCCGCCCGGCGACTGGTACGATTTGTGGACGAAAGCGCGCTTCGTGGGCGATCAACAGAGCAGCGTACCTGTGCCGATTGACCGCATTCCGGTGTTCGTGCGGAGTGGCGCGCAAATTCCGGTTCGCTTCGGCACAACTGGTACATGGGGTGAATCGGTTGAGTTCAGCACTAGTGCCACGAACACGCTGATCTACGAATAATGAGAGTGTGGTTTTAGATGCATGTAGGGCGCTGCGACTCGGTCTCGGAAAGCTGGGGAGCACTGATGCGGAAGGTTATGTATACCGAGGCGTGATAGTAGTCCCAAGTCGAGCAGTTTCCTTCTGCGGTAATGTACATACCCTCTTCAGCGTACCATGCAGCATAACCGAACCGCTGTGCTGGCGCACCGCTTGAACTTAAAGTGGTGAACACGATTCGGCTGGGGTTTCCGAAAGCCAGGAAGATTTCGCCGAGTGAGAGATTTGTACTAATCATGAGGTCTCGAACCTCCCGATTTTCGAAGGTTAACTGTCCCGGTTCAGTGAAATTCACCCACGATGGAAGCGTATCCCTCCAGCGCCATCGAATGCGGATTCGAGGGACTGCGGCATCGTAGAAGACGGCGTTTCGCACCTGTGAAGGGAACCCGACGCCGGGCGCAATCCAGTCGTGGGATTCGATAATCGAGACGGCTCGACGCATACTGGTGTAATCTGGTCTGATGCCCATGAAGCAGGGTGCAGGGCAGTCTGTCTGAATGACTGCAGGACGCGCACGATCCTGATAGGGTTGCGCCCTGATCAAGACAAGTGATGAGGTTAAACACAGCGTTAGAAGAATAGCGAGTTTAAGCGCGGCGCGAGGCATACGACTCTTATCTAAGCACGCGCTTGGATACAGGAATGTGCCTTCATGATTCGGCGCTGGGGTGGCTGCCGCACGACTGGCGAATCACAAGATTCGTCGGAGTCTGGATCAGCAGGGGAATTTCGTGCTCATTTTCGATGAGCTTGACGACCCGTTCGGCTGCCAATTCCCCCATCAACTGCTTGTGGACGTGAACAGTGGTCAGCGAAGGCACCGTGAAGGCGGATTCACCAATATTGTCGAACCCGGTGACTGCAACATCTTCCGGCACGCGGAAACCATGCTGGTGCAGCCATTGGATCGCGCCAATAGCGATGCGGTCGGACGCGCAGACAATTGCTTCAGGCGGGTTGGGCAATTGCATGAGTTGTTGAGCGCCTTTGTGCCCTAATTCTGGTGTCCAGCCGTCTATGTCAAAGGGGACAATCAGGCATAAATCTGGGTCTGCTGGCAAGCCGTGTGCTCTCACGCCGTCGATGAAGGCTTGCCGCCGGAAATCGTTGTCTCCGGTGATGAACCCCAGACGGCGCAAGCCGTGCTTCACCAGATGATCGACCATTTGCCGAACGCCTTTATAACCATCGAAGGTCACGATATCGTAGTCGGTTCCGCTGGCTTCAATCGTTCCGACTAAGGCGCGCATGTTCGTTCTTATATATTGAAAGCTTTCCACGCCCAGCGGAGGTCCTACCAGAATAATCCCACTGACCGCCGTCGATTCCAGCAAATCGCGCACCTGCCCGGCGGTGTTCACTTCGTGACGCGTGTTAATATAGGCAATACGATAGCCGAGTTCGAGCAGCTTGCGGTCGACGCCTTCCAGCAACGCATTAAAGAATGGATCACTATACTTCCCGGTTTTTGATGCCAGCAGAATCCCAATTTCCTTACGATTTTGGTCATAAGGTTGACGTACAGGGGCAGCAGCACCACCATGTTGACGACGCAAACGCCCGTCCAGTGAAAGCTGTCGTAAGTCGCGCCGAACCGTCATTTCGGATACGCCAAATTGCTCGGCAAGTTCCCGTGTTCCGAGAATTTGTGCGCCGTCCGATTGTTCGATAAGCTGTATGATATAGTGCTGCCGTTCCTCTTTGTTCATTGTGTTCGATTTGTTCGAATGAACATTCTTATGTGCGCTCGAACGCTGGATTTGCTTGACATTGTGACTCAAAAATGATTAAATGAACAGACGTTGTTGAAATAATATTGCGTAATGACGCGTTTTAGTAAATTGTCGTTTGGCAAAATAACGATGACAAAAGATGAGCTTCATTTTCATGTAGCGCTCCGTTGTTATTCTACACTTCTATACGTTTCCCTGCCTGTTTCGTATACCAACACAAAATATTTTCGCGCACCGCAAAAACCTGCCTCGCTGAATGAGTGAGGCATAATTTCGATTGCCAATGGTTGGCGGACGCCGAATTGCGTCCCAAATGCAGTTGGCTTGAAAATTGAAACTAGAATTTGGGAAAAAGAGGGAAATTTGAGTATGAGTGTACCACCTGCAATTCCCGAAACGCCTATTCTGGAGATCAAAAACCTCAAAACTTATTTTTTTCTTGAACGAAGCACCGTGCGTGCCCTCAATGGTGTAAGTATTACCCTTCCCCGTAAAAGCACCCTTGGGTTGGTCGGCGAAAGCGGCTGTGGCAAGAGCGTTATGGCGATGTCCATCATGCGACTGATCCAATCCCCACCCGGCAAAATCGTCAGTGGGGAAATCAACCTGCACCGTCAAGAGACCAATGAAATCGTCGATATTGCGAAGCTGAACCCGCGCGGCGCTGAGATGCGCGAAATTCGCGGGGGGGAAATTGCAATCGTTTTTCAAGAGCCGATGATGTCTTTGAATCCGCTTTACACGGTGGGAGACCAAATTGCAGAGGCAGTGCAGGAACATCAAAAGGTGGGGCGCAAAGAGGCGCTTGACCGCGCGTTGGAAATGCTCGTTAAAGTACAGATTAGTGCGCCCAAACAGCGGCTCCATGAGTACCCGCACCAGTTGAGCGGCGGTATGCGCCAGCGCATTATGATCGCGCTCGCCTTGTCGTGCAATCCATCGATTCTGATTGCCGACGAGCCGACAACGGCTTTAGACGTGACGGTTCAGGCGCAAATTCTGGACTTGATGAATCAGCTTCAGGCAGATTTTGACGCCTCGATCCTGATCATTACCCACAATCTCGGCGTGGTTTCGCAAATGGCGGACAATGTTGCCGTCATGTACCTGGGCAAAATTGTCGAATATACCGATACGCGCGAGTTATTCCATAACCCCCTCCATCCCTACACCGTCGGCTTGCTGAACTCAGTTCCGGTGTTGGGACGAAAAGGCGAAAAGAAACTGGTGCCGATTAAAGGCATCGTGCCAATGCCAACCGATGCGATCCCTGGTTGTGCGTTTGCGCCGCGCTGCCCCCATGCCATGAATATTTGTCGCCAGCAGGAGCCACCGCTACGGGAAATCGCTCCCGGTCATGCGGCGGCGTGCTGGTTATATGAAGATGTGAAGGGTGTCGAGATTCGTAACAGCGATCTATCTCGCGTAGAGCCATGAGGAGGTGAGGCTTATTCGGCTGAGCGAACAGAATTGGGTGCGTTAGACCTGCAACCACAATGCTTCGTGAAACATCTGTAGTTGGTGTGTAATGAGCAGCGTGGAAGCAAAAATAGTCTGTTTTGTTCTTAATATTTTCGGAGGAGCAATAATGAAACCCCGCCAAATACGGTGGATCACTATCCTCATGGTGATATTTGCGATGTCGCTGACATCGGTCATGGCGCAGGAAGGGGTGGTTGGACCCGTTCCATATCCTGAACCGAATGACATTGGCATCGGTGGTGGCGAAGCCAACAAGCTGCCTATGGATCAAATCGTCGATTACCGGGCGCTGCCGGAATACCACCAGGCTCCGTCGCTGGATGCGTTTGTTGAATCCGGCGAACTGCCGCCTGTCGAAGAACGCCTGCCGGTTGAACCTCAAGTCTACCTGACCTCCGGTATGCAAGACGGTATCGGCGTGTATGGCGACCTGTGGCGCGGCTTCTCTGCGTGCCCGACCGCCGGTTACAACGATATGGCTGGTACCACCATGGGCTGGTTCGGCATTGAGTCGTACACCTCCCGCTATGGCGCGCTGGTCAAGACGGGACCCATGTTCCGTGTTGACCAGGATATCGAACCGATGCCCAACATCGCCAAGAGCTGGGAATGGTCTGACGACGGTTTTCAGCTTACCATGCACCTGATCGAAGGTGCCAAGTGGTCGGACGGTGTGCCATTCACAGCCGACGACGTGATGTTCGTTTGGGAAGGCTATATCCTGGATGACAACGTCGATGCCCCGCGCCATCAGGATGCCTGGTCATGGAATGACGAACCCGCGACGCTGGAAAAGGTCGACGACTACACCATCATGTTCACTTTCCCGGTTGAACGCCCGATGGACGCCTTCTATCTGATGAATGAAGACAACTTCCATGTTATGCCTGCCCACCAGCTCAAACCACTGCATCCAAAGTGGAGCGAGGCAGACCCTGCGCCGACCTACCGGGATTTTGCGAATGCGTTGGCACCGGATGATCTGCCGCTGGTGACGATGGGACCCTGGGTCATCACTGAATACCGCACCGACGAACTGATGATCATGCGCCGCAACCCGTACTACTGGAAGGTCGACGAAGCCGGTAATCAACTGCCCTACCTGGACGAAATCCAGTATCGCAAGGGGCCCAGCGGCATCGGGCGCGATCTCTGCACCATCGCGGGCGACTGCGACCACATGAACCTGGAGAACCCCAGCACCTTTGTCGAGGCGATGACGCAGGCTCAGTCGCCGGATGCGACCTACGAAGTGACCTGGGGTCCTGAAACGCTCGGTTACTATGTCTCATTCAACTACGCGCTGAATTTTGGTATCGAAAGTGAACGCGATACCGCCGTGCGCGAGTTGTTCCGCGACCTGCGCTTCCGCCAGGCGTTGAGCTACGCCACGGACCGCGAGGGTATCGCCCAGTCGATCATGCGAGGACCTTTCCTGCGTGCCTGGGCAGGCGGGTTGTATCCGGGCGCCCCCGATTTTGATCGAGAATCGGTGGTGTACTATCCCTATGACGTGGCTTCCGCCAATATTCTGCTGGACGAAATCGGTCTGGACGATACCGACGGCGACGGCGTGCGCGAGTGGACGACAGGACCGATGGCTGGACAGCCAGTTGTGCTCCAGATGATCGCTTCGCAAGACGCCAAGGAAACCCAGAGTGTTGCCGAAGCCCTGGTTAACCAGTGGGGCGAGGTCGGCATTCAGATCAACATGCGCATCATGGACAGCGCGACCAGTAATGACACGCATGACGCTGGCACGTGGGATCTCTCGGCAGATCGTGGCGGTCAGGCGTTCGCCTTGCCCTTCACCAATTTCACCGCGCTGGCACCCACTACCGACAACTTCGAGTGGCATCGTCAAAACCCAGAAGAGCCGCGCCAGATGATGGATTTTGAGCAGAGCCTGGTGGACATCGTGCAGGAATATCGCTCGACCTTTGATGCGGAAGGTCGCCGCGAACTGATGAGCCAGTACAACAACATCTTCACCGAGAACGTCTACAACCTGGGCGTTTTCGTGGGACGTTATGGCTTGGGGGTGTCGAAGCGTTTCAACAATATCGCGGATGGCACGCCGGTGTTCATGTACACCTGGGTGGAAGAAGCGATCCTTCTGGATCAGGTCTGGTCGCCTGAGGATCAGCACTTGCCAGAAAACCATCCAAACACGATACCAGAGTACAACTCATAAGCTGTTACACGATGGGCGGGTTGGAGGAGCAATCCTCCAACCTGCCCTTATTCAGAACAGAACCTTCCGCAGAGGATATTAGATGGGCATCGCAAGGTTCAGGCTGGGCGGTTTTCGGGAGGTGGAATGCTTAATTATATTATTCGTCGAATAATTATTGGTTTCTTTTTGCTGATTGCAATCGCCTTTGTTTCGTTCGTCGTCATAAAATTGCCCCCCGGAGACGCCGCCAGCCGCTACAAACAATATTTGCTTCAACGAGGCACACCCGCAGAAGAAGCCGAACGAGCGGCACAGCTTGTGCGGGTGCAGTACGGATTGGATCAGCCGGTTGCGACTCAGTTTGTCACCTGGATTCGGGACATGGTTACCGAAGGCAAGTTCGGTTTCTCGTTTGCCTATCGCAAAGATGTGGGCGAATTGATCGCTGACCGTGCGCCGAAGACCTTACTGATCGCGTTTCTCGCTCATTCGATTTCAACGGTGGTGGGCGTCGCGCTGGGAATTTACGTCGCGCCCCGCAAATACGGTTTTTGGGATAATTTTTGGGCAGTATTCGCTTTTATATTCACTTCCGTGCCCCGGTTTTCGATTGCGATTATCTTTTTATACATCCTTGTCATCGAATTGGATCAGCCCAGTATCTCATCGTTTTTTTCCCCTCAGTACGTCTTTGCTCCCTGGAGCATCGACAAAGTGCTGGATATGTTGAGGCATATCTGGCCTGTGCTGGTCATTGCCGGGTTGGGCGGGGTGGCGCGTAACATGCGGGTCATGCGCGGCAATTTACTGGACGTGCTAGGCGCTCAGTACGTGCAGACCGCCCGCTCGAAGGGGTTGCGGGAACGCAAGGTGATTGTGAAGCACGCGGTGCCGAATGCCCTGCACACGATTGTCGCTTACCAAGGTACGGTGCTGCCCTATATGATGGCGGGCGAATTGGAAGTCGCCATTGTGCTGGGTTTACCGACGATGGGACCGCTGTTTTACGAATCACTGGTCAACCAGGATATTTATGTCTCCGGCTCGCTCCTGCTGATGTATGGGGTACTGATTCTGGCGGGCAGTTTGCTGGCTGACATTTTCTTATCCATCCTCGATCCTCGTATCCGCTTTAGCTAGGACAGGGAGTGAAACGCGCATGATCGAAGAAAAAGATCAATTAAAAGGCGAAGTACCCATAGAAGAGGCAGTGGACAACCAGTCCATCGACATCCAGTCGGTTGCGGCAGCGCCCGGGGAACATAGTGAGGATGAAGGATACTTCCAGCTTGTGTGGCGTCGATTCCGGCGCAGCAAGGTGTCGATTGTCGGCGGGCTGATGGTGCTGGGGCTGGTGATTCTGGCGATTTTTGCAGATTTTTTCTGCCCGACCTCGATTTATAAAATCGACCTGGATTCGGCTTTTATTCCCCCGCAGCAAGTCCATTTTATTGATCACGAGGGGAATTTTCACCTGCAACCCTTTGTTTACAACTATGTTTACACCTTAGACCCGGCGACGTTTCGGGTTCAATGGGTGGAAGACACGACCAAGCTGTATTTCATCCATTTCTTTGTCCAGGGTCCTGAATACAAGCTCCTGGGGTTGATCCCTATGAACCTGCACCTCTATGGGGTGGAAGAAGGCGGCACAATTTATTTACTTGGCACGGACAAACTGGGACGCGATTTGTGGGGTAAAGCCGCCGAAGCTGGGCGCATCTCGCTGAGCATGAGCCTGTTTGGTACGCTGATCAGCGTTGCGGTTGGGTCGGTATTGGGGGTGGCTTCGGGGTATTACGGCGGCTGGGTTGATAATGCGCTCCAGCGTTTCACCGAGTTTATCGCCGCCTTTCCGAACCTGCCGTTGTGGATGGCGCTGGCGGCGCTGGTGCCGAAAACTGCCGATTCCTTCTCCGTCTTTGTGGTAATGGCGTGTATTTTTGCCCTGCTTTCCTGGACGACGCTCGCGCGCGAGGTGCGCGGCAAAGTGCTCTCGCTGCGTGAGACTGACTTTATTCTGGCGGCGAAGGAGATGGGCGCTTCAGACCGACGCATCATTTTCCGGCATCTCTATCCCAACACTCTGAGCCATGTGCTGGTGATCATGACGCTCTCGATTCCCGGTGTGATCCTGGCTGAATCGTTTCTGAGCTTCCTGGGGATCGGCATCACCGAGCCGCTCATCAGTTGGGGATTGATGATGAGGAACAGCCAGGACATTCAAACACTCGGTCAGAACGTGTGGATTCTGGCACCGATTGCATTTATCGTCATTGCTGTCCTGGGCTTTAATTTTCTGGGGGATGGGCTGCGCGACGCTGCCGATCCTTATGCAGCCAAGTAAGTCTGGTAAAGCATGACCAAAGCAAGACTGCTGGTGATGATCGGCATCCTGCTGGTGCTGAGCGGGTTGACCTTAGCCGTTGTTTCCAGCCAGGCAAACCAACCGGATACGCCGATGCCGATCATCACCACAACAGGTGCTACGCCAACACTGGTTAACCTAATCCCGCTCCCTTCGACCATCTCCGGGATCGTATCGAACGAAGATGGTCCCGTAGCAGGGGCAATCGTCCAAATTCAGGCGACGACGAATGTTACTGAATCGGCTGAAGATGGCAGTTTCACGTTGAGCGGGATTGAGGGCACGACGCCTCTGGTTCTCACAGCGTGGTCGAGCGGGCATTATGTGGGCTGGACGACTTTGAACCCAAGCGCGCCGGACTGGAACGGCGGGGATGGAATCAATCTCATATTACGGGAGCTTCCGCGAGGGGACAACAGCGAGTACGAGGGATTCTCCTTTGAGGGAGTAACCGGCGCTGCAAGCTGCGGCATCTGCCACCGGGAATACCCGGAGTGGCAAGCTGATTTGCACGCTCATTCCGCGAGCAATACTCACTTTATTTCGATGTACCTAGGGACAAACGCGGATGGAGAGCCGGGGCAACCCACCCAGTTTGACAGCGAAGGGCAGGTGATTCCGCTCGACCCGAACCTTCCGCACTACGGTCCCGGCTA
>Ga0081539_10007132_pt1 | contig 10316 bp, 10 predicted proteins | sample TabmetS4T2R2_FD_71023 | JGI IMG/M metagenome (GOLD analysis project Ga0081539, IMG submission 71023) | Tabebuia heterophylla rhizosphere microbial communities from the University of Puerto Rico - S4T2R2 | ecosystem: Host-associated > Plants > Roots > Rhizosphere ... | reverse complement strand
AACTTTACTACCAACCTCATCGCAAACTGTCCCATTTCTGATAAACAGCGTCCCAATCCTGATTTGACTATCCCTATCTTATTGATCCCAGAGTTACTCAGTTAAATTAACTGAGTAACCTCCGCTTCAGTAACGCGGCGAACGGCCATCTTCTTCAATGCGTACGAGAGGGCGCGTGTTTCAATCCACGCCGCGCTTCAGTAACGCGGCGAACGACCCGGTCTTAAAGTCCGATTTCACCTTCACGGCGTTTCAATCCACGCCGCGCTTCAGTAACGCGGCGAACCGCAGTCGAGGAAATTCATTTGACACAGCGGGTTAGCACGAAGATTGCGCGGATCTTCGATTCGAAGCTTCGAAAGCAGATTCCATATGGTGCCGGGACTGCCGTATGGTTCACTCTTCCCAGTAACTTGCCGGTTGCGCGAACCTAGCGCCTTTCGGACGGAGCTTATGATTCGCGCAGATCGGACCGCAGACTGATTGGAGCTTTGAATTTGCCGGGCGGCCATTCTGTTATCCTCCTTTCGTATGATCATCTCATTCTTATCTCACCTGATGAAATCAGTAGATTAATGGCGCTTCGAGGTCGGTCGGTTCTTTTGCGCCGTGATGCTCGATTTCGGTATCTTGATCCATAAAATAAAACCGCAATGAATCCTGCTTCCGATCGATCTCGCGAAGCAACCGGTCTCGCAGCGTGATCCAGTGTTTCGGATCGAGCTTGCATTCGAAGACCGAATTCTGCACACGCTGACCGTAGTCCTTGCAAGCGCGCGCCACCCGTCGCAGCCGGCGCACGCCAGCTTTGTCAATTGTGGCAACGTCATAAGCAATTAGCACGAACATCGTTCACCTAAGCACGCAAGGGAGGTATTCCGGCAGGTCGCCTCGAAGATGTCGCGCCAAAATCCGTGCTTGTACCAGCATCAACTGGCCAATGCGGTACTCCTGATCGAGCAACGGATGCGTGACGGTTTCCTGCTTGCGCGATTGCCAGGCCGTAATCACTGTCTTGCGCCCAGCCGGGGTAAATTCGATCGCGCCGCCTTCTCGAGAGACGAAATCATTGGTCATGATCTGTTTGCGGTTGATCAGTGTAATAGCCAACCGGTCTGCGAGCAGCGGCCGGAACTCTTCCATCAGATCGAGCGCCAACGCCGGGCGGTTCGGGCGTTCTGTGTGCAGATAGCCCACAAATGGATCGAGTCCTGTCGCCGTCAGTGCCGCAATGCAATCGTGCCGGAGTAGCGCATAGAGGTATGATAGCAGGCAGTTGATAGCATCGAGCGGCGGGCGGCGTGACCGCGTGGTAAATTTAAAATCTGGGCGTTGCCCGCGAAGATGCAAGTCGAAAACTTCAAAATAGAGGCTTGCCGCCTGCCCTTCGTATCCGCGAATCCGATCTACTGTCATCTCTTCCGAGCCAATTTCGCTACGGTTGACCGCATGTTCCAATGCGGCGAGCAAGCGTGCGATTTCGGCGGCCGTCTGTTGCAACCGATCGCGTTCCGGTTCGCTGCTGGTTTCACGCGCTGAACGCAGCAGGCTCTGCCTGGCGTTTTGCAGCTTACCCGCAACACATTGTCTGGCGATTTGAATCGAAGCCTCGGCACTGTCGGCGGCGCGATATTGCGCCCGTCGCAACCGCACGCTTGTGTTCGGCACACCCTCCCACCGCCCGAGCAGGTATCCGTGTTCACTGAAATAGTTCACCGGCACCCCATGCTCCCAGCAAAGTTGCAGCGACGGCGCGCTGAGACTGGCTGGCCCGAAGATACAAACCGACTCCAAATGATGAATCGGCACGGTCAATTTCACCTCGCGCTCGATTTCAACCCGGAGGTTCAAATAATCACGGGACACATATGCGTTCGGCGTCGTCAGGTAAAGCGTGTTCTGTTTGATCTCCATTTACTCTCTCCATAATTGGATCCGGTAGCGTTCCTGTTGAGGTGCGGAATGCGCGCTGGTCAGTTCCGGCAGACAAACGCCGCGCAGACTGCATCCGTCACATCGAGGTTTCAGCTCCGCCGTCGGCGCATGACCCGATGCCAGAAGCTCACGGACGGAGGCAATGGCGGCTTCGGTTTGCTGCCGCAACCGCCAATCGAAAATGACTTCGCGCCGCCGCTTGCTTGCTGCGTGGTAGATGTATCCTGCCGGGACCTCACAGGCAAACATCTCTTCCAGACACAACCCCTGGGCGCAGAGCTGGATGTCATCGTTGTCGAACTGCCGCCGCCGGCCCTTTTTGTATTCCACAGGCGCTGGCGCCCCTTCGCGCATCTCGACAATATCAGCCGTGCCCGCGACGCCGTAGCGAATTGACCGAAGCGGCAACGCGCGCAGGATTGTCACGCCCTTGCCGGCTTCATAGCCCGGTTTGTCGGCATGATCGTGCAAGAGCGAACCGACCGTCGTATGCTCGTTGTCACGCCAGATGCCCTCGATATGCATCAGTGCGCAGCGGCGGGGGCAGAAAACATATTGGTTGAGCGCAGAGATTAGGACCGGCTCGGCGGCGGCGTGTGGCGGTGTGATCATCCGAATTCCTCACAAATGAGCGGCGCAGTGCTTTCGTCTGGGGGAGCTGGCTGCGTCGTGGCCGCCTTGCGCCTGACATCGCGCGCCGCCCGGCTGTCGCCGCGCACGATGGTCGTCACGACGAAATGGCCCCGCTCTTGGTCATAGACGCAATAGGCCCGGAACTCGAATGGAAATGGGCGGCGCGTGCGGACGCGCAATGCTCCACTGTCCGGCAGCCGTTTCACATTCGTCGCCTGAAGGATGCCCGCGAGAATGAAGCGCCGAGCCTTATTCTCTTTCATCAGCGCAATCCGTTCTCGGAATTGACTGATGGCGTGCGGTGAAACGAATAGGTTGTCGATTTCAAGCATGGGCTCACCCCTCGTGCAGTTTGTGCAGTTTAACGCCCTTCGGTAGATTTTCTTCGGTCCATTCGCAAATCACTTCGTAATCCTCGAACGATTGCGGGAACTCGCTGCCTTCTTTCAATTTGACCGTAATTCCTTCGAATAGCTTGTGTGCGTGGGCACAACCCAGCCTCGCCTCGCGTTTGTTCTGTTCGGCGTTGTTTTCGTGCTGCGTTCCGATGTGCTCGAAATCATAGAGCCCCCGCACTACCATCTCGCCGCGCGCTGCCGACCGGTCGTGTTCGAACATATGCAGTAGGGCCTCAAAGAGCAGATTGAGGTCATCCTGCGTAAAGCCGGTTTTCTCGGCAAAGGCCGGAGAGACATAACCTTTCGCGGCATAGAGCGCGTAAGGGACGATATGCTTATTGCCCATCGTACGTTCGCTTGCGCGATCCTCCTCCTTAGTGACGGCACAGCGAGTTATTGTAATCTCCAGCGGATTAATAGGATGAAATGATTGGCCGAAGGTGAACTGCACAGGCCCGCGTACTTGCCCGAACGCAGAACCGCGCATAATGTCTTGGCCGGTGGAAAGGACACCGCCAAAAGCGCGAATGTCGAAGAATTCTCGGCAAAGCCAGTTCTTTGCACGTTCTTGAGGACTGATTCCAAGTCGGTCATCGCTTTTGGCCTGTTCAATGCTACGCGATATCAACTCATTCAATACAGCTCCCTGTTGCACAAAGATATTGTGTCCATTCCCGTTCCGCATCGGCGAGAATTCGGCGACGAAATTGCGTACCTTGCGTTTCAAACAAACGTCTGAAACGATCCCTCGATTAGTATTCGGATCAAGGCGAGGCATATTGCCTGCATCGGGGTCGCCATTCGGATTTCCGTTGGTCACTTCAAATAAGATGAGAAAATCGTGTCGATTGGTGAGTATGTTAGTCATTGGATTGTTCTCCTTTCAGGTTTGCAATATCGCTTGAAGTTTGATTGCCGGATTGTTTTTTCGCATCAAGGTACGCTTGCCGGGCAGCTCGATCGGAGGCTTTCTGTTGATAAAAACCAAGCGCAAAACGCCCTTGAGACTGAAGATCGAATCCGCGCGGAAATTGCGGAGGCTGGTTCGGTGCAGGCTGGCGGAAGAGTTTGGCGATGTCTTCAATCTTGCGTCTGATCGCCTCGGCTTTCGCTCGTCCATTATTGCCCGTCCGCGCGAGCTTTTTCAGGTGATGTTGGTGCAATCGCCATAAAATTCCGAAGGCGCTGTTGGGCGAAGCCGAAGCTGATCCATAATAACGTTCAACCACGCCAGCGCCTTCCAGTTTGTAATCGTGCGCGGCCATTTGCAGATCGTCAAAGATTGCAAGCAATCGCCCGCAGTTGTATGCCGCATCGTTTGTGTCGGAGATGATTGAGTCAATCATTCGATATTTCTCCTTTTCATTGCGATTGAGAATTAGTCGCAGGAGCGCGAAACGGGAAAGATTGTTGAGAGCTGACAAACCGTTCTTCGATAGATCAGCTTTGAATCGGCCGAGAATTTGACGCGCAACAGTGAGCGAGAGAGCGGAACCTTCGAGAGCAGCGCGATAGAGAGCCGAAACCGGCTCTGCCATTAGATCCTCATCTTTTGATTTTCCGTCTTTTGAGGTTCGCAACGTGGTTCGTGCCAGATTCTTCAGAGCAAGCGGTGTGCTGGCCCCGCTGTCATTCCTATTCGCGTAGGTGACAATGTCGAGGTCCTCAAACCATTGCTTGAGATTTCCAATAGCTTGCAGGACTGTAGTTTGCATCCAATGACGCACGACGATGCGCCCACTATTGCCGCTGAGCGTCACACTGTAGAATTGCTCTTTGTCGGGTGAGAGATGGTCGCTCTGGCCTCGAAATGGCGTTGTGAGAAATGAACGGATTTCTTCCGGTCTGGGCTGATCGAAAAATCTGGCAAAGAGATCGTTTACGTCTTCGGATTCGCGTGCCCAAAAACAGAGCACGGTGCCGCCGATCTTTAATCTATGGCGTTTATCACTTATGAGAAAGTTGAGCGCGTTGCAGTAAGCTTCGACAGCGGAAGAAGAAACTGGCGCATTATAACTTTTGTCGAAACCATAAGACGTAAAAGCATCCTTATCGAAGGAGACAAGCAGCGCGCCGGTGGACGTAGCGCCAGGTACACCATTGATCTTTGGCAGATGTGTTGGCAGAATCGGCGCATCCATTGCGCCTGTGACAAGGCATAAACCTTTCTCTACGTCAGCCTCTTTCTGCGATTGCTCATATGAAAAACGCCGGCGCCAGTAAGGGCGAAGGGTCGTTTCATCATCGAGAAGTAATATGCCATCAACCTGAAAGGTGAAATTATCGGCCTTGAGTTTGACCTCTTCGCCAATCGAGGTTTTAATCCACCAACTCTTCTCCTTGTTTTTCGATTCTAGGTCGAGCCCCCATCGCAGGAAGGAAGGAGTCGAGCCGCTCTTTTCGCGAAATTTGAGTAGCGCATTCAAAAGAGGATGAGTTTTTTCGGCGAAAGCCGATTCGACCTGTTGCCAGAAGTCTTTGTATTTGGCATTGAGATTGGCCTGCTGTCGCTCCCGTTTCTTTTCATTCGGTTCGATGACATCCGGATTCGGGCTCAATCCGAAGACCCCTTCGAGCCCATCCCAAAGAAATTCCGCCACACCGCCAGCGTTCTTTGGGCGACCGGAGCGCGGAACGCTGAAGACTCTACCATCCTTTTTCGGCTCAGCATTTTCAATCAACCCGACGCCTTCGAGTTCCCCCTCAGCGGTCAGTGGAATGATCCAGCGTATGTGTTTTTTATTGAACGCGGGGTCTTCAATCAAACCATCGCGACAGGCTCGTCCGTAAAAATCATAAAGCGCTTGCAATAGCATTTCAGTCCTGACCTCCTTTCCAAGAAATCACATTGATGCGTGATGGATGACAATCCACCACAGAATCTTTGATGTGGGCGTGAAAGAAAGATGCGATGGGTTTGACTAACAGCCCTTCGGTGGCAGCAAGCGGATCGCGAATGCGTTTTCGTTGGGTGGCCTGGGGCAATGCGCTAAGCTCTTCGTCATTGAGCCAGCGAAAACCGATAGCTCGGCCTTGCTGGTCGAAAAGGTCATAGAGCATGAGCCCGAGGCTCTCGTCCTTCCAGTTCTTGAACCCATCGTCGAGTTCCGCCGTGCGACGCTCTAATGCGGTCTGCGCGTCCTCCTCCCATTCAAAATCGGCGGCGAATTCGCGCACTCCGAGCGAAGGGCGATGAAAACATTTGCCGTTTTGCGCTCGCCGCATGATCTCGGCTTTATACTTTTGAAGGTTCTGCCCGGCCTTGCAGCCTAATTCTGTGAGATGAATTTCTGCCGAAATGATGTATTCGACCTTTTCGAGCGCGAGTGTATTGCGTTGTGTACCATCTTCCGCGCCGCCGCCTGCCTGGATAGGAGTGACCTCTTTTTCGCCGTTCATCCATTGCTGGGTATTTCGGATGCTGATGCGGCTTGTGACCTCATTGCGGCGAAACGAGACCCATTGGCCCCGCCGCACCACACGAATTGAATCGGTCACGTAGAACATCTGGGGTTCCCAAAAGATAGCTTCTAGAATGCCGCGAGCTGCAGAAGGCGTCATCAGTGGATAGCTAACGCGTTCGACTTTCATTTCCGGGCGCGTGAAGCAGGCCCAATCGCCCCATACGCGGATGTGAATCAGGTTTTCATTCATATGATCAAATCCTCCGGTGGCCGTTCGGCGATGACAACGCCGAGCAATGGATGATAAGCGCTCTGTTTCAACACAAACAGTTCAGCAAGCTTGCCGAATGGAAGCAGCGATTCGATCTGTCCCATTTTTTGCAGTGCATTGAAATCGTTCTGCCGGATGTTGACGATGAAGCGTTGCAGACGGCGCATTTCATCGCGAAAGAAGTTCGGTCGATCCCTATCGCAAGATTTCTCTCTCATGGCCTGGATAATCTCAGGGGCACTGCCGTATGGTGCAATGACGCCAATCGTATCGTCTGCGATGACTCTGGCCTTGCTTGAGACCTTCCGGAAATCCAAAGCTTGGCGGTCCTGCTGAATCGTCGTCTCTCCGCTGCGGACATAATCCGTGGCAACCTTGGTATAGAGTCGCCCGAAATAGCGGGCAAAGAGTTCAGGATCCTCGGCGATCGTCTCGTCATTCAATCCTGCTATCATTGCGGCAGTTTCTTCAGTTGCCGTCTTGTAAACGCCTCCCGGCTTTTTGTCTTCGTCAGGTATAAAGACAATAACGCGTCCGAGTGCTGGTGCTCCGTGCTCATCGGTTAATAGACTCTCGCGATTGCAGCGGCCAGCCGCTTGCACGATCGAATCGAGCGGGCCGAGCGCGCGATAAAGAAGCGGGAAATCAAGATCAACGCCGGCTTCGACAAGCTGCGTCGAAGCCACACGACAAGGCAGTTTCCGCTGCAATCGCCAGCGTATGCTCCCCTCACGCGGATTGTGGATTTCGCCGATGAGAGCCAATCGGTGTTCAGCGCACATCGCCGAAGAAAGGTGAAAAACGCTTTCGTTGCCATTGCCAGGTAGGCGAACCCGCAGAGCAGTCCAGAGCGAGAAAGCATGTTTGCGTGTGTTAACAATGCAGAGCGCTTGCGGTTTGTTTTGCAATTCCTCTGCAATCTCCGACCAACTGCGGGTTTGGCCGGGCTGCGGTAGTTCAAAATGGACGCGGCGCAGCGCCTTGAATAGCTCTTCGGTGTTTTCAGTGATCTCAGTCACCTCACGCTCGGCGAAACCATTTGCGAGCGAATACTGCCGGCGAAATGCTGGTTGCGTTGCTGAAGAAAAGACAAAACTGACTCCATAGCGATCGCGCAATTCGCGTAATGCGCTTAGCAGGGGATCGAGCAGATGACATGGAAGCGTTTGAACTTCATCAAGTAGTACAACCGATTGAGCGATATTGTGGAGTTTGCGGCATCGCGATGTTCTGCTTGAGAAGAGCGATTCGATAAATTGCACGGCTGTCGTAACGACGATTGGCGCATCCCAGTTTTCGGCGGCCAGCACGAGTGGAGAGCGCCTCCGCGCTTCGGATGTGCTCTTCTCTTCTTCGTTTTCTGCAGGAATGACAACAGCGGAATGGTTTTCAATAACCAAGCCCCCGTTCTCCGGATCGAATATCCGCCTGTATTCGGCTGCGTTTTGCTCGATAATTGAAAGATATGGAATGACAACGATTAGTCTCTTCAGCCTATGACATTGGGCATGAGAAAGGGCAAAGGCTGCGCCATTTAGCGTTTTCGCCCCGCCGGTTGGAACTGTGAGTGAAAAGAATCCTTGACTCCTTCTTCCTGCACGCAGGCATTGTTCGTAGATGGCATTGCGATAGGCAACTATCTCGGCGGCCTTTCCCTGGCGAGGAGCATTTCGTGCTTTGAACTCTCTGGCAGTGTTAAGTCGATCGAGGAGTTCTGCCACCAGACCATCATCAAGAGTGCGTCCCGTCCGACGCAACTGGCACTGGTAATGCGATTCGGTATCGAGAAAATCGGCGTCGACCAATGCAGAGAAAACCATCCGGATGTAGAGATCAATGCGCGCCTGTTGTCCGTCGCCGGTCTGAAGAAATTCCGGTTCGGCAATGTTCTCGGGTATATTGCCCAGTTCCTGTTCGAATCGTTCAAGGATGGAAGGCAGGGCTTCATCGGCGCGATAAGCTGGTTTATTGATCAGTTCTTTTAGAGAGGTTGCATCATGAAGCCCCGCGTGATGCGCAGCAATCGCGTAAGCCAGCCCTAGCCAACGTCGCTTAAAAGCGAAAGCAGCGCCATACACCGCATGATGAGTCTCCTCACTGCTTTCGCGTTCTCCACGAAGATACTCCTGAAATTCATCGCGGTATTTACCTAAATCGTGCAGTAAGCCAGCCCATCTCGCCGCGATTGCTAGATCTTGATTCGCGGTAGCGGCAAATCGCTCGGCTAGGTCGCCGACGCAGCGCAGATGATCTTTTAGCAGATGTGGCAATCCCTGTTCATTCTCATTATGTGCCCAATATTTACTCATAAATTTCACCTCCGGCAGAGGTAAGTTACAGGTGATATCCGACAAGGACGGTCGCTCTGGGCGCCGCATTGAAAATTTATTTTCCGCTGGCCTGCTGCAGTCCCTGGCGGAGGATTTCAGAGATCTGCTGTCGTAACTCTAGCGGGCTGAGCACTTCGATATAAGGCATCCAGCTCAAAATGAATCGTTCCAGGCCGCGGCCCCGCGCGACGCGCATTTCAATGGTGATCGTTTCCAGGCCGTCTGGTGTTCGGGTAAGTGGTTCAATCGGTTCTTGCGATGGATGGAAGCGGCGTTCTGCGAAAATGTGCGCAGTCACGCCATCGGCGCGCAATCGCACCAGCATCGGCTCTCCGTGGATACCGTTGAAACAGTATTCGATTAGATGCTCTTGTAGGTCGAAATCGGGGGGTAGTTCGAACTGTTCCCCTGTCTCCTTGAGGGTCCGGATACGATCGATCGAGAAGGGTTTAATCTTTCCGTCTTTATGATCTAACCCGATAGTCTTGAGCGTTGCGCCGTCAGGATCGAAATAAACAGCATATGGATCGTAGTCGTAGTCTTTAATTTTATTATCGTGGAGAGCGTGATACTGCATGCGCACGCGGCGGCGCGACATGGCGGACCGAGTAAGCTGATCGATCGTCTCGGTATGGGGCGTAAAATCTTTTGCGGGGATGGTCGAAGTGCCAAAAATATTTGATAGTGTATTGAGATAATCGCGCAGCGGTGGAGGTAGCGCGGCGCGTAATTTTTCAATCAGTGTCTGACTGGATTGGGCCAGGGGCGTTCCGAAGTTGCCGGATCCAACGGCAGCAATCGAATTTTGAGCGAGCAGAAGTGCGGCGATTTCCGATGGGCTCAGGCTGGGAGGTTTGAATTGATACCAATCCTCGAATTTGTAGATGACTTCACGGCCGTCAGTTGTCGGAGAAATTGGAATGTGTCGCATGAGTTCTCGGATAATGCGGCGAATCGTGACGCTATCCACACCAAATTCTTCCCGTAGTTCACGCTGAGAGTGTGGACGATCGGTGAGCTTCAAGAGAATGCGTACAATGCGTTCCGTCATATCTCCCCGATGCGATTTTTTCTGGCTGAATATTCGTTTCTGCATGGCTTTTGTTCTCTTCTTTTGGAAGAAGTGCCGCGAGTATCTGCGTCAAATGAGTTTTGCTTCCGATGTTTGTGTTGCTTCGAAGCGAGGTCCTGAATGAACGGCCATCCGATCCCAATTCCTTTATTCTAGAGGGTGTTATTAACTTTAAGTGAGTATTTCCGCGACGTTCTTTAACATCAAGATGACGAAGGCCAGATAGTGCAGTCCGGCCAGAGTCTCAGGCAATCGCTCATAATCACGAGCCAG